>Ga0310834_100355_pt1 | contig 60258 bp, 50 predicted proteins | sample SM_ome_2_FD_201314 | JGI IMG/M metagenome (GOLD analysis project Ga0310834, IMG submission 201314) | Sorghum-adapted microbial communities enriched on stacked mutant (SM) sorghum from Joint BioEnergy Institute, Emeryville, California... ...
TCCTGGTGCGGAGACGTTCCGCCCGCAGAGTACGAAGCCAGGTACCACAGCGGACGGGACCCGGGCGCCGGCTCAACCGAGCCGGAACGCAAATGATCAAGTCTCCAAGAAACCGGGTACACCTCAGCTCACGATGAGGAGCCCGGCTGCGTGCGCTCGCCCAGCCTGCGTGCGGCAAACTCGGCAGCGGGTGGTCGGCCGAGAGGGTACGGTCCACCTTCATGCGGGTGAGGGTGGCGCGAGAGGCCGATGCCGAGGCCCTGGCGAGGGTGCACGTGGACAGTTGGCGGGCGGCGTACCAGGGGCTCATGCCGCAGGAGTACCTGGACCGGCTCGATCCGGCCGAGCGGGCCGCGCAGTGGCGCCAGGCTCTCGCTCAACCGGATTGGCCCTTCACAGCCCTGGTGCTTGAGGACGACTCGGGCACGGTCGTCGGGTTCGCCACGGTCGGCCCGGGGCAAGACGAGGACGCCGACGATCCAACGGTTGGCGCGGTGGCGGCCATGTATGTGCTCAGCACCCATTGGGGCCTCGGCGGCGGCCGGCTGCTGATGGCTGAGGCGGTCCGCGTGCTCGCTGATTCCGGCTGCGGCGAGGCGATCCTGTGGGTGCTGGAGTCCAACCAGCGGGCGCGGCGGTTCTACGAGGCGGCGGGATGGCGCGTCGACGGCGGTCACAAGATTGACGAGTCGTTCGGTTTTCCGATGGCGTTAGTCCGCTACTGCCGACAGCTCGCCCGGCCCCAGCTATGACGGCACGCCGACGCACCTCCAGTGGCGTCCGTTATCGTCGTGGACGACGGCGCTGCTACCTGCCGCCGTGCTGCTAGCGGACAGCCGGACATGACCTTGATCCGGGGGCAGGTTAGGTGGCGCCGATGACCGTCAGCGGGCACATGGTAGCCGCACTGCGATGCCGCAGGGCATGAGCGAGTGCGGCGAGGGACGCGGAGGTGACGGCCGACCACCGCTTGGGCTATTGGGTGGTATGGCGGCGGAGCTGCTCAATGCGGCAGTCGAGCGAGCGTACGTGGTCCGAGTCGGCGCCGTACTGCTGCACGAGCAGTGGTCGCAAGCCGGACAATTCCGCAATACCTTCCTCAGTGTGACCGACCGCGTGGAGCATGAGGCCGCGCTGGTACCGGGCATCGATGTAGAGCGGGTCGGTGGCGTCGGTGCGGCTCAGGAGCGCGGTCAGGTGGGCCAGCGCCGCCTCGGGGCGCCCCGCCTCGGCGTGGCTGACGCCGGCGATGTAGCGCAGGTAGAGCAAGGGCGGCAGGTGCGAGTTTGTGGCAAACAGGGGAATGACGTCGCGCCACTCCAGCCGCAGGTTGAGCAGGTTCGCCATCAGGATGTCGGCCGGTAGGAGCTTACCGTTGTGTATTGGCGATTGGTCGTACGTTGCGAATGCGTACCCGTGGCCCGTATCGGTGTATCGCCTTAGCCGTGCTCGTGCGACGTTGCGCAACACGGCTAACGACTGCTGCGTCATGTGCCTCCTCCGCCTCATCAGGCCTGCGTGGTCCAGACGTCGGCGAAGGTTTCCATCTGGCGGATGACCTGGTCGACAGCGTCCTTCTGGGCGTCCGGCGGGTAGCCGTACTTGGCGAGCAACCGCTTGACGACCGTACGCATGCGGGCTCGAACGTCGTCGCGGTACGCCCAGTCGACGGTGACGTTGGCCCGCATTGTCCGCACTAGGTCCCGGGCGATGTCGGCGAGCACGCCCGTGCCCATGACGTCCAGCGCCGACTTGTTGTCGGCGACCGCGTCGTAGAAGGCCAGTTCTTCGTCGCTCAGCTTGGGAGTGAACTGCTCGCCCCGGCGAGCCTCGGCGGACACCTCCTTCGCGAGCGCGGCGAGCTCGGCCAGGATCTCGGCCGACGTGAGGTGCTGGTTCGCGTACTTGCGCATCAGCTCCTCGAGGCGAGCGGCGAAGCTCTCCTGTCGCACCAGGTTGTGTCGGGTGGTTCGACGCATCGTCTGTTCGATGAGCCGACGCAGGCTCTCCACCGTGAGCCGAGGCACCTTGGAGGCGCGCAGCTTGGCCAAGTACGCCTCGTCGATATGAGACAGGTTGGGGTGGGTGAGCCCGGCCTCGGCGAAGACGTCCTTGACCCCGTCCGCCTCGATGATGCTCGCTGTGTACTCGCGCAGGTAGATTTCTACCTCGGCGGGCTGGGGCAGGCCGCGGGCCTTACGGTCGTCCGCGTCTTGTTTGGCCATGTACACCCTCACCGCGGTGAAGAAAGCGATGTCGTCGCGGATCGGGTTGAGCTCGCCACTAGTAGAGCAGACCGAGTACAGCGTCTCCAGCTTCCGCGACGCGTTCCGGAACCGCGGAACCAGCTTTTTGTCCGGGTCTTCTACCTCGTTGCCCGGTGAGGCCGGATCCTTCAGGTAGTTGATCACCTTCAGCACTGTGAGCGGGAACGGCTCTCGGCGCGAGACGAGCTCGGCGCGCCAGTCATAGCCTCGGAGCATGCCACAGATGACTTCGTGGAGATCGCGGACCTGGGCCACGACCTCGCTGATGTCGCGGTTGACCGGCCGTTCGCTCTGGTCGGTGGCGGTGTATTCGGCGAGCGCGTCACGCAGGTTGTCGACGATCGGCGCGTAGCCGACGAGCAGGCCCGACGGCTTGTCCCTGTAGGTGCGGTTGACCCGGGCGAGCGCCTGCATCAGCGCGGCTCCGCGCATCGGCCGGTCCATGTACATGGTGTGCAGCGCGGGGGAGTCGAAGCCGGTGAGCAGCATCGACTGCACAATGATGATCTCGAGTGGGTCGTCGGGATCCTTGGCCCGTCGCTGAATCAGCTTGTTGGCCGAGGGACGGCGGATGTGCTTGCGCACTTCCTCGTCGGTCTCGCTGGGCTCGCCCGTGTAGATCACCTTGATGCGTCCCTTGTCGTCGGCGTCGTCGTGCCACTCGGGTCGCAGCGCGACGATCTCGTTGTACAGGCGGGCACAGATGTTGCGGGTGGCACAGACCACCATCGCCTTGCCAGGCCCGCCGATGAAGGGGCGCATCTGGGCCGACCGCTGCTCCCAGTGCTCCACGAGGTCTTTAGCGATCTTCTTCAGACGGTCCGGAGCGCCGTAGAGCTGGTTCATGGCCAGCGTCATGCGCCGGACCCTCTCCTGTTCCGCCTCGTCGAGACCGGCCATGATCTCGTCGGCGCGTTCGTCGATCACATCGGGATCGATGTCTTCCGGCAGATGCAGCGGCGCCAAACGCGATTCGTGGTAGACCCTTACGGTCGCCCCGTCCTCGACGGCCCGCGTCAGGTCGTAGATGTCGATGTAGTCGCCGAACATGTCGCGGGTGTTGCGATCGGCGAACGACACCGGCGTGCCGGTGAAGGCAATGAGCGTGGCATTGGGTAAGGCGTCACGCAGGTGGCGGGCATACCCGTCCAGCGTGTCGTAGTGGCTGCGGTGCGCCTCATCGACGATCACGACGATGTTGCGTCGGTCCGACAGCTCGGGGTGGCTGCGCCCGGCTTCCCGTTCCTCCCTGGTGCGACCGAACTTCTGCAGCGTCGAGAAGATGATGCCCCCAAACCTACGGTTGGCGAGCTGTGCGCGCATCTCCTCGCGGCTCGTCACCTGGATCGGTGACTCGGGCAGGAGTTGGCTCTCCTGGAACGTCTGAAAGAGCTGGTCGTCGAGGTCCGTACGGTCGGTGAGGACGACGATCGTCGGGTTGCCGAGCGCCGGGTGGGTCGCCACCTGGTAGGCGTAGAGCTCCATCTCCATCGACTTGCCGGAGCCCTGGGTGTGCCACACCACGCCGGCCCGTCCGTCACTGCGCACCGCCTCGACGGTCTTGTCGACCGCCTTGCTCACCGCAAAGTACTGGTGGGCCTTGGCTACCCGCTTGACCAGGCCCTTCGTGGTCTGAGCGAACGTGACGTAGGCGCGCAGCAGGTCGAGGAAGCGTCGCCGGTCGAAGACGCCGTGCAGCAGGACAGGAAGGGCCAGGCCGTCGGTGGAAGTCGGCGGCGTGGTGATGCGCTTGCCCTCGTGGTCGACGTTCCAGACGGCGTAGTGCTCGTACGGCGTGAACGCCGTGCCGTACCTCGCGGTCACACCGTCGCTGACGACGGTGATGGCGTTGCCGCGGAACGCGAGCGGCAGCTCCTGCACGTAGGTCCGCAGCTGGGCGTGCGCCCCTTCCAACGACGCCGACTCGTCGCCGGCCTTTTTTAGCTCAATGATCCCGACCGGGAGTCCGTTGAGGTAGCACACCACGTCGAAGCGCCGCTGCTTCTCCCCGTCGACGACGCGCACCTGAGTGGCGACCACGAAATCGTTGTTGTCGACATCGCGGAAGTCGACCAGCGACACGGTCGGGTTGTGTTGTGCGCCGTGGGCATCCACGTAGGACACACTGCGTAAGCCTTGAGTAATCAGATCGTGGACACGCTTGTTCTCGGCCAGTGCGTCGCGGGACTTCGCCGTCGTCACCTCGGACACGGCTTCGTCCACGGCGGAAGGGGGAAGCTGCGGGTTGATCCGGGCGATCGCCTCCCGGAGCCGGCCAACCAGGATCGGCTCGGCCCAGGACGGACGCTCACCGGTGGCCGGGTTGAGGGAGCGGCCGTCCTTGGGTTCCCAGCCGAGCTCGGCAAGCGTCTCGGTGGCCAGTTCCTCCCACTCCGACTCCGACCAGTCCCGCAGGCGGGGTGGAGCGTCCTCAGTGAGGCTCACAGCACCTCCTCCACAGCCTTCTCCGCTTCCCGTACCCGGATTTCGCCCGACATCAACCTCGGCAGCAGCTCGTCGCGCACCTTCGTGAGCGCCAGTGACTCCAGCTCTGCAGCAAGGGCCCGATCCCACAGGGGGCCGAGGCGTTCGTGTAGACCGCCCACTAGTTCGGGCTTCGGCGTCAGGACAGGCTCATCTAAATGATGTCGCTGGATGTGGCCCATGGTGGTCGCCTTGTCAGCGGCGATACTGCGGAACTTGGGGAGTGCGGAGAGCACCAGTTCGTACAGGAGCCACGCCGGCCATCCGTCGCGGGGGATCACCTTGAAAATATGTTGGTTGACGATTGCTTCGGGTCGGAACCAGCGAGCGACGGTTAGTGAGCCCGACCAGGCGAAGAGGACGTCGCCCGGTCGCACCAGGTGAACGTCCGGGACGTCGATATCGCTGTACACAGTGGACGGGCCTGGGCCTGAATTGATGTCCGCGATCCGTACGACCATACGCCCCGTCCCAGTGGCATTCTTCGTAAATGCTCGCCCGTTGACGAAGTCTGCAAGCGCCGATAGCGGACGCGGAGTCGATTTGCCAGGTGCCTCGACAAACTGGGCCAGCAGCATCGACCGTAGTTGATCGGCTGTCTGGGTGATGCGCTGGTTAATTGCGATCTTGTCGTCAAGCGCGCCAAGCACCTCTACTACGGCGATCTGATCTCGTAGTGGTGGTATGGCCACTCTTAGGGAGCGCAGGTCGGCTAGATTGATGTAATCAGCCATGTCGGTCTGACTTTTTAGGCGCTCTACTTGCCGTTTGAACGATGGGCTCTTGAGCCAATAGTAGAGGTATCGAATGTTAAGCGGTCCGTCTGGTCGTGTTGTTCGAAAATAGCAGACTTGTGGGCTGTAAACAAATTGCGGCGCGGAGGCAGGGATCATGGCCACGCGGCCAACTGTTCCCTTCGTGGTCAGGACGACGTCGCCAGCTCTTGAGACCTTCGGTCCCATCGCCGACCTGAACGACTCCCGAACGAAGTCTGTGTAACTAGGCGATATTCGACCGTCGAGTACGTCCCCAACTCGGAGGATTGGAAGGCCCGGAGTTCCTAGCTCTGACTGCTTTGTGCGGTAACCATCGCCGAACTCGATCCAGCCGTGAGCTGCCAGATCCCCAAAAGTAGTGATTGAACTAGACATCGAGCTGCGACACCTTTTCGCGGACGAGACGCTCCAAACGTGCGGACTCTTCGAATTGGATTAGGAGCTCCCACTTGAGACGCTCGATTTTCTGGTCGAGGGGCTCGTCGTCGTCATCGTTCACTTCGGCGGCTCCGACGTAGCGGCCGGGGGTGAGGACATGGTCATGGGCGCGGATTTCCTCGATTGTGGCGGAGTAGCAGAATCCCGGGACGTCCTCGTACTTCTCGGTCGCTGTGGGCGTTCCACGCCAGGCGTGGTAGGTGCCGGCGATCTTGGCGATGTTCTCGTCGGTCAGGATGCGCTCGGTCCGGTCGACCAGTATGCCCATGTTCCGGGCGTCGATGAAAAGCGTCTGGCCACGTCGGTCGGTGAGGTTCTTCCGCCCCTGTGGTCCCTTGTCTCGGGCGAAGAACCACAGGCATGCCGGGATCTGCGTGGTCCGGAAGAGTTGCGGTGGCAGGGCGACCATGCAGGCCACGAGGTCGGCCTCGACCATGTTCGCCCGAATCTCCCCCTCGCCGGACTGTTTCGATGACATGGAGCCGTTGGCCATTACCACGCCGGCGGTGCCGCGCTCAGCCAGCTTCGAAACGATGTGCTGCAGCCAGGCGAAGTTGGCGTTGTTGGCTGGGGGCACCCCGTAGCGCCAGCGTGGGTCCTTCTCGTTGCGGTACCAGTCCGACATGTTGAACGGCGGGTTGGCCAGGATGAAGTCCGCCCGCAGGTCGGGGTGCTGGTCGGAATAGAAGGTGTCCTCCCACTTCGAGGAGAGGTCGCCCATAATACGATGGATGGCGAGGTTCATCTTCGCCATGCGCCAGGTCCGCTCGTTGGACTCCTGACCGTAGACGGCGATGTCCTGGATGTTGCCGCCGTGCGCCTCGACGAAACGCTCCGCCTGCACGAACATGCCGCCCGACCCACAGCAGGGGTCGTAGACCCGCCCCTGGAACGGCTCCAGCATCTCGACGAGCAGCCGCACCACGCTGCGCGGGGTGTAGAACTCGCCGCCGCGCTTGCCTTCGGCCCGGGCGAACTTCTCCAAGAAGTACTCGTAGACCTCGCCGAGCACGTCGCGGGCGGGGCGGTCCTGGTGGCCGGTGAACCGCGCGTCGCTGATCAGGTCGACGAGTTCGCCGAGACGGCGTTGGTCCACGTTGGGCTGGTTGAAAATTTTCGGCAGCACGCCCTTAAGGGACGAGTTGCTGTCCATCACGGCCTGCATGGCCTTGTCGATGAGTTCGCCGACGCCCTGCGCTTTCGCGCCGCTCGCAATGTGCTGCCACCGGGCTGCGGGCGGGACCCAGAAGACACCCTTCGCCGCGTACTCGTCGGGGTCGTCGAGGAACTGCTCCAGCCGGTCGTCCGGTATGCCCTGATCGCGTAGTTCGGCGGCGATCTCTGCGCGGCGCTCTTCGAACGAGTCGGAAACGTACTTCAGGAAGATCAGGCCGAGGACGAAGTCCTTGTACTGCGCGGCATCCATCGAGCCGCGCAGTTTGTCGGCCGCCTTCCATAGCGTGTCGCGCAGGTCGGCCAGGGTGGGCATGCCCGGCAGGGTCGGTTGGGCCTTGGTCCTCGGTGGCATGGTGTTTCGCTTTCCTTCTCCCGGGTCAGGCGGTTGCCGTCGAAATTGTCAGTGTGCCGTCGGTGAGGCCCGCGAGCGCGGTACGCCACAGTGCGTCGAGCGTGTCGATTTCCTCCTGGGCGCGTCGCCGCCGGTCCTCAATCCGCCGCAGGAGCGTGTCGAGGGCCGCGATCTCGCCGTCCTCGAGTACCGGCAGGTGCAGTTGATCGAGTCGGGCGCCCCGGGTGGTGCCCGGGGCGCGGGCCGCCAGCGGCGCCGCGCTCACGAGAGCGGCGAGTACGCGAGGAGTGAGTGTCAGCTGCTCGGGGTTGATGCGCAGAACCGCGGCCGGGAACTCCACCACGGAGAACCCGGCCTCGTCGACGATGGCCGCCGGGTGGGGCGCCAGGACGACCACGACGTCCCCGGGCTCGGTCAGGACAGCGCAGGGGTAGTGGTGGGCCAGCACGACCCGGTCGATGAACCGGGCCTGTGAGTCGTCGGTGACGGTCTGGCGCCGGTCCCGGTCACGTCCGGTGAGCTCGGGCACCCCGATGACCCGATGGTGACCCGAGGGCGCCAGGTGGGCCGGCCGCAGGCGTGTCCCGCTCAGGCGGTGAAGCCGGCCGTCCACCAGGAGTGAACCGATGGTCTGGGTGCGCCGGGCGCCGAGGTCGCGGGCGGTGATGCCGGACCGGAGGGCGCGCATGGGCGGTCGCGTCGCCTGCTGCGCGAGCCGGGCCTCGATCTCCAGCAGCTCTGCGATCCGGGTCGGACCCAGTCGCACCGATTCCGTGATGTCTGGCCGGCGAGGTTGGCTGAGCCCCGATGCCCCGCTGAGGATTTCCTCGATCGTCACCGTGTGGGCTACCGTCCGCCGTTGCGCCGCCGGGTGGTAGCCCTCGCGCCGCCACGTGGTCACGTCCTCAATCAGGTCGGTGACCAGCCGGTCGGTGAGCGTACGGTCGGAGATGTCCGCGAGCATGACCCGCCCCTTGGCCCGCCCGGACTCGTCGTGTCGCAGCACCCACAGCGACATCCGGTAGCCCGGTCGGAACGGCATGAGACCACCGGGCAGCGACACGATCGCCTCCACTGCGCCGGTGCGGAGAATCTCGGCGCGTTTGGTGGCCGCCCGGGGCGGGAGGCGCTCAGCGAGTATGTCCGCGGGTGCGAGCAGCACCACGCACTGTCCATCGTGGAGAGATGAGGCGAGGTCGTGCAGCGTGTCCAGGCTCGCCTCGGGGTTGCGCTGCTCCACGGCCCGGTAGGGCATGCGGGCGACCAGCACGTCCCACTCGCCCCGGCGCAAGCGGCTCGCGTCCTGGGTGACGATCTCCTGGTCCTCGCCGACCACGCCCCACACCGTGAGCCGCCGGCGCAGCAGCCGGGTGAGGTACTCGTCGGTCGTACTGGCCGCGACGACCGGGATGCCCTCCTCGCCGATCTCTTTCAGCAGCGCCGTTATCAGCTCGCCGCCGCCGGCCCACGGGTCAACGACGCGGACCAGGCCATGCAGGCCCGCGATGCCGCGGGCCCCGGTGAGGGCGGCCACCAGTCGGCCGAGCTCCGGCACGATCGCGTCCCGGGAGAGCGTCGCGGCCCCGAACCGATTGCGGTCGGCGAGCAACCGCTCGAACGCCGGCCGACAGCCATACGCGGCCTCCACGAGGTTGTCCATGGCCTCGGGCAGTCCGTCCGCTTCGTCGGGAAGCGAGCGGATCTCGGCCAGCAGCATCCGGTCCTGGGGGTCCACCCGGCGGGCCCGCTCGATGAGCGGCTCGGGCCCGGCGAGCAGCTCGTCGTCGAGCATGCGTAGGCAGATCAGCGCGGTCCCGTAGGCCACCAGGTCGGCGGGTCCGAGTGTCTCACCCAGGTGAGACAGTGTGTGCTGGTGGAGGTCGGCGTAGATGTCAGCGCGGCAGCGGCCGGTAGCCACGAGCCAGTCGACCACCTCGCGAGCATCGAAGAGCGGACGGCTCGCATCCCCGCCTGCTGGCCGGGGGAACGTATCGGGGTGCCGGCGCCGCCAGACCGTCACCACGGGGCGCCGGACGCCGGCCAGCTCGGCGATCTCGGGCATCGAGATAAGCCCGATTCGTCCCATACGTTGCCTTTCGTGTCGCTTTCGTGCCTTGGTGCTGTCGCGCAGCAGGGTCAGCGGATCGCACCACTGTAGAGGCGGCGTGGACACCTATCAAACAGCGACACGCTGATAACCGGGGTTATCAGCCTCAAAGTTGCCCGCAAAGAGGTGATCTTGCTGAAGTGGTCCGCGTTGGTTCATCAACCGCGATCACACCGGAGGGTGTCAATGCGAAACAAGCTCGGGGTCGTCGGCCTGGTCGTCCTGGCGGTGTTCGCCATCGCCTGCGGCGTCGGTTCCGGCAAGACCGAGTCGTCGGTCGGCGGTGAGCCCCAGGACGGCGCGCCGGCTCAGGACGGTGCGCCGGCTCAGGACGGCGCGGGGGCCAACGGGGACGGTCCGGTCACGGCTGCCGTGGGCCAGACGGTCACGCTGACGAACACGTTCCTGAACGACAAGACGGTTGTCGAGGTAACCCTCTCCGACGCGCAGCAGCACACGACGGACTCCCTGGGCCTCAGCCCCGACAACGGCGTGTTCCTGGTGGTGCAGGTGACCGTGGTCTGCAACGAGGGCACGTACCACGCGAATCCGTTCAACTTCAAGTTCGTGGGCCCGGACGGGACCGTGTACGAGCACGCGTTCGCAAGCTTCGATGGCGACCTGAACGCCACGGACCTCAATGCCGGCCAGCGGACGTCGGGCAACATCGTCTTCGACGTACCGCCGGCCGCGATCCAGGGCGGAAAGATCCAGCTGGACGGCATCGGCCTCGACTTCGACGAGCCGGCCGCCTTCTGGACCCTCTGACGCCCGACCCGGGGCGGCCGGCGCCCGGTCGGCCGCCCTCGTCTCCCCGGATGACTGTCCATTGAGGAGGATTCCGTGACCATGTGGGGAGCCGGATCCGATCCGGCCCAGCCGTCACGCCCCACCGAGCCGGTCATGCCCGGATGGTCCGACCCCACGGGTCCGGCCCACCAGCCACCGCTCGGCGACGGGCCGGTCGTCCCGAAGCCTCCCGCCGACCTGGGGCCCGGCCACGTGCCTGCGGTCGGCTCGGCGCCGGTCGGGCCGCGGTCGCTGAACCCGGAACCGGTCTACCCGTCGGCGGTGGGCTCGGCGCCGGTGGTCGCCGCGTCGTCCGGCCCGACGGGGGCGGCGTACGGGTCGACGGTGGTGGTCCGCCGCCCGCGTTGGGTGGTGCCGGCGCTGGCCGTCATGGGAACGGTCACGCTGGCGGCGCTGACCGTAGCGTCGTGGGCGCTGGTGCGGGCCGGCCTGGTTCCCGGCGGCGGACCCGACGCGGGCGGCCCGACGTTGGCCGAGGCCCACGAGGCGTGCGGCTCGCGGGGCGAGCTGTCCGACGAGGGTCGCACCCTCTACCTCGACATGGAGGGCGAGGACCTCGGCTCGGGCACGCTCACGTGGAGCCAGGTGCAGTGCTACCTGACCGAGCTCGGGGCTCCCGACTACGTCCTGCGGCACATGGAGTCCACCCGAGCGCTCGACGGGCGTCAGTCCGACGCGTGGGGCGACTTCGACGCGTCGTGGACCTACCACCCCGACGACGGGTTGGACGTCCTCATTCGCCAAATCACCTGATCCTTGGCGGGATCGGTGGAGCGGCCCATAGGCAGGTGTGGGGCGGGGTGGCGGCGACCCGTCCCACACCTTTATTACGTACCGATTCGTTGGGTTCGTCGTCTTTATTCCACACGCGACACACCGTGAATTGGGCAACGGGCAATAGTCGCGCCCGCGGCACATTCATCGGTATTCTGTAACGCTATTTTGCCGCCCGAACACCGTTGATGCTGCGGCCACGGTGGTCACAACGGTGGTCGGCGGCCATCGTCGTCGGGCCGAGATTGGCGGCTCGGCAGGCAACGGGGAGGATTGATGGCACGGACGAGCCTCCTGACGTGGGACGGCGTGGCGCAGGCCGTAGAAAGCCTGCCCGAGAACCAGCGAGAAATCGCTGTCGAGATCATCGAGAAGGAGCGCAGTCGTACCGGAGCTGACGTCGGGATTTCCGACGGCCCGTGGTACATCGAGCGGGCCCAGGTATCCGGCTACATCGGAATCGGCGAGCAGCCGGTTCGCGTCACGTTCGGGGCCGCCCCGGGGCTGACGATCGTGACCGCGCGCAACGGCACGGGCAAGTCGAGCCTGGTCCAGGGCATCCGACTCGCGCTCAGCAACGGCGGGGCGGCGCCGACCAACGTCGTCGAGGAGAACCTGCACTGCGCCGACCGCGCCATCACGGTGCGGATCACCAACGGCAGACGGACGGTCGATCTGCTTTGCGACAACGCGGGGGTGCGGTGGCGCGAGCACGGAGCCGGTGAGGACGCCGTCCCGCCGTCGTGGGTCGAGGAGTTCGAACGCTACCTGCCGATCCTGCTCTACTCGGAACTGTCGCCGGTCATCGACAAACCGAGCGACCTGCACAAGTTCCTCAAGCAGGCGCTGTCGCTCGGCGTGCTGGAGCGGTTGCTGGAGGCGTCCGCCGAGATCAAGAACGACGGGGCGGCGGCCCGGCGGTGGCTGACCGAGCCTCGCCGCCGCATGGAGCGGGCGCTGGCGGCCGCCGGCGACGAGGACCTGAAGCGGGACGTGTTGGCGGTGGGGGAGGTCCCGTCGGAGGCCGACGCGACGCGCCTGCGGGCCCGGCTCGCCGAGCTGTCCGCGGCGGCGCCGGCACTGCCGCCGATCCCTCCGCTGTGGACGGTCGATGTCGACGACGTCGGGCTGATCACGCAAGCCGTCGCGGACCTGGACGCGGCCCGGGCCCGGGTCGTCTCGGGCGCGGACACCATCCGGGACGTCCTCGACCGCCTCCTCGCCGCCAGCGGGGAGTACGTCGAGGACCTGCGCCGCCGCGACACGTGCCCGGTGTGCGGGACGCCCGGCGCCACCTGGGCCGACCGGGCCCGCGAACAGTCCGAGCGGCTGCGCGTCCTGCTGGCCACGGTCACCGCGGCCAAGGCGCCGGTCGCCGAGGCGGTCGAGCGGCTGCGGGCATACGCGCCGCCGGCCCTGAGCTCGGTGGCCGCCGAAGCCCTGCGCGGGCTGCACGAGCCGGGCACCGAGGAGCGCCTCGAGCAGTGGCAGCGGCTGCGCACGGCGGTCGAGCGGCTGCGCGTCGACACGCTGACTGCGGAGACCGTACGCGCGCTCATGACCGAGTCGGCCGAGCTCGCGTCCTGGTACGAGGGCATGGTCAAGATCGTCCAGGACCGCCATCGGAACGCGGTCGAGGGCCGGGCCACCCTGGGGGCGGACATCGCGGCCTGGCTGGACGCGGTCGACCGGGTCCGGGTCCGGATCGAGCGGGGCACCGCCGCGGAGAAGCTCGCCAACACGGTCACCCGCTGGATCAAGGAAACGCGGGATGAGGTCTTCCACCCCATCCGGGAAGAGGTCGTCCGGATCTGGCGGGAGCTCAACAACGACTCGGATCTGACGCTCACCGGCGTCCGTCTCACCGGGGGCGTGCGGCAGGCGCAGAAGGTCACGTACGAGCTCGCCGTCGACGGGACCCCGGTGCCCGGTGGGTCGGGGAGAGCCGAGGTGCTCAGCACCGGTCAGCGCAACGCGCTCTCGCTCGCCGCCTACCTGCCCCGGGCCACCCAGCCGACCAGTCCGTTCGGGTTCCTGATTCTCGACGATCCCATCCACGCGTTTGACTCCTTCCGGGTCAACTACCTGGCTCGGGAGCTGATCCGGCTCGCGGAGCGCTTCCAGGTCATCGTGTTCACGCACGACGACCGGCTCTGGCGCGAGGTGCGGGCGCTCGACTACACACCCAGGCACATCCGACTGCGTCGTCTGCCCGGGCAGCGATCGCACGTCAAGGTTGAAGCCGCCCGCTGGCCGGGTGAGCCGCTGCTCAAGGAACTCGAGAACGTCCTCAGTGGCGAGAGATTCGAGCCGATTGGTACCGAGGAGGCCCGGGTCACGATGACGCTGGCCCTGTGCCGGCAGGCCGTGGACACGGCCGTCACCACACTCTTGGAGATCCTCGGCCGGCGCATCGGGCGGAGCCCGGACGAGATCGAGCGGGAACTCGGGCGGGCGCGCAAGACCCGGGACCAGCTCGCGCTGCTCGTCGCCTGGGCCGCCGAGGCCGGGCTCCCGCCGTTGGACCTGCGGCGCTTTCAGTCGACCATCACGGCACTCAACGACGCCTCGCACGGTACGGCGCCGGGCACGGTCGAGCAGTGCCAGCGGTGGATGCGGTCCACACGGGATCTCGTGGAGTACCTCTACCAGTCGGTGGAGCGGTCGTGAGCACGCGCCGACGGCCACCCTATGACGAGTTCGCGGCGGCCTACACCGCCTGGCCGGGGACTGAGCACGACAAGACGACCCTGAAGGCGTTGCTGTTGCGCTATCGCATCGAGGCCGTGGCCGCCCGCGTACCGTCCACTGTGGTCACCTCCGCCGGCACCAACCGGATACCCCAGCGGCTGATGCTCGCCGTGGGCGAACCGGGCCTCGACGACGCCCACCGGGTCCGGCGTGTGGGGATCGTGCGGGCGGCGGTGGCGGCGTACCACGCGATCTGCGACGTGCTCCACGGACGGGACCCGGAGGTACGCCCGGCGCTGGCCCTCGTCAGCGCCTGGGAGCAGGCGGTCGTACGACTGGAGGAGGAGTTTCCCCGTACGCCGTAGGACGCCAACAACGGGTGGGATTGGTGCTGCTCCAGCGACACCAATCCCACCCATTGATCAGCGTGGCCGCCCGCTGGTGCGCGGCCGCTTTCGCCGCGTCCTCCAAGGCCTCGTTGTGGCGCCGGCGATGCTTGGCGGCGTTGTCGAAGTACCGCTGTTCCCGCGCGATTTCCGCGCGCTTGTCCGGGTTGGTCATTCGTCTGCCCTTGCCACCGGCACTGGGGCGGCCCCCGCCCTGATTGTCACGCCCAGTTCAGCCACGACCTCGTACGGTCTGATGCGCGGACGAGCCGCCTGTGGCGTTGCCGTTCTGACCGGCGTTGCACCACGGGCCACCGATGATCCCCCTATCCGTCCGACGCCTTCTGCTTGTTACCAAGCACAGCGGTGACCAGGCAACATGCGATGGGCCAGGTGTGCCCATTCGGCCAGTACGCATCGCCGTCATCGGGTGGGATTGGTGCTGCTGTAGCGACACCTATCCCACCCGATCATGGGTACCCGGGAGCGGACACGAGGGTCGCCGGCACCGGCGAGGCGCCCCACGCCAGCCATTGCGCCGCAGCACCGCCGCCACCTGCGCGGCCACCCGGCACGGGTCGCCCACCACGTCGGCGGTGCCGTACCGCAGCGGCGCTTCACCCGCGACGATCGCCGCGTTGTCCCGGCGCATGTCGCGAAACCGGCGGTGGGGCGGATGCGCGGCAAGCCCGTCGAGCTCGACCCGGGTCGCGTACCGCCCGTAGCGGACGTCGATGTAGTGCCGCCCGCCGCCTCGGCTGACCGCGACCTGGCGTTGCGCCGTGGGCAGCCCGTGGGCGGCCTCGACGTCCCGCCGGTAGGCCATCTCCAGTACCGACCGGCAGCCGGCCGCCACGTCGCCCAGCCCTTCGGTCAGCTCGCGCCGCCAGCGCACGCGCGTCCGCCGGCGCAGCACGACGCCGACCCGGTCCACAGTGGTCAGTCGGGCGTTGACGGCCCGCGCGATCCAGCCGTACGCCTCCTCGAGGCTCGTCGCGGTCTGCGTGAGGTCCACGACCGTCTCCTCCACGCGGGTCCGCGGCGGCTGGCGGCCGGGGACGGCGATGCCCGCCATGGCGCGGCGCCGGTGCACGACGATGCCGCCTGGGGGCGTGAGGGTCCGCGACCACGGGATGGTGACGTGCACCGCCGAGCCGGGCTGGTCGAGCAGGCCATGCAGCTCGGCCGCGGTCTCGTGGCTGAGCACGGCCCCGGGGCCGGCCCAGAGCAGGACCGCCCACAGCCAGCCCAGCCGCGGGACGGGGCCGGAGAAACCGGCGTACACCCCGGGCAACAGACGCTGCCACGCTCCGGAGGCGATCCGGGCCCGGATGCCGGCGACGGTGACGCCCGCCGCGAGCGCCTGCTGCCGAGCGACGATCCCGTCCTGCGCCGCCAGCAGTTCGTCGAGCACGGCGCCATCGTCGAGCACCCTCGGCCGGCCGGGTAGTAGGAGTTCGAGACCTGTGGATAACCGGGCCAAGATCAGATCATCGGGTGGAATGGGTGCTGCTATAGCGACACCTATCCCACCCATTAGCCATGGCGCCAGGGCTCAGGCCGTGGCGCCAGGGCTCAGGCCGTGGCGGCAGGGCTCTGGCCGTGGCGGCAGGCCTCAGACGGAGGGCGAGGGCGCTGACGGCGAGGGGCTCAGCTGTCGTCGTGGACCATGTCCCGGGCCACCATGGCGCAGCCGTCGGCCGCCCCGGCCAGGCCGGCCCAAGAGCGCATCATCACGGCGAGGATCCAGTCCCGGTGGATGGCCAGGCAGTTGACGTGCCAGCCGTCCACGTACTCGGTGTAGCCGTTCTTGAAGGAGACTTCCGCGCCGAGCTCGGGCGGCAGGCCGTCGATGATCCCCCAGCGGCCGCCCTGCACCTCGCCGCTGATCTGCTCGTCGACGCTGCCCCGCACCTCGGTCATGACCTCGAGCACCCATCGGGTCCACCTGGGGCCGGCGGCCCGCCCGTCGGCGAGGCACTCGCCGTACCGGACCGCGTCGACCGGCGTCATCCACGTCGACCACCACTCTCCGGAGCGGATGGTCACATCGGTGAGGCCGCAGATCTCGATGAGGCGCTCAACGACGTCGTCCCCGCCGCCCCGCACGTAGTACAGGTGGGCCAGCGGGTCGTTGCTGTCGATGATGACGAGCCGCAGGTGGTCGAGCGTCTCGCTTGGCGGGTACTGTCCGTCCTCGGTGAGCCGGCGCAGGTAGTCGGCGACGATCCACGGTTTGATCATCGACTCGACCGTGTTGCCTTCGCTGGTCGCGTTGGGCGACGCGCTGATGGTGCCGGTTTGCCGATCGAGCAACGCCCACCCGTAATAGCTGGTGTTCGGGATCGTCAGGGCGGCCGGGTCGGGCGGTGGCGCGAGTCGGAACTTCGGCTCGTCGGGCTCCGCGACGAGGACGTCCGGGTCCTTGGTGGGGACCGCCTCCAGGGTCCGGACGGGGTCCGTCCCACATCCGGCCAGGACAAAGGTCAGGGCCGCGATCACCGCGGCCAGTGACCGGACGCCCGCCGATAACCGAGTGATCGCCAGCCCGGACCGGCGGGGCGGCCGGTGCGACGATTGTTGAGTCGTCACGCATCTACCATGCGCACGGCGACCCGGCCTGTGCAACAGCTTCCGAGATCCTCTTGGGAACCTCACAGGGTGCCGGGCCCCACTGGATCGCCTGCGCCTCGCCGGCCGCCAGCCGCCCCGCCAATCCGGCGCCGGATGCGGGCACCCACCCGGCCCCGCGGATGTCGGCGCCCATCAGGCGTTCGCTGACGTACGCCCCGACCCGGTGGTCCCGGTCGTCAGCGTCCGTCAAGCGCCCGATGGCGGGTGGGTGCCCGATTCTCTGGCCTATTTGCCGGAATAACCCTATTTGTACAGGTCGGCGCAGGTGGACTCGTCGGGCAGGAGCGGACGGAACGCGACAAACCATCGCTCGCCCTCCCAGACCCAGGGCGTCAGCGTGTTCGCCCCCGCGGCCGCCTCGAGCACGGCGGCGAGGTCGTCGCCGGTGACGGTCACGCAGCGCAGGTCGGGCAGGGAGCCCAGCGGCTCACCGGGCAGCGCCGGCCCGGGCCAGGCCAGCTCGGGCTGCGCCAGGTCGGGGCCCTCCTCGGGGCTGACATAGGGCGAGGTCACCGCGGCGAGCGCCACCGGTTCGTACGGACGCTCCTCGCCCGCCGCCTCGGCGCCGAGCGTGGCGGGCAGGTCGGTGAGCGCGGCCTGCAGGTCGCGCAGCTTCTGCCGGGCCGCGACCTGCTCGGCGGTCAGCCCTTCGTCGATGTCGAGCGCGTAGACGGTGCTGGTGCGCACGCCGTCGGTCGTCGCCACGGTGAACCTCGTCTCCGGGAGGTCGGTGACCCCGGGCGTGCCGTAGTCGACCTGCGCGCCGACCCCCGCCGCCACGGCCAGGTCGACGAGCTTGCTGAGGTCGGCGGCCCCGATGCGACGCTCGAGGATGTTCGGCAAGGCGGGACCGGGATAGATGAGGATGGTCGGCCCTTCGGTGATGACCCGGCCGTCGCCGTAGATGGTCACGATCGGCAACCGCGTGGCGATGGTCTGGGCCGGCACGAACCCGCCGAGGTGCTCGATCCGCAGCACGACCTCGTCGGGTCGGTAGTTCGTGCGGGCACCGGCCTGGTCGGCCGCGCCGGGCGACGACGGCTGCGCGCAGGCCGCGAGGAGCAGCACCGGCAGCAGCGCGAGAGGGAGCATGCGTCTCATGGCACCTGCGACGCACCGGAGATCATCGCGGTTCCGGTGCCCGGATCACGGTTGTGCATCCGCCTCCGCGCCGATGGGCCGTGGCCGGTGCGCGGCGAATTGGACGTTTTGTCAGTTATGACGGACTAGGGTGGCTCGTCTACGGTAGACCCATGTGGGTTTGGTGCGGGTGTGGCCGGCGACACTACGGTCCCTACGGCGCGGCCGGGCTGGTCCTCATCGACGACGCGGGGAAGGTGCTGCTGACGCACCGCTCCGAGTACGTGCACTACGCCGGCACCTGGTCGTTCCCCGGCGGCGCCCTGGAGCCGGGGGAGACGCCGGCCGACGCGGCCCTGCGGGAACTGCACGAGGAGCTCGGCGTGCCCGCGACCGCGGTCTCCGTGATCACCGACGTCGTGGGCATGGACCACGGGGAGTGGCGCTACACGTACGTGCTGGGCCGACTCACGACACAGTGGACCAACGTGCCGTTCACCCCGAACTGGGAGACCGAGGCGATCGCCTGGCTCGCCCCCGACGAGCTGGAGACCCGGCCGCTGCACCCCGACCTGGCCGCCGACCTGCCCAAGCTGCGCACCGCCCTGGCCACCGCGCTCGGCGCCCCGCCGATCCTGGACCCACAGCCGTAGCGACCCCACAGTCGTAGCGACCCTGGACCGGCCGTCGTCCGGCGGCCCGGCGACGGTCCGGCGGGGCGGAGCCGGCCAGGGCTACAGCACCGCCAGCGAACGATCCGTGCGGTTCAGCCGCTCGGCTCCGTCCACTGTGCACACGACGATGTCCTCGATGCGGGCCCCGTGGCGACCGGGCAGGTAGATGCCGGGCTCGATGGAGAACGCCATGCCGGGTTCGAGAGCCAGGTCGGAGTTGGCCACGATGTACGGCTCCTCGTGCACGTCCAGGCCGATGCCGTGCCCGGTGCGGTGCACGAAGTACTCCCCGTACCCGGCCGCGGCGATCATGTCCCGGCCGACGGCGTCGAGCGCGGCCGCCGACAGCCCGGGCCGTACGGCCGTCACCTGGGCCTCCTGGGCCGCCTGCAGGACCTCGTAGTACGCCGCGAACGCCGCCGGCGGCTCGCCGATCGCGTACGTCCGCGTGCTGTCGGAGCAGTACCCGTCGGGCAGGCGCCCGCCGATGTCCACCACGACGACGTCGCCGGGCTGGATGACCCGGTCGGCCGCCTCGTGGTGCGGGCTCGCCGCGTTGGGACCGGAGGCGACGATGGCGAACTCGGCCGTGGCGTGCCCGGCGGCGACGATGGCGTCCCGGATGTCGGCCGCCACCTCGCGCTCGGTCCGCCCCGGGCGCAGCCATTGACCCATCTGCGCGTGCACCGCGTCGATGGCGGACGCCGCGCGGCGCAGCGAGGCGACCTCCTCCGGGCTCTTGCGCATGCGCAGCTCGCGCAGCACCCGGCCGGCCAGCGTCTGCTCCACAGTGGACATAGCCGCCCGGAAGGCCAGCACCTTGGCCGCCCACATGTGGTCGTCGAGGCCGGCCACCCGCACGGACGGCGGCAGGCGCCGGGCGACGAGCGCGTACGGGTCGTCGGTCTCGTCGTAGGCCACCAGCTCGAGGTCGGGCCCGCCCTCGGCCAGCGCCGCCTGGGCGGCCGGCAGCTCCAGGCGGGGGACGACGAGGAAGGGCTCCGCCGCCACGGGCAGCACGAGGCAGGTGAGCCGCTCCAGCGGCAACGCGTCGTATCCGGTCAGGTAACGCAGGTCGGTCCCCGGCGACACCAGCAGCACGTCGATCCCGGCCGTGCCCATCGCCGCCCGGGCTCGGTCCAGCCGTGACTCCACGGGCGGCAGTCTCCCACACTCCGGCGCCGGCGAGCGTCGGCCCGTCGGCCCGGCGGCCGGGTGACCCCGTCACGCGCCGGTCCGATGGATGCGTCAATTTCCGGCCGGCCCAGGGGCGTCCGCGGTGACAATGCGACCGGTGGTGCGGGTGGGTGGCGCGGGGCGAGGTGCCCGCCCCGGGGCGCGGCGACCGGAGGACCCCGCCCGGCGAGCACGAGCGCGGATGGGGAGGCCATGCCGGCGGATGGGAAGGTCGTGCCCTGGCACCGCTGCCTGCTCGTGGCGTTGCCCGGCTGGGCGGTGGCGCGCCTGATCGTGCTCAGCACGTTCGCCCTGGTCGATCGTCCGTCGCCCCTCGTCTGGGATGCGGCGTGGTACCACGACCTCGGGGTGCGCGGCTACGGTCCGTACGGCAGCGAGGGGTCGCGCTTTTTCCCGCTGCTGCCCGCGGCCGTGGCGGTCGGGTCCGGGCTGGGCGTGCCCGTGCGGCTGTGGCAGCTCGCCGTCTGCTGGGTCGCGGCCCTGTTCTTCGCGGCGGGGCTGGTCCGGCTCACCGTGCGGGAAACCGGCGACGAGAAGGCCGGGCACCGGGTCGCCTGGCTCATCCAGCTCGTCCCCGGGGCCAACGTCCTGGCCCTCGGCTACTCGGAGGCGCTGGCCGGGCTGCTCGCGGTGCTGTACTTCCTGGCGTTGCGCTCGCCCCTCGGGCCGCGCTCGCCGCGCGCCGTCGGGGGCGGGGTCGCCGCGGGTGTCCTCTCCGGGCTGGCCCGTCCGACCGGGCCGCTGCTCGCCCTGGCCGGGTTGGTGGAGGCCGTACGGTCCGTGCGCGAAGGCGCCAAGGACCGGGGCAAGGACGACCGGGGCAAGGACAAGGGCCGGGGTGGCGACAAGGGTCAGGGTGGCCGGGGGAGTCAGGGCGAGGGCGGGGACCGCGGCGGTGCCAAGGGTCGCGGCGCTGCCCGGTGGGGGTTGTGGCTCGTCGCCCTCGCACCGCTGGTGGGCACCGGCGGGTACCTGGCCTGGGCGTGGTGGGCGTTCGGCGACCCGCTGACGCCGTACCGGGTGCACCCCGTCCCGGGCCTGCACGAGGCTCCGGGGGAGTTGCTGCTGCGCCCCCCGTCGGACAGCTACCCGTGGGCGCTGATCCTGGCCCTGCTCGTCGCCACCGGGGTCGCCCTGTACCTGTGCGGGCGCCGGCTGCCGTTCGCCTACCTGGCCTGGGCCGTGCCGATGGTGGGGGTGGCCGTCATCGCCGGCGGCCTGCCCTCGCTGCCCCGGCTGCTGGCCGCTGTCTTCCCGCTGTGGATGGCGGTGGCCGTCGTGGTGCGGGACCTCCGGCTGTGGCTGACCGTGATGACGGCCAGCCTCGTGGGCTTCACCTGGGTCGCCTGGCTCACCGTCGCTCCCGGCGGCCCGGTGCCCTGAGTTCCCACCCGGCCGCTCTCGTCGGGAAGGACGCCCTCCGGACACTCACGCGCCAGGACGGCGTCCTTCCGTGCCCCGAGCCCGGCGCCGAACCCGGCCCTAGACCTCACGGGCCAGGCGGGCGCCCAGGTCGCGGACGACGTCGACCAGGTAGTCCAGGTCGGCGGCGGTGGTGCGCCAGTTGGCGATCGCGGGGCGCAGAGCGACGCGTCCACGGTAGACGGTGCCCCCGGCGTAGACCCGGCCGTCGTCGAGCAGCGCGTCGGCCAGGCGGCGGTTCAGCTCGTCCAGCCAGGCCTCGTCGTCTACATCGGACGGACGATACCGGAAGCAGACGATGTTCAGCGGTACATCGGCGAGGCGCTCCAGGTCGGGCGCCGCGTCGACCCGCGCCGCCAGGTGCCGGGCCAGGTCGCAGTGGCGCTCCACCATCGCCCGCAGGCCGTCACGACCGTAGGCGGCCAGGTTCGCCCAGATCGGCAGCGCCCGGGCCCGGCGCGACGACTCGGGGCCGAGCAGGCCGTACCCGCCGCGCGGGTCGTCCGGCCCGGGCAGGTACGGAGCACCCGGCATGCCGAACGCGCGGCCGAGGCGGGACGGGTCGCGGATCAGGGCGAACCCGCTCTCGTACGGGACGTTGAGCCACTTGTGCGCGTCGGCCGCGATCGAGTCGGCCCGCTCGATGCCGGCCGTCAGGTGCCGGGTCCGCGGCGACAGCGAGGCGAACAGCCCGAACGCGCCGTCGACGTGCAGCCAGGCGCCGAACTCCTCGGCGAGGTCGGCGAAGTCGGCGATCGGGTCGAAGTCGCCCGCGTTCACCTCGCCGGCGGTGGCGATGAGCACCGCGGGCGCACCGTCCAGTTCGGACATCCGCCGGCGCAGCGCGGCCAGGTCCACCCGGCCGGCGTCGTCGCGCACGAACGTCTCCACGGTGTCCTTGCCGTGCCCCAGCAGCTGCAGCGCCTTGCGGGCGCTCGGGTGCACGTAGCCGCCGCCGAGCACCGGCATCCGCGGCAGCCCGACGATCCCCTGCGACGCGACGTCGACCCCGTGCCGCTCGCCCCACCAGTGGGTCGCGGTGGCGAGCGCCGTCACGTTGCCGAACGTGGCGCTGGCGGTCAGGGCGCCGCCCCATCCCTCGGGCAGGCCGACCAGGGCCCGCAGCCAGTCCAGCACGGTCGTCTCCACCTCGTGGGCGAACCGGGACGACGCGCGGGCGAAGGCGTTCTGGTCCAGCAGCGACACCACCCAGTCGGCGGCCAGGGCCGCCGGGGTCGCGCCCCCGATCACGAAGTGGTAGAAGCGGGGCCCGGCCGAGGCCGTGGCGGTCGCGGTCCCTACGCGCAGCAGCGTCCGGATCGCCTGCGCGGTCCCGACGCCGTGCTCGGGCAGCGGACCGCCGATCTCGGCCAGCATCGGCTCGGCCGTCCGGTCGTAGACCGGCCGCGTGGGCAGGGAGTCCAGGTACGGCCCGGCCGCGTCCAGCACCTGCCGGAGCGCCGGAAGGGTCTCGGCTACCTCGTCGAGTGGATCAGCCATGGGGCAACTCTGCCACTCGCGCCGCCGCTCGCCGACCACCGTCCGCCACCGGCCGCTGTCCACGATGTGGCGGCCACCCGCAGCCGGCGTCGTCCAGGATGCGCGGCCACCGGCGATCCACGCCACCCACGACGCGCGCGCCAGCCACGATGAGCCGCACCACGAGGCGGCCACGCGCCGATCCGACTCTGCGCCAGGAATACGAAAGATCGGCGTTGCGAAAACACAGAAACATGAATGGATGTCAGAACGTGTTTTGCGTGGCGGAGAAATTGCGCGGGACTACTACGCTTTCCGGTGTCCCCATTCCGACCAGACCTCTGGATATCCGGTGGTGGCTACCGTTGCTTCCAGGGCGCCCGGCGGCGTGCTGCGTCACCCAGTGGTGCGGGCGATTCTCGTCGCGGAGCTGATCTCCGCGCTCGGGGTCCAGATGACATTCCTGGCGCTGCCCTGGTTCGTCCTGAAAACCACCGGGTCGGCGACCCAGATGGGGCTCGTCCTCGCCGTCGAGCTGATTCCGGCCGCCCTGCTCGGCATCCCCTCCGCCCTGGTGGTGCAGCGCATCGGCGTGCGCCGGACGCTGCTGCACGCGAACCTGTGGCGGGCCCCGCTGCTGGCCGCGGTGCCGCTGCTGCACGTCGCCGACCTGCTGAGCTTCCCGGTGCTGCTGGCGATCGTCTTCGCCGTCGGCGTGTTCAACGCGCCGTACCTCAGCGCGCAGCGGCTGCTGCTGCCGGAGACGTTCGCCGACGACCTGTCCCTGGTCGTGCAGGGCAACGCCATGGTCGAGAGCGTCGCCCGGCTCGGCATGCTGCTCGGACCCCCGCTCGCCGGCCTCGCCATCGGCACGCTGCACGCCCAGAACGTTCTCTATATCAATGCGGCGACGTTCGCGGCGGCCTACCTGATTCTGCGGTGGCGGCTGCCGGTCCGCCCGGCGCGCGCGTCGGCGGTGTCGCCGGATGGGCGGGGCGTCTTCGCGGGAGCGCGGTACGCGTGGGCGAACCCCCGGCTGCGGCGCATCACGCTGGCGGCGATGCTGTTCGGATTCTTCTTTCCGCCCCTGCTGGCCAGCTTCCCGGTGCTCACCCACGTGCGCTACGGCGAGGACCCCCGCGTCGCCGGCCTGTTCTACGCCGCGTGGGGCGGCGGCGCGCTGATCGGCACGCTGGCCGTGCTGCCGGCGGCGAGGCGGTACGAGCCGCTGGTCCTGTCCGCCATCGGGGCGGTCGGGCTGGCGATCCCACTGTGGCTGCTCGTCCTCGAGCTGAGCGTGTGGCAGTTCGCGCTGGTCCTGCTGGTCTCGGGCGTGTTCACCCCGGTGCTGAACGCCCCGGTGATCACGCTCATGATGATGCTCGCGCCCGTTGAGCTGCGGACGAAAGTGATTACGTTCATCCTGTCGATGAACCTGCTCGCCGGACCGGTCGCCTACGCCCTCACCGGTCCCGTGCTCGACCGATGGGGAGTGCCGCCCCTGTACGTGGGCGTGGCGCTGGGCGTGAGCGTCGCGGCCGGCGTGCTGGTCACGCTCGCGCTCGAACGCCCGCCGCCCCCGGATGAGCCGCTCGTCCCGGCGCCGGTGCCCGTGCCCCGGTGAGGAGCCCACGCCGGGACGATCGGGCTTCGTGCTCCGGCGAGGTTTTCCCGGTTGCTGCTTGGACATTGACCGAGCTACCCTCGGCGCCATGTTCGTCACGGCGTCGCTGTCGAGCACGGGTCGGCCGCGCGTCGTCGCCGTGCTCGCGTCGCTGATCGGCGCTGATAGCTGACCCTCCTCCCGTCTGCTGCAGGACGGGTGGAGGAGGGTGGTCGTCTTCGTTTCGTCCTGGCGCGGAATCGCATGAGCCCATGCTGCGGGGTGGCGCCCGCCCGCGTACGCCTGTCCGCCGATCAGTTCTGTCTACAGTGGAGTAATCATGGCCAGGGGTCGGTACACCCGGAACAAGCCCCACCTCAACATCGGCACGATGGGGCACGTCGACCACGGCAAGACCACGCTCACCGCGGCGATCACCAAGGTGCTGGCCGACCGCGACCCGGCGGCGAACCGGTACGTCGCCTTCGACGGGATCGACCGGGCGCCCGAGGAGATCCGGCGCGGCATCACCATCAACATCGCCCACGTCGAGTACGAGACGGCGTCGCGGCACTACGCCCACGTCGACATGCCCGGTCACGCCGACTACATCAAGAACATGATCACCGGGGTGGCCCAGGTCGACGGGGCGATCCTCGTCGTCTCGGCGCTCGACGGCGTGATGCCGCAGACGCGCGAGCACGTGCTGCTGGCGCGGCGGGTCGGTGTCACGCACCTCGTGGTCGCGATGAACAAGGCCGACGCGGTGGACGACCCGGAGCTGCTCGACCTGGTCGAGCTGGAGCTGCGGGAGCTGCTGTCCCGGTACGGGTACCCGGGCGAGGAGGTCCCGATCGTCCGGGTCTCCGCGCTGCGGGCGCTCGCCGGGGAGCCGCGGTGGGTCCGGTCCATCGTGGACCTGCTCGACGCGGTCGACGCGTACATCCCGGTGCCGCCGCGGGCGCTGGACAGGCCGTTCCTCATGCCGATCGAGAACGCGCTGACCATCTCCGGCCGCGGCACGGTGGTGACGGGGGCGGTGGCCCAGGGCGCGCTCACCGTCGGGGAGACGGTCGAGCTCGTCGGGCTGCGCGAGCCGCTGTCCACTGTGGTCACCGGCCTGGAGATGTTCGGGCGGACCCTCGAGCGGGCCGAGGCCGGCGACAACGCGGCCGTGCTGCTGCGGGGTGTGCGGCGCAACCAGGTCCGGCGCGGCCAGGTCCTCGCCGCGCCCGGCAGCATCACCGCGCACCGGCGGTTCAGCGCCACCCTGCACGCGCTGACCGCGCCGGAGGGCGGCCGGCACACGCCGTTCGGGGTGAACTACCGGCCGCAGTTCTACTTCCGGACCACCGACGTGCCCGGGTCGATCGACCTGATCACCGTCGACGAGGACCCGGTCGTCGAGGTCCGGCCCGGGGACACGGTGGACGTCCAGGTGACGCTGGGCGCGCCGGTCGCCATGGACGCCGGGCTGGGCTTCACGGTCCGGGAGGGCAACCGTACGGTCGGGGTCGGCCAGGTCACCGCCCTGCTGGACTGACCCCGGAAGGATCGGGTGGGCAAGGATCGGGTGGGCGAGGATCGGGTGGGCAAGGATCGGGTGGGCAAGGATCGGGTGGGCTTGGTTCGCTACCGCCGCACCAAGCCCACCCGGTCACGCTCGGCTCGGGTCGGCCGCCCGGCGGCGGCGTTGGCGGGCGTGGCGGAGGAACGAGCGCCACGGGCGGCGGAACCACCCCCGCCAGACCTGCGGCGCGAACCGCTCGGCGCCCCGCTGAATCTGGCCGGGCAGGCCCGGACGGGGCGGGAGCGGGATGAGCCAGCGCTCGGCGGACACGTCGGGCCACGGGGCCTCGAGGGTCCAGCGGTAGGGCTGCAAGGCCGGGGCCCGGTCCAACGCCTCGCCGGTGCGGGGGAAGATCTCGAGGGCAACCCACTGGCGGTCTTTGATGATCTTGTTCACGGTGAAGCGGCCCACCAGTTGCGCGGGGGTCACCGGTGGCAGCTCGGGTTGGGCCTCGTAGCCGATGCCGATCGCCGCGATCTCCGACCACGCGAACGACCCGCGCTCCGACCCCCGCCAGTAGTGCAGTCCGCGTCGGTCGAAGGCGAACCCCATCGGAACGAGCATGGGCCGCACCAGGCGGATCGTCCTGACGATCGGGACCAGGCAGAACGCGATGAAGCACGCGGCGACGGCGTCGACCCGCCAGCCCGGGTCGGGAATGATGACGCCGAACACGAACAGCGCGATCGCGCCCGGCCAGATCAGCAGATTCAGAATGATTCCGAAAATCCGGGCAGGGCGCAGGTCCACCAGGACCGCATCCGAGTCCCACGGGCCGATCTGAGGGGTCACGTCGACCGATGCTAGGCGAATCGATGCGTCGGCGTGGGGGGCAGCAGATCCGGCGCGGGATGCGTTGACACCTCGGAACGCCGGAGGCTTGGCTGACGGAGGCGCTGGTGACGTTCGACGAATGGGCCCGGGCCCGACTGCCCGCGCTGCTGCGCTTCGCCGTGGCGCTCACCGGCGACCGCGGGCTCGGCGAGGACGTCGTCCAGGAGGTGCTGATCCGGGCGTACGGCCGGTGGGGCCGACTGCTCATGGGGGAGCGACCATGACCCGCACCGAAGCCGACCTCGCCGCCGCCATCGCCGCCGTCACCGACGAGCTGGTCGTCGACACGGACGCATTCGTCACCACCGTCAAGCACCGGCACCGCCAGCGCCGACGCCGCCAGCTCGCCCTCACCGCCGGGGCCGCCGCCGTGGTGGCCGTCGCGGCCAGCGTCCCGGCCGCGCTGCTGGCCGGCCCGTTCGGTCCCGACGCCGCCGGCCCGACGGCGGCCCCGACCGGTCCCCTCGGCGGCTGGGCCACGATGCCCCGGACCTTCACCGGCGCCTGCCCGGTCGAGGCGATCCCCACCCCGCTCGACGTCGAGCCGGGGCACCCGGTGTGGCTGACCGACGTCGACCCGACCGGCCGCTTCGTCGTCGGCACCTACGGGCCGCCCGTCGGTCCGGACGGTTCCTGGGGAAACTCCGACGGGCCGACCGGGCGCGCGCTGCCGGTCCGGTGGGACAACGGGGTCGGGCGCGTGCTCCCGATCGGCGGCGAAGGCCTGCGCAACGTGCGCCCCGCGGCGGTCAACCGGCACGGCGCCGTGGTCGGCAGCCTGCGCCGCAACGACGTGGCTCGCACCGTCGCCTGGGTGTCCCTGGACGGGACGACCTGGAGCCCGCTGCCCACCCCGCCGGGCTACGACGACGCCTACGCGAGCGGCATCACCGACGACAACACGGTCCTGGGCGGGGCCTAATCGGGTTCGTCGACCGACCGGACGCGGACCGACCCTTCGAGCGGGAGACCGCCCACGTCGTGCGGTGGAACATCCGAACCGGCGAGATGTCCATTGTGGGCGATGGTGGTGCTGACCACGGATGCCTCCGCGAGGTCGAGCTACGCCGGGCGCAGGATGAGCAGGGTGATCTCGCTGGGCGCGAAGACGCGGAACGGCGGACCCCAGAAGCCGGTGCCCCGGCTGGTGTAGAGCTGGGTGCGCGCGCCGTGCCGGGACAACCCGTGCAGGACCGGCTGGTCCAGGCGCACCAGCAGGTGGAACGGCCAGATCTGCCCGCCGTGGGTGTGGCCCGACAGCTGCAGGTCGACGCCGTGGGCGACCGCCGCGTTGACCTGCCGGGGCTGGTGGGCGAGCAGCAGCACCGGGACCCCCTCGGGGGCGCCCCGCAGGGCGGCCGCGTGGTCGGCCCCGTGACCGGGGTGGCCGGAGCCGTGGGCGGTCCGGTCGTCGACCCCGGCGACGACGAGCCGGGCCCCGTCGCGCTCGACCACGATGTGCCGGTTGTGCAGGGCCTCCCAGCCGAGCTCGGTCAGGTGGGCGAGCCAGGCGTCGGCGCCCTGTCCGAAGTACTCGTGGTTGCCGGTCACGTACGCCCTGGCCAGCCGGGCGCGCACGGCACCCAGGTGCACCGACTGCGGACGTCGGCGAGCCACCGACCCGTCGGCGATGTCGCCGGTGTGGCACACCAGGTCCGGATCGAGGGAGTTCACCACCTCCACGACTCGGGCCGACCAGCGGGACCGGTCGATGGGCCCGTAGTGGGTGTCGGTGATGAGCACCACCCGGGCCCCGTCCAGCCCGGCGCCGAGCCCGCGCAGGAAGACCTCCACGGTCCGCACCCGGGGCACGCGCATCGCCTCGTAATGGCCCCAGGCGAGCAGCGCGACCGACACGGCCAGCGCGGTCACCGCCACCGCGCGCGGCCGCAGCGGAGCGTCGACGCCGACGACGGCCAGGACGAGACCGGCGATCGCGCCGAGCACCGACCAGGTGAAGAGCACCCAGATCACGCCGAGCAGTGTGTCGCCGGCCCGGGCCGCGGCGTCGGAGCCCCGGCCGTGACCGAGGTACATGAGCACCGGCTGGGCGACCGCGGCGGCGACGAACGCCAGCGTGCCGGCGAGCGTGACCGGGCCGGGCCAGGCCGGGGCCAGCACGAGCGTCCACAAGGGAACACCGAACAGCAGCGCGGTGACCGTGACCAGCACGGCCACGAAGACCGCGACGCGCCGGCGCTGGGCCCGGTGGACGCGCGCGGGAGCCTCGGTCCGGGTCACGCCGCCGCCCTCGCGGTCCGGTCGGGGTACCCCGGTTCGCTCCCCGTCGCGCCATCCTTCGTCGCGTTGGCCGTCCCGGGCGCGGTCGCGTCCGGGTTCCGCGCGAGCGCGGGCGGGTTCACCAGCACCCAGGTCCGGGGCACGTCGGCCGCGGTCGTCTCGGCGTACACCTGCCAGCCGGCCCGGACATACAGGTCCACATTGGACGGATTCATGGTCTCCAGCACGGCCGGCACGCCGTCCGCATGGGCGCGGGCCACCCCGTGGGCCATGAGCCGCCGCCCGAGCCCGCGGCCGGCGTGGTCGGGCCGGGTGGCGAGGACGCCCAGGTACCAGTGCGGGTAGGTCGGCAGGACGGCCTCCACCGCGGCGTCGTACGCCCGGATGCGGCGAAGCTCGGCGGCCGGCAGGTCGAGCCGGGGTGCCTCGGCGGTCACCGACGGCGCGGACGGGACGTCTGGTTCGGGCGCCTCCCAGAGCGCGCCGACCGCGCCGCCGGCCGCGATCCACACGGTGCCCCGGTGCACGCGGCGATCGAAGAGGTAGCCGGCGAAGGCGGCGGCGTACTGGTCGAAGGTCGCCTCGTCGGGGAAGAAGAAGCGGAAGGCCGGATCGTTGGCGAAGGCGGCCACGATCGTCGCGACGACGGCCGGGCGGTCGGCCACGGTCGCGGGAACGGGGTGCAGGTCCACGACAGGGTTCCTATCACGGACGGCACCGACCGTACGGATCGGTTTCCGTACGGTCGGTGCGCCGTGCGTCACCCGACGTGGGCCGGCCGGGGTGGCTTCAGAACCGGTCGCCGCCGGTGAACTGCTGCTCGAGCAGGTCGGCCGTGCCGATGACGAGGTGCAGCGGCTGCTCGAACTCGGCGATGCTGAGGTCGGCCAGCGGAAGCGAGTGGCGGAAGGTGACGATCGAGTCACCCGCGGTGGCGAGACCGCCCACCACCGTGTTGCCCACCTTGCGCACCAGCGCGGCGAGGTCCACCTTGTCGACCTCGCCGATGGCGGACGAGATCTGGACCCACTCGGTGCCGTTCGCGGGAAGCACGACCCGGCTGATGACGACGACCTGCTCCCGCAGGTTCCCGGTCTCGAAGATGAGCCGGAGCATGTCCTCGGTCTCGTTCGCGACCTTGTACCGGTTGTGGATGTACGCCTTCAGGTCGCTCCAGGTGGCCATGGCTGCAGTCCTCTCCTTGAGGGGCTTCGACAAACCGGCGCACCACCCTACCGGGATCGCGCAACCTCCGCTGCCCCGCCACGCTGGCCCGCCGCGACGCTTGTCCATTCACGAGCGCCTCGGCGGGCCAGGCGGGTCACTCGCCGGGCACCTGGCCGGGCGCGTCCACGATGGCCCGGGCCACCACCGCGGTCGACGAGAGCACGAAGCCCTCGGGCGCCGGGGGTGCCGGGGTTCCGCCCGCCGCGACTGGACCCTCGAGCGGGCCGGTCGCCACGGACCGCTCACCCAGGAACTGCAGCGTGGTCTTGTCGAAGATCAGCTCGTGCCGGATGTTGTTGTGGGTGCGGGCGACGGCGATGCCGGGCCGGCCCAGCGCGTCCTCGACGTTGTGAACTACCTCGATTCCTGGGATGCGGGCGGCGGCCTGGTAGAGCGCCTTCGCCACGTCCGGCGGCACGATCTGCTCGCGGATCAGGTCGCCGATCGTCACGAACGCCTCCTGCTGCGGGTTGGGGCCCATGTCGCCGTTCTCCCAGTAGATCTTCAGCAGCAGCAGGTCGGGATCGGTCGGCAACGTGGCCAGGTACCGCAGGGTCGGTTGGTGCAGGTACGGGTCGGGGGTGGCGTCGAGCTGGACGTCCTGGTGGTCCGACTCCTGGCGCACCAGGCCCGGACGGGAACCGTCCACCGACCGCCAGGTCTGGCGCCGCTGCGGTCCCTCCGTATACCAGCCCGCCGGGCCGTCCCGGCCGGTGAGGCCGAAGGCGCCCCAACTGCCATATGTCTCGATGTAGACATACTGGTCGTCGCGGATCTGGTCCAGCGGCGGGATGTCGGTGCTGGTCGCCGCCACGAGGGCGATGCGGTGCAGCAGCGCGCCCGCCTCGGTGCGCCCGGCCCAGACCTTGCCCACGCCGAAGACGAAGGCGCTCGTGAGCCACAGCGCGAGGACGAACGCCATCCCGCCGCCGACCAGGGCCGGAATCAGGCGCCGCCGCCGACGCGGCGATGGTCGGGTGGCCGGGGCCTCGGCCGGTGCCGCCCGGTCCTGGGTGTCGGTCTGGTCCTGGGTGATCTGCTCCATGAAGGTCTCCCGGAGTCGGTGCAGGCGGCCCTCGGGAGGCTCGGGGCGAGCCGGGTCCGGCAGCAGCCGGGCGATCGCGCGAACGTCGTCAGTCATTGAGCGCCTCCGGAGTGGGCCGCGACGCCACGATCGGGCGTCCACTGTGTACCTGTCCGGGCTCCGGATCGGGTTCCCCGCGTAGGCGCATGAGCTTGCGCCGGGCGCGGGCCAGCCGGGACCGGACGGTCCCGATCGGCACGCCCAGCGCTGCCGCCGCGGACGCGTAGTCCAGCTCGGCCCACACGCACAGCGCGATCACCTCCCGCTCGGCCGGCCGCAGCGCGGCCAGGGCCGCGCGGACCGCCGCGAGCTCGCGCTCGCCGTCGAGCTGCGCGGCGACCTCGTCGGCGACGTCCGGCGCCTCCTCCCGCGGGCTGAGGCGGGCGAGCAGGCTCCGGTCCCGGCGATGCCGGCGGTCGAGGTTGCGCACGACGTTGGTGGCGATCCCCAGCAGCCAGGGCAGCAGCGACCCCCCGTCACGGTCGATGCGATGCCGCTGCCGCCAGGCGTGCAGGAACGTCGTCGACACGACGTCCTCGGCGGCGAGGCGGTCCCCGGTCAGCCGCAGGCCGTGGCGGTACACCGCCGCCGCGTGCTCGTCGAAGAGCTCGCCGAACGCCTGGGCTTCGCCGGCCCGCAGCCGCTCCCGCAGACTCTGCTCCACATCAGGTACCTGTCCGCCCGGCCCTCCGAGTTCCCGCGTCCCATGATGACGGCGGACGCTCGTCCCCCGATGGGGTGACGGGCCCGGGTGCGCGCGCGCTCGTCCGGCGACGGCGGAGGCCCGTCATCGACGCAAGCGGCGCACGAGAACGAAGCACGGCACCGTCAGCAGCAGGGTGATGGCCCAGTACACCATCACCGCGGCCACCCGGTCGGCGGTCTCGTACTTCGGGTCCGGGTCGGCCACCATGGTGACGGTGACCAGCACGCTGAACAGGGCGCAGAGCGCCGACATGACCCCGAGCAGGGTCGCGGTCGCGATCATCAGACGGCGCACCCAGGGACGCCGGGTCGGCCGCGGGCCGTCCGGTGCGGTCGCCTGCGGCGGTTGTGGGATCGCCTGCGGGTCGCGGGCCGGCAACCGGACGACCGTGCCCCGGGGGACCGCGGCGTCGAGCCGGGCCAGCGCGGCCGAGTCGATGGGATAGAGCGTGGGCTCCACCGCGCACGAGATGCCGTCGTGGCCGATGAGCATCCGTCCGCCATCCGACCAGGCGAGCAGCACCGCGGTCTGATCGAAGTGGACGGTCGCGGCGCCGCCGGGGCTGGTGATCGAGACGCCGGTGGGGCCGACCACGAGCGCGTGCGTGGCGTCGTTGCGCATCGGGTACCGTATGCCGTCCACGACGGTCTCGGAGGTGGTGGGAGCGTCGGCGAAGCCGGCCCAGTCGGCCCGGTGCCCGCTCGGCGTCATGAGCAGCCCGGCCGTGACCGCCTGCTCCGCGACCTGCTGCACATCGTCGGCCGTGACCGCCTCGATGTCGAGCAGAAGCTGCTTGGCGTCCAGCACCGGTGACCCGATCAGGACGTTGAACGCCGCCATCGGCAACCGGTTCGCCTCGGCGTCCGGGTCGCGCAGGCTCTCGGCCGCCTTGGCCCGGATTCCGTCGAGGTCGGCCTGGTCGATGGTGCCCCACCGCAGCTTCGCCAATACGTCGATGAAGGCCCCGAGCGCGGCCGCCTGCTTCTCCGGGTGGGCGTCGGCGAGGGCCACCACCCTGGCCTGCTCGGTGTCGATCGGCTCGTAGTCGGTCGCCACCGTGTAGGAGTAGCCGCCCTCCTGCCGCAGCGCCCGGAACAGCTCGCGCTCGAGCATGGCGGTGAAGACCTGGGCCGCCGCCGACCGGGGCAGATGGGTGTCGAAGGCGACCGTCCGGGGTGGTCCGGAGAACCAGGCCGGCGTGCGGGGCAACGCACTGGTCAGCTCGGGCAGCGACATCCGGACACCGGTCGGCAGGTTCAGCCGCAGGTGCTCGGGCACGGCCATGCCGCTGAACCACAGCACCGCGTTCTCGCGGGTGAAGTAGCGGGCGATCCAGGCCTGGATGTCGTCGGCCGTGATCTCGGCCAGGCCCCACTCCGGGTAGCTGAGCACCCCGTACCCCCGCGCCCCGTAGCGCCACAGGTGAAGTGGCTCGATGGGGGAGCGCGAGCGGCTCGCCTCCTCCGTGCGCAGGACCTCCTTCTCCACGTCGAGGCGATGCAACGGCAGGTCGACCAGCGCGGCGCAGACGCTGGTGAGGAACTCCGCGACGGCCTCCGGTGAACCCTGCGAGAAGAAGTGGGTGACGGTCGCGCCCGTCGTGCCGTTGTAGTGGTAGTCGGTCAGGCCGAGCCGGTGCAGGGCCAGGTGCTCGATGACGTGCGTGATCCCCGACCGGGCCAGCGTCTCGTCGGCCCGCCCGACCCGGAAGGTGATGCCGCCGCGAGCCGGGCCGGTGCCCGGGGCGAGCAGGGTGGGGATTCCATCGACAACGGTTTGCTCGATCATCCTCGCTCCATGGCCCAGGCCCGGTTGCGGACGAAGGCCGCCTCAGCCCCGCCGTTGAGGTAATGCCAGCCCCACTCATCGGCGTACTGGCCAAGCTCGAGGAAGCAGCGCTTGGCCAGGGTCCACTCGCCGAGCATGCTGAAGCCCAGGGCGAACATGCTCATGGGGTAGACCCAGCCGATCCCGCGGTCGAAGTCCGGATGCAGCACGCTGCGTTCGGCCGCCGCCGTGATCTCCTGCCGGACCGCCGGGTCGTCGAAGTACTTCTTCGCCTGGTCGTCGGGCAGGCTGAACCAGTGCTCGACGTGCGCGTCGACGACCAGCGCCGCGTTGTGCGCGCCCGGGGGCGCTTCGGCCGCGCGCTCGGCCGCGAAGGCGTGCATGGCCTCCAGGCTTCCGTGCCACTTCGGGCACAGCTCCTGTAGCAGCGAGTTCTGCGCGCTGATGTTGTGCGGGTCGTGCCGGGCCACGTGGTCGTAGCGGCGGCGGCTCTCGGACTGGCCGAGCCCCAGGCCGCGCGCGATCGTCACCCGGTGCGTCCAGGCCGGGACGAAGCTCGGGTCGCGCACGCACACCCAGATGAGGATCTGCTCGGCCTCGCGGAGCTTGTGGTGAAAGCCCGCGAACTGTTCCGCACTCACGTACCGGGCCGGTTGGGCGGTACGGATCTCCCAGCCGAGGTGGATGAGCCGGTCGGCGTACATCGTGGTCGCCACCAGGTCCTCGGGGTCGGCCTCGATCACCGTCTTGAGGAACCCCTCGGACCCCGCCACCTGGTTGGCGGCGCCCATGACGTACTGCCGGCCCCGCCAGTGCGGCGCCGCGTCGTAGCAGGCGCGAAAGGCCGCCCAGTCGCCGGCCCGGATCGCGTCCTCGGCCGCGGCCACCTCGGGGTAGGCCGAGCGACGGCGGAAGTCAGGGGTGAAGTCGTGGGTCATCGTGCGGACACGATAGTGAAGCGCGATCTTTGTCGCTACCCGCATCTCTATCGATGTCTCTGGTTGTCACCAACGGTCACCGGGCCGCCGGTCGGGCGTGACGATCGCGTGATGGTCGTGGCGGGTAGTCAACAAACAACGCTCCGGCTGACGCGCCACCCCGGTGGGCTCGGCGTGGCCGATGCGCGCGCGTGACCGATCGACAGTCCATTGTCGACAGTGACGACGCGCGGTCGACCGGCGACGGATCGGCGGGCGCGGCGGACGGCGACGCCAGGCACCGGCCCGCGCCCGCCTTTCACCGTCACGGCCCGGGGTACCCGTCCCGCTCCGACGACTGCGTCGGTGGAGTGTCCGCCGGGGAAGATTGCTCCGGCGAAGATTGCGCCGACGGAGTTTGCGCAGATGAAGTTTGCCCAGACGGGGTTTGTGGCGCCGGCGTTTGCCCAGGCGGATCTTGCCCAGGCGGATCCTGGACCGTGGCGGTTTGCGCGGGGGGCGTCGGTGCCGCGGGGGAGTGCGTGGGGGGAGATGGCGGGGGCGGAGACTGCCCCGGGGACGACGTCCGCTGGGTGGGCACGTGGGTGGCTGGTGGAGAGGCCCACGGCCCGCCGGCCAACGCGTCGGGTGCGGCGGGCGCGGCGGTGGACGACCCGGTGGCGTCCCGGGGCGACTCCGTGGGTTCGCTGGGCATGGGTCCACTGGGCATGGGTTCGCTCAGTGACGCGGGCTCGGTGCCCTTCGTCCTGGCGGAGTCGGGCGCGTCGCCGTGGATGTGGGGCGCCGTGATGGTGAAGTCGTCCGGCACCCGGGGCAGGATCCGCTTGAAGTAGTCGTCGCGAGCCGCCGTCGCGCCGACGTCCCGGCCGGCCCGTTCGGAGAGGAACCAGCGGTGCTCGAGGATCTCGTGGAAGACCTCCACCGGGTCGAGCTTGTCGCGTAGCTCCTTGGGAATCGCGCTGACCGCCGGGTCGTAGACCTCGGCCAGCCAGCGGTTGGCCGCCACCGCCTCGGGGATCGGCCGGCCCGCCTGCCGCTCGAGGTGGGATCGGTAGCTCGCGATGTCGTTGAGCAGCCGCCGCGCCTGGTTCTCCTGGGCCTCCAGGCCGGTCCGGGCGAACAGCAGCCGGCGGTGGTGACCGGGCTCGGCGACCCGGGTGCGTAGCCGGAGGCGGTTGCAGCCGTCGCCGGCGTCAATGAGCTCGATCTCATCGACGTCGAAGCCGAGCTCGTTGAGCCGGCGGACCCGCTCGAGGATGCGTAGGCGCTGCTCCGACGGGTGGACCCGCTCCTCCCGCGTCAGCTCCGACCACAGCGCCTCGTACCGGCGGGGGATGTCCTCGGCCACCGCCACCGGGTCGACGTCGGGCGGCAGCAGGCCGCCGGCCTGCAGGTCGTACAGCTCGCCGCCGACGCGCTCGAAGGCGAGCTCCACGTCGTAGGCGCGCTTGCCGTCGGAGATCTTGTCGTGCAGCTCGGAGGTCTCGGCGTCGACCAGGTAGGCCGCCAGGGCCCCGGCGTCGAGCCGGAACAGGGTGTTCGACAGCGAGCAGTCACCCCAGAAGAAGTTGGCCAGGTGCAGCCGGGCGAGCAGCTCGACCATCGCGTCGAGCAGCTTGTCGACCGGCTGGCCGCTGCCGCGCGGGCTGGCGAACAGCGCCCGGTACGAGATCGAGTGATCGAGGAATTTCGTGACCAGGACGGCGTCCAGGTCGTTGGGCCGGTCCACCACGATGCCCAGCACCTCGACCGCCGGGATCTCCAGCTCGCGCAGCCGCCGTAGCAGGCGGTACTCGCGCCGGGCCAGTCGTTCGTCGATCTCCTTGAGCGCGTAGACCTGGCCGGCCTCGTGGACGAACCGTACGACATGCCGCGAAATGCCACGCTGGCGGATCTCGACGACCCGCTCGTCCTTCCACTCCTCGATCGGCTCACGCCACGGCAGGGTGAGCAGGCCGGCCGTCTGGTCGGCGGGCGGGGTGAAGACGAAACGCACGATCGTTACTGTCTCACGCCCCGCGGGCCGGGTCACGCCACGCGCCGCCGGCCGGTCGGGCGACCGGGACCGGTCCGGGGCGTGGTCGATGGGTCGCCCCGTCTTGATCGCTCCCGCTCCGTTTTTGGGGCTATGTACGTGATCATGCCTATCGGTACCATCCGAGGATGGACCCCGGGCCCGCGCGGCTGAACCGGCCGTCTCAGGACGGGCACCTTCCTGGCACCCGACGCTGGGAAGGACGCCTGCCTGACATGCCGCTGTCCACGCCCGTCCGCGACACCGGGGCCGCCGAGTCGGCCCGGCACCATCTGGCGCCCTTGGTGCTGGTCCCGTACGGCTACTCGACCTACCGGGGGAGCTCGTGATGCTGGGGCCAAACAACTACGGCGAGGCCGAGGTACGGCTGCTGCGGGTCACCCGTGGACCGGACCACCACGACATCGTCGACCTGAACGTCAGCGTGACGCTGGCCGGAGCCTTCGACATCAGCTACCTGACCGGCGACAACGCCAACATCCTGCCGACCGACACCCAGAAGAACACCGTGTACGCCTTCGCCCGGGACGGCGTCGGCTCCCCGGAAACGTTAGGGCTGCGCCTGGCCCGACACTTCGTCGACAGCCAGCCGAGCATCTACCGCGCTCGGGTGTCTATTGTGGAGCACCCCTGGACGCGGGTGGGCGGGCACGCGTTCGTCCGGGCGGAGGGCGGCCGCCGCACCGCCGCCGTCACCTACGACGGCTCCCACGCCTGGGTGGTGGCCGGGGTCGCCGACCTGAACCTGCTCACCACCCGGGCGGAGTTCACCGGCTTCATCGTCGACCAGTACACCACGCTCGCCCCGACCGGCGACCGCATCCTCGCCACCACGGTCGACGCCCAGTGGCGGTACTCGATCGGCGCGGCCGAGCCGGCCCGCTGGCACCGCATGCACGACCAGGCCCGCCGGGCGTTGACCGACGCATTCGCCAACACCCATAGCCGCTCCCTGCACCAGACCCTGCTCGCCATGAGCCAGGCCGTCCTCGACGCCGTGCCGGAGGCGGCCGAGGTACGCCTGTCGCTGTCCACCAGGCACCCGGCCCCGGTCGATCTCGCTCCGTTCGGGCGGGACAACCCGGGCGAGGTGTACGACCCGGCCGACCGGCCCTACGAGCGGGTCGAGGGCGCCCTGCTGCGCCAGGGAGCGCCGCCGGCGGGCCTGGCGTGGTCGATCTATCCAGTCACCTGAGCTGCTCGACGGCCGGTGCGGCGCCGGAGGAGCCGGCGGCGGCTCAGTGCTCGATGTGACGGTTTCCGGCTGGGCGCCCGGCCGGGCCCGCGTGGGTATGCATCGACGGATCGATTAATATCGACAGTACGTGACCGTCGTCACATTTCGGTCGGTCGACCGGGGTTCCGGGAATTCCCGCAAATGTGTCGGTGCTGGTGGGTACGGTGCGCAAGGACTTGCCGGCCGCACGGCGGCACGACGGAGGAAGTATGCGGAAACGACAGACGACCGACCTCGCCATCGAAGCGGAAGGACTGGTCCGTACCTTCGGCCAGACCCGGGCCCTGGACGGGCTGGACCTGCAGGTGCCCGCCGGGATGGTCTACGGGCTGCTCGGACCCAACGGCGCGGGCAAGACCACCACGGTGCGGGTGCTGGCCACGCTGCTGCGGCCCGATGGCGGGCGGGCCCGGGTGTTCGGGCATGACGTGGTCACGGAGGCGGACGCCGTACGGTCGCGGGTCAGCCTCACCGGGCAGTTCGCCTCGGTCGACGAGGACCTGACCGGGCACGAGAACCTGACCCTGCTCGGCCGGCTGCTGGGGTACCCCACGCCCGCGGCCCGCGCCCGGGCCGACCAGCTGTTGGCGGCGTTCGGGCTCACCGACGCCGCCGGTCGGCAGGTGAAGAAGTACTCGGGCGGCATGCGTCGCCGGCTCGACATCGCCGCCAGCATCCTGAGCACGCCCGACCTGCTGTTCCTGGACGAGCCGACGACCGGGCTGGACCCCCGCAGCCGCAACCAGGTGTGGGAGATCGTGCGGGCGCTGGTGGCGAACGGCACGACCGTGCTGCTGACCACGCAGTACCTCGACGAGGCCGACCAGCTGGCCGGCCGCATCGCCGTGGTCGACCACGGCCGGGTGATCGCCGAGGGCACGCCGGGCGAGCTGAAGGCGTCGATCGGCTCGGGCACGGTGCACCTGCGGCTGCGCGACCCCGGGCAGCGGGAGGAGGCCCAGCGGGTGCTCGCCGCGGCCCTGAACACCACCGTGCAGACCAACTCCGACCCCTTCGCGCTGACCGCGCGGGTCACCGGGGACGGCGACGACTTCGTCGCGAGCGAGCAGGCGTCCCGAGCGCTGCATGCGCTCTCGGCGGCCGGGATCATCGTCGACGAGTTCGCCTTCGGCCAGCCCAGCCTGGACGAGGTGTTCCTGGCGCTCACCGACCGGCCGGCGACTGAGCCGCCGGCCGACGGCCCCCGGCCCACGGACAAGGAGGAGATGGAGGCAGTCCGATGACGACCGCCACGCAGAGCGAGACCGCCTACGTGCCGTCGGCCGAGGTGCTGGGCACGGTCCTGGCGCCGGATGAGCGACCGCAGCGCCCCACGGCGTGGTCGGCGTCGATGAGCTTCGGCTGGCGGGCCCTGCTGAAGATCAAGCACGTGCCGGAGCAGCTCTTCGACGTCACGGCCTTTCCGATCATCATGACGTTGATGTTCACCTATCTCTTCGGGGGCGCGCTGGCCGGATCGACCCGGGACTATCTGCAGTACCTGCTGCCCGGCATCCTGGTGACCAGCGTCGTGATGATCACGATGTACACGGGCGTCGGCCTCAACGCCGACCGGGAGAAGGGGGTCTTCGACCGGTTCCGCAGCATGCCGGTCTGGCGGCCGGCCCCCTTGGTCGGCATGATCCTCGGCGACATCCTGCGGTACCTGATCGCCGGGTCGGTGATCCTCGTGCTCGGCCTGATCCTGGGCTTCCGTCCCGGCGGGGGTCTGCCCGGCGTGCTCGCCGGCCTCGGGCTGCTGCTGATCTACTCGTTCGCCTTCTCCTGGGTGTGGACCCTGCTCGGCCTGGTCCTGCGCAGTGAGCGGTCGGTCATGGGGGTCAGCATGCTGGTGCTGTTCCCGCTGACCTTCCTGAGCAACGTCTTCGTCGACCCGATCACCATGCCGGGCTGGCTGCAGGCGTTCGTGAAGGTCAATCCGATCACCCATCTCGTGGACGGGGTCCGGTCGGTGATGGCCGGCTCGCCGAACGAGAGCGCCATCATGTGGCTGCTGCTCGAGAGCGCGGCCTTCATCGTGATCTTTGGATACCTGACGATGCGCCGCTACAACCGCCTGTAGCGGCGCGATCGTCAGTCGTCCCAGGCGGTGACGTGGTCCTGGTCGACGTTGGTGGCGGCGAGTTCGACCGCCGCCAACGTCGACCCGGTGGCGTCGAGCGCCGCGACGTGGAGGTTGTCGCGGGGGCGGCCCCGGCCGGGGGACAGGATGACGGGCCGATCGTCCACCGAGGACTCGTCAAGCACCTGGCCGTCGTCGTCGTCGACGAGCTGGACGGTCGCCACCTGGGACGCCCGGGCCAGCACGAGCACCTGCCCCTGCCAGCGGTCGAGGCGGATGGCGATCAGGCCGTGCGGGTTGTCGGGGGCGCCGAAGGTGGTGTCGTCGATGCCCCAGGACGCGTCGGCGATGCGCTGCACGGTCGAGACACTGCCGATCCACCCGCCCCGAGCACGGGGGGCCACGAGCACCGTGACGGTCGTCTCGACGGGTACGTCGACGTCCTCGACCACGCCATCCGCGCTCGCCCGGACGACCGTGCCGTCGGGCTCGGTCGCGCGCGCGGACAGCGCCACCGGACCCGACCACCGGACTCGGCCCAGATCCACCAACTCCGATCCGTAGTGCTCGACGAGCAGGCTGATCTGGTAACCGAGTCGCTCGGGGTCGGGCTGACCCTCGGCGGTGGCCATGAGCCAGGCCACGTCGCGTTCGGTGATCCCCGGGCGGGGGGCGGCACCCTCCTCGCGGACCACGCCCTGGCACGTCGCCCGCCAGTACAGCGGCTCCTCCTTGCGGAGCCGGCGCACGAGGTAGCCGGTCGCGTCCGAGGTCCAGTCGGTCAGCGCGGTCGCCGGCGCGGTGGCGAGCTCACACTCGGGTGGGCCGAGCACGACCCAGAGCGGCTCGTGGTCGGGGCCGATGAGCGTCGAGACGACCGGAGTGGCGATGTCCAGCCGGTATCCGGGCTCGCGGTTCGGGCCCTGGGAGAGCACTCCCGCCAGCGTCTCGGGCGTTGCGCCGCGGTCGCCGACGAGCCACAGCACGTAGGTCAGGGCGTACCGCCGCCGGTCCTCCTCGATCTCGTCGTTGCGCAGCGCCAGCAAAACGATCCGGTATTCTTCAATATCTTCGGCGAAGAGGACCCGGGCTTTCAGCTGTTGGGCCGTGGCGATGTTGCTCGCGAAGAAGGCCAGGCCGATGGTGGACGTCTTCTCGGTGATCCGGTCGGCGAGTTCACGGGTGAAGGAGGCGTCGGCGGCCAGGGCACCGCGGGGTGGGGCGTCGACCAGACTCGCGACCCACCGCAGCTGACCGTCGACGTCGGGCGGTGGCGTGGCGGGCGGGGGCGAGCCGCCGAGCACCACCGCGAGGGCGGCCGCGGCGAGCACCGCCGCGACGAGGCCGGCCAGCGTCCAGCGGGAACGACGGGTGGCCAGCCGCTGCCGGGGCGTCGGCTCGACCGGCGTCACATCCAGGTCGATCGTCACCCTGCCCAGTCTGGCAGAGGTCGCGGGCCGACGCGGTGGCGGACGCGACAAGCCGCTCGGGGGCTGCGCGCCGGCCGGAGTCACGCTATGTTGCCGGGCCATGACACCACCGCTGCCCCGTCGGCGCCCCACCGGGCTGTCCACCCGCGCGTTGCGTACCGACTTCTTCACCCCGCGACCGGCCGTGCAGTGGCTCTCGCCCGGCGAGTTGGCCCGGACCGGACTGCAGGTCGCCCTCGCCGAGGGGATCGGGGCGTACCTGGACAAGCGGGAACAACAGATCCTCTTCTCCGACGAGGCGTTCCGGGAGGACGAGGGCCGCGACGAGCTGTGGCTGGACTACGTGGCCGACACCGGCGACGGGTTCCACGCGACGTACGCCGTGGCGTACTCGCTCGGCCAGGAGAGCCTGACCGTGGCGGGGGCCGACCGGCCGCTGCCACGGGCGCAGGTGCTGGTGCTCGGCGGTGACCAGGTCTATCCGACCCCCAGCCCGGCGAACTACGACGACCGGTTCCGGGGCCCGTTTGCGGCCGCCCTGCCCGCGGTCCCGCCCGGCCAGTCGGCGCCGACCATCTACGCGCTGCCCGGCAACCACGACTGGTACGACGGGTTGACCGCGTTCCTGCGGGTCTTCGCCACCGGGCGGGAGTCGATCGGCGCGTGGCGGACCCGGCAGCGGCGCAGCTACTTTGCGATCAAGCTGCCGCACGGCTGGTGGCTGTTCGGGATCGACGCGCAGGAGAACGCGTATATCGACGAGCCGCAGCTGGAGTACTTCCACCGGATCATCAACGAGTCGCTGCGCGACGGCGACCGGATCATCCTCTGCACGCCCGAGCCGGCCTGGGTACAGGGCCACGACGACCCCGACGTGTACCGGGTCACCGACTCGTTCCTGCGCACCGTCATCGATCCGGCCGGGCAGGAGGCGTGGCTGAACCAGGCGTACGGGGGCCGGTTCGTCCCGCCGCCGAAGCGGATCACGGTACCGCTCATGATCGCCGGCGACTGGCACCACTACGTGCGCTACGAGCGCATCGACACTGCCACGAGCGGTGCTGCCACGAGCGACACCGGGGCGAGCGGCGACGGCGGCGAGCGGGACGACCGCCAGCGCGATGATCGCCGTCATCTGGTCACCTGCGGCGGAGGTGGCGCCTACCTGCTGGGCACGCAGTACCTGCCGCGCACGATCACCACGCCGCCGCCCGCCATGCGGCCGCCCAAGACCGAGACGGTTCGGCGGTACACCCGTAAGGCCCGCTACCCGTCGCTGCTGCGCTCGTTCTGGCTCGGGCTCGGCGCCCCGGTCCGCCTGCCCTGGCGCAACCCGGGATTCATCGCCATGCTCGGGCTCGTCCAGGCCCTGCTCTGGTACGCCTGGAGCCGCGCCGGCGGATCGCCCAACTTCGCCGTCGTGGTGCTGCTGGCGCTCGTGCTGGCCGGCACCACGTTCCTCGCGGCCGGGCTCGGGGCCCCGCACCGGGGCCGGCTGTTGGTGATCCTTTTCGGCCTGCTGCACGGCGCCGCGCAGGTGCTCGGCGTCCGGGCCGTCATGGTGCCCCTGGTCGAACGCGCTTGGCAGCCCACGCTGACCCGACCCACGGCGGCGCTGACGTACGACCTGGAGCGGATCTGGGAGTACGGCCGGTACTACCTGGAGTGGCTGGGCTGGTATGTGGCGTACGGCCTCGTGGCCGGCCTGGTCTCGGCCGTGGTCGTCGGGCTGTACCTGGTGGTGGCGAGCCTGTTCCGGCGCAACATCAACGAGCTCTTCTCCGCCCAGCGCATCGAGGGCTACAAGTCGTTCGTGCGGCTGCACATCGGGCCGACCGGCGAGCTGACCGCGTACGTGATCGGCATCCCCCGGGTGCGCCGCCCCCTGCCCGGGTGGCGGTTCCTGCACTGGAAGGCCAACCCGACCGGCCAGCCCTGGGAGCCGTGGTTCACCCCGCGCGCCCGCCTGCGCTACCGGCTGATCGACACCTTCACGATTCGGTGACCCGACACGTGTCGCTGGCCGGGACACGTGTCGTTGGCCGGGACACGTGTCGCTGACCGGACACGTCGCACCGACCGGCCACGGTTCGCCTCACCGGCCGTGGTTCGCTGGCCAGGGCGAGCCGGTGGCCGGTCACCCGGTCCCGGGGCGGGACTGCTCGGCGCGCTGGCGCAGCAGGCGGCGCACGTCCTCGATGTCGCGCGGGGAGGTACGGGCGGCCAACAGGAACATCAGGCCGGTCGGGATGAAGAACACCTGGAACGCGGCGATGCCGACCACGAAGTTCATCGGCGGCGGCAGGCTGGGGGCCAGGGCGTCGAAGGTCCGCCCGGCCAGCCACGTCCCCGAGGAGCGGCCGACGCCGTTGGCGAGGTTGCCGAGGCTGTAGATCGTGCCGCGGTGCTCGGGGAGGTTCACCTCGGTGATGAGGGCGAACCAGTTCGGGGCGTTCGCCGAGGTCAGGGCCAGCGCCACGACCGCGGTGAGGAAGCTTGCGGCCATCACGGGCTCGGTCACCACGCTGCGCAGCACCGCCCACACCACGCTGTCGCGCCCGTCGTGCAGGTCCAGGCGCATCGGCGCGAAGAGCACCACCAGGTAGAACGGGATGGCCGCGAGCACGCCGATCCCCGCGACCAGGGCCCGGCCGCGCGGGGTGCGCTGCTGCAGCCGGTCGCCGACCAGCCCACCCACGATGGACAGCGCGCCGCCGAGCGCGAAGAGCGTGCTGTAGAGGCTGCCCACCTGGATCGCGACCTGCTCCGAGTAGCCGAGCTCCTCGGCCTTGGCCTGGAACAGGCGGGGCAGGAACACCAGGGAGCCGAAGACGAGCTGGGCGGTGACCCCCTGCAGCACCAGCCAGACGTTGGTTCGCCGCCGCGCGATCACGGGCAGGTCAGCCCGGCTGATCCGGTAGTCGTAGTCCTCGCCGGCCGCGAAGACCTGGGCGAGCTGGGGCTCGCTCTGCCCACGGTGGATGGTCTGGGTGAACAGGTACGCCACGGTCGCGGCCACGCCGACCGCCGTGATGGCGAAGAACGGCCGGCGCCACTCGTACGCGCCGAGCAGGCCCCCGAGCAGGCCGCCGGCCAGCGTCCCCACCCCCTGGGACAGCCCCCACAGGCTCATGATCAAACCGCGGCGGCGGGGCGCGATCAGGTCGCTGACGACCGAGAAGCCGATCGATCCGACCGCGCCGAGCCCGACGGCCCCGATCACCTGGGAGGCGAGGAACGTCAGGTAGGTCGGCGCCAGCGCGGAACCCAGGGTGCCGGTCGCCCAGATCAGGGTGCCCAGCATGAGCAGCGGCTTGCGGTCGGAGCGGTCGCCGAGGTATCCCCACGCGACCGAGGCGACCGCGGTGACCAGAAACGCCGCCGCCGTGGTGGCGGCAATGGCCGCCTCGGCGACGTCGAATTCCCGGGCGATCGGCTTGTACAGTGGCGGCGCCAATCCGGCGGCCACGTTGTCCAGCGACGCGAGGACCAGGAATACGACCACCGTGTAGCGGCGGCGCATGGTCACATCTGGTGACCGTACCGGGCGCCCGCGACGCGCGTACGGCGGCTGTCGTGACTCCACCAATGCCGGTGCGACGACCCTGCTCGGCGAACCCCCCGGACCTGGGCGCCGACGCGGCTGCGGGACGCCGCCGGCCGGCCGTCGTCGACCGGTCGCGCCCGCGGGTCGTCGCCGACCGACTGCTCAGTGGGGCGCGGAACGATACGGAGCCCCTCTCCGGGCCCGCACATCAGCGGGGCCCCGGTCAGTGGGCACAAAAAGGCTGGAGCTCGAGCGACCACGGGGGAAGTCGTTCGAGCTCCGGCGATGGCAAGCATAGCGCTGCCGCGGCGGTCACACCAGACCCGAATCGCCGACCCGCGGGATCAGGATTTCGGCGCGGGTTCGTTCACCCGGCGGGGCAGTCCCAGCGGGTTGGCGTCGCGCAGCGCGTCCGGCAGGAGCGCGTCGGGCACCGACTGGTAGACGACCGGTCGGAGGAACCGGCGCATCGCCGCAGTGCCCACCGACGTGTGCAGCGGAGCGGTCGTGGCCGGCCACGGCCCGCCGTGGTGCTGGGCCGCCGTGACCGCGACCCCGGTCGGCCAGCCGGACCAGACGACGCGACCGGCCCGGGCGGCCGCCCGGTCCAGCAGCGCCCGCACCAGCTCCGGCTCGGCGTCCGGGTCGGCGTGCACGGTGGTCGTGAGGCTGCCCGGCACGGCGTCCAGGGCGGCGAAGAGCTCGTCGGTCGAGGCGTACTCCACGATGAGCGCGGTGGGCCCGAAGCACTCCTCGAGCAGCGGCCCCCGACGCTTGACGAACGCGGCGGCGCTCACCGCGAACAGGCTCGGCGCGACCGCGTACCCGTCCCCGGCGGGCGGCGCGGGCGGGACCACCGCCCGGACGTCCGGCTCCTCGGTAAGCGTCGCCACCCCGTGCACGTACGCCTGGTGGATGCGCTCGCCCAGCAGCGGCCCGACCGCGGCGCCGGCCACCGCCTCGGCCAGCGCGGCCTCCAGGCCGTGGCCCTCGGGCAGGAAGAGCAGACCGGGCTTGGTGCAGAACTGGCCGGAGCCCAGCAGGTAGGACCCCACGAACCCGGTGACGATCTCCTGCGCCCGGCTCGCGAGCGCGCCGCGGGTGACCACGGTCGGGTTGAGCGAGCCGAGCTCGCCGTAGAACGGGATCGGGTCGGGACGGGACTGGGCGAGATCGAACAGGGCCCGGCCGCCCGCGACCGAGCCGGTGAAGGCGGCGGCCCGGATCGCCGGGTGCTGCACGAGGTCCCGACCCGCGTCGAACCCGTACACGACCGCGAAGGTGCCCTCGGGGGCGCCGTGCTCCCGCAGCGCGGTGGCGATCACCTGCCCGGACCGGACCGACGTCTGGGGATGACCCGGGTGCGCCTTCACGATGACCGGGCAGCCGGCCGCCAGGGCGCTCGCCGTGTCCCCACCGGCCACCGAGAAGGCGAACGGGAAGTTGCTGGCCGCGTAGACCGCGACCGGCCCGATCGGCACGAGCATGCGGCGCAGGTCGGGCCGGGGCGCCGGCAGGGCGTCCGGATCGGGGCGATCGATCACGATATCGAGGAATGATCCCTCCTCGACCTCGGCCGCGAACATCTCGAACTGCACGCGGGCGCGGGTCAGCTCGCTGTTCAGCCGGGCCGGGCCGAGGGCGGTCTCCGCGTCGGCGACCGCGACCAGCTCCTCGCGGGCGGCCTCCAGCGCCGCCGCCACGGCGCGCAGGCGGTCCGCCCGCCCCGCCAGGGGCGCGAGGGCCGGGGCCGCCGCCGCGGCCGCGGTGGCGAGCCGGTCGATCTCGGCCGACGAGGTGTGCGGCACCGGGTCACCCACGGGCTGCCCGGTGCGGGGGTCGTATCCCTGGTCCACGTGACTACTTCTTCCGGATCATGTAGCGGATGGCGCCCCAGACGACGATCAGGCCGATGACGATCCCGACGAGCGGCACGAACGGGATCTCGTCCCAGGACCGGGGGTCGTCGGGGGCGGGGGACAACAGCACCGCAACACTGTGCCACAGCGGCTGATCGATTGACCACCGTCAGCCCATCGATCGGTCGCAGCGGCAAACAGCTCGTCGCGGCTAGAAGTAGGTGTCGATGACATCGATGACCCGGTAGGCCTCGTCGACGACCGGAATCACCCGCCACTTGTCGAAGGCGGTGCACGGATGCGAGATCCCCAGGCGGACGAGCTCGCCCGGGACGACCTCGGCGCCCCGCAGGAACGCGTGCTGGTCGTTGAGACGCTCCACTGTGGAGCCATCGAGGGTGCGGTGCCGGCCGTCGCGGCCCCGGACCGACAGCGGCACCGGCAGCCCGAGGTCGTACGGCAGGTCCCGCTTGCCGGCGCCGAGGATCGCCAGGCCCGGCTCCGGGGTCGACAGCACCTGCGCCCACACCTCCAGGGCCGCGGTCAGCGAGCCCTCGTCCGGCCGACGCGTGAACGGTCCCGACGCCGCGTAGGTGCCGTCGTCGTGGGTGATGACCGCACCGCTGCGCAGCACCAGCCGTCCGCCGTGGGCCCGGGCCACCGGCGCCAGCACCTCGACGACCACGTCGAACCAGGTGCTTCCCCCGGCCGACAGCAGCACCGGGTAGGGGCACAGCGGGGCGATGCGCGCGGCGGCCTCGGCCAGCGTGGTGAGGAACGCCTTCACCTGGTCCGCGTCGGGCAGCATGCCCTCGAACCCCGCGACGCCCGCCACCTCGACCCCGGGGACCGCGGCGGCGGCCCGGGCGACCTTCTCGGCCTCGTCCACCGTGCGGCAGCCCGTCCGCCCGCCCAGGTAGCCCAGCTCGACCAGGGCCCGCACCTTGCCGCCCTCGGCCAGCGCCTCGCGCAGCACGGCCACGCCGGCGAGGGAGTCCACATAGCACAGCAGGTCCCGTCCCTGCCGGGCCAGCCAGCGCAGCGGCCGGGGGTCGAGGACCTCGTTGGCGATGAGGACGCGGGGCACCCCGAAGCGGAAGGCGGCCAGGGCCTGGTTGGCCGTGGCCACCGTGATCGCCCACGCGCCCGCCGCGAGCTGGGCGGCGAACAGCCGCGGGGACATGGAGGTCTTGCCGTGCGGGGCGAAGTCGACGTCGTGCGTGGCGCAGTAGCGAGCCATCTGGGCGATGTTCGCCTCGATGGCCGGCAGCCGGGCCACCATCACCGGCCAGGTGAACGGGCCGTCGAACAGGCTGTGCCCGACCGCGCCCAGCTCGGCCCCGGTCGTGGTGGTGTCGGGCAGCCACAGCCCCTTGCTGCTCCAGTCGAGCGTCACGGGGCGCTGGCCGTCGCTGGTGTGGTCCGGCGCAGGCGTCGTGGGGGCGATCACGGACACCAGGCTGACATACCGCGGACCCGCGGGTCGACCGAGGGCGAAACCGTCAGGCTGGCCGGGGACTCCCGTCGGGCCGGGCGGCGAATGCCGTCGGGCTGGCCGGCGGATCCGCCGGCCGGGACGGGGCGCCGCGGACGTACGGCCCCGGTCACCGGGCGGATGCCGGGCGAACCGGCTGAGCCCGGACAGGCGAACCCACCGGCGGGCGGCGGAGTTTCCCCCGTCGCCCACCGGTGGGTGCTCAGGGCCGACGCGGACGGCCGTTCCCGGCGGTCGTGGCCGGGGTCCCGACCGTCGGCATCGGTCAGCGGACCGGTTCGCCGTTCTTGCCGATCAGGAAGAACTTCCCGTCGACGCCCTGGCCCTTGGCCTCACCGGGCGCCCGGTCACCGGCGAAGCGGTACAGCTGGTGACCGTTGTAGGTGGCCTGCCGCTCGCCGTCTGGGCGAGTGAACGTGCCCACCTTGCTCTGGTCGAGCTCACCGGTCACCTGGATCGGAGCCGTGATCGGAATCCAGGTCCGCTCCTGGTCGTTGCTCACGTCGGTGCGCTCGGGCGTGTCGGACGTGTTCAGGTACAGCGCGCAGCCGTTCTGGTCGACCAGCACGTCCCGCTTGCCGCCCGCCTCACCGACCCGGACGGTGATCTGCACGGCCTCGGTCGTCTGGGCCGCACCGGGCACGTTGTCCACGGCCGGCCCGGTACCTGTCGCCGTCCGCCCGGTCGCCGTCGGCCCGGTCGGGGTCGTGGTGGCGGTGCGGGTCGGACCGGTCGTCCGGGTACCGGTGGGGCTGGGTACGCCCGTCCTGGTCCCGCTCGGCGACGGTGTGGCGCTGACGCATGTCAGGGTCGTGCCCTGCGGCGCACCCGGGACGGTGCCGGTGGCGGTCGCCGTTCGGGTCGGCGTCCGCGTGGGTGTCCTGGTGGCCGTCCCGGTGCCACCCGGACCGCCGGTACCGCCGGGCGTCAGCTGCGGTGGCAGGTTCGTCTGGGCTTGAACCGGCTCCGCTGCGGTGGTCCCGCTAGCCACGCCGGAGGCCGTGAATATGGCCGCGACCGCCGCCGCGGGCAGGACGAGCGCCGCCGCGATTCCGCGCCGACTCGGCCCACGTGTTGGATGTTCCGGCATAGTCGTTCCTCCCCGTGTTGATCTGCCCGACCGTTCGGTTCGCGCACCAACCGGCCCCTCATGAGGGTTCGGCTCGCATGCTCACCGAAGCAGGGTCCCAGGCCTCAACGCCCAATTCTGGTAAGGGCAGTCGGCGAGGGAGCAATGATCCTCACATCGATATTCATTGAGGGCGCGTCCATTGTTGATGGAGCGCGGAAGGGTTTCGTGGTGGGACGCGGGCAGCGTTGATTGTCGGATGCCGGCGGCGTTCCCGGTGGTGCGCCGGAGCATTCATGGGCGCGGCATGGCCGGTGGGGCGGGCATTCCTGGTCGGCCCGGGCGGGTTTCGTTGTCGACGCGGGCGGGGCGTGACGGATGAGGCAGTCGGGAGCGCGGTGGCGTACGGATCCACCCGTACGGTCGTGAGTCGCCGCCGTACGGGTGTGGACGGCGGGATCGCGTGCGACACTGCGGGCATGGCGGCCGGATCGCCGTACGGCCAGTCGCGGATGGCGTCGACGTTTTCCCCGATGCCCGGGTCGCCGCGCCGGGATTCGACTACTGTGGACAGACGGGACCTGAGGAGGAACCATGGCGGTGGTGACACGGGGATTCACCGGCCGCGGACGGCGGGAGGTGGACCTGCCTCCGGGGCAGTACCTGACCGACGACTTTCCGGTCCTCTCGGCCGGCCCGACCCCGCGCGTCAACCTGGACGAGTGGCGGTTCGAGATCGCCGACGCCGACGGGACGCGGCAGGCCTGGAGCTGGCCGGAGCTGCTCGCGCTGCCCAGCGAGGAGATCACCACCGACATCCACTGCGTGACCAAGTGGTCCAAGCGGGGCACCCACTGGCGGGGCGTCTCCCTCGACACGCTGTTGTCCGGAGTGGACAGTGACGCCGGGTACGTGATGGCGCACTCGTACGGCGGCTACACGACGAACCTGCCGATGACGGACGTGCGGGACGGGAAGGCGTGGGTCGCCTACGAGTACGAGGGGGAACCCCTGGCCCCGGAGCACGGCGGCCCGGCCCGGCTGCTCGTGCCGCACCTGTACTTCTGGAAGAGTGCCAAGTGGGTCCGAGGGCTGCGGCTGATGCCCACCGACGAGCCGGGTTTCTGGGAGAGCGCGGGGTACCACATGTACGGCGACCCCTGGCGGGAACAGCGGTACTGGGGTGACTGAGCTGATGACGACGACGCGGCGGCCGCTCGCCTGGCGGGTGGCCACGGTCGCCGCTGTCCGGGAGGAGTCGGTGGCCGCCCGCACCCTCGTGCTCGACGTGCCGGACTGGCCGGGCCACCTCGCCGGCCAGCACGTCGACGTCCGGCTCACCGCCCCCGACGGGTACACCGCCCAGCGCTCCTACTCGCTCGCCTCGGCGGCGCGGGCGTCGACGGCGTACGCGGTGTCCACAGTGGAGATCATGGTGCAGCGCGTGCCGCGCGGCGAGCTGTCGACCTGGCTGTGCGACATCGCGATGGTGGGTGACCAGTTCGAGATCCGGGGGCCGGTCGGCGGGTACTTCGTGTGGGAGCCGTCCCGCCCGGAGCCGGTGCTGCTGGTCGCGGGCGGTTCCGGCATCGCCCCCCTGATGGCGATGATCCGCACGCGCAAGGAGGCGGGCAGCCGGGTGCCGTTCCGGCTCATCTACTCGGTCCGGGACCCGGACACGCTCATCTACGGCGAGGAGCTCGCCCGGCGCGTCCGCGACGACCATGGGCTCGACGTAACCATCGTCTACACGCGACAGACGCCACCGGGGTGGCGGCGGCCGCCGGGCCGGCTGACCGCCGCGGATCTCGCCGAGGCGGGCTGGCCCGCCGCCCTCGCCCCGGCCTGTTACGTCTGCGGGCCGACCGGGTTCGTCGAGACGGTGGCCGACCTGCTCGTGGCGGCCGGCCACGACCCGGCCGCCATCCGGACCGAGCGCTTCGGACCGACGGGGTGACAGTGGGGACCGACAGGACGGGTACCGAGATGACAGGCGTAGCCAACATGACGAATGTCGCTGAATGGGTGGACGGGAACGACATCGCCGGCGCGGCGCGTGAGCTGTTCGCCGTCGACCTGACCGCCGCCCGGGGCCGGTGCGTCAACTGCGGCCGGGAGGCGATGATGGCTGAGGCGCACGTGTACCAGCGGGCCCCCGGGATCGTCGCCCGGTGCTCGGGCTGCGACTCGGTGTTGCTGCGGCTCGTGCGCTCCCCGGATCGGGCCTGGCTCGACCTGCGCGGGCTGTCGTACCTCGAGTTCCCCATCCCCACTCCGGTCGCGTCCGAGGTCATGCCGGTCGTGACGTAGGCGTCGGACGACCGCCGGGCGCCGAGGCGGTGGGTGGGACGTTGTGATTGCCGTGAGGCGACGGTGCGTGACTGGGCGTACGGGTGCCTCACGGTGATCATGCGAGGTGGTCGCGGTGAGGCGGTCGTACCGGTTCGGGCGTAGGCGTGCCTCACGGCGATCATGAGGCGGTTGGTGGTCTTGCCGTGGCTGGCGGCGGCTCACGTAGCCTGGGCGGGTGGCTGCGGACGATGGCCGGTTCGAACGCACGGCGGAGGTGGACCAGAGCCCGGGGTCGCGCCGCGACCCGGACGAGGAGGTCGGCCGGGACCTGGCGCTCGACCGGGACGGTGACCTCGACCGGGACCTGGCCCTCGACCGGGACTTGGCCCTCGACGTGGACGTCGCCGTGGTCGGCGGCGGCATCGCGGGCGTCTCGGTCGCCGGTGAGCTGGCGCGGCGGGCCCGGCTGCGGATCGCCGTCCTGGAGCGGGAGGGCCAGCTCGGGTACCACGCCAGCGGTCGGTCGGCGGCGGCGTTCCTGGAGTCGTACGGCAGTCCGGAGATCCGGGCGCTGACCCAGGCGTCCCGGGCCACCCTCGACGACGCCGGCCTGCTGAGCCCGCGCCCCCTGCTGTGGCTGGCTCCGCAGAACGACGCCGCGAAGCTCGCCGCCCTGGTCGAGGCCGAGCCGACCCTGCGGATCGCCACCGACGACGAGGTACGGGCCCGGTGCCCGGTGATCCGGCCGGGCTGGTCGGCGCTGTCCGCCATCGAGGACGGGGCGCAGGACCTCGACGTCGCCGGGCTGCTGGAGCACTACCGGCACCTCGCCGTGGCCGGCGGCGTGACCGTCCACACCGGAGTGTCGCTGCTCGACGGGTCGCGCGAGGGCGACCGGTGGGTCCTGCGCACCAGCCTCGGTCGGGTGCGCGCTCGCGTGGTCGTCAACGCGGCCGGCGCCTGGGCCGACGACGTGGCCCGCCGGTGCGGTCAGCGGGAGCTGGGGCTGGTGCCGTACCGGCGCACCATCGCGGTCGTGAGCGCACCGGCCGCCGACCGCTCCTGGCCGTTGGTGGCCGACATCGCCGACCAGTTCTACTTCCGGCCCGAGGGCGACGGGCTGCTCATCTCGCCGGCCGATGAGACACCCAGCGACCCGGTCGACGCCCGCCCCGAGACCGAGGACGTGGCGCTGGCCCTGGAGCGGGTCAACGCGGCGACGACGCTGAACCTGCGCCACGTCCGCACGACGTGGGCCGGGCTGCGGACCTTCGCGCCCGACCGCAACCCGGTCGTGGGCTTCAGCGACCCCGGCTTCTGCTGGCTGGCCGGCCAGGGCGGCTACGGGATGCAGACCGCGCCGGCGATGGCCGCCCTCGCCGCCTCGGTGGTGCTCGGCGAGCCCCTGCCGCCGTCGCTGCCGGCCTCGCTGCCGGCCGCCCTCTCGCCGGACCGTTTCGCGGCGCCCTCCGGTCAAGGCAGTCCCCGGTAAGGGCCTGGAGCTCCCCGGTCGCACGGCGCGGGGCCGCCCGCCGGCGGGCGCAGCCGGCCGGCCCGGTCGGCCCGGCGGCGTTTCTGTCAGACCCCGGTGGTTGAGTGGGCGCCGACGGGACGATCGAGGAGGCAGTCATGATCGGAAAGATCGAGGCCATCGTGCTCGACACGGCCGATCCCCGGGGCCTGGCCCGGTTCTACGCCGAGCTGCTGGGGCTGGAGGTCCTGCACGAGGACGACGGCTGGATCGAACTCGGTCGTCCGGGCAGCCAGCAGCCGGCGCTCAGCTTCCAGCACGCACCCGACCACCAGCCACCCCAGTGGCCCGACCCGAACCACCCGCAGCAGGTCCATCTCGATATCCGGATCGATGGGGACATCGAGGAGGCGGAGAAGCAGGCGCTCGCCCTGGGCGCCACCCGGCTGGGCGGCGGCGGCGCGACCTTCCGGGTCTACGCCGACCCGTCCGGCCACCCGTTCTGCCTCTGCTGGGGCTCGGCCGGGACCTGACCGTCGGGCCAGCCGGCCATCGGGGCGAGGCGCAGGCGCAGGTACGGCGTGCCGATGCCGACGTTGAGCCACCCCTCGCGGTCGCCGATGAGGCGCCGGCCGAGGCGGGGTGGCCGGTCCGGGCGCGCGGGTGAGGCGGGGACCGGCGGCGCGTGGTCGTCGCCGGCGACCGCGGTCACGGTGCGCAGCCCGAGCCGGCGGGCCAGCAACCGCACGGCCGAGCACGCCATGCCCGCCCGCAGCCACGCCTCGCCGGTGTCGGGCCCGTGCATGACGCCGATGTACTCGTCGCCGTCCCGGACCAGCCGCAGCCGTACGCCCTCGGCGCGCGCCGCCTTCACCAGCTCACGCGCCGCGGCGCGACCGGAGGGCGGGGTGCGCGGGCGCCGGGGGCCGGCCGCGCCGTCGGTGGGGCCGTCGGTGGCGCGGGCATCGGGTCGGGGGAACGCCTCGGTCTGGTCCGTGGCGGCGTAGAGCTCGCGGGCCTCGTCGGTGACCTCGACCGTGCCCGTCACCACGAGCCGGGCCAGGTGGGGGGTCACCGGCGCCCCACGCCGACGGTCGGTCGGTCCGGAGTGGACGGTGCGCTCGGACGACTCGGGCAGCAGCGTGATGTGGGCCTGCAGGCCCTCGGCGGCCAGGGCCACGCGGGCCCGGTGCAGGGCTCCGCCGGCCGCGATGCAGGTCGCCTGCCAGTGCGGCGAGGCGTCCAGCACGGCGTACAGGTCCAGGGCCTCGGTACCCACCACCCAGCGCCAGGCCCGGGCCGCCTCGGCCAGCGCCGCGTCGGTGCCGGGCCCGGCCTCGTCGAGCGGCACGACCGCGGACGCGGCGGCCGACCCGGCCAGGGCCGCGGCCACCGTCCGGTCCGGGGTCGGCGCCGGCGCAGAAGCACTCACATCCGTCGTCATGACTGGTCCAGCAGCAGCGCGCAGTTGATGACGCCGATGTGGCTGTACGCCTGCGGGTGGTTGCCCAGCCCGTGTTCGGTCATGGGGTCGTACTGCTCCGGCAGCAGACCCGTCGGCCCGGCGCAGGCGATCATCTGCTCGAACAGCTCCTCCGCGTCGGCTCGCCGCCCGGTGCGCAGGTACGCCTCGATCAGCCAGGCGCTGCAGATGTGGAAGCCACCCTCCCGCCCGGGCAGACCGTCGTCCCAGCGGTAGCGGTAGACGATCGGCCCGCTGCGCAGCTCGGCCTCGACGGCGAGGACCGTGGCGAGGAAGCGCGGGTCGTCGGCCGGCAGCAGGCCGGACAGGCCGATCCACAGGCTGGACGCGTCCATGTCCGCGTGGTCGTAGGCCACCGTGTACGCCCCGACCTCCGGGTTCCAGCCGCGCTCCAGCACGTCCTGGGCGATCTTGTCGCGCAGCCCTGCCCAGGAGGGGTCCACCGGAATGCCGTGCCGCTCGCCCACCCGCAGCGCCCGGTCGACGGTGAGCCAGCCCATCACCTTCGAGTACACGTGGTGCCGGGGTGGGATGCGCGCCTCCCAGATCCCGTGGTCCGGCTCGTGCCAGCGCCGCGAGACCGCCTCGACCATGTCGTTCAGCAGCGCGACGTGCCACGGCTCCAGGCCGCCCCGCAGGTCGGCCAGGTGCGCGATGAGGTCGGCCACCGGCCCGAAGACGTCGAGCTGCACCTGCCGATTGGCGGCGTTGCCGATGCGTACGGGCCGCGATCCGGCGTAGCCCGGCAGGGTCTCGATGACCGCCTCCGCGCCCAGCTCGTTGCCGTCCACCGAGTACAGCGGGTGCAGCCGCTCCGGGTGTCCGGCCGTGCCCTCGATCACCCGGCGGGTCCACCGCAGCAGCGCGTCGGCCTCGTCGGCCGAGCCGAGCTGCACCAGCGCCTGCGCACTCATCGCCGCGTCGCGCAGCCAGCAGTACCGGTAGTCCCAGTTGCGGACCCCGCCGATCTCCTCGGGCAGCGACGACGTGCCGGCGGCGATGATCGCCCCGGTCGGCCGGTAGCACAGCGCCCGCAGCGTCAGCGCGGAGCGCAGCACCAGCTCGCGGGCCCGGTTGGGCAGCCGCAACGTGGCCGACCACTCGCGCCACTCGCGCTCGGTCTTCGACTGCCGCGCCTGCACCGAGGCCACGTGGGCCGCGATGACGTGGCGGTGGTCGACGGCGGTGGCCGGAGCGCCGGTCCCGGGGGTGGGCCACGCCCCGGTCCGGGCGGCCGGCGACACGCCCTCCTCGGGCTTCCCGCGCGGCTCACCGGCCGAGGCCAGCTCGGGCGCGGGCGGGCCGCTCGTCGGTCCGTGGCCGAGCCGACCATCGCCGCCCAGACGCAGCTCGAGCGCCACCGTGCCCCCGAGCGCCCGGAGGTCCACCGTGGCGGTCGCCGTGTGGTGGCCGCCGTCCTCGACGATCTGCCACGCCACGCCGGGGGCGATGAGCGTCATCGGGTCGTTGGAGCCGAAGACCCGCAGCGCCTCGCCGACCGGCTCGAGCTGGGTGGGCACCTGGCCGAACTCGGGACGCGGCGCGAACGTGAGCCGTACCGTCACCGACCCGGTGAGCACCCGGACCAGCACGGTCTCCGGCTCCTCGTCCAGGAGCGTGTCGGTGACGGTCAGCCCCGACCAGCGGGTCTCGACGGTCATGGTGCCCCGGCGGTAGCGCTGGCCGAGCGGCATGGCCTCCGCCGCGCCACGGCCCCGGCCGACGAGCGGGGTCACCGACATGTAGCCGGCCGAGCCGTCGCCGAGCAGGGCGCCGAAGACCGCGGGGGAGTCCGGCCGCGGATGGCACATCCAGGTGATCTTGGCGTCCGGGGTGACGAGGGCCAGCGTCCGGCCGTTGCCGAGCATGGTGTGCCGCTCGATCGGCACCGCCCGTTCCCCGTAGAGCCAGCGCCGGCGCGCCTCGGCGAGCAGGGCCAGCACCTGCACCGCGGCGTCCGGGTCGGGCACGGTGAAGTGCGCGCTCGTCTCGTCCCCGGTGCCGATCTTGATACCGAGGTCCGGGCCCTGCAGCTTGCGGAACACCTGCTCGTCGGTCGTGTCGTGACCGAGGAAGATCACCGCGCTCGCCGAATGCTGCGTGCGCAGCTCGTCGACCGCGCTGCCCTTGTCCGGGGCGATGACGGACAGCTCGACGACGTTCCGTCCGGTGGTCATGTACACCCCGGGCCAGGTGGCCGGGCCGGACCGGATGGCGTCGAGGATCTCCGCGGCGATCTCGGGTCCGACCGCCCGGGTGTGCACGGCGATGCTCGCCGGCTTCTGCTCCAGCCGCACCGGGTACGGCCGGGTCAGCTCGTGCACCGCCTGACCCAGCCGGGTGCGCAGCGCCGAGATCTCCGGCGGGAGGCGGGCGGCGAAGCCGACGTCGAACTCGGTGCCGTGGCTGCCGACGAGCTGCACCTCGCTCGGCATGCGCGACAGGGCGGCGAGGTCGCGCAGGGAGCGACCCGAGACGACGGCGACCGTGGTCTGCGGCAGGGCGGCGATCTCGCGGATGATCGCGGCCGCCTCGGGCAGCGGGGTGGCGAACGCGGGATCGTCGACGAGGGGAGCCAACGTCCCGTCGTAGTCGCACGCGACCAGCAGCCGAGGCACCCGGGCAATGCGCGCCACCGCCGAGCGCAGCCCGGCATCGGTGAAGGTGGCCGCCACCGGCTGGCCTGTCCGGACCTCGGTCATGCCGCCCCTGCGCCCTGACGCTCCGGGTCGTCGGCGCCGGCCTTGCCGTCCGGGCCGGCCTCGGTCATCCGCAGGGCGGTGATGAAGTCCGTGGCCCAGCGGCGCACGTCGTGGCGACGCAGGTGCCGGCGCATCGCCGTCATCCGCTTGCTGATCGACTCCGGGTCGTCCTCGACCGCGCGCATGAGGGCGTCCTTGATGCTGTCGATGTCATGTGGATTGCACATATATGCATGCTTAAGCTCACGGGCCGCCCCCGCGAACTCGGAGAGGACCAGCGCGCCGCGCAGGTCCTCGCGGGCGGCCACGTACTCCTTCGCCACCAGGTTCATGCCGTCACGCAGCGGCGTCACCGCCATGACGTCGGCCGCCAGGTACAGCGCCGCGAGCTCCTCCCGCGAGTACGACTGGCGCAGGTAGTGCACGGCCGGAATGCCGACCCGCCCGAACTCGCCGTTGATGTGCCCGACCTCGCGCTCGACGTCCTCGCGCAGCTGGGCGTAGTGCTCCACGCGCTCCCGGCTCGGGGTGGCCACCTGGACGAACACGGTGTCCGGTGTGGACACCCGCCCCTCGGTGAGCAGCTCGCGGTAGGCGCGCAGCCGCTGCCCGATCCCCTTGGTGTAGTCGAGCCGGTCCACGCCGAGGATCATCACCTTGGGGTGGCCCAGCTCGTCGCGGATCTCGGCGGCCCGGGTCCGCACGGACGGCTGGGACACCAGCCGCCGCATCTCCTCGACGTCGATGGAGATCGGGAACGCCTCGGCCCGGACCCAGCGGTCGTCGACCTGGACCCACTGCCCGCGGCGGCGCAGGCCGAGCAGCTGCTGGGCCAGGTGCAGGAAGTTCTGCGCGCCCCGGGGCGTCTGGAAGCCCACCAGGTCGGCGCCCAGCAGGCCCTTCATGATCTCCACGCGCTGGGGGAGCTGCATGAACAGCTCGACCGGCGGGAACGGGATGTGCAGGAAGAAGCCGATGCGCAGGTCAGGGCGCCGCTCCCGCAGCATCGCCGGCACCAGCTGCAACTGGTAGTCGTGCACCCAGACGGTCGCCCCCCGCGGGCTCACCCGGTCGACGGTCTCGGCGAACCGCCGGTTCACCGTCCGGTTGGCGGCCGCCCACTCCCGGTGGTGCACGGGCATCTGGACGGCGTCGTGGTAGAGCGGCCAGAGCGTCGCGTTGGCGTACCCCTCGTAGTACTCGTCGAACTCCTGCTCGGACAGCGGCACGGGGTGGATCCGGATCCCGGACCGGGTGCCGGTCGATTCGCCGTCGCCGGCGAACCCGGTCAGCTCGAACGGCTCCGGCGCCGGCCCCGGCGCGCCCGTCCAGCCGACCCAGGTGGCCTGGCTCCGCTTGGCCAGCAGCGGGTACAGCGCGGACACCAGTCCCCCGGGGCTGCGCCGCCAGACCCGACCGTCGGGTGAGGTGACCGTTTCGGTGCCATTTGCCCCGCCGTTGCCCACCTGGCCGGTCACCTCGTCAACCGGGAGTCGGTTCGCGACGACCACGAACGCTTCGCCGCCCAGCGCATCGTCGGTCAACGGATCTCCGTCCTCGTCGCCTGTCACTGCCCCTCCGTTCGGTTGATACCCCGATGACGGTAAGGCTATCCGCGACCGAGACGGGCAGACGTGTGTTCTTGTGCGGTTCGGTGGGCCGTGATGGACGAAACGGCGACCCCGCGGGCCAGTGACGCCCGTACGTGTGTTCGACTATAGGGCATGGAGAAGCGCAAGCACTACTGGAACGGGCGGTGGGGGCGGCTCGCCCGGGTCGACATTGTGCTCTACGAGGACGCCGGCCGGTGGATCGTCGAGGAGCGCACCGGCGGGGTCGAGGGACGCTCGGTCATGACCGAGTTCGATCAGGAGGACGCCGCGCTCGACCGGGTGCGGGACCTGCTCGCCGGCACCGCCGACTGGCGGGAGCTGTAGGTCCCGGGCGGCGGGGCCGCGAGCGGTGGGGCTCCGCCGTGACCAGGTACACCGTCATGACATATACCGTCATGACATATATCGCAACGACATGGATACATAAAGACGGGGATTGTGAAGGCGGGGATTGTGGGCGCGGGGCCCGCGAGGTCCGTTCCGGGCGGGCCCCGGCGGTCACGACGGCCGGTCGAGGCCGGGCCCGCCCGCCTCGCCGCGCAGCGCCGACCGTACGGCCTGCACGGCCTCGTCGGGTCCGACGCCGAGCTGACGCGCCAGCGCCGCGTAGCCGCGGGCGGCCTCGTGCAGCCGGCGCCGGACGTCGGCCTCGGGCATCCGGCGGCGCGCCGCGACCGTCGTGCCGTGCCGGACCCGGCTGACCACCCAGCCGCCCGCCTCGAGCTCGCGGTAGGCGCGGGCGACCGTGTTCGCGGCGAGCCCGAGGTCGGCCGCGAGCTGACGGATCGGGGGCAGCTGCGTGCCCGCCGCGAGCGTTCCCGCCTCGATCATGGTCGCGATCTGGGCGCGGATCTGCTCGTACGGCGGCGTCGGGCTGCTGGGATCCACGCTCACGCCGACCCCACCATCGTCCGAGGCGGTCATGCCGCACCCAACGCGGTCCGGTCCGGGCGTGCCGCGGCGCTCGGCGGGGCGGACGTGGCCACCAGCCAGCCGAACAGCGCCACGGCGAGCGCGCCGAGGATCCGGATCGTGTAGATGACGCTGTCGGCCACGCCGACCGGGTGCACCGACCCGATCTGGTTGAGCACCATGAGCAGGACCAGGGCGGCCCCGCCGGCGGAGAGCACGTGCAGGGCGCGTGAGCGGATGGCGTCGTCGGCCGCGATGACGTCGGGGGCGGCCAGCGGCTGCGGGCGGCGCA
>Ga0310834_100362_pt1 | contig 58869 bp, 51 predicted proteins | sample SM_ome_2_FD_201314 | JGI IMG/M metagenome (GOLD analysis project Ga0310834, IMG submission 201314) | Sorghum-adapted microbial communities enriched on stacked mutant (SM) sorghum from Joint BioEnergy Institute, Emeryville, California... ...
GGGGCACGAAGACCTCCGAGGAGAGTTGGTGTGGTAGCAGCTCCACACTCACTCGGAGGTCTTCACCCCTTGTGGATCTCCAACAGTCGTGTCCCTGTCACCAACCTCTGTGGGTAGTACACCTAGACCCCGATCACCGAGGGAGTGCGGGTGGTGGTCGCCGCCCCCGCGTACGGTCGGCGACGGTGGTTCGCAGCCACGGCCAGGTCACCGTGGCCACCGCGGCGGCCAGCAACGCCGCGCCGAGCCAGGTCAGCCAGGCCCAGACGCTCGAGCCCGATTCCGCTGGCGCGGTAACGGCCGTTACCTCCGCGGTGGCGGCCGCTACCTCGTGGTCAGTGGGCTCGGGGGCCGGTTGGGTCACCGCGGCGGCACTGCCGACGACCTGGAACCGGAACTGTCCCTGCAGGGGGTGACCGTCCAACGCCACGGTCCGCCAGGTCACCGTGTACGAGCCCGGCGGGAGTTCCCGTACGGGCTGGGTCACGGTGGAGTCCACCACCTGGCTGGCGCCGCTCCCGTACGACTGGCCGGCCGAGTCGTGGACCGTGACGGTACTGAACTGCTGCTTGACCGGTGCGGAGAACGTGAGCGTCACCTCGGTCACCGGGCCATCGACGACGGTCCCGTCGGCGGGGCTGGTACCGGTCAGTTCCACGTGGGCCCAGGCCGGCCGGGCGGTGAGCAGAAGGACGACCAGGAGCACGCCGATCCCGCCCACCGTTCGTGCGGAGAGTCTTCTCACGCTGGGGTAGTCGCGGCCGGCGCGTCCCCGGTTCCCGGGAGTCGTTCTGTTCGTCGGTTACGAGTCTCTCTCGTTTGGCGGGAACTGACCGCCTGCGCGAGCCGACTGTTGAGGCGGCCCGACTTCGACGAGAGGACGCGTACTGATGACGACCGTGAAGCCGGTGGGACGGTGGGCGGCCGCCGCCCTGGCCGCCGCGTTGGCCCTGGGCGTTACCGCCTGCGCCGGACAGGAGACTCCGGCAACGTCGACGCCAGCGTTGAGCGTCAACGATCCCTGGGTGAAGGCGGCGGACTCGGGGATGACGGCCGCGTTCGGCACGCTCGTGAACAACACCGACGCCGAGATCGTCGTCGTCAGCGCCGCCAGCCCGGTGTCACCTGTGGAGCTGCACGAGGTGGTCATGGTCGACGGCGTCATGACGATGCAGGCGAAGGAGGGCGGCTTCGTCATCCCGGCCAACGGCTCGCTCAGTCTCGAGCCGGGCGGCGACCACCTCATGCTGGTGGACCTCGCCTCACCCGTGCGGCCAGGCGACGTGGTCGAGTTCACGCTCACCCTCAGCGACGGCAGCACCGTCACCTTCACCGCCATGGCGAGGCCGTTCGCGGGTGGCAACGAGACCTACGACCCCGGCCACGGGATGGATATGGATAGCGATATGCACACGGATGCCTCGCCGTCCGGGTCGATGGGGCACTAGCCATGGGGGACAGGGCTGATGCCTCGCCTCGACTGAGCCGCCGCCGGCTGCTCGCGGGCGGCGCGCTGGCGCTGGGCGGAACGGCGCTCGGCAGCGCGGGCATCGGGGGCCTGATCGCGGGCGGCGGCACCCCGGCCGCCGCGGCGACCGGTGAGGCAATCGAACCGTTCTACGGAGAGCACCAGGCCGGCATCGAGACGTACCCGCAGGCCCACGCCGCGTTCCTGGCCTTCGACCTCGCCCCGGATGCCGACCGGGAGGCGATCGGACGCCTCATGCGTCTGCTGACCGAGGACGCTTCCCGGCTGTGCGCTGGTCGGGCACCGCTCGCCGACACCGAGCCCGAGCTGGCGACGCTGCCGGCGCGGCTCACCGTCACGTTCGGGTTTGGACCGCGCCTGTTCACCGTGGCCGGCTTGGAGGACCAGCGCCCCGACGGGGTCGAGCCGCTGCCGCCGTTCGCGATCGACCGTCTGGAGGAGCGGTGGTCCGGGGGCGATCTACTCATCCAGATATGTGCGGACGATCCGCTCACGGTGGCCCATGCGCAGCGGATGCTCACCAAGGACACACGGGCGTTCGGTTCGCTGCGGTGGGCCCAGATCGGCTTCCGGTGCGCCGCCGGCAGCCTGCCCCGCTCGGCGACCCAGCGCAACGTCATGGGCCAGCTCGACGGCACCGCCAACCCGGTGCCGGGAACCGCCGGCTTCGCCACCTCGGTGTGGACGACGGACGGGCCCGCATGGCACCGGGGCGGTACCACGCTCGTCATCCGCCGGATCCGGGTCGAGCTGGAGACCTGGGACGCCGTGGATCGGCGCGGCAAGGAGTTCGCGGTCGGCCGCACGCTCGACACGGGCGCGCCGCTGACCGGTACGCACGAGTACGACGAACCCGATCTGGCCGCGACCGACGCTGTGGGGCTACCGGTGATCGATACGAACGCCCACATCCGCCGCGCCCGGGCCGAGAGCGACGACCTACGGATCTTCCGGCGGTCGTACAACTACGACGGCGCCCCGGGTCCGGACGGCACGCCCGACACTGGGCTGATCTTCGCCTCGTACCAGGCGAACGTCCGCCGTCAGTTCCTACCCATCCAGACCCGCCTCGCCGAAGCCGACCTGTTGAACGAGTGGACCACGCCGATCGGCTCGGCCGTGTTCGCCATCCCACCGGGCTGTCAACCCGGCGGCTGGATCGGCGAGACCCTCCTCGGCTAGCCCAGCCCCCAGCCCTCTTGTCAGGAAGGACGCCTTCCCGACACCCGCGGTCTGGAAGGCGTCCTTCCTAGGCAAAAACCGTCAACAGGGCGTCCTTCCTGACACCATCCCCGGTCAGATCAGCCTTCAGTCAGATCACGCCGAGGGCGAGCATGGCGTCGGCGACCTGGATGAACCCGGCGATGTTCGCCCCCATCACGTAGTTGCCAGGGGAGCCGTACGCGTCGGCGGTGGTGAGGCACCGTTCGTGGATGGAGCGCATGATCTCGGCCAGGCGCTTCTCGGTGTGCTCGAAGGTCCACGAGTCACGGGACGCGTTCTGCTGCATCTCCAACGCGCTCGTCGCGACGCCGCCGGCGTTGGCCGCCTTGCCGGGCGCGAACACCACCCCCGCCTCGGCGAGCATGCGGATGGCCGCGGGCGTGGTCGGCATGTTGGCGCCCTCGGCGACGATGCGGCAGCCGTTGCGGATGAGGCTCGCCGCGCCAGCGTCGTCGAGCTCGTTCTGCGTGGCGCAGGGCAGGGCGATGTCGCAGGGAACCTGCCAGATGCCGGTGCCGCTGGCGTACGTGGCGGATGAGCCACGCTTGGCCGCGTAGTCGCTGATCCGGCCGCGGCGCTCCACCTTGATCTCGTGGAGCAGGTCGAAGTCGATGCCGGCCTCGTCCACCACGTAGCCGTCCGAGTCGGAGCAGGCCACCACCGTGCCGCCGAGCTGCTGGACCTTGGCGATCGCGTACACGGCCACGTTGCCGGAGCCGGAGACCACGACCTTCTTGCCGTCGAAGCTGTCGCCCCGTGTGCGCAGGATCTCGTCCACGAAGAACACGAGGCCGTACCCGGTCGCCTCCCGCCGCACCTGGGCGCCACCCCACGTCAGGCCCTTGCCGGTCAGCACCCCGGACTCGTACCGGTTGGTGATGCGCTTGTACTGGCCGAACAGGTAGCCGATCTCCCGCGTCCCGACGCCGATGTCGCCGGCCGGCACGTCGGTGTGCTCGCCCAGGTGCCGGTACAGCTCGGTCATGAACGACTGGCAGAAGCGCATGACCTCCGCGTCGGAGCGGCCCTTGGGGTCGAAGTCGGCGCCTCCCTTGGCCCCGCCGATCGGCATGCCGGTGAGCGAGTTCTTGAAGATCTGCTCGAACCCGAGGAACTTGACGATCCCCAGGTACACCGACGGATGGAAGCGCAGCCCTCCCTTGTACGGCCCGAGAGCGGAGTTGAACTCGACCCGGAAGCCCCGATTGAGCTGGACGCGCCCCTTGTCGTCGACCCAGGGCACTCGGAAGATGATCTGCCGTTCCGGCTCGCACATCCTCCGAATGATCTCGGCGTCGACATACTCCGGGTGCTTGACCACCACGGGGGCCAGGCTTTCGAGGACCTCCCGGACGGCCTGGTGGAACTCGACCTCGCCGGGATTCCGCCGGACGACTTCCTCGTACACCGGGGCCAGACGCTCATGCAGTGCTGGCACAGGGCGCCTCCATCACTCCACGAACGGCAGCAGTTAGCGCGGCCGCTCATCGTCGAGGACGGCCCTACGCGTCACCTTAATAGCGCGACCCTTCGGCAGCGGATCACCATGACACGGATCACGCCGATCTGTGACCTTTCGTCGGAAGTGTCGGCCAGGCGCGCCCGGTCCGGCCACTCGACAGCGCGGTCGGACTCAGCCACCCGACAGTGCGGTCGAACTCGGCCACCCGACGGCGCGGGTCGAGCACCGACGCCCGGCGGGAACGGTCGGAACGTGTCCCGTGGGCCCCGCGGCGTGGGGCTTGTGGCCCTACCCGCACCGCGTCCGTAGGTGGAGCGTAGAGACGTGGCGAAGCGGCGTGAGCGGCGCCAGTCCCGCCGGAGAACGAGCGAGTCGACATACGAGCGAGTTCCCGCTCGGGCCCGCGACCAGGCCTGGGCCGTCGGGCGTCACCGGGAGCGGCGCCGACCCGGGCCGGTCGTGCAGGTGGTTGAGCTCGTGGGGAACGGCCTCGCGGCGCCGACGGGGTGAGCCCTCGGCTGACAGGAGAGCCCCGGCTGAGGGGGAGAGCCCCGTTGACGGGATGCCGGTCGTGAGCGCCGCGGGTGGCGGGCACCGTCCGGGCCCAGTCGTTGGTGCGGCGCCGACTCGGGTCCGGCGGTGCCCGCGCACTACTGGCGTCGGGACCGGGCCCCGCCGGGGCCGGGACCGAACAGACGGGGTACCGGGCTAGGCGCCTATCCGAAAGGGCGAATGGGCCAGGGTTCCCTGCTGGTTCCAGTGGTAGGCAAAAGTTGGTAGTGATAGCGGCGTCTTGAGCGCACTACCTTGGCGTCTCTTGACAATCTTTCCAAAGATTCGTTAGATGGCGCCGTGATGCTGCTTCGTCCCGGCGGAGTCACGACCCATTGGCACAGGACCGCATCGCGCCGACCGCCGCTTCCAGCCACCAGTCGGCGCCGGCCGGGCCCGACCGTGGCCGGCGCGGTGGCCGGCGGCCTACCAGGTGGGTCCGGCCTTTCGTGTTCGCGGCGCTCTCCGGTGTCGGCACAGAACAGGACAGCAGCGCCGCCGTTGCTGGCCGCGGGCGGATCTTTCGGTCAACCCGGTCCGCACGAGCACCTGATCAGGTTTTCCGCGCCGCCCGGTGCGGCGTATTCGTCCCAGGGTGGAAGGACTTCAAACAATGCGAATCTCCCGTCTGCGAGCCGGCTCGCTCGCCGTCCTGGTAGCGGCCGCCATGACGCTGGCCGGCTGCTCCGACTCCGGGTCGGGCTCTGATGGTGCGTACAAGATCGGTATGTCCATGGACCTGTCCGGCCCCATCTCCTTCAACGGCAAGCCGGCGGCGGCCGGGCTGAAGGCCTACATCGACGCGCTGAACAAGCGCGGCGGCGTCAACGGAAAGACCGTCGATCTTAAGATCGTCGACGACGCCTCCGATGTGGCCAAGGGCCAGGTCAACGTCCAGCAGTTCATCGACGAAGGTCGCATCGCTATCTTCGGCTTCATCCTCACGAACCTGGCCATCTCCGCAGTGCCGATGGCGACCGAGAGCTCCGTGCCGGTCGTCGGTCTCGGCGGTCCGGCCAACCTCTTCGAACCGGTCCAGCCGTACTACTTCTCGTACGAGCTGCGGGCCGAGCGGCTGGAGGCGGCCATCCTCAACTACATCGCCATGGTGGCCAAGGAGCAGGGGATCGAGCAGCCGCGGGTCGCGGTGTTCTCTGTGGACACTCCGGCCAACCGCGACATGGTGACCAAGGCGGTCGACGACATCGCCAGCCGGGGGTGGGTCCTCGCCGGTGAGCCGCAGTTCATGCCGGTCTCGCCGACCGACGTCACCGCCCAGGCTCAGGCGATCAAGGAGGCCGAGCCCGACTTCGTGCTCATGAGCCACAACGACGCGGGCGCGCTGGTCGCGGTGAAGAGCCTGCGGACCCAGGGAGTGGACGTCCCGGTCATCAACCAGTGGGCCGGCTCGGCCGACGCGACGCTCGAGCAGCTCGGCGAGGGGTACGTGGCGTTCCGGACGTTCGTCAGCCCGACCGAGACCGACGTGCCGGCCGTGGCGGAGATGCGGACGGCGGCGCAGGAGCACGGCGCGGGCGACCAGATGGTCAACTCGTACTTCACGCAGGGCTGGGTCGCCGGCCTGATCGTCGAGGAGACGCTGAAGGCCTGCGGCGTCGACTGCACCGGCCAGGGATTCCGCGACGCGCTCGAGAACCTCGGCCAGATCGTGACCGACGGGCTGTCCGGCTCGCTGACGGTGAGCGCCGCCAGCCACGAGCTGGTGACCACGGTGCGCTTCTACACCTGGGATGCCGAGGCCGGCCGGGTGACGGCGGTCTCCGACTGGGTGTCGGCGTTCTGACGATCGGGACGACCAGAGGGAACGACGTTCGATGACCAGCCTGCTGCTCGGTGCGGTCGTCCTGTCGGCCATCTACGCCCTGGTGGGGTTCGCGTGGGTGCTGCTCAATCGCACCAACGGCATCCTGAACCTCGCCACCGGGGCGCAGTTGGCGATGGGCGCCTACATCTTCAACCAGTTCGCGACGGAGTGGCGCCTGCCGTGGGTGGTGACCATCGTCGGCACCGTGGCGGTGATCGCCGTGCTGGGCGGGCTGACCCATCTGGTCGTCTTCCGGAAGCTCGCCGGCCAGCCCGAGTTCGCCCTGGTGGTGGCGACGCTCGGGCTGGCCAGCGTGCTGAAGGGAATCAGCCGGCTGAGCTGGGGAACCGAGGCGAGCATCATGCGCGAGCCCTTCCCCGACGTGCTGGTCCGGATCACACCGGACGCGACGACCACGACCTACGGCCTGCTCGGCTGCGGGGCGGCGCTGGTGGTCTTCGCCGCCGCCTTCGCCTTCTTCCGGTTCTCGAACCTGGGCGTGCAGATGCGCGCCGCCGCCGAGAATCCCGTCCTCGCCGCCCAGGGGAAGATCGCGGTGGACTGGGTCTACGTCCTGGGCTGGGCCATGGCCCTCACCGTGGCGGCGATCGCCGGAATTATCTATTCCTACTCCACGGCCTTGAGCTTCCACGGCGTGGAGGCCCTTGGGCTGCGGGGTATCGCACCGGCCCTGGTCGGCGGAATAACCAGCATCAAGGGAGTGCTGCCGGGTGCCCTGATCGTGGGCCTGGCCGAGACGTTCGGCGTGAAGCTTTTCGGCGGTCCGGCCCAGGAGGTCACTGCGTGGTTGGTGATCCTCGTCGTGCTGCTGATCCGCCCGCAGGGTCTGTTTGGTGAAAAGCAGGTGGAGCGCGTATGACCGACGGTGCTGTGGCCGGACGTCGCCGGCTGACCCAACCCGACGTGCTGTGGCGGTGGGGCGGACGCGCCGTGATCGCGCTGGCGGTCGTGCTCGTGCCCGTGATGGCGCAGCCGTACCAGTTGTCGCTGGTCACCACCGCGCTGATCGCCTCCCTCGGTGCCATGGCGTTGAGCCTCGTCATGGGGCTGGCGGGCCTCGTCACCGCCGGTCACGCCGCGCTGCTGGCGGTCGGCGCCTACTCGGCCGCCTTCGCGGCCACCACCCTCGAGCTCAACTTCGTGCTCGTGCTGGTGGCCTCGGCCCTCATCGGCGCTGTCGTCGGCCTCATCGTCGGGCTCCCGGCGCTGCGGGTCTCCGGCATCTACCTGGCGATCGCCACGCTGTCGCTGCACTTCGTGGTGATCTTCGCCTTCAACCGATACCAGATCAACACGGTGGGCTCGGCCGGATTCTTCCTGCCGAGACCGACCTTCTTCGGCATCCGGATGGACTCCTACGTCAAGTGGTACATCCTCATCGTCCTGGTCGTGGTCGCGGCGTGGTGGATCATCGAGAACCTCAAGCACAGCCGGATCGGGCGGGCGTGGATGCTCCTGCGCGACTCGCCCCTGGCTGCGGCGACCCAGGGAGTGTGGCCGGCCGCCTACAAGCTGCTCGCCTTCGTCCTGTCCTCCGCGCTGGTCTCGATGGCGGGCACGCTGCTCGCCTACTTCCAGCGGACCGTCTACATCGAGAGCTTCACCCTCGAGCTGGCCATCCAGTTCATCGCGATGATCATCATCGGGGGCGTGGGGTCCACCGGCGGCGCCATCGCCGGCGCGTTCTTCGTGACGCTGCTGCCGACGCTGCTGTCGCAGGGCATCGCCCAGCTGCCGTCGGGCGCGCGCTGGGTCGAGTTCCTGCAGACGAACCTCGGTGACATCCAGCTCATCGCGTACGGCGCGCTCGTGGTGGTCTTCCTGATCTGGCGACCGGACGGGTTGGCCGGGCTCATGAAGCGCCTGACGCAGCGCTCGACCCCGCCGGCCGTCCCGCCAGCGGCGTCCGGTGTGGACGCTTCGGTCGAGTCGGAAGCGGGGCAGCCATGAGCGGCGCGGTATTGACGGTGACCGACCTGCGAGTCGTCTACCGGGACGGCAGCGTCGCGGTCGACGGGGTGAGCCTGTCCGTCGACGCCGGCACGGTGTGCCTGATCCTCGGGGCCAACGGTGCGGGCAAGACCTCGCTGCTGCGCGGCATCGGCGGGTTCTGGCAGAGCGAGCACGGGCGGGTGCAGGCCGGCTCGGTGGTCGTCGACGGCAAGGACGTGACGGGGCGCTCGCCACGTGCGCTGGCGAAGGCCGGCGTCGTGCTGGTACCCGAGGACAACAAGGTATTCAAGACGCTCACGGTCGACGAGAACCTGCGGGCAGTTCCGATGACCGGCTCGGCCGCCTCGCGGCGGGCCCTGCGGGACGAGGTCATGGCCCTGTTCCCGTTCCTCGGCGAACGGTCGCGCCTGCCCGCCGGGCAGCTCAGCGGTGGTGAGCGGCAGATGCTCGGCATCGCCCGAGCCCTGCTGCTGCGGCCGCGCCTGATGCTCATCGACGAGGCCTCGCTCGGGCTGTCGCCCATCGCGGTGGAGACGGTGTTCTCCCGACTGAAGCTCATCATCGATGAATGGCACACGACCATGGTGATCGTCGAGCAGAACATCCGGGCGGCCCTGGGAATCGCGCAGACCGCTCACGTGATGGAGGGTGGCCGGATCGCCCTGAGCGGAACGGCCGCGCAGATCGTCAACGACGAGCGGGTTCGCCGGGCCTACCTCGGGTTGGAGGGCTGACGTGGAGATCGCGCTCGAGGTCCGTGGGATCGGCGTGCGTTTCGGCGATGTCGAGGTGCTCCGCGACGTCACCGCGGCGTTCGAGGCCGGCCTGACGTCGGCGGTGGTGGGCCCGAACGGGGCCGGCAAGAGCACCCTGTTGAACTGCATCTGCGGGCTGGTTCCGGCCGCCCAAGGGGAGGTGCTGCTGCAGGGGACGCCGATCACCAACATCAAGCCGCACAAGCTCGTTCATGCCGGCGTGGGGCGGTCCTTCCAGGGCGCGCAGTTCGTGAAGGATCTGTCCGCGGTCGACAACGTGATGGTCGGCGACCACTCGCGCCTGAAGATGGACCTGTGGCGGGCGGCCTTCCGCACGCCCCGCAGCCGCCGCGTCGAGCGGGAGTGCCGAGAGCGGGCGATGGCCGCGCTCGAACGGGTGGGGGTGCAGCGATACGCCGACCGGCCGATCCGTGAGCTGCCGTTCGGGGTGCAGAAGCGCGTCGACATCGCGCGGGCCCTGGTCACTCAGCCGAGCCTGGTCCTGCTCGATGAACCCATGGCGGGCCTGACCCGGCCGGAGAAGGACGAGGTCATGGACGTGCTCGAGCAGCTGCGCGAGACGCAGGGCCCGACATTGATCATCGTCGAGCACGACATGCGTGTGGTGAGCCGGCTCGCCTCCTCGGTGGTCGTGCTGGCGGCCGGAACCGTGCTGGCCCAGGGACACCCCACTGACGTGCTCAATCGCCCCGACGTGGTCGAGGCGTACCTGGGCAAGGGCCACGACGCTCCTGCTGGCGGCGACGGGCGCGTGTGACCGCGGCCGTACCGGTCGCGGCCCGGGTCGGGTCGGCTGGCTAGACTGCGGGCCGTGGGTGTCGCGGATCTTCCCCAGCGTTGTCCGGACCTTTGGCTGCGGGCGACGCGGCACGAGTTTCTTGAGGCCGTCCGGGACGGCACGGTTCCGGAGGCGGCGTTTCACCGGTGGCTCACCCAGGACTACCGGTTCGTGGCGCTGCTGCTGCGGTTCCAGGCGCGCCTGCTGGCCCGGTCGCCGCGACCGGCCCAGGCGGTGCTCGCCGGTGGCGCGGTCGCTCTCGTCGATGAGCTGGCCTGGTTCGAGGCCAAGGCAGCCGAACGCGGGCTGGATCTTGCCGAGCCCGAGCTACCGGCCACCACGGCGTACGCCCGGTTGCTCGAGCGCCTCGACGCCGCCGAGTTTCCCGTGGCACTGACCGGACTGTGGGCGCTGGAGCGGGTGTACCTGGACGCCTGGACGTACGCGGCGCCCGGGGCTCCCGCGTACCGGGAGTACGTCGAGCACTGGACCGTGCCGGCGTTCGCCGCCTACGTCGCCGGACTCGAGCAGGCCGCCGACGCCGCGCTCAAGGACGTCCCCGAGCCGGCCGACCTCGACGCGTTCTTCCGGCAGGTGGTCGAGGCGGAAGTGCAGTTCTGGGACATGGCCTGGACCCACCAGGGCTGATCCGCCGCGACCGCGGCGCCGGATGAGCGCTGGCGACGCCGGGTCCGCCCCATGAGCCGGAAACATGCCGTTCGACCGTGTCGACGGTCGGCGGGTTGGTTATTCCACTGTGTACGGTCATGTCATCCGGTCGGGTCTGGGCTCGGCTCAATTCTTGACCGATTCGAAACTCGCCCGGCTGCAACGGTTCCGAGTATTCATCTCTTCTGATCTTGCCTCGAGCCGGCATATATTGAGCATCGTCCCGGGACGATCCCTACTCATGAATGGAGATCGTTATCGTGCGCTCACGTATCTTCCGGGTGTTGAGCCTCGGTCTCGCCGGGCTGATCGCCGCCGTCCTGCTGCCGGCCGCGCCCGCCCAGGCCGCCTGGGGTGCCATTGTCAACGTCAACATCCAGGTGACCAGCCCGTTCGGTAACCTCGGCAACGTCACCGGGTCCGTCCAGTTCGAGACCAACACCACCCAGTTCCGGTATGACCTGAGATTCTGCCGGCAGTCCAGCTACATGCAGCCCTACCTGGAGGTGCGCCGTAACTGGGTCGCCGGAAGTTCGACGTACGTCACCACCATCTACGCGACCTGGAGCTGGTCACCGACGCCGAGTTGCCCCAACGGCATCGGGACGGCGTCGGGCACGGTGACCACCGGGACGATCCGCGACCTGTACCTCATCCTGTACGGCAGCACCTTCGGGTGGTCGGGTGAGTACCTCATCTACGACGAGGACCAGTTCCTGGACAGTCCGTACGCCTGAGACTCTCGTTGCTGAGTGGGGTGGGGGCCGATGCCCTCACCCCACGCTCGTGTGTCTGTGCCGTCGGGGTTCGGCGCTCTCATCCGCACGCTCGCGTTGCTGCGTGTGCGTGGCATCGGGGACGAGAACGTCGAGCATGTCAAGGATTCTTGACACGATGTAAAGCGGACCGTACATTGGTCTCTCGAAAGGGGGAGAGGCCATGACGCTCACCGAGAAGCGCGCGTGGTGCCTGCTCGCGGCCACGGTGGGCGCCTACACCTGGTACGTGGTCGTCCTCGTGGGACGGTTCGACGGCGGGCCGGTGCAGGAGACGCCCTATGTCGCCGCTCTGTTGTGGAGCCTCGGCGCGTCGATCGTCCTGAACATCGCCGCCGAGATCGTGTTGTCCATCGCCAACCCGCGCGGGGCCCGTACGAAGGACGAGCGCGACCGCACCATCGACCGGCTCGGGGACCAGGTCGGGCAGTCGTTCGTGGTGATCGGCGGGCTGGCCGCGCTTCTCATGGCCATGGCCGAGTGGCACTGGTTCTGGATCGCGAACGTGCTCTACCTGGGCTTCGTGCTCGCGGCCGTGCTCGGCAGCATCGCAAAGATCATCATGAATCGTACGACGGTGCCCAACCCGTAATGCCAACCCGCATCACCAATCGCATCCGGGCGCTCCGCTTCGCGAACAACGAGATGACCCAGGCGGAGCTGGCCGAACGGGTCGGGGTCACCCGGCAGACCATCATCGCCATCGAGCAGGGCCGGTACTCGCCGTCGCTGGAGGTGGCGTTCCTGATCGCGCGGGCCCTCAACGCGCGACTGGAGGACGTATTTCAGTTTCCAGACTCCTCTGGCGAGCCGGGGGAGGTGTAGCCGAGGAGGAGTCATGAAGGCCGTTGTCTCTCGGACGTACGGAGACGCGGGCGTGTTGCGCGTCGCCGAGGTGGGGCGACCGCGGATCGGCGACGGTGACGTGCTGGTCCGGGTGCGCGCGGCCGGGGTGGAGCGCGCGTCCTGGCACGTGATGACCGGTCTGCCCTACGCGATCCGGCTGGGCATGGGCGTGCGCCGGCCGCGGGTGCCGGTTCGGGGCCGGCAGTTGGCCGGCGTGGTGGAGGCGATCGGCCGCGACGTCAGCACGGTGAGACCCGGTGACGAGGTGTACGGCACCACCGGCTCCGGCTCGTGGTCCCAGTTCGCGGTCGCCCAGCCGTCGCGGCTGGCGATCAGACCAGCAAATGTGTCGTTCGAACAGGCCGCAGTGGTGCCGATCTCTGGCGGCACGGCCCTGCAGGCGGTCCGCGACGCGGCCCGGGTACGCCCCGGCCAGCGGGTCATGGTCATCGGGGCGGCCGGCGGGGTTGGCTCCTTCGCGGTCCAGGTCGCCGCCGCGCTCGGGGCCCGGGTGACCGCGGTCTGCGCACCGTCCGCAGTGGATGTCGTCCGGTCACTGGGCGCCGACGACACGATCGACTACACGCGCGAGGAGGTCGACCGGGACGGGCCGTGCTACGACGCCATCATCGACACCGGTGGTAACCGTCCACTGCGGCTGCTCCGGCGGGCCCTGGCACCGCGGGGCACCCTGGTCATCGTCGGGGGCGAGGGGTCCGGAAAGATTCTCGGCATGGGCCGGGTCCTGCGGGCACCCCTGGTCTCCCTGGCGACCGCGCGACGCATGCGCGGGCTCGTGGCGGTCGAGCAGGCGCGGATCCTCGATGACCTCCGCGAGCTCATCGAGTCCGGCCGGGTGACGCCGCTGGTCGACCGCGTCTATCCGCTTGATCGGGCCGCTGACGCCGTGCGGCACCTCGCCGGCGGCCACCCGATCGGCACCGTCGCCCTGTCCGTCGCGTGACGTCCAGTGCGCGCCTCGCGCTACCCGCTGGGCTCGTGGGGTGGTCACGGGGGCCGGTCGTCGCGCTGGTCAGCCTGCGAACAGGCGGGCATTGCCACCCACGGCGCCCCATGCGCCCCGTACAGCGCTCTGGATGAACGGGTGATCGGCCCCGGTGGCCGGGCGTAGAGTCGACTCGAGACGCGTCGGACAGCGTCACGTGTCCAACAGCGTCGGCACGATGTCGTGGCCGGACGCTTGGAGGTGGGACATGAAGCACGACGAGTTCATCGGACAGGTCCAGGCACGGGGCAAACTGGACAGTCGCGGCCAAGCGGAGCGGGTCACCCGTTCGGTGCTGGAGACGCTTGGCGAGCGCATTCCGGACGGCCTGGCCGACAATCTCGCGGCCCAGCTGCCGCATGAGATCGGCGAGCACCTGCGACGGACCGTGGAGCCCGACAAGCACGGCACCGGCGAGCACATGGACCTCAAGGAGTTCATCAGCCGGGTCGAGACGAAATCCGGTCTGGACCGTCCACAGGCGGCTTACGCCACCCGGGTCGTTCTTGAGGTGACCCGTGAGGCCACCCAGGGCTCGGTGATGGAGAAGGTACGCGAAGCCCTGCCACCGGACGTTCGGGAGCTCGTTTCGGCGGGCAGTGCGGGGAACGTGGACGTCCGGGCCTGACCGCCGAGCACCCGACGACCAGCGGGCACCCACGAGACCAGTGGGCGCCCCACGAAGGACCAGCGGGCACCCACGAAGGAGGTGTGAGATGGCTGGCCAAGGACAGACGCTCACGACGCGGGACCATCGGACCATCCAGGAATGGGCGGAGAAGCGCGGTGCCAGGCCGGCCACGGTTCCGGGAACCGAGCACGACGACCACCTGGGGGTCCTGCAGTTCGACTTTCCCGGTTACGGCGGGGAACGACTGGCCGAGGTGTCGTGGGACGAGTGGTTCCACACCTTCGACGTCCGGGACCTGGAGTTCGTGTACCAGGAGACGACCCGGGACGGCCGGCAGAGCAACTTCTTCCGGCTGACCAGCCCGCACCGGGAGGACGCCTGACGGTTGGCGGGCCGGGGCCATCCCGCCCGAACCGGCGACCGGGTTGTGCCGGACTCGACCACGGTCGGCCGTGGCGCTCGTTCAGAGTGCCGCGGCCGGCTTCGTCGCGTCGGCCGCTCGTCGGCCGCTCGTCGGCCCTGTTTGGTCACGATTCTGGTCAGTCGCAGCCCCGCCGCTGCGGTCCTGGTGACGAGCCGGACAGCCTCCCACGGTCTCGTTCTCGTAATCGCCGACGTTGGTCAGTCGTTGAGGCTGGCCGGTCGAGGAAAGGTGGTCGGTCGCGGTCGTCGTCGGTCACGGGTGGCATGATGCGGCCCGTGAGCACCATCGGGGGACTCGACCTGCACGTGGAGCTGTCGCCGACCCGACCCGCTCGGTCGCTGGCTGCGGCGCTGCGGTCCGCGATCCTTCAGGGCCGGCTGGCTCCGCTGACGCGACTGCCGCCCGCCCGATCGCTCGCCGCGGATCTGGGCATCAGTCGCAACACGGTGGCCGACGTCTATGCCCAGTTGGCCGCCGAGGGCTGGTTGGAGGCCCGGGTCGGCGCGGGGACGTGGGTCAGCGGCCATGTGCCCGCCGCGGTGGCCGACCCGGATCGCCCATCGAAAGTAAATCGTAAATTGATCGATCTGCGGGCCGGTTTTCCTGATCCCACCGCCTTTCCCCGTCGCGAGTGGCTGGCCGCCGTGCGCCAGGTCATGCAGCACGCCGCGGCCGCCGACCTCGGCTATCCCGACCCGGCCGGGACGCCCCAGCTCCGGAGCGCGCTCGCGGGGTACCTGGCCCGCACCCGCGGCGTGATCGCCCGGCCCGACGCGGTGCTGGTCGGCCAGGCCTTCGGCGACGTGCTGGTGCTGGTCTGTCGAGCGCTCCGGGCTCGGGGCGCGCGGCGCATCGCGGTCGAGGCGTACGGTCTCCCGTACCATCGGCAGATCATTGCCTCGACAGGTCTTGAGATCGTGCCGGTCCCCATGGACGACGACGGGGCCGACGTCGACGTGGTTGCGTCGGCAGGGGTGGACGCGGTCCTGCTGACGCCGGCGCACCAGTTTCCGCTCGGAGTGCCGTTGGCCGCCCATCGACGTCGTTCGTTAGTAGCCTGGGCGCAGGCGTCCGGCGGGGTCGTGCTCGAGGACGACTACGACGGCGAGTTCCGCTACGACCGGCGCATGATCGGCGCGCTGCAGGCCCTGGCGGCGGATCGGGTTGTCTATTTGGGCACGGCGAGCAAGGCGGTCGCGCCGGCCGTGGGCCTCGCCTGGGCGGTGGTGCCCGACTGGCTGCGACCCCAGGCGGTCGAGGAGCGTCTGCTCTCCGGTGGCCAGCCGTCGGCGTTGCACCAGCTGGCGATGGCGGAGTTTATCAATTCGCATGAGTACGATCGGAGCGTCCGGCGGTACCGAGGGATCTACCGCGCCCGTCGGGCCCGACTGGTGGAGGTGGTCGCCGACCGCCTGCCCGGCTGCGCGGTAACCGGGCTCGCGGCCGGGCTGCAGTGCCTGCTTCGGCTGACGCCGGGCACCGACGAGCGTCGGGTCGAACAGGCGGCGCAGCGGCGGGGCCTGCGCCTGGCCGGCCTGTACTCTTTCCGCGCCGACGGCGCCGCGGGCGTCGACTGGCCCGCCGTGGTCGTCGGCTACGGCGGCCCGACCCCGGGCCAGTACGAGCGGGCGCTGCGGCTGCTCGTCGAGAGCATCCGCGAGGCGACCGGCTCCCCGTGACCGTTCCGCGTCGGCTGCGCCGTGGCCGACCTCGGGTCGCCGATGCGTCTGGGTGCGGGCCCGGAGGCCGGCGTACGCCATTGGCCCAGGAAAGCCGGTCGAGATTGACCCGCCGAATCGCCGTCGTGTCTTCGTAGCGTCGGGGCATGACCGTCACCGATTACGTTCCCATTCCCCAGCGTCTCGACTTCGACGCCCTCGTCCCCGCGTTCTCTCGCAGCGTGACCGATCTCGACGAGGCAGCCACCGCCGAGGCCGACCGGGTGGGCATCGACCCCGGCCTGCGGGAACTGGTGCGGCTACGCGCCTCTCAGCTCAACGGTTGCGCCTACTGCGTGGAGATGCACGCCCGGGCCGCGCGCAAGGCGGGCGTGAGTCCGCAACGGGTCGATGCGGTCGCAATCTGGCCTGACTCCAACCTTTTCACCGCCGCCGAGCGGGCCGCCCTGGACTTCGCCGAGCAGGTGACGCTCAAGGCCACCACCCGGGTGCCCGAGGCGGTGGTGCAAGCGGTGGTTCAGGCGTACGGGGAGGAGGGCGCGGCGGCGCTGCTCGCGCTTGTGATCGCCATCAACACATGGAACACGATCGGCGTCACGGCTCGCTGCTGGCCGACCCCCATTCGCGACCACGACTGACCGTCCTGTCTGGAAGGACGCCCTGTTGGTCAAAATCCGTCAACAGGGCGTCCTTCCTGACACAGCCCTGACACAGCCCTCACCAGTCGTGCATGGTGCCGTCCTCGAGCCGGTTCACCGGCAGCGAGGCCGGCTTGTACGGGTACTGGGCGGCGAGCTCCTCGTCGATGTCGACGCCGAGCCCGGGCTCCTCCGACGGGAACAGGTACCCGTCCTCGAACCAGTACCCGTGCGGGAACACCGCGTCGGTCTCCGGGGTGTGCCGCATGTACTCCTGTAGCCCGAAGTTGGGGATCGCGATGTCCACATGCAGCGCGGCCGCCAGGCAGATCGGGGAGAGGTCGGTGGCGCCGTGCGAGCCGCTGCGCACGTGGTGCAGGGCGGCGAAGTCGAAGATGCGGCGAAGGTGGGTGATGCCGCCGGCCCGCACCACCGTGGTGCGGATGTAATCGATGAGCTGCTCGGCGATGAGCGTTCGAGCATCGTAGATGGTGTTAAATACCTCTCCGACCGCGATCGGGGTGGTGGTGTGCTGCCGGATCAGCCGGAAGCCCTCTTGGAACTCGGCCGGCACCGGATCCTCCAGCCAGGTGAGGGCGTATGGCTCCAGTGCCTTGCCCAGCCGGGCCGCCTCGATCGGGGTCAGCCGGTGGTGCGCGTCGTGCAGCAGCTTCACATAAGGGCCGAACTCCTCGCGGGCCCGGGCGAACACCTTCGGCGTGTGCTCGAGGTACCGCTGCGTGGACCAGACGTTCTCGGTCGGGATCGCGGCGTCCGCCGGCTCGTAGAACATCTTGTCCTTGGAGACCCCGTACGTCGACGGGAGGCCGGGCACCCCGGTCTGGATGCGGACCGCCTTGTAGCCCAGTTCCAGGTAGTCCGCGACCGCCGCCATCGCCTCGTCGATGGTTTCGCCGTTGGCGTGACCGTACACGGTGACGCCCTCGCGGGAGCGCCCGCCCAGCAACTGGTAGACCGGCAGGCCGGCCACCTTGCCCTTGATGTCCCACAGGGCGGTGTCGACGGCGGCGATGGCGGTCATCGTCACCGGACCGCGCCGCCAGTACGCGCCGCGGTACAGGTACTGCCAGGTGTCCTCGATGCGTGCGGGGTCGCGGCCGATGAGGACCGGGATCACGTGCTCTTTCAGGTAGGCGGCAACGGCGAGCTCGCGACCGTTGAGCGTCGCATCGCCGACGCCGGTGAATCCCTGTTCAGTTATGATTTTTAGTGTAACGAAGTTTCGACCCGGGCAGGTGACGATGACCCGGGCGTCGGCGATGCGATCCGTGCTCCCGGTCCGACTCATGGCTCACCCCTTCACCGCACCGGCGGTGATGCCGGCGTGGAAGTGACGTTGCAGTAGCAGATAGACGATGACGCTCGGGAGCATAGCCAGCAGAGCCGCGCTCATGACGACAGCCATCGGGATCATGTCGTCTTGCCGCAGGTTCAGCAGGGCGATCTGGAGCGTGAACATCTCCGTGTCCTGGGCGACGATGAGGGGCAGCAGGTACTGCTCCCAGATCATCAGGAAGCCGAAGACCGTGACTACGCCGAGGGCGGGGCGTACGCAGGGGAGCACGACCCGCCAGAAGTAGCCAAAGTCGGTGGCGCCGTCGACCCGCGCCGCCTCCTCCAGTTCTCGGGGCAGCTCGTTCATGAACTTCGTCAGCACGAAGATGCTGAATGCCCACCCGACCACGGGCAGGATCATGCCCGCGTAGGTGTTGAGCAGGCTCACGTTGAACGGAGGCATCTCGGAGAGCACCAGGTAGAGCGGGATCGCGATGACCTCCTCCGGCATCATCATGGTGCACAGAAAGATCAGCATCACGATCGATCCGGCCCAAAACTGGCGGCGGGAGAGGGCGTAGGCGGCCAGCGCGCTCACCATCGTCTGCAGCGGCACGCCGATGCCGACCACGATCAGCGAGTTTACGAAGTAGCGCAGGATCCGCTCGCTGGTCCACGTGTCGACGAGGTTGGTGAGCGTCAGCTGGTCGGGAATGATGACGAAACGACCCGGCGGGATCGTGGCGCCACTGAGGGCGGTGGCGACGATCGACCACAACGGGATCGCGAACACCGCCACCAGGAACGCGTAGAGCAACCACCGGGCACTGCGGCCGGCGAGCCCGCGCCGGCGCGGCCCGAGGTCGTCCGGGGCCCGCAGGTCGACCTCGTCGGCTCGGGGGACGAGCAGGGTCATGCCACGCCCTCCCGTTGGTCGGCGGGCTCTTCGTGATCCCGACATTTGATGCGGCAGCGATCGGTCATGACCGCTCCTTTCGCAGCAGCAGCGTCGCGGCCGTGATGACGACCGTGAGCAGGAACAGCAGCGTCGACAGGGCCGAGGCGTAGCCGAGGTCGACGTCGACGAAGCTGACGCGATAGATGTACGTCATGATGACCTCGCTCGACCGCGCCGGGCCGCCGCCGGTGAGCGTGTACACCTCGGGGAAGACCCGCAGGCTTCGGATGATGCCGAGCGTGATCACGATCGTGAAGGCGAACCGGATGCTCGGGATGGTGATGAACCACAGGCGCGCAGCCCAGTTGGCCCCGTCGACCCGGGCCGACTCGTACAGGCTCCGGTCGACGCCCGTCATGGCCGCGAGCAGCACCACCATGTCGTACGGTGCGTTCTTCCACACATGCATGCCGATGACCGACAGCATCGATGTGCTGGGATCACTGGTGAAGCCGAACGGGCCGAGATTGACCAGACCCAATAGCCAGTTGAGCGGGCCGTCCGGTGTCGGGTGGTAGAGGATGCGGAACACCTCGGCGCAGACGGCCACGGTCACCACGGCCGGTAGGAACACCGCCGTGCGGACCAGGCGGATGTGCCGGGCCTGCCCGGCCAGGGCCAGAGCCAGGCCGAAGCCGACCAACACCGACAGGGTCACGCCGAGAACCACGTAGAGCACGGTGTGCCAGAACGCCGCGTGCAGGAACGTGTCGTCAAAGGCTCGGGCGAAGTTCTTCAGGCCGACCCAGCTGTGGTTACCCATGATCCCGACGTTGTGGAAGCTGAGCCAGACGCCGTACCCGATGGGATAGAACTTGAAGTACGCGAATGCAATCAGGGCTGGCAGCAGGAAGGCCCACAGCGTGAGCGTGCTCCGGCGCCGGGCCCGCCGTCTGAGGCGTGTGCCGTCCATGTCAGATCCTTTGTTCGACGGGGCGGGTGTGGGCGGCCCGGGGCGGGCCTGACCGCCCACACCGTCGAATCAGCTACCGCGTACGGGCGAGCGTCAGCTGCTCGCCAGTACGCCCTGCGCCGCCAACTCGGCCCGGACCTTCTCGTTCAGCTCGGCCAGAAGCTGATCGATGTCGACATTGGGATCCGCGAGCACCACGTTCACCGCGTCGGCCACCATCTGCCTGAACGGCGAGAAGTTCGGCACCGCCGTGACGTAGCGACCGGACTCGGCGAACGTCTCCGCGACCACGTTCCAGTACGGGTGGCCGTAGACCTCGCCAGGGTCGACGTTCTTGTTGATAGGCAGCCGCACCACCGCGTAGCCGCCGGGGTTCATGCCGGCGATCTGGCCCTCGGGGGAGGCGATCCACTCGGCGAACTTCAGCACTTCGTCGTACTTGTCGGTGCCGGTCATGATGTACAGCTGCTCGCCCTCGGCCAGGGTGGCGTTGCTGGCCGGGCCCTTGACGGGCTTGATGACCTCGTACACGTCGCGCCCCGGCTCGTTGTCGAAAGTCGAGATCATGTACGGGCCCGTGTGGTAAAGACCGACCTGGCCGGAGCGGAAGTACGGGTGGGCGTCGGCGGTGACGTGGGTGGCCGCGCCGGGCTGCACCACCTTGTGGACGTGCACCATGTCGTAGAGCCACTGCATCGCCTGCTTGGCCGCGGGCGAGTCCAGCGCCGGCTTGAGCGTCCCGTCACCCTGAGGCTCGAAGTAGTCACCCCCGGCCTGCCAGAGCAGGGTGATCCAGAACCAGGAGGCGTAGCCGCGGGTGGTCGAGCCGGGAATCAGGTAACCCCACGTGTCCTCCGCACCGTTCCCGTCGGGGTCGTCGTACGTGAACGCTTTGGCGATCTCGACGACGTCGTCCCAGGTTTCGGGGTTCTCCAGGCCGAGCGCGTCCCGCCAGTCCGTCCGGATGTAGAGGTTGAAGGCCTGTGTCGACGTCGGCACGGCATAGTACTTGCCGTCGACGGCCCGGGCGGCCGTCCAGGCCACGTCCAGGATGTCGTCCTTGTTGGACAGTCGGTTGGGGTCGATCTCCTGGACCATGCCCCAGGTGACCAGCTGGCCCAGCGACTCGGTGTCCTGGATGATGGCGTCGGGAAGGTCCCGGGCGGCCGCCGCGCGGATCAGGCTCTGCTCGAACCCGGTTACCTCACCATACAGTTCGATCTTCTGGCCGGTCTTCTGCTCGTAGAGCTCCACCATCTTCTGGTACGTGGGTAGGCCACCGTCGGCCGCCTGGCGTACCCAGATCCGAAGTGGACGATTGTCGTCGGCACCGTCGGTGCCACCACTGCACGCGGCCAGCGAAAAAACAAGGGTCAGGGCTGAGGCGACCGCGAGCAGCCGTCTGGTACCTGTCCGCTGAGTTCCCATGCGTATGCGCCTTTCGATAGGACTCGCCGGGGGCGTGACATCCGGCAACAGTGAGGGAACTACCTGCTGGCGGCCGGGCCGGTTGATCCCCGAACCAGCAGGTGCGCGGGCAGTTCACGGCGTGATGAACCGGCCCGGTTGTCCATGAGCTGCAGCAGCAGATCCACCCCGGCCCGACCGGTCATCTCCTTGGGCAGGGAGACCGTGGTCAACGGTGGATGAACCATCGACGAAGCGATGATGTCGTCGCAGCCGATGATGCTGATGCGGCCCGGTACGTCGATCCCACGGGCGGTGAACCTCGACAGCAGGCCCAACGCCATGAGGTCGTTGTACGCAACCACGGCGGTGACGCCGGACGCGAGCACCTGGTCGGCCGCGGCGACTCCGCCTTCGAACTGGGGTAGGAAGCTGCCCAGCTCGACGAGCTCGATCCCGGACGCCGCGGTGACGGAGCGCATGCCACGCAACCGTTCCCGGTTGGCCCAGGACGTCCGGGGTCCCTCCACATAGCCGATGCGGCGGTGACCCAACGCGACGAGATGCGCCACCGCTTGGCGCATACCGTCCACATTGTCCACTGTGACGGACGGAATCCGGCCGACCCGCCGGTTGAGCAGCACCACGGGAGTCTCGGTCGCGGCCTCACGCAGCTCGTCCTCGTCCATCCGAGGGGAGCAGATGACGATGCCGTCGACCTGTTTGGACAGCGCCCGCACCAGCGAGTACTCGACCGTGGGGTCCTCGTCGGTGTCGGCGACGAAGACGGCGTAGTCGGCCTCGCGGGCCCGGGCCTGCATGCCCTTGACCACGCTGGGGAAGAACGGGTTGGCCAGGTCGGGCACGATCAGTCCGATGTTGCCCGTGCGGCCGGTGGAGAGCCCGCGCGCCGCGCGGTTCGGCTGGTAGCCGAGCCGGGCCGCAGCCTGTCGGACCCGTTCCCGGGTCTCGGGACGGACCAGCTCTCCGCTGCCCAGCGCCCGGCACGCGGTGGACGCCGAGACGCCAGCCGCGCGCGCGACATCTTTGATCGTGACCGCCACAAGCCGGACCTTCCGCCGTGCACTGTCGCCGGCCAGTGTGGAATCGTTTCCACAACGTGTCAAGACCATGGGGTTGATGGGCCAGGAGCGTCCGGCCGATATAACCGGCGCTCCACCTTGACGCGAACCGCGACCGGCGCCACAGTCATGGAACCGTTTTCATGCCCAGGGGGAGGTAGCCGCGTGAAGCGTCTCGAACTGGACCCGGACCGTGCGTTTCCGGCCGAACCGGGCACGCGGGCCCTGGCCCGGCAGATCTACGCCGCCACGGCCGACCTTCCCCTCGTGTGCATGCACGGGCACGTCGATGTGCGCATCCTCGCCGACGACGTGCCCTTCGCCGACCCGGCGAGCATGCTCATCACCCCGGACCACTACGTGACCCGGCTCATCCACTCGGCCGGCGTTCCGCTCGAGGACCTCGGCATCGGGCCGGACGCCCAACGCGACCCCCGCCAGATCTGGCGTACGTTCTGCGCCCACTGGCACCTGTTCCGGGGCACGCCCAGCCGGTTCTGGCTCACCCACGAGTTGGTGGACGTCTTCGGCGTCGACCTGGCCCCGTCGGCGGAGACGGCCGACGCCATCTATGACCAGATCGCCGCGCGCCTGGCCGAGCCGGCGTTCCGACCGCGGGCGCTGCTCGACCGGTTCCGCATCGAGCTGCTCGCCACCACCGACTCGCCGATCGCCTCGCTGGCCAACCATCACCGGCTGCACGCCGATGGGTACGCTGGTCGGGTCATTCCCACGTTCCGGCCGGACCCGCTGCTCTATCTCGACCACGACAGCTGGACCACCGAGGTGGCCGAGCTGACCCGCCTGACCGACATCGATACCGGCAGCTACAAGGGATTCCTGGCCGCGCTGGCCAAGCGGCGGGAGGATTTCATCGCAGCCGGCGCGCTCGCCACCGACCACGGCCACCGCACGGCCGACACCACACCGCTGCCGGACAGCGAGGCCGAGCGCATCTACGCCGCCCGCCTGGCCGGCACGATCAGCGCCGCTGAGGCGGACGCTTTCGCTGCCCACATGCTCTTCGAGATGGCGCGTATGTCCATTGAGGACGGACTGGTGCTGCAGCTGCACCCCGGCGTGCTACGCGACCACCATCGCGGGGTGCGGGCCCGGTACGGGACCGACCGGGGCTTCGACATTCCGGTGCCGGTTGACTTCGTCCGCGGGCTGCGGCCGTTGCTGGAGGCGTTCGGCCGGGAACCCCGGCTGCGCATGATCGTCTTCACGGTCGACGAGACGACCTACTCCCGCGAGCTCGCGCCGCTGGCCGGCGTCTACCCCGCACTCAAGCTGGGGGCGCCGTGGTGGTTCCTCGACAGCCCCGAGGGGATGATGCGCTTCCGGCAGGCGGTCACCGAGACGGCCGGCTTCTACAACACCACGGGCTTCGTCGACGACACCCGGGCGTTCGCTTCGATCCCGGCCCGCCACGACCTGGCCCGGCGCATCGACGCCGCCTACCTGGCTCGCCTGGTCGCCGAGGGCCACCTGGACCTGGACGAGGCGATCCAGACCGCGGTCGATCTCGCCTACCACATTCCCCGGGCCGCCTACGCCCGCCGTTGACGCCTCGTCCGGCCACTGCCGGCGTCGCGTACCGCCGCACCGTGTCTCGTACGGCTGCGCCGTGTCTCGTACGGCCATGATCACGGTGAGGCGGCGGTGCCGGTACGCGCCCAGTTGTGCCTCACGGCGATCGACGTCGGAGATCGGGGTGAGGCGGATGTGGGGCGTACTCGACACGAGCGCCTCATGGTGATCATGGGACTCCGGGCGTTTCGCGGTTCAGGGGCGCCTGAGGCGGGGTGATGGCGCGAACGGTTCAGGCGACGGCGGCGAGCAGGGCGGCGGCGATCTGCTCCTGCAGGGCGTCCGTGTGGCGGGACACCGGCAGCGAGATGCTGATCGCGTCGGTGACCTCCCGCTGACCCGGGTGTCCCAATCGGTGGGGCGGTACGGCGACGGCGACGCAGATGATTCCCTCGCTGTTCTCCTCCCGGTCGACCGCGTAGCCGGCCGCCCGGGTCGCCGCCAGGTCGGCCCGTAGCGCCGCCGGATCGGTCAGCGTGTGCTGCGTCAGGCGCGGCAACGGCGTCGGCAGCAGTTCGGCGAGCTGGTCGTCGTCGAGCTGGGCGAGCAGCACCTTGCCGAGCGCGGTCGCGTGCGCCGGCAGACGGCGGCCGATGGCGCTGAACAGCCGCAGCGGGTGGACGGACTCGCGCTTGGCGAGGTAGACGACGTCGGCTCCGTCCAGTCGTCCGAGGTGGACGGTCTCGCCGAAGCGGGCGGCCAGGTCGTCCAGCACAGGGGTCAGCAGCGTCACGGCGTCGTCGGTCTCCACGAACGCTGCCCCCACACGCAGCGCCCGCAGCCCGAGGCTGTATCGGGTACCGGTCTCGTCGACCTGGACCCAGCCGCGGGCCTGCAGCGTGCGCAGGACGCCATGCAGGCTGCTCTTCGGAATTCCGAGGTTGCGGGCAAGCTCCCCGAGCGTGGGTCGCTGGCTGGAGGCCGCGAGCGCCTCGAGGACGTCGAGCGTGCGGTCGGCCGACTTCACCGGCTGGAACGACGATTCCGTCTCAGCCGGGCGTCGGGGGATGGCCCGCGGCGTCTGGGCGTCCGGGCGGCTCGGGTTGGACATCGTCACCGTTATCTCATCCCGTCCCCGGCAGGCAGTGGCCAGGGCTCCGCTTCCTGTGGTCTTCGTGTCAGGAAGGCGTCCTTCCTGGGCAAAAACCGTCAAGAGGGCGTCCTTCCTGGCATCCCGCGCTCCTCGGCACTCCAGGTCTTGACGTCAGACCTGAGGCGACTATCGTTCAGATACGTGACCTCCGTTCACGTATCTGAACAGAATAGCGCCCTCGCCGTGATCGCCAAGGACCGACTGCTGCCTGTGATCGCTCTGAAGGAGGCGAGGGTGGCCCGTCCACTCGGTGAGGCCCTGGTGGCCGGTGGGCTGTCCTGCGCCGAGGTGACCTTTCGGACGGACGCCGCCGTCGAGGCGATCGCGGCCATGGCGGCGATCGACGGTTTGCTCGTCGGCGCCGGTACCGTGCTGTCGCCGGAGCAGGTCGACCAGGCGGTGGCGGCCGGGGCGCGGTTCGTGGTGAGCCCCGGTTTCTCGCGAGCCGTGGTGCGTCGGTGCCGGGAGCGTGGGGTGCCGGCGTTCCCGGGCGTCATGACGCCCACCGAGATCCAGATGGCTCTCGAGGAAGGACTGTCCACAGTGAAGTTTTTCCCCGCTGAGCAGGCCGGCGGCGTCGGGATGATCAAGGCACTGAGCGCGCCGTTCAGGTCCGTGCGGTTCATACCGACGGGTGGGGTGAACGCCGGCAATGTGCGGTCCTATTTGGACATTCCGTCGGTGGTCGCCGTCGGAGGTACGTGGATGGTGCCGGCCGACGCGATCGCGGCCGAGGACTGGGTGCGGATCACGGCGCTGGTGAGCGAAGCGGTGCAGGTGGTGAAGTCGGGCGAGCTCGGAAACGGAGTGACGGCATGAAGATCCGGCCGGCGCAGGAGTGCCGCTACGACCTGGTCTCGCTGGGCGAGGTCATGCTCCGGCTCGACCCCGGCGACGGGCGGGTCCGGACGGCCCGGACATTCCGCGTCTGGGAGGGTGGCGGCGAGTACAACGTGGCGCGGGGCCTGCGCCGGTGCTTCGGACTGCGCACCGCCATCGTGACCGTGCTGGCCGACAACGAGGTGGGTCGGCTCATCGAGGACCTCATGCTCACCGGCGGGGTGGACCTGAGCTACCTGCGTTGGGTGCCCTACGACGGGATTGGCCGGACAGTCCGCAATGGACTGAACTTCACTGAGCGCGGCTACGGCCTGCGCGGGGCGGTTGGCACGTCCGACCGGGCGTACTCGGCGGCCAGCCAGATGAAGCCGTCCGATGTGGACTGGGATGACCTGTTCGGTCGTCAGGGCGTCCGGTGGTTCCACACGGGCGGGATCTACGCGGCGCTGTCGGAGAGTACGCCCGACGTCATCGAGGCCGCCATGACCGCGGCCCGGCGCCACGGCACCGTGATCTCGTACGACCTCAACTACCGGCCGAGCCTGTGGCAGGCGGTCGGCGGCAAGGCGCGGGCCCAGGAGGTGAACCGGCGCCTGGCGGCCATGGTCGATGTGATGATCGGCAACGAGGAGGACTTCACCGCCTGCCTGGGCTTCGAGGTGCCGGACACCAGTGAGGCCCTCGACCACCTCGACGCGGCCAACTTCCGTCGGATGATCGCCGAGGTCACCAAGGAGTTCGCGAACTTCAAGGTGGTGGCGACCACCCTGCGGACGGTGCGTACGGCCACGGTCAACGACTGGGGCGCCGTGGCGTGGTCGGCTGAGACCGGCTTCGTCGAGGCGACCCTGCGTCGGGGGGTGGAGATCTACGACCGGGTCGGCGGGGGCGACAGCTTCGCCTCGGGCCTCATCTACGGCCTGCTCCAGGGTTACGACCTGTCGCTGGCCGTGGAGTACGGCGCGGCCCACGGCGCCCTGGCTATGACGACACCGGGCGATACGTCGATGGCATCGCTCAAGGAGGTCGAGAACCTCGTCAAGGGCGGCAGCGCCCGCGTCCAGCGCTGACCCGTGTCAGGAAGGCGTCCTTCCTGGGCAAAATCCGTCAACAAGGCGTCCTTCCTGACACCCCAACCCGTTACGCCGCGACACCGCGCCCCTACGGAACGTGGCGGGTGGCGCCGTCAGAGGGCCCGGGTGGAGGCGCGGTGGACCAGTTGCGTGGGCAGGCGTACGTGTGTGTCGCGCTCGACCCCCTCGATGAGGTCGATCAGTAGGCGCAGCGCCTCGAAGCCCATGCGCTGCAGCGGTTGCATGATCGTGGTCAGGGGCACCCGGGCCAGCGCCGACTCCGGCACGTTGTCGAAGCCGATGATGGACAGGTCGTCCGGCACCGTGAGGCCGAGGTTGTACGCGACCTCCATGGTGGCGATCGCCGACAGGTCGTTGGCCGCGAAGATCGCGGTCGGCCGGCGGGCGCGGGAGAGCAGCTCGCGGGCTGGGCCCTCGGCGGTCTCCGGCCGGTAGCCACCGACCCGGACGAAGCGTTCGTCCACCTTCACGCCGGCCTCGGCCATGGCGTGGCGGAAGCCGGCCTCCCGCAGCCGGGCCGACTCCAGGTCGGTCCGACCGCCAAGGAAGCCGATGCGTCGGTGGCCGAGCTCGAGCAGGTGCTGGGTGGCGAGCACGGCGCCGGCGAAGTTGTCCGAGTCCACCGTCGGCATCCCGGTCGGCCCGGCGTGGGGGTCGACCGCCACGACGTGGAAGCCTTGCGGTGCTTGGACGACGGTCGGCGTGACCAGCACTGCGCCGTCGATGATGCTGCCCGACAGTCGAGCCAGGGAACGGCGCTCCCAGCCCACCCGGGTGCCGCGGTTGCCGCCCGACCAGGCCAGTAGCTGGTACTCGGTGCCCTCCACCGCGTGCGACGCGCCCTTGAGCAGCTCGGTCGAGAACGGCTCGAACTCGGCCACCAGGATGCCGAGGACGTTCGTCCGATGGCTGCGCAGGCTCTGCGCTCCTAGGCTCGCCTCGTACCCCAGCTGCTCGATCACCTGGCGAACGCGATCGATGGTCGCCTGGGCAACGCCGTACCGGCCGTTGACGACTTTGGACACGGTCGCGACCGACACGCCGGCCCGGCGGGCCACGTCGGCCATCTTCACGCGTTGCACTGGGTCCACGACCGGATCATAGGCCCCTCAGCGGCTCGTTTCGCAAACGTTATCGACACCGATTGACAATCAGTTACGGGGCTGTAAAACTCCCCGCAGTCCAGGTCTCTCGCCTACAAAGAGGAGACACCGATGGCAAGTTCCCGCCGCGCGCGTGCCGCCCTGGCGGCGCTCGCGACGACGACCCTGGTAGCAAGTGCGTGTAGCAGCGGCAGCAACGGGGATCAGCCGTCCGACGACATCCCCTACGACTCGCCGGTGACTCTGGTCTGGTGGCACAACGCCTCCGAGGAGGGTCCGGGTAAGGCGTACTGGGAGAAGGTCGCCAAGGACTTCATGGACCTCCACCCGACCGTCACCATCGAGATCGAGGCCATCCAGAACGAGACCCTGCAGCGGACCCGGATCCCGGCCGCCCTGCAGGCGGGTGCGCCCCCGCCGGACATCTTCATGGTCTGGGGCGGTGGCGAGATCATCGAGCAGGTCCGCGACGGCGACTACCTCAAGGACCTCACGCCGTACCTCGACGAGAACTTCAAGAACAGCGTCGTCGCCCTGGACCCGTGGCAGGTGGACGGCAAGCAGTACGGCGTGCCGTTCCGCTGGGGCCTCGAGGGCATCTTCTACAACAAGGAGCTGTTCGAGCAGGCCGGCATCACCGAGACGCCCAAGACGATGTCGGACCTGAAGGAGGCCATCCAGAAGCTCAAGGCCATCGGCGTCACCCCGATCTCGGTCGGTGCCGGTGACAACTGGCCGGCGGCGCACTGGTGGTACAACTTCGCCATCCGTTCCTGCTCGGCCGACGCGCTGCGCAAGGCGGCCAACGACCACGTCTTCGACGACCCGTGCTTCGTCAAGGCCGGCGAGCTGCTCCAGGAGTTCCTCGAGCTCGAGCCGTTCCAGCCGAACTTCCTCAACACCCCGTTCGACGGTGCGGACGGCTCGGCCGCGCTGTTCGGCAACGGCCAGTCGGCCATGGAGCTGATGGGTGACTGGTTCCGCGGCACCGCCAGCAACTTCGCCGCGGACTTCGACGGTGAGAAGTCGGAGTACGTCGACCGGGTCATCGGCTGGTTCCCGTTCCCCGAGGTCGAGGGCGCGCCCGGCGACCCGACCGCGGCCCTCGGTGGCGGTGACGGTTGGGGTTGCGCCAAGAACTCGCCGATCGAGTGCGTCGAGTTCATCAAGTACCTGTCGACCCTCGAGGTCCAGAAGGGCTACGCGGCCACCGGTTCCGGTATCCCGGTCGCCAAGGGCGCCGAGGAGGCGATCACTCAGCCGGTGCTCCGGCAGATCGCTGACGCGACGTCCCAGGCCAAGTCGGCCTACCTGTGGCTGGACACCACGTACGGCGCCACCATCGGCAACCCGATGAACGCGGCGATCGTTAAGATCTTCGAAGGCTCCGGTACCCCGGAGGGCGTCGTCGAGGCCATGAAGGCGGCTGCGGCACGGTGACCACCACCAATCGGATTCACGCCGAGGACCTCGTCGACTTCGCGTCCGCGAAGTCGGCGGGGCCTCGGCCCATCCAGTCCACGACCCGGGCGGCCCGCACCAGGCAGAAGTGGTTCGAGATCGTCGGCCTGACGCTGCCGGCGGCGGCGATCTACACGCTCTTCGTCCTGGTGCCGATGGGCTTCGCCGTCTACTACAGCCTCTTCCGGTGGCGGGGCAGCGGGTCACCTACTGACTTCATCGGCCTGGACAACTACTTCGGGCCGTACGGTGCGTTCAAGGATCCGCTGTTCCGAGCCGCGCTGATGAACAACATCAAGATCGTCATTGGCTCCCTGCTGGTCCAGGGTCCGCTGGCGATCGCGATCGCGCTGCTGCTCAACCGCCGGTTCCGCGGCCGCGCCCTGTTCCGGATGCTCGTCTTCGTGCCGTACGTGCTCGCCGAGGTCACGATCGGCGTGATGTGGCGGCTCATCCTGACCGACGACGGCGTGTTCGACACGGTGCTGCGCAACCTCGGACTGGGTTGGCTGGTGCGCTCCTGGCTCGGTGACCCGAAGGTGGTCCTGTGGACCGTGCTGGGCGTGCTCACGTGGAAGTACCTCGGCTTCGCGATCATCCTGCTGTTGGCCGGCCTGTCCAACGTCCCCGAGGAGTTGAGCGAGGCGGCCGCGATCGACGGCGCGAGCTGGTGGCAGATTCAGTGGCACGTCACGCTTCCGCTGCTCGGCCCGACCATCCGAATCTGGGCGTTCCTGTCGATGATCGGCTCGCTGCAGGTCTTCGACGTGGTCTGGCTCGTGACCACCCAGGCGATGCGGTCGCTCGGGGCGGCGAACACGATGGCGACGTACATGGTTCAGGAGGGCTTCCTCGCCCGCTCGTGGGGCTACGGCTCCGCGGTCTCGGTGATCCTGTTCGTCATCTCGTTCGGCGCGGCGCTGCTGTACCAGCGGTTCGTTCTGCGGCGCGACCTGCAGGGCGCGCTCACCGAAAGGAGCTGAAGCATGGCGACGCACGCGGTCGCGCTGCCGCGCCGCCGGCGGCGGCACGTGTACCCGTGGACGAGCGCGCTAACCTACGGTCTGGCCCTTGCCGTGGCGGGCGTGTGCATCGTCCCAGTGGTGTACGTGATCCTGGGCGGGTTCCGGACCGCTGGGCAGATCGCCTCGGACCCGGTCGGGCTGCCCAACCCGTGGGTGTTCGACACGTACTTGCGGGTGATTACGGCGGGCAAGTTCTGGCACCTCGTGGGCAACAGCACCATCGTGGCGCTGGGCACGACGCTCGGCGTGGTCCTGCTGGGCGTGTGCGCGGCGTTCGCGCTGTCCCGCTACCGGTTCCGGGGCCGGGAGGTGCTCTACACCTACTTCGTGCTGGGTCTGCTGTTCCCGGCCGCGGCGGGGATCCTGCCGCTGTACCTGCTGCTGCGGGACCTCCACCTCGACAACACGTGGTGGGGCCTGATCCTGCCCCAGGTCGCGTACGGGTTGCCGCTGACGATCGTGATCCTGCGGCCCTTCCTGCTCGCCATTCCCAGGGAGCTGGAGGAGGCCGCACTGATTGATGGTTCCTCGAAGCTCGGGTTCTTCGTGCGGATCCTGCTGCCGTTGGCGCGCCCGGCCCTGGTCACCGTCGGGGTGATCTCGTTCGTGTCGAGCTGGAACTCCTTCCTCCTGCCGTTCCTGGTCATCAATGACCACAACCTCTACACCCTGCCGATGGGCGTCCAGCAGTTCCAGGGCCAGTACAGCTCGGACACGGCGGCCATCCTCGCGTACACGTCGTTGTCGATGATGCCCGCGCTGTTGTTCTTCCTCTTCGCGGAACGCCAGATCGTGGGTGGTCTGACGGGAGCGGTCAAGGGCTGAGAGGAGGAGACGGGGAATCAGTCGACCAGGCCGCGGCGGCGTGCGCCTCGGATCCGGGGCGCCGTCGCCTACGTGTGACCGTACGGCTCACACCATGCCGTACCTAGGAACAGCAACACGCTCGAGGGGAAGCACCACATGACCGAGGTCCGTGCGGCGGAGGCGTCGGCGCCGCGTCCGGAGATGGACGGTGACACCGGCCCAGTCCTGCCGAGCCAATCGCAGCCATCCACATTGGATGGAAGCCCGGAGAGCGGAACGGTGGTGGATACCCTCGCGTTGGCGGCCCTCGACGGGCTGGCGGCGGCGGACCGCGACCGGCTGCTCGGCCTGCTGGCGTCGATGACGGTCGAGGAGAAGCTCGCGCAACTCGTGGGCTTCTGGGAGAAGGAGGACGGGGAGTCGGTCGCGCCGTTGCAGGGTGAGTTCGACGCGCCGACGAGTCTGACCGAGTTCTCCGCGCACGGCCTGGGGCACCTGACCCGGGTCTACGGGACGCGGCCGGTGGACCCCGACGAGCGGGCGGCCTGGCTGTGGGAGTTCCAGCGCGGGCTGAAGACGCGCACGCGGCTGGGCATCCCGGCCATCGTGCACGAGGAGGTCCTGACCGGGCTGGCCGCCTGGAAGGCCGCGACCTACCCCACTCCGTTGGCGTGGGGGGCGGCCTACGACCCGGAGCTGGTGGAGCGGATGGGCGCGGCCATCGGGGAATCGATGCGCGCGCTCGGCATCCATCAGGGGCTCGCCCCGGTGCTCGACGTGATCCGTGACCCGCGGTGGGGGCGGGTCGACGAGTGCATCTCGGAGGATCCGTACCTCGTCGGGTCGCTCGGCACCGCCTTCGTCCGGGGCCTGCAGTCGCAGGGGGTCCACGCGACCCTGAAGCACTTCGTGGGCTACTCGAACTCCCGGGCGGGCCGCAACTTCGGGCCGGTGCACATGGGGCCGCGGGAGCTGGCCGACGTCATGCTGATCCCGTTCGAGATGGCGGTGCTCGACGGAAACGCCCGGTCGGTCATGCATGCCTACACCGAGATCGACGGTATGCCGTCGGTGGCCGACCCGACGCTGCTGACCGGCGTGCTGCGCGAGCAGTGGGGCTTTACCGGCGTGGTGGTGGCCGATTACTACGGGGTCGCGTTCCTGCACCACCTGCACAAGGTGGCGGCCGACCTCGGCGACGCGGCGGTGCAGGCGTTGGCCGCCGGCGTCGACGTCGAGCTGCCGACCGGCGACGCCTACGCCGGCCCGTTGCTGGCCCGGGTGCGGGAGGGTTCGGTCGACATGGCGCTCATCGACCGGTCCGTGCTGCGGGTGCTACGGCAGAAGCTCGAGCTCGGCCTGCTCGACGCCACCTTCGACGACGAGCCGCCCACGGGCGTGGTGCTGGACAGCCCCGAGCACCGGGAGATCGCCCGCCGCCTGGCCGAGGAGTCGGTCGTGCTGGTCGCCAACGACGGCACGCTGCCGCTGGCGGCCGGGGCGCGGGTGGCGGTGATCGGGCCCAACGCCGACCGTCAGGGCGCCCTGTTCGGTTGCTACTCCTTCCTCAACCACGTGCTGGTGCAGCACCCGGGCGTGGAGCCGGGCTTCGAGGCACCCACGGTCGTCGAGTCGCTGCGGGCCGAGCTGGGGGCGGACCGGGTCGTGTCCGTCCGCGGCTGCGGGGTGGACGACGACGACCGGTCCGGCTTCGCCGAGGCGGTGGCGGCCGCGGAGAACGCCGACGTGGCGGTGCTGGTGCTGGGCGACCACGCCGGGCTGTTCGGGCGGGGCACGGTCGGGGAGGGGTGCGACCGTGACTCGCTGGAACTGCCCGGAGTCCAGCGGGAGCTGGCCGAGGCCGTGCTCGCCACCGGCAAGCCGGTCGTCCTCGTGTTGCTGACCGGCCGGCCGTACGCGATCGGCTGGGCCGTGGAGCGCTGTGCCGCCGTGCTGCAGACGTTCTTCCCGGGGGAGGAGGGGGGCAGCGCCATTGCCGGCATCCTGTCCGGGCGGGTCAACCCGTCCGGCAAACTGCCGGTGAGCCTGCCACGGTCGGCTGGCGCCCAGCCGTACTCGTACCTGCACCCGAACCTGGGGCGCGGGCACGAGGTCACCAACCTGGAGACCACGCCGGTGGCGCCGTTCGGGCACGGGCTCTCCTACACTACATTTGAGTACTCGAATCTGACGGTGTCGGAGCGAGTGCCCACCGACGGGGCGATCGAGGCCACGGTGACCGTGACCAACACGGGTGCGGTGGCCGGTGACGAGGTCATCCACTTGTACGGTCACGACCCGGTCGCCTCCATCACCCGGCCGGTCGCCGCGCTGCTCGGCTACCGCCGGGTGCATCTGGCGCCCGGCCAGTCGGTCACGGTGCGGTTCACCGTGCCCACGACCCGCCTGGCCTTCACCGACCGCCAGTACCGGCGCATCGTCGAGCCGGGCGACGTCGAGCTGTGGGTGGGCACGAGCGCCACTCGGCTGGCTGAGGCCCGAACCGTGCTCGACGGGCCAGTGCACCCGATCACCAAGGACTCCCCGCGGTGGACCACCACCGCCGTGGTCGGCTGAGGTCGGCCATGGTGGTGACGGGGGGAGTGTCCCAACCGGACGGTTCGTCCGTGATTCCGGTCGGCGCGAGCGTCCGCGCGGTGGGCGACCCCACGGTCGCCCACCGGCTCGGGCACGCCACGGTGACCCTGCGGGGCCCCGACGGCGCGCCGCTCGCGGGCCGCGAGGTGATCGTCGAGCAGACCCGGCACGCCTTCGGCTTCGGTAACATCGGCTTCGATCTCATCCCGCTGGCCAACGGCGAGACGACCGGGGCCGAGCGGGAGCGTGACGAGCTGCGGGCTCGGCAGTGGTTCGAGCTGTTCAACCAGGTGACGCTGCCGTTCTACTGGGCGCGCTTCGAGCCGGTACGCGGGGCGCCGGACACGCAGCGCCTGCGCACCGCGGCCGCCTGGTTCGTCGAGCGCGGCGTCCCGGTGAAGGGCCATCCTCTGGTGTGGCACACGCTCGCCCCGCCGTGGCTGCTCGACCTCCCGCTGGACGAGGTCGAGGCGACGATCCGCGACCGGGTCCGCCGGGACGTGTCCGCATTCGCCGGCCTGATCGACCTGTGGGACGCCATCAACGAGGTCGTCATCATGCCGGTCTTCGAGAAGGAGGACAACGCGGTCACCCGGCTCGCGGCGGTCCGGGGCCGGGTGGCGATGGTGCGGCTGGCGTTCGAGTCGGCCCGGGAGGCGAACCCGTCTGCTCGCTTGGTGCTCAACGACTTCGACCTGTCGGTCGACTACGAGCACCTCATCGAGGAGTGCCTGGCGGCCGGCATCGCCATCGACGCCCTGGGCCTGCAGACCCACATGCACCAGGGCTACCGGGGCGAGGAGGAGATCATCTCCACTGTGGACCGGTTTGCCCGGTACGGTCTGCCGATCCAGATGACGGAGACCACGCTGGTCTCCGGCGAGCTGATGCCGCCGCACATCGTCGACCTCAACGACTGGCAGGTGGACTCATGGCCGTCCACTCCGGAGGGTGAGCAGCGGCAGGCCGACGAGGTCGTGCGCCACTACCGCAGCCTGGTGGCGCACCCAGCGGTGGAGTCCATTACCTACTGGGGCCTGTCCGACGCGGGCGCCTGGTTGAACGCCCCCGCCGGCCTGGTGCGGGCCGATGGCACGGAGAAGCCGTCCTACCGGGCCCTGCACGGTCTGATCCGCGGCGAGTGGTGGCTGGCCCCCACGACGGTCTGCACCGACGGTGCGGGCCGCTTCCAGGTGCACGGATTCGCCGGCGAGTACCAGTGCCGGCTCGACGGCTCGGCCGCGACCTTCACGCTCCCCACGGGTACGGCGGAGATCGACGTCACGCTCTGAGCGGCGCGGCTCGGGGAACTCCGAGCGCGCGGTGTGGCCGCCCGTTCCGCGGCCCCAACACGGTCTCAGGGCTGGGCGCGACCGGTGGCCGGGCCGGCGTCGTTGGCGGGTAGCCGGCCACTGGAGCGCGTCGCCGCACCGCGGGGCGGTGTCACGGCATGCCTCACCGCAGAGCGGGCGTCACGGTGTGGCGGTGTCGGGGACGGTGAAGGTCCAGCCCTCGGCCTTGAGGAGAGGAATGGCGGCGTCGACCGCCTCGACCGTCTGGTGGCGGTCGCCGCCGCCGTCGTGGAGCAGCACGATGGCGCCGGGGGTGACCCCGGTGGTGATGCGCTCGACGAGGACGTCCGTGCCGGGCGGCCGCCAGTCGCCGACCGCGAGCCGCCAGCCCACCGGGCGCATACCCAGCGCGGTCGCGACCCGGGGCGAGCGGCCCCACAGTCCGTAGGGCGCGCGGAAGTACGCGATGGGGGTGTCAGGCCCGGCGGCCGCGATCGCCTCAGAGGCCTCGCGCAGGTCCGCCTCGATCCGGTCCTCCGGCCAGTCGGTCAGGTCGTCGTGGTGCATGCCGTGGTTGCCCAGCAGATGGCCGTCGGCGGCGATCGCCTTAACGATGTCGGGGTACTTGAGGGCGAACTGGCCGAGCAGGAAGAAGATCGCCCGCACCTCGTGGCGACGCAGCACCTCCAGCAGTCGCGGGGTGTCGACCGGGTTGGGGCCGTCGTCGAAGGTCAGGCAGACCGTCCGGTCGCCCGGGACGGTTTCCATCACATCCATGCGTCGCTCACATCCATGCGTCGCTGCTCCTCCTCGTCGGGGCTGGGGCTGGTCGTCGGGGCTGGGGCTGGTCGTCAAGGCTGGGCTCGTCGTCATGGTTGGGCTGGTCGTCGAGGGCCGTCGGCTCGCTGTCCGGCCAGGACGCGTCGGGCGACGAATGTGTCCCCGGCGGGTGCGCCCGTCGCCATCGAACGCACCCGCCGGGGACCGGTGGGTCACGCGACGGTACACAGCGCCCCGTTGAGCGTGAACGAGGCGGGCCGTCCGCTGTCACCCGTGTGTGTGGCCTGGAACCCGATGTTGGTCGAGGCACCGGGTTGGATGGCCGCGTTGTAGCTCATGTTGGTGGCCGTGACCTGACCGCTGCTGGGCGTGTAGGTCGCGTTCCAGCCCGAGGTGATCGTTTGTCCACTCGGGAGCGTGAAGACCAGGCTCCAGCCGTTGATGGTCGACGATCCCGTGTTGGTGATGGTGATGGACGTGGTCAGGCCGGTGTTCCACGCGTTGACCTGGTAGTCCACCCGGCAACCGGCCGGCGGCGGGGGTGGCGGCGGCGTGGTCGGGCCTGAGCCGCTGTCGAGTCCGAAGAACCGGATCGCCATGAGGGCCTGACCCGCTCGCGGCAGGTCGTGCCCACCGCCCTCGATTCGGATCGCCTCGACCGGCGCCTGCGTTCCCGTGCCGCCGTAGCGGGTGCGGGTCCAGCCCGTCTGTGGCGAGTCGGTGAACGCGGGCGTCTGGCTCACCCCGAGGACATTCGTCCACTGCTTGATCGCTTCGTTGAAGTTGTTGAAGTGCAGGACGTTGTCGTTCGTGCCGTGGAACAGCTGCACCCGGGGTCGCGGCCCGGTGTAGCCGGGGTAGGCCGCCCGCACCAGGTCACCCCACTGCTGCGGGGTCCGCGAGATCTGCCCGTTGGCGCAGGCACTGTTCCACAGTGAACCGTCGGTGGTGGCGAAGCAGCCGAACGGTACGCCCATGAACGCGGCCCCGGCCCGGAACACGTCCGGGTACAGGCCGAGCAGGACGTTGGTCATCATGGCGCCCGAGGAGGCTCCGGTGACGAACACCCGGTCCGGGTCGGCGTTGTAGGTCGACAGGACGTAGTTGACCATCGAGATGATGCCGGCCGGGTCCGAGTTTCCGTTGCGGCTCAACGCGCCGGGCGTGGAGACGTCGAAGCATTGACCACTGCGCGTGGCCGAAGGGTAGATGACCAGGAATCCGTACTGGTTGGCCAGATTGGCGAACTCGGTGCCCGAGTAGAACGCCGGGCCGGAGCCGGTGCAGTAGTGGATAGCCACGAGCACCGCCGGCCGGGTCGGCAGGTTGTCCGGCACGTACAGGTGCATGCGCAGGTTCGTCGGATTGGCCCCGAAGTTGGTCACCTCGGTGAAGGTGGCCGCGGTGGCTGGCGGCGCGAGGGCGACCGCGCCCGCGGCCACGACGAGTGCGCCGAGGACCGACCGCAGCGCCCATCGCCGAGCGCGGCTGCGCTGGGATGCGGGAGACGACATGGACGTTCCTCCCAGGAACGGTCTGGGCCCCGGCGCCGGGAATTGGAAAGGTTTCTAAGAGCTATCGGAAAGCTTTCGGCACGAAGGTAGCCCAGACCGTGCGGTTCGTCAATGGATGAGGGGCGCTAGCGGTCGTCGGACATCGATGCCTGCCCGCAGGTGGCGATGCGCGAACGTGGATGCCGGGGCGTGCCCCGTGGCGAGGCCGGCCGAGGCAGAGGCAGGCCTACGGAAGTTGAGGCGTACGGGCCGAGGTTGAGGCGTACGGGCCGAGGTTGAGGCGTACGGGCCGAGGTTGAGGCGTACGGGCCGAGGTTGAGGCGTACGGGCGGAGGCCGAGGCTGGAGATCGGCGCCTCCCGCGACCGGGCCCCTCCGCCGTCAGGCGAGACGCGGCGGGGCGGTGCTGCCGCGGACGATGAGCGAGGTCGCCAGCTCGACCCGGGTCTGCGTGGGCTCTTCGCCGTCGGCGAGCATGAGCACCAGTTCGGCCGCGGTGGCGCCCATCTTGGCCAGCGGCTGCCGCACGGTGGTCAGCGGCGGCCCCATCCATTGGGCGTAGTCAATGTCGTCGAAGCCGACCACCGACAGGTCGTCGGGGATGCGCAGGCCGAGCTGCCGCGCCGCCTCGTAGACGCCCATCGCCTGCAGGTCGTCGCCACAAACGATCGCCGTGGGCGGCTCATGGAACCTCAGCAGAGCCAGGCCGTGCGCCAGGCCGTCGTCGAACATGAACCGCCCGTGGCGCACCAGCATGGGGTCGACCGGGATGCCGGCCTCATCCATGGCCGCGTGGAACCCGTCGAGCCGCGCGCGGGAGCACAGGTAGCTCACCGGTCCGCCGATGACCGCGATCCGTCGGTGTCCGAGTTCGATCAGGTGCCGGGCCGCGGCGAGTCCGCCGCTCCAGTTGGCCGCGCCGACCGATGGCGTCGTGTGCAGGGGCTCGCCGGTCGGGTCGAGCGCCACCAGGGGGATGCCGGCCGCCGCGAACTTGGCCTGCTCGCGCGGCGAGAAGGACGCGTACACGCCGATGACGCCGGTGGGGCGACGGGCCAGCACCTGTTCGACCCAGCCTCGCCGGTCGGTGTTGCGGCCGCTGAGCTCACTGAAGCCGACCGCGAGCTCACGGGTGCGGGCGACCTCCTCGACGCCCCGCATGATCGCCACGGCCGCGTGACCCTCGAGAGCGTGAAAGACGACCTCGAGGACCGCGGCGGGGATAACGGCGTCGGGCCGGCGGTAGCCGTGCTCCCGGAGCAGCGCCTCCACCCGCTGGCGCGTGTCCTCGGCCACGCCCGACCGTCCATTGAGCACCTTGGAGACGGTCGGCGGGGAGACACCGGCGAGGCGCGCGATGGTCGCGACGGTGGCCTCACCCCGTCGACGACCCGGCCTGATCGCTTGCGCCGTCACATCGCGCAGTGTAGTGCGGCTACGCACCCGGACAATATCGTCCAAACTGGCGCGTCAGCCTGCGGATCGGGCCACGGATCGGTCGCCGAAAGGGGCCATATGGCGGCGCCTCGGTGACGTTTCGTGGTGGTCAGGCGGCGGAGCGTCCGCGGCGACGCGGCCGTTCCGGGGGCGGCGGGGCGCAGGAGTTGCGGATGACCAGTTCGGTGGGCAGAGTGACCCGCAGCGGTGTCCCGGAGTCGCCGCGGATGAGGCCCACCAGCATGCGGACCGCCTCGCTCCCCATCTGCTGGATGGACTGGTCCACTGTGGTCAGCGGCGGCGAGGTCTGGGCCGCCTCGGGGATGTTGTCGAAACCGATCACCGACAGGTCGCCGGGGATGGACAGGCCGCGCTCCCGAGCGACCCGCATCGTTTCAATCGCCGACAAGTCGTTGGCCGCGAAGATGGCGGTGGGGCGGGGATTCTGGTCGAGCAGCCGGGCCGCGGCTGCCGCGGATTCGGCGAGCCGGAACTCACCGGCCTGAACGAGCTTGGGGTCGAAGGGAATGCCGGCGTCGGCGAGAGCGTCCCGGTAGCCCTGTTCCCGGAGCCGGGCCGATTCCAGGTCGGACCGGCCGGCGAGGAAGCCGATGCGTCGGTGACCGAGATTGATCAGGTACTCGGTGGCTAGGCGGGCGCCCTTGAGGTTGTCCGCATCCACCGACGGCAGGTGGGAGGCGCCCAGGTGCGGGTCGACCGCCACGAGCGGGCCGGTGTGGGGCGCGTCAACTACCGACGGTGCCACGAGGATGACGCCGTCGGTGAGCGTGCCGCTGATGCGGGACAGGTAGCGGCGCTCCCACCCGTTGGTGTCCTTGCCGAGCCCGCTGGCGGTGTAGACGACGAGCTCGAAGCCGGTGTCGTGTATCCCCTTGGCCGCGCCCTTGAGCAGCTCGGTGCTGAACGGCTCGAGGTCGACGACCAGGATGCCGATGACGTTGGTCTGGTGGCTGCGCAAGCTCTGCGCGACCAGGCTCGTCTCGTAACCAAGTTCGTCGATGACTGCCTGGACGCGCTGGTACGTCTCTTCGGCGACGCCGTACCGGTTGTTGATGACCTTGGAGACCGTCGCGACCGATACGCCGGCCCGACTCGCCACGTCTCTGATGGTCACCCTGTTGTGCTGTTTCATCCCGGTCTATGGCGTCCTTCTTGTGTCGGGTGTCGAGAGACCGTCGAAACCGTTCTCGACATCGGTTGACAGTACCGCGCTAGGCGTGCAACGCTCCGTACCGGACAACGTCGCCACCCAATCGGACACCCTTTTCCGGCCGTCCGTGCGTCATTGCTCGGTGTAGCCGGATTCCTAACGCCTGGCCTGCCGCGGCACGTCAGGCGTGGGAAAGCGTGTGCCCGCGTGCACCTAGATTAGCTGTCCGACCTGCGAATCCCCTACCAGGCGCCACTGGCATGGAGGTCGTGAGTTGAGCCACCCCCGGATAACCCGGGTCGAGACCGCCGCCGTGCGCGTCGTCGGCCCCTGCCTCGTCGTGCGGCTGTGGGCCGGCGACACGTACGGGCTCGGAGAATGTTACCCATCGGCGCCGGTCGCCGCGGTCGACGCCATCGTCCGGGCCCTCACCGAGCAACTGGTCGGGGAAGACCCCCGCGACGTGCACCGGCTGGCCGAGAAGATGCGCCGCTGGAACATCTTCACCGGGGGCCAGGGCGGCACCGTGGTGACTGCGATCTCGGGCCTGGAGATGGCGCTGTGGGACCTCGCCGGCAAGCTGCACGGCGTCCCGGTCTACCAACTCTTCGGCGGGGCCTTCCGAAAGAAGGTGCGCCTCTACGCCGACTGCAACGCCGGCACGGTGGACGCGGCGGCTCACCACCTGACCGAGTTGCCCGACCCCACGACGCCGGAGGGCCGGGCCCACTTCAAGGCCGTGGCCGACAGGGCGCTCGGGATGGGGTTCACGGCGCTGAAGTTCGATGTGGATGACGTCTACGGCAGCCTGCGCGACGACGACTGGAACCGCACCCTCAACCGGCGCCAGATCGACCGGATGGTCGGCCAGGTCGAGGCGATCCGGGCCGCGATCGGCGACGAGGTGGCGCTGGCCATCGACATGCACGCCCGCTTCGACGTGCCCTCGGCGATCAAGGCGGCCCGGGCCTTGGAGCCGTTCGACCTGATGTGGTTGGAGGAGCCGGTGCCGCCGGAGAACCTCGCCGCGCTGGCCGAGGTTCGCCGGGCGACCGCGGTGCCGATCTGCGCCGGGGAGAACCTCTACACCCGGTTCCCGTTCCTGGACATCTTCCGGGTCGGCGCCGTGGACGTGGTCATGCCCGACATTGCGAAGTTCGGCGGTCTGGCCGAGGGCCGGCGGGTCGCGGAGCTCGCCGAGCTGCACTACCTGCCCTTCGCACCGCACAACGTCTCCGGCCCGATCGGAACGGTCGCGGCGGCCCACCTCTGCGCGGCCCAGTCGAACTTCACCGTGCTCGAGTACCACGCGCTCGACTTGGACTTCTTCGAGGACCTCGTCACCTACGCGGGCGGGACGGTTGTCACGGATGGACATGTGGTACTTACCGACGCTCCGGGGTACGGTATTGACGTCAATGAGGACGCCCTCCGTCGCCACGAGCATGTCAAGGCGGGGATCGGGGTGTTTGCGCGGTGAAGGTCGTTCGGTATGTCGACGCTGACGGGGTGACCCGTGTCGGCGTCAGTGATGAGGCGGGCGTGCGCCCACTGCCGGTGGGCACGGTGGCCGAGCTGCTCTCCGGTGACCTGGCTCGCTGGCGGGAGCTGCTGACGAAGGCGGGACGGCCGGTCCCCAAGCCCGTGCGCCTGCTGCCGCCGGTCGACGGGGACATGGAGGTGTGGGCGGCGGGCGTCACCTACCGGCGCTCCCGCGACGCCCGCATGGAAGAGGCGACGGTGGTCGATCCGTACGATCGCGTCTACCAGGCCGCCCGACCGGAGCTGTTCTTCAAGGCCCTGGCGTGGCGGGTCTGCGGACCGGGCGAGCCGGTCGCCATCCGCGGGGATTCCACGGTGGACGTTCCCGAGCCGGAGCTTGCCGTGGTCGTCACCGCCACTGGCGAGATCGCCGGATACACGCTCTGCAACGACGTGAGCTCCCGCAGCATCGAAGGAGAGAACCCGCTCTACCTCCCGCAGGCCAAGGTGTACGCGGGCTCGTGCGCAATCGGACCCGGTATCGTTCCGGCCGAGTTGATCACCGACCCCGGGGGCCTCGTTGTGAGCCTGGTGGTGCGGCGCGGCGGAGAGGTCGTCTTCACCGGGCGGACCGACACTGGCCAGATCGTGCGACCGTTGCCCGACCTCGTCTCGTGGCTGTTCGAGGAGCAGGACTTCCCGGACGGCGTGGTGCTCTCGACCGGGACCGGTATCGTGCCCGACCTTGATTTCAGCCTTGAAGCGGGAGACGAGATCACCATCGCGGTCGACGAGATCGGTGAGCTGACCAACCCGGTGGTGCGCGGCAAGCAGGCGATGACCTGGCTGTTGCGGCGGCGTATACCACGGACGGAGGCAATCGTGTCGACCGGCAGCTTCGCGGGGTAGCGGCCATAGGGATCATTCACGGTGGGTCGGGGACCGCACGGCCGGCCGGGCAGGTGGGACGCCGTCCTTCCGACTGCGCGCTGAAGCCGTACGGTCGCTCTGGGTCAGCCCAGCACCGGTGCCGCGCGGTCACGTGGCAACGTCCCGCCCTACGACCGCGACCCGAGCTGCAGGTGGCCTATCCGTGGTCGTAGGGTTGCTGCATCCGCCCCCCCGCAAGGAGAGCCATGGTCCTGTTCGACATGCCGCAGTCCGAGCTCGAGCGGTACTGCCCGGATGTCGCCGAGCCGTCGGACTTCGTGGAGTTCTGGCAGAAGCAGCTCGGTGCCGCGCGCGCACACCCGCTTCAGGCAAGGTTCGCGCGGGTGGACACGCTGGCGCGGCATGCCGAGGTGTTCGACGTGTCGTTCGCCGGCTATGGCGGGGATACGATCAAGGGTTGGCTCTTTGTCCCGCACCGGCTCGCCCCCAGCCCGGCCGCGGTCGTTGAGTATGTCGGCTACGGCGGGGGGCGGGGCACGCCGTTGGAGTGGCTGACCTTCAGCGTGGCCGGGCATGTGCACCTGGTCATGGACACTCGGGGGCAGGGCCACAACTGGCGGGGCGGCGAAACCCCGGATGCGAGCTACGACGGTGCCCCCGGCGGGGGTGGCTTCCTCACCCGCGGCATCCTCGATCCGCATCGGATGTACTACACGCGTCTATTCATCGATGCTGCTCGCGCGGTCGAGGCACTGCGGGCCCACCCGGCGGCCAGCGGCCTGCCGGTCGTGACCACGGGCGGCAGCCAAGGGGGCGGGCTCGCGCTGGCGGCCACGCACCTGACGGTGCTGGGTGGGGAAGCGGTCGCCGCCACCATGCCCGACGTCCCGTTCCTGGCGCACTTTGCCCGGGCGGTCCGGGTCACCGCCGCCGCGCCGTACGAGGAGATCATCCGGTTCTGCAAGATCTACCCGCAGCACACCGAGCGTGTGTTCGTGAGTTTGTCCTATGTGGACGTCGTGAATCACGCCCGCCGCACGACCGTTCCGGCCCTGTTCTCGGTGGGGCTGCTCGACGAGACCACGCCCGCCTCGACCGTGTACGCGGCGTACAACCACTACGCCGGTCCAAAGGAGATCAAGGTCTATCCCTTCAACGGCCACGAGGGTGGTGGCCAGCACCACTTTGAAGTCAAGCTCGCCTATCTCGACGCTCTCTCCGGCCAGTCACGCGGCTAGCGGTTGACGACGGTCTATCCAAGTCGGGTTGGCTGAGGCGCGGGCGAGACCTCGCCTCAGTGTGTTCGATCGCGAAGTCTGAAGGCCCGGCGGCGACCGTTCGCTGTGTGGGTACGGCGGCGGATCGGCTCGCTGACGGCGCGCCCATGGGCGGAGGAGCGGTCGTCGCCATGGCCAACCGCATGGGTTTGCCGCAGCTCGCCATCATGTGTCGCCATGAAGCGACTCGCCCGTGTATCGGGATATTTGTTCACGCGCAGATGACGCCACGTCGCTGACCACACTCAAGCCCGTCACTATTGTCGCCGCTGGCCGCACCGATCCCGTTGCGTATGGCGCAACGTGCTGAACTGTATGCGCAACAAACTCTTGACAGCGTTGCATATCGCCCTACGATCGTTGCAAGCGTGTTACGGGTTGGTCCAGAGTGAGGCCCAGCCCGCTGAAGGGAGATGCACATGCAGGTTGCACAATCCCAGCGATCATCGATACGTAGGTCGAGGCGCCGGTTGGCGTTGGGGCTGGCTGCGGGCGTCGCGGCGTCGGCGGTGGCGGCTATTCCGTTTGCGGTCCCGGCGTTGGCGGATCCGGGGGAGCCGTTGGGTCCGAGTCTGGTGAAGACGGATGCGCCGCCGTCGGGGTATGCGGTGAAGTTCCGGTATCAGGCTCCGCCCGGTGTGAACCAGGTACACATTTATGGTGACTGGTGGTTTGCGCAGGGGCCGAACCCGGTGCCGAACCACCCGCCGTCGGAGTGGCAGCCGGGTGACTATGCGGCCACGGACTGGCGGATTCAGCCGATGGAGCTGGGTGAGGACGGGGTCTGGGAGATCACGGTTCCGCTCCCGGCCGGCTCGTATCGGTACGCGTTCACGCACGACTGCACCAACGCACTGGCGACCGGCTGCACGCTGCACTACGACCCGGCCAACCCGTGGGAGATCTTCCCGCAGTATCCGGGGGCGCCGGGGGCGGTGCGCAGCACGTTCTTCGTGCCGTCGCATCCGGATTTCCCGACGTATGACAACGATTACCAGAAGCCGCTTCCGTCGGAGGAGATGGGCACGTTGGAGTCGGTGCGGTACCCGGCTCCGGAGTCGACGAACCCGGCTGGGGTGCACGACATGCTCGTGTACACGCCGAAGGGCTACGACCCGAACCGGCCGGAGCCGTACCCGACCCTGTACATCAGCCACGGTAGCGGTGACCACTCCACGGCCTGGTTCATGCAGGGTGTGGCGCACTACATCGTGCAGAACGCCATCAACGAAGGCGTCGTGCAGGACATGGTCGTCGTGTCGACGGACTTCAACGGTCTGCCGGGTGGGAACAACGGGTACGCCAACCACCTGCGCAACACGGTGATCCCGTACATGGAGGCGCACTACAACGTCTCCACCCGCCCCGAGGACCGCGCCTTCGGTGGCTTCTCGGCTGGTGGGGCCCGGGCTTGCAGCCTTCTCTACGACCACACCGACTTGTTCGGCTACTACGCCGTGTGGAGCGCGGCCTGCGGTCCGGCCAACGCGGCTCAGCTGGAGCGCGTCCTGAGCGTCCCCGGCGGCATTGTGATCGGTACCGGCCGGCAGGACCGGACCACGACGTTCGGGCCGATCGAGGCGCGGGCGAACGCTCTGAAGGCCGCGGGTGTCGACCTGGTCGAGTTCTACATGGACGGTATGCACACGTGGCACGTGTGGCGGCCGCAGCTGAACTTCTACATCCGCAACATCGCGTTCCGCACCACCACCACGGACCTGGCGGTGGAGGCGACGCGGGCTGGTAACTCGCACAACGTGCGGATTACGGCGACGGCCACGGTGGACACCGTGAGCACGAGCGTGACCGCTCCGTCGGGAACGGTGGCGTTCTACGCGGGTGAGACCCTGCTCGGTACCGCGCAGATCAAGACCAGCGGGCCGGCGGCGGGTACCGCCACCCTGCGCGGCGCCTTCCACCAGGACCTGCTCACCGAGCCGATCGTGGCCAAGTACCTGGGCAACGATGTGCTCAACGGGTCCGACAGCGCCCCGGTGACCGCCACGTTCTAGCAACCATGAGGTAACCGACCTACCACAGCGGACGGCGATGGCACGTCACACAGGAGGTGCCACCGCCGTCCGCCCTGGGGCAGGCACACATGGGCTCGCCAACGTCGATGATGCGCGGTTCGGCCTATCGGCAAAGCAGACGCCGTCGAGCTGGCCATCTCGTGTCAGCACCGGCGCGGTCCACCAGCCCATGCCCGAGCGCTCGGCGGCACGGCGCCGGTCCACCGCCTCAGTGCTCGGCGGGGGAGTATCCGAGCTCCTTGGAGATGAGCGTCGCGGTCTCGAGCACCTGCGGCACCTGCTCCACAAGCTGGTCCAGGGTCGCGATGACTTCGATGGCGGTGATGGAGACCGCCGCGACGACATGTCCACGGGAGTCCCGGATCGGGGCGGCGACACACATGACGTACGCGTCGTGCTCGCCGTTGTCGGTGGCCCAGCCGCGCTCGGCGATGCGTTCGAGCTCAGCCTCGAGGGAGTCGCGGTCGGCGAACGTCGTCTCGGTGAATCTCTCGAAGACGACGTTCGCGAGCAGGCGATCCCGTTCCTCCTTCGGAAGGTAGGCCAGGATCACCTTGCCGACGGCGCTCGCATAGATCGACACTGCCCGGCCGATTCGTGACGGGAGTTTCACCGCGTCAAAGGCCGGGCTGTCGACCTTATCAATATAGATAATTTCGTTCCCCGTCAATTGTGCGAGGTGCACCGTATGTCCGGTTTGGCGCTGAAGCTCACGCAGATGTGGAGCCGCGAACTGGCGCACGTCCAGGGAGCTGAGAGCGAGCTCTGACAGTTCGATGAGACCACTACCAAAGACGTACGTGCCCGCACCGGTCTTCCGTACGAACCTCGCCTCCTCGAGGGTTCTCAGGATCCGGAGGGCTGTCGACTTGTGGACGCCGAGAACCTCGGCGGCCTCCGTCAGCGTGAGCGGGTGCTCGGCCGTCCTCCGTATGAGGTTGACCGCCCGCTGGATCGACTGCCCCATGGCTGCGCTCCACTTCTTAGTTGCGACTCGTGCAATGTAGACGCTTCTCGCTGCAATCGCTACTTGACACCGTTGCAGATGCTACTACGCTCGTTGCAAAGCGCGCCCACGGGCGCCTAGTCCCGAATCCCCTCCCAGGGAGTAATCCATGAGAAAACAGCGCATCGGCCGCAGTGTCCTCGCGGCCACGAGCGCCGTCGTCGTTGCCACCGCGTTCGCGGCTGGCTGCACGTCCGACAACGGGCCGGAGTCCGACGACGGCGTGATCACGGTGACGTTCGCCGCCTCAACGTTTGGTGACCCCGGTCGGGGTCCGGCGCTGCTTGACCTGCTCGACGAGTTCAACAAGAGCCAGGACAAGATTCGCGTGGCGGCGGCCGCGGTGCCGTTCCCGACCTTCGGGCAGACCGTCCTCACTCAGATGGGCAGCGGGCTCGGTCCCGACCTGATCCGCTTCGACATGCCCGAGTTCGCGGCCGCGTCCGACGCGGGCCTGCTGGCTCCGCTCGACGAGCTGATCGACGTGAGTCAGTACAACCTGCACCAGCAGCCGGACAAGTTTATGTTCGCCGATGGTGTGCGCTACGGGATCATCTTCGAGGCGTCCAACTACGCGCTGTTCTACAACGCGGACCTGATTCCGGAGCCGCCGAAGACGTACGAGGAGTTCTTCCAGATCGCCAAGGATCTGACCAATGGCGACACGTACGGTCTCGCCTTCCGTCAGACGGAGGCGGAGATGGCCGGCGTCTGGCAGGACATCTTCAACTACGTCTATGGCTTTGGTGGCGCGTGGTCGGACGGCGAGAAGCTGACCATCAACTCGCCGAAGAACCTCGAGGGCCTGCTGAAGTACCAGGAGCTCTACGACGCCAACGTCATTCCTCGGGGTGCCGACGCGGCGACCTTCCGCCGCATGTTCGCCGAAGGCAAGGTCGGCATGGAGATCAACAACGGTGGCTACGTGACCGCGACCCGGGGCCAGAACCCCGAGCTGAACTTCAGCGTGGCGCCGATTCCGTTCCCCGTCCGCTCCCAGGGTGCCATCCTGGCGCCCATCGTGATCAACGAGGCGAGCCCGGCCAAGGAGGCGGCCGCGGAGTTCATCAAGTGGGTGTTGCAGCCCGAGAACCAGGTCAAGCTGCAGGAGATTCTCGGCGCGAGCAGCGTCGCGACGGTCACCCAGCGCAGTGCCCAGTCTCTGGCCGAAACGCCCTTCCTCACGGTTTTCGATGACCTCACCGACACCAGCCTTCCGCACGTCGTGCTGGGCTTCGAGGCAAAGACGCCCGAAATCCGTCAGGTTGTGGTGGAGAACGTGATCGCGGCCCTGCAGGGCACGATCGACATGAAGACCGCACTCGACCGCGCCCAGGAGCAGGCGCTCGCTCTCGTCAGCTGACGCACCGCCGCCGCCGGCGCAGGCCCCGTACGCGCCGGCGGCGGCCCCCTTCCCACCGCCTGACAAGGACCAGACTCGATGACTGTGCTTGAGAAGATGAGCGTGCCTCGAACGGAGGCCGGCCGTCGAGGTAGTAACCGGAGAAAGCGCAGTCCACTGGGAAGCAAGTGGACGCCCTACCTCTTCCTCGCACCGGGTGCGATCTTCATTCTCGTGTTCCAGGCCGTACCGCTGGCCCAGGAGGTCTATCTCAGCTTCACGCGAACCTCACTGCTGAACCCCACGCGAAGCAGGTGGGTGGGATTTGACAACTACGTCCGAATCTTCTCGGACGAAGACTTCCATCGAACCCTTATCACGACGATCATCTATGTCATCGCCTGCGTCGTCGGCGCGGTCGGCTCCGGCCTCGTGGTCGCCATGCTCCTCGACAAGGGCTTCCGTGGTCGGGGCGTGGCCCGCGCACTGGTGACCGTGCCCTGGGCCGCTCCGGGGATCGCGGTCGCGCTCATCGCGACCTGGATGTTCAACAACCAGTACGGCATCGTGAACCGGTTCCTCAACGCGGTGGGACTCGGCCTGCCCGGCGGGGCGATCCTCGACAGCCCCCGGTACGCCCTTCCGGCGATCCTGGCGACCACGATCTGGCAACTGTTCCCCTTCACCTCGGTCGTGCTGCTGTCGGCGCTGCAGTCCGTGCCCCAGGACCTGATGGAGGCCGCGACCATGGACGGGGCCGGGAGATGGGCCACCTTCCGTGAGGTCACGTGGCAGGTCATCAAGCCGGTGGTCGGGCTGCTCGCGCTGCTCATGACGATCTGGTCGCTGCGTCGGTTCGAACTGATCTGGCTGATGACCAAGGGCGGCCCGGTCGGCGCGACGAAGACCCTGGTCATCGATCTCTACTCCCAGGCCTTCGACTCAAGGGAGCTGGGCACTGCGGCGGCCATCGGCATGGTCGGCGTGATCATCTCGCTCATGGTCATCGCGGCCAGTCGGTTCGTGGCGCGGGCCGCGGAGAAGGAGGGCATTCGATGAGGCGCTTCCGGATCAGCCACACGCTACGGATTCTGGCCGTGCTGGTCGTCCTGGGGATCGCTGTCTTCCCGCTGTACTGGATGGTGGTCACCGCGCTCTCCAGCAACGCGGAACTCTTCGCCGACAAGCCCCGACTCGTCCCCGACTTCTCCCAGATCGGGGTTTTCTTCGACGCACTGGCCGAGGGCAAGGTCGGCGGTTGGCTGCGCAACAGCCTCGTCGTCGCCGTGGGCACCACCGTTTTGTCGGTTGGCCTCGGCATTCCGTTGGGCTACGCGCTGTCGCGCTTCTCGTTCCGCGGCAAGGCCCTGACCACTCTGGTGCTGCTGTTCACCCAGATGCTGCCCGAGGCCCTCCTGGTGGTGCCGCTGTTCGCGCTCTTCCGGCGGTACAACCTCCTCGACTCGCTCGTTGGCCTCATCTTCGTCAACTCGGCGTTCGTTCTGCCCATCGTCGCGCTCATTCTCAAAGGCGCGATCGACGGCATTCCCCGCGAGCTTGAGGAGGCCGGGCGGGTGGACGGGGCCCGGCCATTGTCGGTCCTGACGAGGATCAATGTGCCGCTGATCGCTCCGTCGATCGCGGCCACCGCAGTGATCTCGTTCTTCCACGCCTGGAACGAGTACGTGTTTGCGGTGACGTTCATCTTCAAGCCAGCTATCCAGCCCGCGTCAGTCGGTATCGCGAACTTCATTGGCGAGCTGGGAACGCCGATTCAGACGGTCATGGCGGTCGCGTTCATGTTCACGCTGCCCGCTGTCCTCTTCTACCTGTTCGCGCAAAAGTACGTGGTGGCCGGCATGACCGCCGGTGCCGTGAAGGGTTGAGTCAACAAATGAAGATAACGTCGGTCGACACGCTCGTCGTCGACTTCTACCGGACCAACCTCGTGTTCGTCCGTGTCTTCACCGATGAGGGCATCGTCGGGGTCGGCGAGGCGACACTGGAGGGCAAGGAGCGCGCCGTCCAAGGCGCCATCGCCGAGTTGACCGAGGCTGTCGTGGGACTCGACCCCACTCGAATATCCGGGACCCTCTACGAACTCGCGCGGGACTGGTACTGGCGGGGCGGGCCCGTCATCATGACCGCTCTGAGTTCGTTGGAGATGGCGCTGTGGGACATCTCTGCCCGTGACCTGGGGGTCCCGGTCTATCGGCTGCTGGGCGGGGCCACCCGGGACCGGGTCCGGGCGTACGCCAACGGCTGGTTCACGGGTGCCGTGACACCGGACGATTACGCCGCCGCCGCGAGGAGGACCGTCGAGCGTGGCTTCCGCGGTCTGAAGTGGGATCCGTTCGAGAACTATGACCTCACGATCACCTCGGAGCAGCTGGACCGCACGCTCGCCCAGATCGACGCGGTTCGTTCGGCGGTGGGGCGGGACGTGGAGCTGTTCATCGAGGGGCACGGCCGGTTCGACGTCCGTACCGCCATCAAGATCGCTCGCGAGATAGCCCAGTTCGATCCGGTCTGGTTCGAGGAGCCGTGCCCGCCGGACAACCTGGATGCCCTCGTCGACATTCGTCGCGCGTCTCCCGTACCCATAGCGGCCGGGGAGAGGTGGTTCGGGCGGCAGGGCTTCGTGCCACCGCTCGCCCGTCAGGCGGTCGACTTTGTCCAGCCCGACGTGACCCATGCGGGCGGGATCGCGGAGCTGGCTTTCATCTCTACGCTCGCGGCCGCTGGTTACGTCGGGTTCGCGCCCCACAATCCGAGCGGCCCGGTGAGCACCGCGGCCACGCTGCACCTCGGCGCAGCCCTGCCCAACTTCCGATACTTGGAAATCATGGCGACCGATGTCCCCTGGCGACCAGAGATCACCAACGAGCGGCTGGTACTGACCGAGGAGGGCGACGTCCTCGTCCCGACAGGGGTGGGCCTGGGTATCGAGCTCAACGTCGAGGAAATCAAGAAGCATCCATTCACGCCACACCCCATCCGCATGTTCCGGGACGCCGTCTACGACATCCGGCCCGCCGACGAACTGTTCTACTTCAACCTGGGAGGCCAGGCATGACCTCACAGGCGCCCAACCAGCAGGTGGGTGACGTCGATTGGTTCGGGACGGCGACAGAGGCCCTGCCGGACGACGCGGATCGCAGCGTGCTCATCGGCCGTATCTGGGACCCCGTCGCGGAGGGGCCGTCGCCGGTCGTCGTCCGTGACGGTGAGATCTTCGACATCAGCTCTCATTTCCCGACGGTGCGCGACATCTGCGAGCTGCCGAATCCGGCTGCGGTCGTCGCCGGGCTCACGGGCCCGCGGGTGGGAAGCTTTGCCGAGGTGCTCGCCAACACGGGCGCCGACAATCGCGACCGTAGCCGACCCTGGCTGCTCGCCCCGGTCGATTTACAGGCATTGAAGGCGGCTGGCGTGACCTTCGCCGTCTCCATGATCGAGCGCGTCATCGAGGAACGGGCTCGGGGTGATGTGGCGCGCGCAGCCGAGATTCGTCAGCGGATACTCACGGATATCGGGGCAGATCTCTACAGCCTGGCGGCGGGGTCCGAAGCGGCCGAGCGGCTGAAGCGACTGCTCGCGGCTGAGGGCATGTGGAGCCCTTACCTTGAGGTCGGCCTGGGACCGGACGCCGAGATCTTTACCAAGGGCCAGGTCCTGTCGGCGGTCGGAACCGCGGTCCCTGTGGGGGTGCTCGCGTCGTCGAACTGGAACAACCCCGAGCCCGAGGTGGCGCTCATCGTCCAAGCGAGCGGACGGGTCGTCGGCGCGACGCTCGGCAACGACGTCAACCTTCGAGACCTGGAGGGCCGTTCGGCGCTCCTGTTGCCTCGGGCGAAGGACAACAACGCGTCGTGCGCGCTGGGTCCCCTCATCCGGCTCTTCAACGACCACTTCGACCTCGAACGGGTACGCACGCTCGAGGTCAGCCTCGCTATCGAGGGCGAGGACGGCTTTCGCCTTGAGGCGGTCTCGGACATGTCGCGGATGTCGCGCGATCCCGAAGCGCTGGTGCGGCAAATGATCGGACCGCATCACCACTACCCCGATGGCGCGGTCCTGATGCTCGGCACCATGTTCGCGCCCATCCAGGATCGGGACCGGCCCGGCGCGGGGTTCACCCACAAGGTCGGCGACATCGTCCGGATCAGTTCTCCGGCCCTCGGCACCCTGGTCAACCGCGTCCGCCACGCGGAGGACTGCGAGCCCTGGGACTTCGGTATCCGCGATCTCATCGGCAACCTGGTGAAGCGGGGGCTCGTGTGAGAGCTGTGATGACAGTCGATCCCCGCGACGGTCGCCGCCGCCAGACGCATCTCGCCGAGACAAGCGATGCCGAGCTGGGCCGGCTCGGTGGGCTCTGGCCCGACGCGACCAGGTGGCTCGTCGGTCTCGGCCGCGCCGGCCGGGCCGAGGTGCTGGACGCGGTCGCTGCGTCGCTCGAGGCGAGTCGAGCGGAGCTGGTCGCCACGGCCGAGGCGGAGACCGGACTGGCCCGAGGCCGACTCGACGGTGAGCTAACCCGGGCGATTCTGCAGTTCCGGATGTTCGGCGACGTCCTCCGTGACGGTGGCTATCTCGAAGCCGCGATCGACCACGCCGGGCCGACGCCGCTGGGGCCGGCGCCCGACGTGCGGCGCATGCTCGTACCGATCGGACCCGTTGCCGTGTTCGGCGCGAGCAATTTTCCGTTCGCCTTCTCGGTCGCCGGAGGCGACACGGCCTCGGCGCTCGCGGCCGGGTGCCCGGTCGTGGTCAAGGCACATCCGTCGCATCCGTTGACGTCGCACGCCTCGGCGGTCGCGATCGAATCGGCTGTCAGCCGCCTGGGTGGGCCGCCGGGAGTCCTGATGCTCGTGTACGGGCAGGAGGCGGGGCTGGCGCTGGTTCGGCTTCCCGCCATCCGCGCGGTCGCGCTCACCGGCTCCCTCGCTGCGGCTTCAGCGGTGCAGACGGCTATCGCCGAGCGCGAGGATCCCATTCCCTTCTACGGTGAGCTCAGCAGCGTGAATCCGGTTGTGATCCTGCCAGGGGCGGCCATGGCCCGAGGGGATCAGATCGCCGAGGGCCTGTTCGCGTCCTTCACGGGCTCGGGTGGCCAGCTCTGCACCAAACCGGGCCTGGTGTTCGTTCCGGCCGGCCACGCCGGTGACGGCCTCGTGGCCGTGCTCCGCGAACGGGTGGCGTCAGCCAGTGGCGTCGTTCTGCTGAACGAGCGAATTCGGGATTCGTTCCTCGACGGGAGGGCGAGGCTCGAGGCCGCCGGTGCTCGGGTCACGGCGAGCCCCGACGTTGCGGAAGAACCCGGTTTCACCGTCGCGCCGACGCTGCTGGAGCTTGACCTGCCGGAGGTATCGGACGAGATCTTCGATGAGTGTTTCGGCCCGGTCACGGTGATCGTCCGCTACGCCGATGTCACCGACCTGGACCGAGTCCTCGCGAGCGTTCCGCCCTCGCTCACCGGGTCGATCCATCTCGATTCGGATGACGACCCGGGCACGGTGCGGCGGTTGGTCGATCAGTTGGTTGAGCGCTCGGGCCGACTCGTGTTCAACGGCTACCCGACCGGCGTACGTGTCTCGTGGGCCCAGCATCACGGCGGCCCCTGGCCCTCGACCAATTCTCTGCACACATCAGTTGGCGCGACGGCGATCCGTCGGTTTCTCCGGCCGCTCGCCTGGCAGGACGCTCCGGAATGGCTCCTGCCGGAAGAGCTCCGGGATGGCTGTACCGCGGTGCCCCGGCGCGTCGACGGGAGGCTCGAACTGGCTCAGCCGTGACCGATGGGCGGTATGGAGCTGTAAATACAGAAATACTCTCCTTTAAGAGGAAGGATGGCCTGTGGACGGTCTGGACCGCGGACATGAAATCTGGTTTCTGACCGGCAGCCAGGAGCTGTACGGGCCCGATGTCCTGGCACAGGTCGCGGAACAGTCACGGCAGGTGTGCCAGACGCTCGCCGAGCAGCTCTCCGACATAGCCCGCCTGGTCTGGCGGCCAGTGCTCGTGAGCGCCGACAGCATCCGGCGGGCGTGTCTCGACGCCACCGCCGACGACGCCGTCATCGGGGTCATCGCGTGGATGCACACCTTCTCACCGGCGAAGATGTGGATAGCCGGGCTCCAGGCGCTCGGCAAGCCACTGCTGCACCTGCACACACAGGCCAACCTGTCGCTGCCCTGGTCGACGATCGACATGGATTTCATGAACCTGAACCAGGCGGCGCACGGCGACCGCGAGTTCGGATACATCCAGAGTCGACTCGGGGTTGCGCGCAAGACGGTCGCGGGCCATGTCAGTGACCCCGAGGTTGGGCAGCGGGTCGCCGTTTGGGCCCGGGCCGCCAAAGGGTTGCACACGGCGCGCAACCTCCGGATGGCCCGGTTCGGCGACAACATGCGCGACGTGGCCGTGACCGAAGGCGACAAGGTCGGTGCGCAGGCCCAGCTCGGCATCTCGGTCAACGCGTACGGTGTCAACGCGCTGGCCGACGCGGTCGACCAGGTCGCGGACGCGGAGATCGACGCCCTGGTCGCCGAGTACGAGGACCGGTACGCGGTCGCGCCGGAGCTGCGTCGGGGGGCCGAGCGGCATGAGTCACTGCGCTACCAGGCCAGGATCGAGCTGGCCCTGCGGCACTTCCTCACGGCTGGCTCGTTCAGCGCCTTCACGACCAACTTCGAGGACCTCGGTCGGCTACGGCAACTTCCGGGTCTCGCCGTGCAGCGATTGATGGCCGACGGCTATGGGTTCGGTGCCGAGGGCGACTGGAAGACCGCCGCCCTGCTGCGCATCGTCAAGGCGATGGCGGCCGGCTTGCCCGGTGGCACGTCGTTCATGGAGGACTACACCTACCACTGGGGTCCCGGTGAGCCGAAGATCCTGGGCGCACACATGCTCGAGGTGTGCCCCAGCCTGACCCACGAGCGGCCGACGATGGAGATTCATCCGCTCTCCATCGGTGGCCGCGAGGACCCGGTACGGCTGGTGTTCACCGCGAGCCCGGGGGAGGGCATCGTCATCGGACTATCCGATGTCGGTGGGCGCCTCCGCCTCACCGCGAACGAAGTGGACCTCGTCGAACCCGACGAGCCGATGCCCCGGCTGCCGGTCGCACGCGCGGTCTGGAAGCCGCGGCCGAGCCTGCGGACCTCGGCGGAGGCGTGGCTTCTCGCTGGTGCGCCCCATCACACCGTACTGACGACCGCGGTCGACCGATCGGCGCTTGTTGATTTCGCGGAGATGGCCCGGCTTGAACTGCTGATGATCGACAAGAACACAGACCTGGAGATGTTCGCTAAAGAGGTCCGATGGAATGAGCTCTACTGGCGGCTGGCCTGAGCGAGTGGGGGGCGAACCAGCCGCGAATGGCCGGGTTGTGTCGGTGGTAGACGGCGGCCCCGGTGCGCGGCGCCGACCCACGGCAATGGCGGACGTGGCGCGGCTCGCCGGGGTCTCGCACATGACGGTGTCGCGCGTCCTCAACGATCACCCGAACGTCCGCCCACAGACCCGCCAACGAGTGCTGGACGCCATACGCCAGCTCGACTTCAGGCCGAACTCGGCCGCCCGAACGCTCGCGACTCGGCGCTCCAACACGCTCGGCATCGTCACCGTCGACACGACGCTGTTCGGTCCCGCGTCGATGGTGTACGGCTTCGAGCAGGCGGCCCGAGAGGCGGGGTACTTCGTCGCGATGTCGAGTGTCCGGTCGCCCACACCCACGTCGGTCGTCCGCGCGCTGAATCGGCTCCGCGAGCAGGGAGTGGAGGGCGTTGTCGCGATAATGCCGCACGACGCGTGGGCTGCCGCGCTGAGAACGGTCACCTTTGATCTGCCCGTCGTCGTCATCGGCGGTGGTCGCAGCGCTGATGTTGCCGCAGTCGGGGTGGACAATGTGGCCGGTGCCGTGATGGCCACGGAGCATCTGCTCCGGCTCGGCCACCCGACCGTCCATCACATCGCCGGTCCTCAGACCTGGCCCGAGGCGCGGGAACGGGTGGAGGGCTGGCGGGCGTCGCTGGAGGCCGCCGGGGTACCGGTGCCGGAGGCTCTGGTCGGCACGTGGAGCGCGCAGTCCGGCTACGAGCTGGGACGGCGGCTGGCCAAGGACGCCTCCGTCACCGCCATCTTCTGCGCCAACGACCACATGGCGATGGGTGTGCTGCGCGCCCTGACGGAAGCGCACCGGCGTGTCCCGGAGGACGTCAGCGTCGTGGGATTCGACGACATTCCCGAAGCACCGTTCATGATTCCGCCGCTGACAACCGTACGGCAGGATTTCGGCACGCTCGGGCGGCAGAGTGTGCACCTGTTGCGTGAGCTCGCGGCCGGCACGGGGGCGACTCCGAGCGTGCGGCTGGTGCCAAAACTCACGGTGCGCCGCAGCACAGCCCGTCCATGCGGACCAACGTTGCCTCGATCCGGTTACTGACAGGGATCGCTTACAAGCTTCACATAAAGATTTACAGATTCCTACGTTACGTTTCATGGGTAGGTCCTGAGCTTCGCGGTCAGTGGGGAGCGGAGCCGTGGACGCCTGCGCGATTGCATATGCCGCAATGATGTACTCCCTATGCGCAACAAACTCTTGACAGCGTTGCATATCGCACTACGATCGTTGCAAGCATGTTGCGGGCTGGCCCAGTTACGGCCTTTGCCCAGTGAAGGGAGATGCACATGCAGGTTGCTCAATCCCATCGATTTTCGGTACGCGGTTCGCGGCGGCTGGCGTTGGGGCTGGCGGCTGCAGCGGCGGGGGCGGCCGTTGCTGTCCCGTTTGGCGGTATGGCGTTGGCGGATCCGGGGGAGCCGTTGGGTCCGAGTCTGGTGAAGACGGATGCGCCGCCGTCGGGGTATGCGGTGAAGTTCCGTTACCAGGCTCCGCCCGGTGTGAACCAGGTGCACATTTATGGTGACTGGTGGTTTGCGCAGGGTCCGAACCCGGTGCCGAACCACCCGCCGTCGGAGTGGCAGCCGGGTGACTATGCGGCCACGGACTGGCGGATTCAGCCGATGGAGCTGGGTGAGGACGGAGTTTGGGAGATCACGGTTCCGCTCCCGGCCGGCTCGTATCGCTATGCGTTTACGCATGATTGTACGAATGAGCTGGCGACGGGCTGCACGCTGCACTACGACCCGGCCAACCCGTGGGAGATCTTCCCGCAGTACCCGGGGGCGCCGGGGGCGGTGCGCAGCACGTTCTTCGTGCCGGAGCACCCGGACTTCCCGACTTACGCTAACAACTACCAGAAGCCGCTTCCGGCGGAGCAGATGGGCACGTTGGAGTCGGTGCGGTACCCGGCGCCGGAGTCGACCAACCCGGCCGGGGTGCACGACATGCTCGTGTACACGCCCAAGGGTTACGACCCCAACCGGCCTACTCCGTACCCGACTCTCTACTTGAGCCACGGCGGTGGCGACCACTCCACGGCCTGGTTCATGCAGGGTGTGGCCCACTACATCGTGCAGAACGCCATCAACGAGGGCGTCGTGCAGGACATGATCGTGGTGGCCACGGACTTCAACGGCCTGCCGGGTGGCAACAACGGGTACGCCAACCACCTGCGCAACACGGTGATCCCGTACATGGAGGCCCACTACAACGTCTCCACCCGCTCCGAGGACCGGGCTTTCGCCGGTTTCTCCGCCGGTGGTAGCCGGGCCTGCACCAACCTGTACGACCACACCGACCTGTTCGGGTACCACGCCGTGTGGAGCGCGGCCTGCGGTCCGGCCAACGCGGCCCAGCTCGAGCGCGTCCTGAGCGTCCCCGGTGGCATCATGATCGGTACCGGTCGCCAGGACCGGACCACGACGTTCGGCCCGATCGAGGCGCGGGCGAACGCTCTGAAGGCCGCGGGTGTCGACCTGGTCGAGTTCTACATGGACGGTATGCACACGTGGCACGTGTGGCGGCCGCTGCTCAACTTCTACATCCGTAACATGGCGTTCCGGACGACGACGACCAGCCTGGAGGTTGACGCTGCTCGGGCCGGAAACTCGGACAACGTCCGCATCACGGCGACCGCGACTATCGACACGGTCTCCACGAGCGTGACCGCTCCGTCGGGAACGGTGGCGTTCTACGCGGGTGAGACCCTGCTCGGTACCGCGCAGATCAAGACCAGCGGGCCGGCGGCGGGTACCGCCACCCTGCGCGGAGCCTTCCACGAGAACCTGCTCACCGAGCCGATCGTGGCCAAGTACCTGGGCAACGATGTGCTCAACGGGTCCGACAGCGCCCCGGTGACCGCCACGTTCTAGCAACCATGAGGTAACCGACCTACCACAGCGGACGGCGATGGCACGTCACACAGGAGGTGCCACCGCCGTCCGCCCTGGGGCAGACGCACATGGGCTCGCCAACGTCGATGATGCGCGGTTCGGCCTATCGGCAAAGCAGACGCCGTCGAGCTGGCCATCTCGTGTCAGCACCAGCGCGGTCCACCAGCCCATGCCCGAGCGCTCGGCGGCACGGCGCGGGAGTGTAAAGTAGACGGTGTAAGTCCTTAGTGGACAGTCTAATGAGGAGACCTCTGGATGACAAGCGTGGTGGAGGAGACCACTTCCGGTTCGGTCGGCACTGACGTCGTCGGCGAGGCCGCC
>Ga0310834_100363_pt1 | contig 58761 bp, 55 predicted proteins | sample SM_ome_2_FD_201314 | JGI IMG/M metagenome (GOLD analysis project Ga0310834, IMG submission 201314) | Sorghum-adapted microbial communities enriched on stacked mutant (SM) sorghum from Joint BioEnergy Institute, Emeryville, California... ...
CCTGATCCGGCCCTCCACCCGAAGGCGTACGACAGAAACGCCAAGGCGTACGACAGAAACGATCCGGGCGTCCCGCCCACGGTCAAGGCGGGACGCCCGGACGGCGCTGCGAAACGTCAGCCGGTGACGGCGTTGACCAGTGGCAGGTAGCCGGCCGAGTAGCCGGCGGCGTTCGGGTGGTAGGACTCGACGATCTGCAGCAGCGAGAACCGGTTGATCCACGGTGACGGGCCGCACGCCCCGTGGCCAGCGAAGTGGGCGATGGCGCTCTGGTAGACGAAGCCGGGCCCGGCCGCGGCGACACGCTCCGCGATCACGGCATCCAGCACATCCGCCCCGTTGTTGAGCGCGGCGCGCTTCGTGCTGCTCAGGTTGAACAGTCCACAGGAGCCGGTGGGTTCGACCAGCCGCGGGTAGCCGAGCACGATCACCAGGGCGTTCGGCGCGGCGGCCCGGATCGCGGCGTAGGTCGCGTCGAGCCGCGCCGGCAGAATTGTCTGCGCCTCGGCCAGTGCCTGGTTGACCGCGTTAAGGCAGGTCGAGTCGCCGCCGAGCGTGCAGGCGGTCATCACCGAGGCGAAGCCGACGTCGTTGCCGCCGATGGTGATGGTGACCAGGTCGGTGTCGGCGTTGAGCGCCCCGAGCTGGGAGTTGAGGACGTCGCTGGTCGTCGCCCCACCGCAGGCGGCGAAGGCGAACGACGAGACGGCGTGGGTACTCGCCCAGAGCGCGGCATAGCTGCGCGAGCTGCGCAGGCAGCCGAGGTCCTGGTACGGTGGCGCACCCGTACCGGACGAGTAGGAGTCGCCGAGGGCCACGTAGTCAACGGGCTCGACAGCGTGGGCTGGCGTCGCGGTCAGGGCGACGCCCACGATCATGGCCCCGACCAGGGTCGCCAGTCGGGCTGCCCATCTCTTCATGGGAGACCTCCTATGCGAGGGACGGCGGGAGGTGAGAGGCAGCCTAAGTCGCACCCATCGAAATAGCTACCCATCGGTAGCTAGCCATTTTTGACGCCTTCCGCCCAACCAGGCATAAACCGCCATGCCCCACAAACCCGGCAAGCGGCCACCGCCGCCCCCGTCATCGGGGTCGGTGCCGCCGCCGACGACAGAACCAATCGCGGCACCGCCGCCGCCACAACGACCACAACCAGACCGGCAACGCCACGACGACCACAACCAGCCGGCGACGCCACGAAGACAACGACCGGCCGGCATCGCCGCCACGGCGACGGAGACGAGCCGGCGTCCCCGCCTATCCGTCGACGTAGCGGCGCATCTCCTCGGGGCTGCCCGGCAGGCCGTAGCCGCTCATCATCAGGCTGAAGTTGCCGAACGACATCTCGCCCAGCCGCCACGTCCCCGGCGACTCGGCCAACGCGGTCAGCAGCCGGCGCTGCCGCTCGTCCAACGCCGCGAACGGCTGCCCGGCCGGGACGGCGCCGTCCGGGAAGGCCCGCCGCAGGGCCTCGCCCACCACGGTCAGCGCCTCGGGCCCGGACACCGACGGGAGCCGGGTCAGCAACGCCTCGAACGCCGCCTCGTCGTTCTCGCTCCCGAGCTGATCGAGCGCCAGCGCGGCGTACCCGGCCAGGTCCCCCTCGAGATACGGGATCTTCGCGTGACTGTCCTCGTCGGAGCCCGACCAGGCCAGCAACAGCTCACTGACCCGCGGGCCCGCCGCCGGCCCCCGCAGCCGGGCCAGGGCGACCGCCGCGCCCCACCGCACGACATCCCGCGGATCGTCCAGCGCCGCCTCGGCCGTCCCCACCTCAGCGTCGCCACCCACCAGACCCAACGCGACCAGGGCGTTCGCCGCCACCGCGGGCTCCGGATGGGCGGCCGCCCGCACCAACGCCGGAACGCTGAGACGCGCTTCCTCAGGGAACCAGGCCAGCGCGTAGACCGCGCCGGTCCGGTCCCCGGGCGAGGCGTCGGGCTGGGCCAGGATGTCGACGAACGCCGGCACGCCCGCCCGCACCGCGTCGTAGGTGGCCAGTTCGATGTACGCGTACGCGCGGGCCTCGGCCTCCGGGTCCAGGCTGTCCCAGTACCGCAACCGGCGTTCGGCCGGCTCGTCGCCGTGAGCCAGCGGGGGCGCCGACCGGAGGACCTCCTCGCCGCCCTGCGCCGCCTCCCGCAGCTGGGCCACCGGGAAGCCGTCGGGCAGCCACGCCTCGTCGTACCCGATCGCCAGCGCGGTCAGCAGGCCGAGCAGATCCCGGTCGGGCCGCTCCGGGTTCCGTACGAGCTCCAACAGGAACGGCACGGCGTACGCGCTCGCCTCGTAGCGGGTGCCCTGATGAAAGATGTTGCTGTAGAGCTCTCCCAGCGCCCAGTTCCGTTGGTCCGGATCCGCTGATGTGAGCGCCCGAATCTGATCCGGCACGTCGGCGGCGGACCCGTACGCGTGCTCCAGCCGCGACCAGTCGATGCGCTCCAGCCCGTCCAGCATGTCGGCGACCCTAGCGAACCGCGACAAACCGCCCCGCCCGGAGGGCGCGAACCGGCCGGTCACGGCGCGGGCTCCCGGGGCCGGCGAGCGCAGACGCGGTCACGCCCGGCGGACCCGGCCGGCGAGCGTCGACCGGGCACCGTCCGGTGAGGGTACGGGTTCGCGGCGCTGCGTAGAGTGGTGGCCGGCACGACCGACCGCGGAGGGTCCCCGGCCCAGCGTCCGCGCCGGGTCGATCGTGCCCGTCGCACAAGAGCCGATATTCGGAGGTGGGGGCGTGACCAGCACGTTGCCGACCGTGACGGCCAGCGGCCCGACATCGCCCGGCCGGACCTCAGTTCGACCGCGGTTGGTGCGGGCGGAGCTGCTCAAGGCCCGCACTACCAACATGTGGTGGATCTTCGGCCTGTGCGCGCTCGTCGGGGTCGGACTGGCCCTGCTCGCCAACTGCTGGCTGGCGAGCACGGATATCAACAGTGCCCGGAACCCGCAGGAGGGCGTCTCCATTCCGCCCGGGGTGCTCGGACCGAGTACCGACGTGGCCGGCGTCGTCGCCCGCAACGCCGCCAACATCTACACGTCGGGCCAGTTCGTCGGGCTGCTGCTGATCATGCTGTTCGGCACGCTGCTGATCACCAACGAGTACTACCACCAGACCGCGACGTCGACCTTCCTCGCCACTCCCCAACGCACCCGCGTGGTCGTCGCGAAGCTGGCCGCCGCCGCCGTGGTCGCGGTCGTGGCCTGGGCCGTGATCACCGTGGTGAGCGTGGGCGTGGGCTCGGCCTTCCTCGCCGGCATCATGTCGGAGTCCACCAGCCTCGGCGTCTGGGCGGTGCAGCGCTCGATCCTCATGAACCTGCTCGCGTACGTGGTCTGGGCCATCCTGGGCATCGGGCTGGGCGCCCTGCTCCGCAACCAGCTCGCCGCCACGATCGTGGGCGCCGCCCTGTACTTCATCGGCAGCCAGGCCGTCCAGCTCGTGTTCCTCGTGCTGTACCTGCTCATCAAGGAACCGTTGGTGATGCAGGCCATGGTGCTGGCGCCGTCGATCGCCTCCCAGGTGATGGTCTCGGCCGAGCCCCCGACGTTCTGGTTCACCGAGGACGGGCAGATCATTACGGGTCCACAGTGGTGGGTCGGCCTGATCATCCTGCTCGCGTACGGCGTCGGGGCCGGCGTGGTCGGCACCCTGCTCATCCGTCGGCGGGACGTCGCCTGACGCCCGCGGGCGACCGGAGAATAGGGCCCCATGGTCACCATCACCGAGGACGCTCGCACGCATCGCATCGACCGCCGGATCTACGGGCACTTCGCCGAGCACCTGGGCCGGGGGATCTACGAGGGCATCTGGGTCGGCGAGGACTCGGACATCCCCCACCACAACGGCATCCGGTCCGACGTGGTGGCCGCCCTGCGCGCCATCAAGGTGCCGGTCGTGCGCTGGCCCGGCGGCTGCTTCGCCGACGACTACCACTGGCAGCAGGGCATCGGGCCGCGCGCCGAGCGACCCGCCATGACCAACATCCTCTGGGGTGGGGCGGTCGAGTCCAACCACTTCGGCACCCACGAGTACTTCGAGCTGCTGCACCAGCTCGACGCCGAGGCGTACATCTGCGGCAACCTCGGCAGTGGCACCGTCGCCGAGATGCGGGACTGGATCGAGTACATCACGCTCGACGGCAGCTCACCGATGGCCGACCTGCGCAAGCGGCACGGCCGCGACCAGCCGTGGCGACTGCACTTCTTCGGCGTCGGCAACGAGAGCTGGGGCTGCGGCGGGAACATGCGGCCGCACTACTACGCCGACCTGTACCGGCACTACCAGACGTACGTCCGCCAGTTCGGCGAGTTCCCGATCTACAAGATCGCGTGCGGGGCCAACGGCGACGACTACGAGTGGACCGAGGTCCTGATGGCGCAGGCCGGCGCCCTCATGGACGGGCTGAGCCTGCACTACTACACGATCCCCACCGGTGACTGGCAGGCCAAGGGGTCCGCGCTCGACTTCGACGAGAGCGAATGGTACGAGACCATCCGGCAGGCCCGACGGATCGGGGAGCTGCTCGAGCGCCACTGCGCCATCATGGACAAGCACGACCCGGACAAGCGGGTGGGGCTCATCGTCGACGAGTGGGGCACCTGGTACGACCCCACCCCGGGCACCAACCCCGGTTTCCTCGAACAGCAGAACACGATCCGCGACGCCATGGTCGCCGCGGTGACCTTCAACCGGTTCCACCGGTACGCCGACCGGGTCCGGATGGCGAACATCGCCCAGATGGTCAACGTCCTGCAGGCCATGCTGCTCACCGACGGCCCGGCCCTGGTGAAGACCCCGACGTACTACGCCTTCGCCCTCTACACCGACCACCAGGACGCGTTCTTCGTGGACGCGCGGCCGGACCCCGACGATGCTCCCGGCCTGATCGGGGCCCACGGCGAGTACACCGTCTCGTGGAAGGACGACGCCTACACCATCACCGTCACGAACACCAGCCTGGACGAGAAGCTCGACGCGACGGTCGACCTGCCCGGGCGCGTCACGACCGTCCATCGTCACCAGATCCTCACCGGCGCGCGACCCGACAGCCACAACACGGTCGCGACCCCGGACGAGGTGACGTTGGCCGATTTCGATGATTATCGCGTCGACGCCTCCCGCCTGCGGTTGACCGTGCCGCCGCACAGCATCGTCACGCTGCGCGTCAGCCACGCGTGACCACCGCACGCCGGGCGTCAGGCGAGCCGGGCGTCGGGCGAGCCGGGCCGACCCCACCGCGCACCGACCGGCCCGAATGGGGCGGGATGCCGGCGGCGACGGGATGCTCAGCGCTACCCGGGACCCGGGGCGTCCGCCGCCCGCAACCCCGGGAGCCGTCCATTGTGGACTGGTGACCGTAAGCGACCCACCTCGACGAGCGACGCGTCAGCGCTCCAGCGCGGCATCGATCTCCTGGCGCCGGCCCTCGACGAGCGCGTCGTAGACCTCGTCCGGCAGCGGCGCGCGGTCGGTGAACCGGATGCCGCCCTTCGTGGCGTCGAGTCCGGCGAAGCGGGCGCATACGTCGGCCACCACGTCGGAGCTGAACGGGTAGGCCGAGTAGCCGGTCTTCGTGACCCGGATGGCGATCAGCGGCCGACCCCGGTAGCGCAGGGCCGGCATGCCGTAGCTCGTTCCCTCCTCCGCCTGCGGCACGAGCGCCAGCGCCCGGGCCCGGTACCGCTCGAGCAGGCTCCGGGTCGGCTCGGCCAGGCTCGCGATGAAATCGGTGAGCTCACCCACGCGCCCATCGTGCCAACGGCCCTCGACCGTCCGCCGCCTCGTCCCGCCGGCCGGGACACCGAGCGTCCGGCTCGGGAGAGGGGTCGGTCACTGCTTGGCCGCGTCCAGGGCCGCGCGGATCGTGCCGGTGTCGGCCGGCGTCCCGGCCTCGTTGTCGGGGCCGCCGTAGGGGGCGACGAACGCCGGGGTGCCGACCTGGAACAGCCGCCCCGCCTCCAGGGGTCCCGCGTCGACCACGTCGTAGCCGATCGCGTTGATGAACGTGGTCGCCGCCGCCTTGGCCGACTCGTCGTCGCCGGCGATCGGCAGGGCGCTACGGTCCGGCGCCCCCGGCGGCCGGCGCAGCGACTCCAGGTTCTTGAAATAGATGTTGTTGAACGCCTTGACGACGTGGGCACCGATGAGGTGCTTGGCCACCAGATGGCTGCTCGTCGTGGCATCGGTGTCCAGCACGGCGATCTGGCCGTCCCGCTGCGGGTAGTAGTTGCAGGTGTCGAGCACCGGCTTGCCGATGAGCGGTTCCACCGGCAGCGTCGGGTAGGCCCGCAGGGGAACGGCCACGACGACGATGTCGCCCGCGTTCGCCGCGTCGGTCGGGGTGCCCGCCCGCGCCTTCTCTCCCAGGGCGGCGACCTGGTCCTTGAGCGACCGCGGGGTGCGCGAGTTGCTGAGCACGACGTCGTACCCGGCCTCGACCGCGAGCCGGGCCAGGGTCCCACCGATCCGGCCGGCCCCGATGAACCCCACCGTCGTCATTCGCGTCCTCCCTCGGCGCACGGCCCGTGGTCGGGCCGACACCCCGGACCGTACCGCCGGGCACACCACCGTCAGGCGGCAACGGCGCAGGCGACCGCTTGCGGGTGAGGGGCCGACACGGGCGGAGGCCGTACGGTCAGGTCCGCCGACGCCACACGCCGATCACGGCCGCCACCACGGAGACCAGGTACAGCTGGCCGGTCAGGGCCGCCACGACGGTCACCGCCCGGGCCAGCTGGCTGGCCGGCGTGATGTCGCCGAAGCCGACGGTCGCCATCGTGATGACGCTGAAGTAGAGCTGGTCGGCCGCGCTCGGCCGACCGGGCACGCCATTCAGATATCCATTCGGATCGAACGCGGCCAACAGCTGGTTGAGCGAGGCGAAGAACAGCGCCAGCAGCAGGTACACGGACAGCACGCCGAGCACGGCCGGGGTGTCGACCGCCCGGCGCGTGACGACCGCGCGGGCGAGGAGCGCGATGATCGCGGTGGTGAACCCGAACGAGACACCCCCGACGACGCCCGAGATGACCACGGCCGGCGCCACGAGGGCGACCACCGTCACGACGACCAGCGCCAGCGCGATCCCGACCCACGCCACGCTCCGCGCCCAGGCGCGCGTTCGTCCGCCCAGCCGTAACGCCTCCCACAGCAGGTAGCCGAGCAGGGCCAGGCGCACCGCGCTTCCGGCCACGGCGTCGGCGAGGGCGATGATGGCGCCGTAGGCCAACAGGATCGCCGCCAGCATCCGCCCGTACCGCTCCCCCGCCACGCCCTCATTCTCGGCGGGCGGGCCCCGGACCGCTCAGGGCTCGATGAGGCCGGCCCGGATGGCGTACCGGGTGAGGTCGAGCCGGTCCCGCAGGCCGAGCTTCTGCAACAGGTTCGCCCGATGGCGCTCGACCGTCTTCACGCTGATGACGAGCATCTCCGCGATCTGCTTCGATGAGTAGCCCTCGGCGACGAGCTTGAGGATCTCCTCCTCCCGCTCGGTGATGACCTTGGCCGAGCGGTTGCCGCGCGTCCGGTCGAGCAGGTTGCGGATGAGCGTGTTCACGGCCCCCGGGTAAAGAAAGGGCTCGTTGCGCATCGCGGCGCGACACGCCTCCACAAGGTCCCGGTCGGCCACCGACTTGAGCACGTAACCGACGGCGCCGGCCTGCAGCGCCTCGATGACGTACTGCTCGTTGTCGTACATCGTCAGGATCAGCACGCGCGTCTGGGGCGCGATGCGGCTGATCTCGCGCGCCGCCTGCAGGCCCGTCAGGCGGGGCATGGCGATGTCGAGGATGGCGATGTCCGGCTGGTGGACCTTGACCTGCTCGACGGCCTCGGCCCCGTCCCCCGCCTCGGCGACGACGGTCAGGTCCGGCTCGTTGTCGAGGATCAGGCGAAGACCGCGCCGCACCAGGGCGTGGTCGTCACCGAGCAGGATCGTGGCCGGCGGGCGGGTCTCCGGGGTCGACGTCATCGCACCCCCACCAGCGCCGCCGGGTAGGGCACGTCCAGGCGGACCTCGGTGCCGCCGTTCTCGCCGCTGGATATCGAAAAATCGGCGCCGATGAGCAGAGCCCGCTCGCGCATGCCGCGGATGCCGGCCCCCTCCACGGCGTCGGCCAGGCCCACGCCGTTGTCGGTCACCCGCAGCGTCACGCCCTGCGGCGTGCGGCGCAGCGACAGCACCGCCTTGCTCGCGCCGGCGTGCCGCACGGTGTTGGTCAGGCTCTCCTGCGCGACGCGGTAGATCACCAGCTCGGCGTCGTGGCTGAGATCGGGCAGGTTGGGATCCACCAGGGCCTTGACGGTCAGCCCGGCCCGCGGCGGGACCTCCTCGACCAGGGCCTTGACCGCGCTGCACAGCCCGCGCTCCTCGAGCTGACCTGGGCGCAGGCGTCGGGCGATACGGCGGATCTCGTCGAGGCTGGTGCGGGTCGTCTCCTGGACCTCGCGCAGCTCCTGGCGCGCCTCCGCCGGCAGGCGGTCGGCCACGCCCTTGAGCTCCAGCAGCACCGCGGTGAGCGTCTGCCCCACCTCGTCGTGCAGCTCCTGCGCGATGCGCCGCCGCTCCGCCTCCTGGGCGGCGAGCATGTAGGCGTTGCGCTGGGCCCGCTCCGCCCGCAGGCGCTCCTGCATCGAGTTAAAGGCCTGGATCAATGGACGGATGGCCCCGTCCCCCGGGAGCATCGGCAGCGGAGTCGGCGACGACAGGTCGATGGTCGCCATCGCCCTGGTGAGCCGCTGGATCGGAGCGAGGCCGATCCGCAGGAGGACCGCGTTCGCCACGAGCAGGACCGCGAGCCCGACGACGAGGATCACCACCTCGGTGAGCACGACCGGCGTCGAGACGGTGATCGGGCCCACAACGAGCAGCACGGTCGCGGTAGTCAGGATCGCCGCGTTGATCAGGAAGAGCCGCCAGAACAGCGTCACGACGTCCGAATCCCTCCCTGCTGTCGGATCAAGCCTGCGACGCCCCGATCAGCCCGTCCATGGGTGATGACACCCAAAGCGGGGGAGGGTCACACCCCAGGACGGGGGTCCGCCACCCATGCAGTTGGGTGCCGCGCCCCATGGGCACCACCCACTGTACGCGGTGATCATGGATTTACGCCCCGCCAGGTTCGGGGCGGTCGACTCCCCCGGAAGGGAACAAGCTCGATATGTGCAGAACACTCGTCCGACGCGCGCGGGCGTGCTTCCGCGTGCCTTCGTCAAGGTCTGACCGTACGGTTCCCCCCACCGGTCGCATCGCCACCCACAGCCTGCTCGGCCGTGAGCGGCATGGACCCCCGGGGGTCCGCTCGTGAGCTGGTCGGCCATCCTCTCGCTGGCCATCTTCGCCGTCGCCTTCATCCTCATCGCCACCGAGAAGGTGCACCGCACCGCGGTGGCCCTGGCCGGGGCGGCGGCGATGGTGGTGCTCAACCTGGTCCCCGGCGAGGAGATCTTCTACTCCCACCACGTCGGCGTCGACTGGGAGGTCATCTTCCTGCTGCTGGGGATGATGATCATCGTCGGCGTCATCAAGCACACCGGGGTCTTCGAGTTCCTCGGCGTGTGGGCGGCGCAACGGTCCCAGGGCCGGCCCTACCGCCTGTTGGTCTTCCTCATGGCCATCACGGCGCTGGCCTCGCCGTTCCTGGACAACGTGACCACCGTCATGCTCGTGGCGCCGGTCACGATCGCCGTCTGCCGGCGGCTGGAGATCTCCCCGGTGCCGTACCTGATCGCGGAGGTGCTGGCCTCGAACATCGGCGGCGCCGCCACGCTCATCGGTGACCCGCCGAACATCATCATCGCCAGCCGCGCCGGGCTGACCTTCAACGACTTCCTGATCCACATGACGCCGATCGTGGTGGTGCTGTTCGCGCTGTTCGTGCTCATGGCCCGGTTCCTGTTCCGGAAGTCGTTCGTGTACCACCCGGAGAAGGTCGAGCTGGTCATGGCCATGGACCCGCGGGCCTCGATCACCGACATGCGCAAGCTCGTGCGCTGTCTCGTGGTGCTCGGGCTCGTGATGGTCCTGTTCACGCTGCACACCGTGCTGGACCTCAGCCCGGCGATCATCGCCCTGCTCGGTGCCGGGGCCATCGTGGTGGTCTCCAAGGACTGGACCAACGGCTACCTGAAGGAGGTCGAGTGGTCGACCCTCGTCTTCTTCATGGGGCTGTTCGTCATGGTGGGCGCCCTCGTGCACACCGGGATCATCGAGGTCGTCGGCGACTGGGCGGTCCGGACGGTCGGCGACAACTACTTCGGCGCGGCGACCAGCCTGCTGTTCGGCTCGGCGTTCGTCGGCGCGGTCGTGGACAACATTCCCTACGCGGCGACCATGGCCCCGATCGTGGAAGGCCTCGCCGCCCAGCCCGCCGACCCGACCATCAGCCAGGCCCTGTGGTGGTCGTTCGCGCTTGGCTGTGACCTGTCCGGCAACGGCACCGCCATCGCCGCCAGCGCCAACGTCGTGGTGCTCGGCATCGCCGCCCGGGAAGGCGAGCCGATCAGCTTCGGGCAGTTCACCAAGTACGGCGTGATCACGACGTTCCTGACGACCGTGGTCGCCTGGCTCTACGTGTGGCTGCGGTACTTCGCCCTCGGTTGACCGATATTTGATAAGGAGTTCGTTATGCGAATTGAGCGCGTCCCCCTCCCCGGTATCGGCACCCGCCTCCGGTTCGCCACGGCGTCCGGTACATGGGTCGGTGTGATCCAGCACGCCGACGGGCACAGGGAACTGCTCGTCTACGCCGCAGACGACTCCGACACGGTGCAGACCGCCGTGCGCCTCACCGAGCACGAGGCTCACGAGCTGTCCGAGATCCTCTTCCCGCACCACAACGGTGACGAGTAGTCGGAACGGGGTCCGGGCACACGGAACGGCCTCCGAGTGAGCGGAACGGCTCCGGGTAGGCGGCTGCGGCGACCCGGAGCCGCCGGTCCGGGTGGCGACGGGTCACCCCGGCGCTCGGCGGCGACCGATGGCCGCCCGGTTTCTGCCAGGAAGGACGCCGTCCTGACCCCCCAAGGTCAGGACGGCGTCCTTCCTGACTTTCCGGGGCCTACTCCCGCGGGCGTACGTCGCGGCGCCGCGCCGACCGTACGGTGGTCCTGGTGGGAGGGGGTCCAGTGGCGTGGCGGACACGACCGTGGGTCGTCGACGGGGTGGTGACGGCCGCCGTCGCGGTGGTGACCGGGCTCGACCTGTGGTGGAGCGCTCCGGGCACCCGGGCGGCCGACGGCCTCTCCTACGCGCTGCTCGGTCTCACGCTCGCCGCGGTGCAGACGCGCCGCCGAGCCCCGGTGACCGTCACGCTGGTGTGCGCCGCCGCGCTGACCGCCTGGACCCTGCTCGGGCACCGCGGCGAGCTGCTCAACCTGGCGACCGCCGTGGGGCTGTACACGGTGGCGGTCCAGGGCAACCGCCGGCGTACGGTCGGGGTCGGCGCGGTGGTGGTCGCCTGGTCGGCGCTGCTGGGCCTGCACGTCAACGGGTGGTCCAGCGCCCCCGTCGCCGAGCTGCTCTGGCCGGTCGCCGCGCTGCTGCTCGGGGAGGTCGTCCGCAGCCGCTGGGAGCTCCGGCGCGAGTACGCCGAGCGGGAGGCCCGGCTGGCCGCCCAGCGCGAGCAGGAGGCGGCCGACCGGGCCCGGCAGGAGCGGCTGCGCATCGCCCGCGAGGTGCACGACGTCGTGGCGCACACCATCGCGGCGGTGAACGTGCAGACCGGTGTCGCGGCGGCGGCGCTCGACCGGGACCCGCAGGCGGCCCGCCGGGCGCTGGACCAGGCGCGGCAGGCCGGCCGCGAGGCGCTGGCGGAGCTGCGCACCGCGGTCGCGCTGCTGAGGGAGGGGCCGACGCAGGCTCACCCGGCGCCCCGGCTGGCCGATCTGCCCCGGCTCGCCGCGCAGACCCGCGCCGCCGGGGTGGCCGTGACGCTGCGCGACCGCACGCCACCCGACCGGCGGTTGCCCGGGATGGTCGAGGCCACCGCCTACCGGATCGTCCAGGAGGCGCTCACCAACGTGGTCAAGCACGCCCGCGCGACCCGCGCCACGGTCACCGTCGACTCCACATCGGACGGTTGGCTGACGGTGGAGGTGGTCGACGACGGCGTCGGGCCCCAGGGTGGCCGCGGCCCGGCGCACCCGCCCCGACGTCGTGCTCATGGACATCCGCATGCCGGGGATGGACGGGCTGGCGGCGACCCGGGAGATCACGGCGTCGCTGCCGGACGTCCGCGTCCTCGTGCTCACCACCTTCGGGGCCGACGAGTACGTCTTCGAGGCCCTGCGGGCCGGCGCGAGCGGGTTCCTGCTCAAGGACGTCGAGCCCGACGACCTGTGCGCCGCCATCCGGACGGTGGCCGAGGGCCAGGCCCTGCTCGCCCCGGCGGTGACCCGCTCCGTCATCGAGGAGTTCACCCGCATGCAGGGCCGCTACGTGGGCACCGAGCGGCTGGCCGTCCTCACCGAGCGCGAACGCGAGGTGGTGCGCCTGGTCGCGGCGGGACTGTCCAATGAGGAGATCGGCCGGCGGCTGCACGTGAGCCCGCTCACCGCGAAGACCCACGTGAGCCGGGCCATGACCAAGCTCGGCCTGCGGGACCGGGCTCAACTGGTGGTGCTGGCCTACGAGACCGGGCTGGCCACGGTCGGTGGCGTACTCCCACCGACGTAGGGGCCGACACCGTCCGGACGACGCGGCCCGGCGGTGAGCGACCGTACGGTCGCCAGCGTGATCGAGCTGACCAACCTCACCAAGGTCTACGGCGGCCGGCGGGTCGTCGACGACCTCACCCTGACCGTCCACCCGGGACGGATCACCGGCTTCCTCGGGCCCAACGGGGCCGGGAAGTCCACCACCATGCGCATGATCCTCGGGTTGGCCGCACCGACCGCCGGCCGCGCCACGGTCCTCGGCCGGCCCTACCGCGACCTGCCCGAGCCGATGCGCCACGTGGGAGCGCTGCTCGACGCCCGGGCCAGCCACCCCGGGCGGAGCGCCCGCGACCACCTGCGGTTCCTCGCCCGCACCAACGGCATCGACCGTCGGCGCGTGGACGAGGTGCTCGAGCTGACCGGACTCACCTCGGTCGCCGACCGCCGCACGGGTGGCTACTCGCTGGGCATGGGCCAGCGGCTGGGCATCGCCACCGCACTGCTCGGCGACCCGGAGGTGCTCGTGCTCGACGAGCCGGTCAACGGCCTGGACACCGACGGCATCCGGTGGCTCCGCCGGCTGCTGCGGGACCTCGCCGACGACGGCCGGACCATCCTGCTGTCCAGCCATCTCATGAGCGAAATGGAGCAGACCGCCGACCATTTGGTGGTCATCGGCGGCGGGCGGCTGCTCGCCGATATGGACATGCACACCTTTCTAGCCAGCCACTCCCGCGGCCGTACGGTCGTGCGCTCCCCGCACCTGGACCGGCTGGAGCCCGCGCTGCGTTCGCTCGGCGGCCGCGTCGACCCGGACCCGGCTCGACCGGACACGGTCCTGGTGGAGGGGGTCAGCCCCCAGGCCATCGGCGAGACCGCGGCCCGGCTCGGCGTCGCCCTGCACGAGCTGAGCCCGCGTACCGAGTCGCTCGAGGACGTCTACACCCGCCTGACCGCCGCCACCGTCGAGTACCACAGCGCGACGGTGGGCCACGGCGCGAAGGTTCCCCCCGACGCGAAGGTGCCCCCCGGCGCGGGGGTGCCCTATGACACGAAGGAGTCATCGTGAGCAACGTCCGCAATGGAGTCGTCGCGAGCAACGTCCGCAACGGAGTCGTCGTGCGGGACGTCCTGGCCGGAGAGTGGATCAAGTTCGCGACCCTCCGATCGACCTGGTGGACGCTGGCCATGGTCGCCGCCCTGCCCGTGGGCGTGGCCCTGCTCGTCGCGGTGACCGGCAGCCTGGCTCCCGAGGACACCGTGCTCGCCGGCGCCCTCGGCAACGCCGTGGTCGGCCTGGTGCCGGCCGGCATCCTCGGGGCGCTGATCGTGGCGGGCGAGTACAGCGGCGGCACCATCCGGCTCACGCTGGCCGCCGTGCCGGTGCGCTGGCCGGTGGTGCTCGCCAAGGCGATGCTCGCGGGGGCGCTGGTGTTCCCGGTGGCGCTGGCCGCGTACGCGCTCGGCTTCGCCCTGGCGGCGGCCCTGCTCCCCGACCACCGCCCCGGCGCACCGGTGCCGGCCCTGCTGGGCGTGGCGCTCGTCTATGTCTTCGTCGCCGTCCTCGGGGTGGCCATGGGGACGGCGATCCGCAGCCCGGCCGGGGCGGTGACCGCCGTCACCGCAGTCCTGCTCGCCCCGGCGTTCCTGGCTCCGCTGCTGACCCGGCTGGCGCCGGGTCGGCGGGGGTCACCCGGCGCCGCGGATGAGCCGGGCGGCGGCTCACGGGTGAGCGGTTCAGCGGAAACCGACTCAGCGGAACGACGGCTCAGCGGGACGGTGTCGCCTCGTCCGACTCGTGGCCCGGGCACCAGTCCTGCGGCGGCACCTGCGCGCGCACCTCGTCGACGTGCTCGCCACACCCGGCCCACGTCGTCTTGCCACAGACCTGGCAGGGAACCGGTCGGCACATGGTCGCTCCTCCTCGTCGCGTCGTCCCTCGTCACGTCGTCCCGGATCGGGCGGTTCGCCCCGGCCGGGAGGGTACACGGCCGACGACCCGGCCCCGCGAGATCTTGGAAGTTTGACCCCGTTACAGGGGGACAACCTTCCAAGATCTCGAACTCCGGCCACGGCCGGCGGGCGGACGGCACGAGGCGCAGCGGCCGTCGGCTAGAGCCCGGCGCACTGACCGGTGCGGGCGCCGAGGACCTGGTTGGGCACGCCCTCGTTGCTCGGCGCGGGTTCATTGCCGGTGCAGCTCAGCACCCCGGTGATCCGGTTCCCGGCGACGACGGTGCCACCCGTGTTGCCGTCCAGCCGCACGGCGCCGACGACCACGTTCGGCGCGCACTCCGCCGCCCCGACGCGGACCGGGCCCGTGGACCCGTCGACCCGCACGGCACCGAGCAGCTGCGACCCGCACACCGTCACGCCCACGGCCCCGGTCGCCGTCAGCGGGCCGACGACGGAGCTGTCGCGGACCTGGACCCGGGCCCCCGGCCGTACGGTCACGGGGCCGAGCTGCACCGCGCCGTCCAGGCACAGCGTCCCGGCGGCCACCTCGAGGGAGCCGAGGTGCAGGCCCGAGACGCTCCGGGTGCAGGCCGGCGTCGGGCTCAGCCAGGCGATCTGCGGGTCGTGGTCGCTGACCTGGTCGGCGAACTCCGCGTTGATGTGCACCACCTGGTAGCGGTCCACCCGCAGCGACGGGCTGACCAGGATGTGGTCGAGCACCTGCGAGAGGCCATTGAATATGTACGTGTACTGCTCGTTGGCGGGCAGGGTGTCGATCAGGCTGACCAGCCCGGGTCCGCCCGGTCCCGGCGCGGTGAGCGTCTGCAGCACCGGGCTGAACTGGAAGTCGTTGAGGTCGCCCGCCACGACGACGTTGGCCGTCGGGTCGACCGCGAGCACCTGGTCGACGAACGAGCGGACCGCGGCGGCCTGCTGCAGGCGCTGGACCTCCGAGCCGCGGGTCGGCGGCTGGAACCGGCCGTCGGCGTTCTGGTCGCCCCGCTTGGAGTTGAAGTGGTTGGCCACCACGATCACCTTGGCGCCGCGGAAGACGAACTCGCCCACCAGCGGCTTGCGGCTCGCCTGCCAGGCCGGGTTCGCCGGGCCGATGCGACCGGGCGAGACCGACAGGCGGGGCGTGCCGTCGACGTCTGCGCTCACCGCGACCGGCGTGGCGTGGTCTCCCCCAGGACGGTCCACAAAGGACACACGCGCCGGGTTGAACAGGAACGCCACCCGGATGTTCGCGCCCTCCTCGCCGCCGTCCTGGCCGTCGGCCGGGTCGATCTGGCGCCACTCGTAGGCCGGACCGCCGGCCCGGACGATCGCCTCGACGAAGCGGTCGAGGGTCTGGCTCGCGTCCACCACCCCGTCGTCGACCGGCCCGGTGTTGTCCTGGATCTCCTCCAGGGTCACGATGTCCGGGCTGGCCAGGTTGGTCACGATGCCCCGCGCCAGCTCGTCGAACTTGCTCAGCGGGTCGCGCGGGCTGAGGTTCTCCACGTTGTACGTCGCCACCGACAGCTGGTCCGGCTCGCCCGGGGTCACGACCTGCCTCGTCAGCCCGCCCGAGGTCAGCGCGCCGACGCTGGTCGCCGCGATGCCGAAGCCACCGAAGAGGGTGTAGTCCACCGGACCCGCGGTGGGCCCGCTCAGCGTGTCGCCCACGTTCGCCGGCGGTACGGTCCCGGTGACCGGGAACACCACGATGCGCCCGGTCGGGGTCGCGTCGTAGCCGGTGAGCAGCGTGCCGCCGCGGGCGGAGCGGTGCTCGTCCGGCTTCACCGTCACGTACACCTCGCCGAACTCGTTGCCCGGCCCCACGACGCGGACGTCCTCGACCCGCACGAGCATGCCCAGCCGGCTGCGCCAGAACTCCTGCACCGAGCGGGTGGGATCGACCGGCACCACGTCCTCCACGTTGCCCGTGGGCGAGGAGGCCGCGTACGTGCCGGGCAGCGACGCCGCGGTGATGAGCTCGGCCGCGGGCAGCGGGTTGTCGCGGGAGCAGATCAGCACGGTGGGCTGGGTGATCTCGGTGATGGACAGGCTCGCCGTGTCGGGGAACACCTCGCCGCTGGCGAGCGGGTAGAAGTTCTGCACCCGACCGGAGACCATCACGGCGTCGCCCGGACGGACCGTGATGGCGCTCGAGCTGGTGAAGACGAAGACTCCCTCGCTGGTCGCCGGGTCCGCGTCCGGGACCGGGTCCTGGATCCAGAAGCCGCGTGAGCTGCCGGTCGCCCGGACCGCGGTCACGATGCCGGGCACGTGGGTGACGGTCTGGTTGCGCAGGGGCGAGAGCCATCCGTCGCCCTGGATGTCCCGGATGCGGGTCGGTCCCGGCTGGGCCGGGCACTGCTCCGGCTCGGGCTCGACGTTGGCCGCCTTGGGGCTGGGCGCGCCCGCGAACAGGTCGACCGAGTTGTCGTCGGTGTCCACTGTGTCCCGACGCTGCACCGAGGTGGTGTTGGAGGCCCCGAGCACCGGCTCGCCCTCGCGGATGGTCGCGTTCCCGTAGCCGACGAGGTCGACGATGCCGGCCACGCCGGCGCACGCCGCGGCGTCGTGGCAGGTCAACGGCGTCGTGCTGGCGACCAGCGCCACGGTGCCGCCGCCGGCGCCCATGGCGATCGAGCCGGAGACGTCGACGCCGGGCAGCGGCTGGCCGCTCGCCCCGGACGCCTCGCCGATCAGGTAGAGCGCGCCGGGCTCGATGACCCCGGTCAGCGGCGTCACCTGCCAGGCCCCGGTGCCGGTGGCCGCGTGGTACTGCACCGACCAGCCGGACACCGCGACCGGTTCGGGGCCGCGGTTGGTGATCTCGATGAAGTCCCGGTTGAACGGGGCGCCGCTGTTGCCGCCGCCTCCGTAGACCTCGTTGATGACGAGCCCGGTCGAGGGTACGCCGCTGGCCGGGGCGACCAGGACGACCGAGGCGACCACGAACGCGACGGCGGCCGCGCCACCGACGGCCAGCGCCCGGCGGCGTCGCCGAGCCGAGGGAGCAACAGACATGCCTACGAGCATCGTCAATGGCGGGCCCGGACACAATGGCCCGCGCACCACGGCGGGACCACCGGTCGGTGAACTCTCGACCGGGCCCCGGGGTAGCCGCCCGTCGACCGTCCGGCCGCCCCGTCGTCAGCCGTGTCGCTCGGGTTCGCCGCGACCCGACGATCGCACACCGAGTGCGACGTCGGATGCCCCGGCCGTACGGTCGGCCCACGCTCCGTCAGTACGGCGCCCGCGCCGTGCTGCTGCGCGGGGCCAGCCGGGCGGTGGCGTCCTGCACCACGGTGGGGGGATGGCCGTCGATGATGTCGAGCAGCATGCTGGCCGCCCGCGCACCGTAGGCCGGGATGTCGCGCTGCAGCGCGGTGAGCGCGGGGTGCACGAGCCGGCACAGCACCGAGTCGTCCCAGGCGACCAGCGACAGGTCGGTCGGCACGCGCAGGCCCATCTCCTGCGCCACGCCGAGACCGGCGATGGCCATCACGTCGTTGTCGTAGATGATCGCGGTCGGGAGCGGGCGGGAGCTGAGCAGGCGACGGGTGATGCGCGCGCCCTCCTCGCCGGAGTAGTCCGAGTCGACCGAGGTCGCGTCGACGATGCCGAGGCGGGAGCAGACCTGTGCGAACGCGTCCGCCCGGATGCGGGTGTGCAGGAACTCGGGCACGCCCCCGACGCGGGCGATCACCCGGTGCCCCAATGCATAGAGATATTCGACCGTCTCGACCACGGCCGCGGCGTCGTCGGACCAGATGCTCGCCAGGCTGCCGGTGTGGCCGGGCCCGCCGATCACCACCGCCGGCAGGTTCAGCTTCTCGATCTCGGCGATCCGCGGGTCGTCCACGCGCAGGTCGCAGACCAGCACGCCGTCGACGCGCCGCTCCCCCCACCAGCGCCGGTAGACCGCCGCCTCGTCGGCCGGCCCGCTGGTCATCTGCAGGGTGAGGCCGTACGAGCGGGCCGACAGGGTGGCCTCGACCCCGCTGATCAGCTCCATGAAGAACGGCTCGATGCCGAGCGTGCGCGCCGGGCGGCTCAGCACCAGACCGATGGCGCCCGCGGCGGCGGCGCCGGAGAGGACGCGGGCGGCGCGGGACGGGCTGAACCCGATCTCCTCGGCGATCGCGAGGATCCGGCGGCGGGTGGCGTCCGAGACCCCGGGCTGGCCGTTGAGCGCGTACGACACGGCCACCTTCGAGACGCCGGCCCGTTGGGCGACGTCGGAGATGGTCGGCCGCCGAACCGTCGCGCGCCGACGCCCGGTGCGCCGATCACCCGCGCTCTCCGCCGCCATGCTGGACCATCCTAGTGAGCAGGCCAGGCGCACGGACCAGTCGGACTAACCGGTTAATCAGCGTAGCCAACCATTTGACGGACCGTTCAGAGCCGCCCTATGGTCAAGCCGGCTTATCCGGTTCAGTAACTCCGTCCCCGACTGTCCCCGGACGAGCGGATCGAGCAAGTGAACATCCTGACGCTGCGCGAGAACTGGACCCTCCGTCCGGCCGGCGGACCGGTGCCGGACGAGATCGTGGCGGCCGGCCCGATCCCGGCCACCGTGCCCGGGTCGGTGCACACCGACCTGCTCGCCGCCGGCCTCATCCCCGATCCGTACCTGGACGGCAACGAGCGTCGCCTGGCCTGGATCGGGCTGGCCGACTGGCGCTACGAGACGGTCATCGACTGGTCGCCCGACCACTGGCCGGCCGGTGACCACGACCGGGTGCAGCTCGTCTTCGAGGGCCTGGACACGGTGGCGCGGATCGAGCTGAACGGCGAGCCGGTGGCGACGACGGCCAACATGCACCGCACCTACCGCGTCGACGTGGGCGACCGGCTGCGGCCGGGGGCGAACCGGCTCGCGGTGACCTTCTCGTCGCCAATCCGGTACGCCGACGCGATGAGCCTGACCCTGGGCGCCCGCCCGCACGTGATCCACCACCCGTACAACGCGATCCGCAAGGCGGCCTACAGCTTCGGCTGGGACTGGGGGCCCGACCTCGCCGGCGCCGGCATCTGGCGCCCGGTCCGCCTGCACGCCTGGCGCACCGCCCGGCTCGCCTCGGTCCGGCCGGTGACCACTGTGGAGGGTGACGCCGGGGTGATGGTGACGCACGTGGCCGTGGAGCGGGCCGGTCACGCCGGCGACCTCGTGGTGGAGGTCGAGGCCGGCGGGGTCAGCCGTACGGCCACCATCGACGCCGGGACCGACGGCGGCCCGGTGGAGGTGCGGATACCCGCCGTACGCCGGTGGTGGCCGCGGGGCTACGGCGAGCAGGCCCTCTACGACGTGACCGTACGGCTGCGACAGTCCGCCGCGGGCGAGCTGCTCGACGAGTGGCGCGGCCGGGTCGGCTTCCGCTCGGTCCGCCTGGACCAGACCCGGGACGAGGCGGGCACCGGGTTCACCTTCGTCGTCAACGACGTGCCGGTCTGCGTCAAGGGCGTCAACTGGATTCCCGACGACGTGTTCCCCCACCGGTCGCGGTACGCCGAGCGGATCGACCAGGCGGTCGCGGCCGGCGCCAACCTGATCCGGGTGTGGGGCGGCGGCATCTACGAGGACGACGAGTTCTATCGCCTCTGCGACGAGCGGGGCGTGCTCGTCTGGCAGGACTTCGCGTTCTGCTGCGCGACCTACGCCGAGGAGGAGCCGCTGCGCTCGGAGATCGTGGCCGAGGCGACGGACAACATCACCCGGCTCATGCCCCACCCGAGCCTCGTGCTGTGGAACGGCAACAACGAGAACCTGTGGGGCATGGCGGACTGGGGCTGGCGGGAGCGCCTGGACGGCCGCACCTGGGGCCACGCCTACTACTACGACCTGCTGCCCGGGCTCGTCGCGCGGCTCGACCCGACCCGCCCGTACACCCCGGGCAGCCCGTGCTCGCCGGACCCGAGCCGGCACCCCAACGACCCGGCCCACGGCACCGTGCACATCTGGGACGTCTGGAACCAGCTCGACTACACCGCCTACCGCTCCTACCGGCCCCGGTTCGTGGCCGAGTTCGGGTGGCAGGGGCCGCCGGCCTGGACGACCCTGCGCCGGGCGATCAGCGACGACCCGCTCACGCCGGAGTCACCCGGCATGCTCGTGCACCAGAAGGCCATCGAGGGGGACGTCAAGCTGACCCGGGGGTTGGTGCCGCACCTGCGCGTACCCCAGTCCATGGTGGACTGGCACTGGGCCATGTCGCTCAACCAGGCCCGGGCGGTCCGGACCGGCGTGGAGTGGTTCCGCTCGCTGTATCCGCTGTGCACCGGCACCATCCTGTGGCAGCTCAACGACTGCTGGCCGGTGGTGTCCTGGTCCATAGTGGACAGTGACGGCCGGTGCAAGCCCGCCTTCTACGCGCTGCGCCGCGCCTACGCCGACCGCCTGGTGACCGTCCAGCCGTCCGACGCCGGCCTGCAGGTGGCGCTCGTCAACGACACCCCGCAGCCGTGGTCGGGGACACTGTCGGTGTCCCGGCGCTCGTACGACGGCGAGGTGCTGGCCGAGGAGGAGAGCGAGGTCTCGGTCGCGGCACGCTCGGCCGCGCGCGTCGAGGTGCCACGCTCGGTGGCCGGCCCCGACGATCCCGGTGCGGAGCTGCTGCTGGCCGAGCTCGCCGGCGAGCGCGGGCTCTGGTTCTTCGCCGAGGACCGCGCCTCGGCCCTGCCCGCGCCCCGGTTCTCGGCGACCGTGACGCCGGTCGATGGCGGGGTGCAGGTCAGGCTGACCGCGCAGGTGCTGCTACGTGACCTGGCGCTGCTGGCCGACCGGGCTCACCCCGACGCGGTCGTCGACGACATGCTCGCCACCCTGCTACCGGGCGAGACCGTGACGTGGACGGTGCGCGGCCCCACCCCGCTCGACCCGGATCGCCTGCTCGCGCCCGACGTCCTACGCAGCGCCAACCAACTGGTCCAGCCGTCGTCGTGACGCCGGCCGGTCCGCGGGGCCACGCGGCTGGTCGGGGCGCCGGGACCGGTCCGCGTCCACGCCGGCCCATTGGTGCGCGACCCGGCGGCGGACCGAGGTCTCCCGCCCGGCCCCGGCCAGCCGCCGCCTCAATCCAATCGTTCGACCGAGCGGGCGGCGGGCCGGTCGGCCACGATCGCGACGGCCAGCAGGGCGACGCCCCAGGCGATGGCGAGCGCCGCCCACTGGAGAGCCAGGCCGCCGGCCACCCCGGGAAAGCGCAGCGAGCAGACGCCGAGGTAGGCCGCGCTGACCCCGACCCGGACGGCGGTGAACCGGCGCAGCGTCGGCCGTACGGCGGCCAGCACGGTGAATCCGACCAGCGCCACCGCCAGGGCCCCCTGGATCACCCAGTGGTTGACGTTGTTGGTGATCTCCTCCGGCGGCCGGCCCTCGCGGGCGGCTTGGTACATGTCGACGGCGTAGGCGAGCCAGGGCACCGCGCCGAGCGCGGCGAGTCCGGCGTACGCCCACCGCGGCCACGACCGGTCCCGGCCGGGCCGGTTCACTTCGGATTTCAGAACTCCGGTCCGGGTCGCCGGCCCCGAGGTCCCGCGCCGCCGGCCGAGCGCGGCCAGGCCGGCGAGCGCGCCGGCGGGCACGATGAGCGCGATCAGCATCCACCACACCGCGTACTCGCCGGTGACGACCGCCGAGACGGCGATGAGCGCGGCGACCCCGGCGAGCTGGGCCGCGATCTCGGTGGCCCACCTCGGCTGCACGGTGACGAGGACCAACCCGGCCACGATGAACGCGGTGACCAGCAGTCCCCACCCGCCGTCGAGGATGGCCACGGGTCGCCACAGGGCGTCCGGGTCGATGGTCACCGCCAGGTCGACGAGCCCGAAGCCGGGCAGGGCCCACAGCAGGGCGAACACTCCGGCCACCACCCGGATCGCAGCGCGCATCCGGGCATGATCCACCGCCACTGGGGAAGCCGACCGGGCGGGGACGGCCGAGGTGGCCACGGACACACCCGGGCGGCCAACGCGCGAGGACTTGCCGCGACGTCAGCCGTGCCTCACCACCGGAGGATTCCGCGCGGCGCCCGCCGTACCCTCGGCAGCTCGGGCGGCGGTGTCACGAGTCGAGGCGGTCGACGACCGTGATGTCGCGCGGTCGTTCCGCCGACGGCAGGTGCGTCCGCTGCCAGGCCCGCAGCCGGTCCTCGGTGAGCTCGGCGCCCGGCCGCGGACGGACGACGGCGGAGAGCCGCTGCCCGTACTCGGGGTCGTCGACCGGCCTGACCCGCACCTCGGCGACCTCGGGATGCTCGGCCAGGGCGGCTGCGACCGCGTCCGGATAGACGTTGGTTCCGCCCGACACGATCATGTCGTCGACGCGGCCGTCCAGGTACAGACGCCCGACCGCGTCCAGGTGACCGAGGTCGCCGGTGGCCACCTCGCGCCCGCCCGGCAACCATCCGCTCACGTGGACCTGGCCGACGGATCCGGGCGGCAGCAGCCGGCCCTCGGCATCGCGGATGCGCAACCGTACGCCGTGCGGGGCCCGGCCCACCGTCCCCGGCGCGGCCGCGAGGTCGGCCGGCGTGGCGATGGCCGACCACCCCGCCTCGGTGGTCCCGTACAGATTGAAGACGATATTTCCAAACTGCGCTACGAGCTCGGCGTGCAGCTCGGCGGAGAGCGGCGCGGCCCCGCTCACGATCGCCCGCAGCCGCGACGGCGCCGACCGCCGCCGTTGCTCGGCCGCGATGCGGTGCAGCTGGACCGGCAGGGCCACGAGCAGCTCGGCGTCGTACTCGGCGGCCAGATCGAGAATCCCGGCCGCGTCGCGGCCCGCCGCCAGCACCACCGGCGCCCCGATCGCCAGCCCGGCCGCCAGGTACGACAGCCCGAAGCCGTGGTGCGGCGGCGCGGCGAGCACGAAGGGCTTCCCCGGGCGCAGCGGCAACAGCTGCAGGTGCGTGGCGACCGCACCGAGCAGCGTCCGCACCGGCAGCGTGCGGGTGACCGCCTTCGGGATCCCCGTGCTGCCGGAAGTGAGCACGGTGAGCCGGGCCGGACGCCGGGGGCGGTCCGCCACGGCCGCCGGCACCAGGGGGCCGCGCTCGGCACCCTCGACCGGCAGGCGCCAGCCCGGCACCGACTCGCCATCCGGACGGTCGAACCGGCGGGTGATGGCGTCGTAGCGTCCATCGTGGACGATCACCCGCAGGTCGTGGGCGGCGAGCAGGTCCGGCAGCCGGCTCGCCGGGGTGTCGGGCGGCACGAGCACGGTGTCGACGCCGAGCCGGCCCAGGGCGACCACGGCGAGCACGAACTCCCGCCCGGGCTCACAGGCGAGACCGACCCGGCCGATGTCGACGAGCGGGGCCAGCCGCACCGCCCAGTCCTCGGCCTGGTCCCGCAGCTGCTGGAACGAGAGTGGACCGTGGCGATCGACGAGCGCCACGCCGGTGTCGGGCCCCGCCTCCAGCGCGGCGGCGAGGGTGCCGCCGTAGCGCCACGCGGCCCGCCCGGCCCGCGCCAGCACTCCGGGCCGCAGCAGCCCGGCCCGGCGCAGCGCGCGGGGAACGGTGAGCGCGTGCGCGGCGGCCAGGAAACCGGCGTAGCACCGCTCGAGCAGCGCCGGGAACGCGACCGCGAGCGGTTGGCCCAGGCGGGCCCACCACGGCCAGATCGTCCGCGGGCGACGGGCGATGGCCCGACACACCATGGCCGCGGCCTCCTCCGGCGTCGCCGCCGGTATGGGCCATCGCGCCAGGGTCGGCGCGCTCATCCGGGTGCGGACCATTCCAAAGTAGATGGTGCTGACCGTGACGCCGTCGCGGCGCAGCTCGGGAGCGGCCGAGCGCAACCAGATGTCGAACGCCCCTTTGGAGGCGAGGTAGGCCGACCACCCGGGCGGGAAGCCGGCCAGGCTCGCGGTCGAGACGTTGACGATGTGGCCACCTCCGGCGGCGCGCATCGCCGGCAGCAGGCCGAGCAGCAGCGCGACCGGGCCGAGGTAGTTGATGCCGGCGGTGCGCGCGATGTCGTGGAAGCGGTCGGCGGTCGCGGCCACGGACCGGTTGATGCTGTGACCGGCGTTGGAGACCACCACGTCAACCCGGCCGTACGTGCGCAGCAGCTCGGCGGCGAGCGCGCCGGCCGCCGCCGGATCGGACAGGTCGCAGGGGTGGGCGGTCGCCGTGCCCCCGGCGTCGACGATCCGCTGCCGCACCTCGGCCAGGCGGGCCGCGGTCCGGGCGACGAGCACTACCCTCGCCCCGGCGGCCCCCAGCCGGATCGCGGTCGCGGCCCCGATGCCCTCCGACGCCCCGGTCACCACGACCACCCGGCCCGCCACCGCCCGACGCAGGGCCGACTCGCTCGTCCCCGGCCCGGCGATGCCGGCCAGGATGCGCAGCGCCCGTCTCACGCCGACATCCTGCCCCAGCGCCGCCCGCCCGTGGTGTCAGGCCGGGGTCGGCGCGCACCGTCATGCCCGGTGGGCCAGCGGACGGGCTCGCCGGCCATCGGCCGATCAGCCGGCGACCACGCGTCCCCGCGGCCACCTGTTCCGGCACCAAGCGGTCCGGCGACCAAACGTCCGGGCGAACCCGGGCCCCGGCGACCAAGCGGTCAGCGACGAGCGATCCGGCCATCGGCGCAGCCCGGGGACCGGCGTGGTCCGGCCTCCGGCATGGTCCGGCCACCAGAGCAGTCCGGCCCGGACCGGCCGGCGGCGGCACCGATCTTGTCGGAGGTGGCGGCTAGCGTGGGCCCGTGCAGCTCTCCCGGTCGGATGCGGTGGCCCTGCGCCTGATGAGCCTGCTGCTCGCCCCCCGCCCCGACGGCTACGCCGGGGACCCGGCGCCCAAGGACGTGGCCGGGGTGGTGACCTGGCTCGGGGCGATGCAGGCGCAGGACAGCAACAGCGCGGCGTGGTCGTTCGGCGTGCGGCTGCCGGGCCTGACCGCGGCCGACGTGGAGGCCGCCGTGGAGCGCCGGGAGGCCCTGCGCACCTGGCCCATGCGCGGCACCGTCCACTACGTCCCGCCCCGCGATGCCCACTGGATGCTCGAGCTCATGGGGCGCCGCGCGCTGGCCGGGGCGGCCAAGCGCCGGGAGTTCCTCGGGCTGACCGAGCAGGTGGCCAACCGGGCGGTGGAGATCCTCGCCGACGTGCTGCGGGGCGGTAAGCGGCTGACCCGGGCCCAGTGCCTGGACGCGCTGGTCGCGGACGGACTCCCCGTCTCGGGGCAGCTCGGCTACCACCTGCTGTGGTACGCGAGCCAGCTCGGGGTGACCTGCTTCGCTCCCAACATCGGCACCGAGCAGGCATTCACGCTCCTCGACGAGTGGGTCCCCGACCCTCACCGGCCCGACCCGGAGGAGGCGCTCGCCACCATCGCGCTGCGCTTCTTCCGGGGCCGCGGACCGGCCACGGTCGCCGACTTCGCCGGCTGGACCGGGTTGCCGGTCACCCAGTGCCGCCGCGCCGTGGCCGCCGCCGGCGACGCGCTCGTGGAGGTGCTGGTCGACGACGTCCCGATGGTCGCCGAGCGCGCCCTGGTCGAGGCGTACTCCCCGCCGCCGCGCCGCCGGGCGGCACACATGCTCGTCCTGCCCGGCTTCGACGAGTTCATCCTGGGCTACAAGGACCGCTCGCTGGTGCTGGACGACGCGCACAAGCAGGCCATCGTCCCCGGCGGCAACGGGGTCTTCCAGCCCACCGTCGTGCGCGACGGCCGAGTCGTCGGCACGTGGCGCCGCGCGGTCCGGCGGACGACCGTGGCGATCACCGTCATCCCGCTGGTCCCGCTGTCCGCCCGGGACCGGACGGCCGTCGAGGCGGCCTTCGAGCCGTACGGTCAGTTCCTCGGCCTCGCCCCCACCATCACCTGGTCCGACTGACCGGCCCCGACCCGCGCCGGGACCGGCCCACCCCACCACGCGACCGCCTCACCCCACCACGCGACCGCCTCACCCCACCACGCGAACGGGCCGCCCCTCGACGCGGTCGGCCGAACCACCGAAGGGACCAACAATTCCAAAGCCCCCCGAGGGGGCCCGTCGCCGTTGATACGGTCCGGGAGGGCGTAGGGGCGGGCTGGCGAACGCCCCACCCGGCGAGGTCCGCGGCCGCCGGAGCTGGCCACGCTCGGGGCCGCGCCCCGTCCGGCGCGGGAGGGGGCATGCGACGCATCATCGTGGGGTTCGACGGTTCGACGTTCGCGACCGACGCGCTCCGCTGGGCGGTGACCGAGGCCCGCCGGCACGCCGCCGAGCTCGTGGCTCTCACCGTCATCGACGACCAGCCCGCGCCGATCCCGACCTCCACCCACCAGCCGCCGGTCGACCCGCGGCCGGACGTGCTGGCCGACCTGCGTGCCGCGGTGAGCGCCGCCGTCGACGGCTTTCCCGCGGTCTTCCGCTACACCCTCGGGTCGGCGGCCGCGGAACTGATCGCGGCGAGTCGGGACGCGGACCTGCTCGTCGTGGGGTCCCGCGGTCGCGGCCGGTTCACCAACGCCCTGCTCGGCTCGGTCAGCCGGGCCTGCCTGATGCACGCGCCCGGCCCGGTCGTGGTGGTCCGGCCCAACTCGACGCGCCAGATGGACGGACGGGTCGTCGTCGGCGTCGACGGATCGGAGGCGTCCCGCGCGGCGATCCGCGTGGCGGCGACCGAGGCGCGGCTGCGCCGGGCCGAGCTGCAGGCGGTCCACGCCGTCCACTGGGACCGCATCGGGACCGAGTTCATCACGCCGACCGACGACCAGCTCGTGGAGTGGGGAACCCACCTCGTCCACCAGCAACTCGCCGACCTGCACCAGCACCTGACCGAGGCCGGGGTCGAGGTCCAACCCGTGATCGTCCCCGGTCACCCCGGCGACGTGCTGGTGGATTACAGCCGCACCGCCGACCTGCTCGTCCTCGGCTCCCGGGGGCACAACCCGCTGACGAGCCTGCTGCTCGGCTCCACCAGCGACTACTGCGCCCACCACGCGACCTGCCCGGTCATGGTCGTCCGCTCGCCGGACCGGGCGCCGGAGGGTCCGGCGTCGACGGGTGCGGCGCCGGGGACCTCCGCCCCGGAGGATCGACCGCCGCAGACCCCCGCGCCGGAGCGCGCGGCGTCGGCGATCCGGTAAGCGCGGCAGGAAAGGCAGGCAGGCGATGCCCTCGTCGCCCGGCGGACCGTCCGGCGGCGGCCACCACCACCTCCCACCCCACGAGGTGGTGCTGCTGCTGCAGACCGACCCGGACCGGGGCCTGACCAGCGCCGAGGCGGCCCGACGCCTGGCGCGCTACGGGCCGAACCAGTTGCCGGCGGCGGCCCGGGCCAGCTGGCTGACCCGCCTGGCCCACCAGTTCGCCAATCCCCTGGTCGGCATCCTCATCGCGGCCGGCGTGATCACCGCCGTGCTCGGCGAGTACGTCGACTCGGCGGTGATCGCGGGAGTGGTCCTCATCAATGCCGTTGTGGGGTACGTCCAGGAGGCCCGGGCCGACGCGGCGCTGGACGCCCTGCGCTCGCTGGTGCGCACCACCGCCCGGGTGGTGCGCGATGGCCGGGAGCTCACCATTCCATCGGCCGACATCGTCGTCGGTGACCTGGTGCTGGTGGAGGCCGGGGACAAGGTTCCGGCCGACCTCCGGCTGATCCGGGAGACCGAGCTGCAGGTCGACGAGTCGGCCCTTACGGGCGAATCGACGCCGGTCGTCAAGGACGAGGTGGTGCTGCCGCCGGAGACGCCGGTGGCCGACCGACGCAACATGGTCTACAACGCGACGCTGGTCACGAGCGGCGCCGGCGCGGGGGTCGTGGTGGCCACGGGAGCCGAGAGCGAGGTCGGCCGGATCCACCGCCTCGTCAGTGCCGCCGAGACGCTCGTCACTCCGTTGACCCGCAAGCTCGCGCGGTTCAGCAAGGTGCTGACCGTGGTCATCCTGGCGCTGGCGGCCGTGACCTTCGGGGTCGGCCTGGCCCGCGGCGAGAGCGTCGCGGCGATGGTCACGGCGGCGATCGCGCTCGCCGTCGGGGCGATCCCGGAAGGACTGCCCGCCGCGGTCACGATCACCCTCGCCATCGGGGTGGGCCGGATGGCGAAGCGGCACGCGGTCGTCCGCCGGCTGCCGGCGGTGGAGACGTTGGGCAGCACCACGGTCATCTGCACCGACAAGACCGGCACGCTGACCAGGAACGAGATGACCGCCCAGGCGGTGTGGACGCCGGACACGCGCTTCGAGGTCACCGGCACCGGGTATGCGCCCAACGGCGTGATCCGTCCGGTCGACGGGGGCGAACCCGTCGCTCGGGCCGACGCCGGCGCCGCGCTGACGCCGGCCCTGCGCTGGTGCCTGATCGCGGGGGCGGGCTGCAACGAGGCGGACCTCATCCACGACGAAGGCCCGCGCGAGGGTGAAGACCCGCGCAAGGGCGACGACCCGCGCGAGCCGGCGCGCTGGCGCATCGTGGGTGACCCGACGGAGGCGGCGCTGCTCGTCGCCGCAGCCAAGGCCGGCATCACCGCCGACACCCTCGCCGCCCACTACCCGCGAGTGGCGACGATCCCGTTCAGCTCCGAGCGGCGCTACATGGCGACCCTGCATCGGGATTCGCAAACTGAGCGACTCATCGTGCTGGCCAAGGGCTCGCTGGAGCGGATCCTCGATCTCTGCGACGCCGAGCTCGGGGCCGACGGGACACCGCGCCGGCTCGACCGCGCGGCCGCGCAGCGCGCCGCGGACGGCTACGCCGCGGCGGGCCTGCGGGTGCTCGCCACCGCGGTCGGGCTCGACGTCAGCCGGGACGACTTCGCCGAGGACCGGCTGCCGGCCAGGCTGGCGTTCACCGGGTTGTTCGCGATGCTCGACCCACCCCGCGAGGACGCCATCGCCGCGGTACGGGCCTGCCGGGAGGCGGGGATCACGGTCATGATGATCACCGGCGACCACGCCACGACCGCCACGGCGATCGCCGAGCGGATGGGTCTGCTCGACGGTCCGGACCGCGGGCAGGTGCTCACCGGCGACGATCTGGCCCGGCTGGTCACCGCCGACGGCATGCCCACCACGGACGACCGTATGGCCACTGTGGACAGAGCTCGGGTGTTCGCGCGGGTCTCCCCGGAGCAGAAGCTCCGCCTGGTGGAGGCCCTGCAGGATCGGGGCCAGGTCGTGGCCATGACCGGCGACGGAGTCAACGACGCGCCCGCGCTGCGCCAGGCCGACATCGGCGTCGCGATGGGGCGGAGCGGGACCGAGGTCGCCAAGGACGCCGCCGACATCGTGCTGACCGACGACAACTTCGCCACGATCGAGGCGGCGGTGGAGGAAGGACGGAGCATCGTCGACAACCTCACCAAGTTCATCGTCTGGACGTTGCCGACCAACATGGGCGAAGGCCTGGTCATCCTGTCCGCGATCGTGCTCGGCGCCACGCTGCCCGTCCTGCCGACCCAGATCCTCTGGATCAACATGACCACGGCCGTCCTGCTCGGACTCATGCTGGCCTTCGAGCCGTCCGAGCCCGGCGTCATGACCCGGCCGCCCCGCGACCCGCGCCAGCCCTTGTTCGGCGCGGCGCTGGTCACCCGGGTCCTGCTGGTCTCGGCGCTGGTCGTGGCCGGCGCCTGGTGGCTGTTCGAGTCGGAGTCCGCCCGGGGTGCGAGCGTCGAGGAGGCCCGCACCGCCGCGGTGAACGCCATCGTGGCAATCCAAGCTTTCTATCTGTTCAGCTGCCGGTCGTTGCGCCGGTCGGTCCTGCACGTCGGGCTGTTCGCCAACCGCTGGATCGTCGTGGGCGTCGCCGTCCAGGTGGTCGCCCAGCTGGTGCTCACGTACGTTCCGGCGATGCACACGCTCTTCCACACCGCACCGATCGGCCTCGACGTCTGGGCGCGCATCCTCGGCGTCGCCGCCGGGGCCGCGATCGTCGTCGGCGTCGAGAAACGGGTGCGCCGGTGGGCCGACCAGCGACGAGCGGCCGCTCCCGCCACCGGGCGTCACGCGGTGGCGGGCACCACGATGACCGGACGATGAGCATGGTGCAGCGTCGCCCGGGCGACGCTGCCCAGCAGGATCTCCCGGGCCGCCGAGCGTCCCCGGGACCCGACGACGAGCACGGCGGCCTCGCGTTGCCGCGCGTAGGCGGCCAGCGCGTCGGCCACCGCCCGGGCGTGCGAGCCGAAGCGTCGGGCGGCGGGCAGCGTCACCAGCTCAGCGCCGGCCGGCGGCCCCGCCTCCCCGGCCTCGGCCGGCTCGGTTGCGGTGGCCAGGGTGGCTTCGTCGCCGTCGACCGCGACGAGCACCACCGGCCGGGTCGGGAACAGGCGACCGGCGGTCGCGACCGCGGTCCGGGCGCCGGTCGACGCGTCGAACCCGACGAGCACGGGGCCGGTGCGCAGCGCCGCGTACTCGGCGGTCAGCAGCGGCCGCGGCACGACCAGGACGGGCCGGGGGGTATGGCGGACCACCACGTCGGAGACGCTGCCCAGGGCGGCGCTGGTCCCGCTCAATCCCCGGGCGCCGACCAGGACCAGGTCCGCGTCGACCTCCTCGGCGATCGACGCGAACAGCAGCCCTTCACCGCCGTAGCTGCGTCGCACGAGCGGTTCCGCGTCCCAGCCGGCGGCCCGGGCCAGGATGACGCCCGTCGATACCACCTGCTCCGCCTCGTGGGCCCCCTCGCGCTCAATGGCCTCGCGGAAGTCGTCGATGGTCGACACGCCGGCCCAGACGCGCTGGCGGATGCTCTCGCTCGCGAACGGCGGCGTCCACAGATGGGTGACCCAGCATCGGGCGTTCGGCAGCAGCAGCGCGCCCGCATCGATCGCCAGATTTGCCGACGGCGATCCATCGTAGCCGACGACCACGCGAACCGGCTCCGTAGGCATGCTGACCCCGCCTTCGTCCGTCGGGCGATACCGACCGTCCACCCGGCGCGACGGGCGCCGCGGCGTCGCGCGGCCGCACCCGGCCGCGCCCGTCGCACGTTCGGTCGGCGGCCGGCTCTTCTCGAACCGTGCCTGAGCCTTCGAAACTAGTCTGGCGCATATGTCCGGTGTATCGGGTTGGCGGGCCTTTTCGCCTGTATGGGCGAGAATCGGCGCCGAACGGCCCCACGCCCGGGGCGGCCCCGCTCGCGGCCGGAACCGTCCATCGGCGACCCGGTAGAGGCACGCCATGGTGCTCGTCGTCGCACTGGCCGCGATGGCTGGGCTGGCCGTACTCGCCCCGCTCCTGGCCCGCCTGCTGGGGCGCAACGCCGGATACGTGCTGGCCGCCGGCTTCGTCGCCGTCGCGGCGGTGCTCGGCACGGCCGGGGCCGGGGTGGTCGCCGGCGAGGTCCCGACCGCGTCCTGGCCGTGGCTGCCCCGCTTCGGGGTGTCGCTGACGCTGCGGCTCGACGGCCTCACCGCGCTGTTCTGCGTGCTGGTGCTCGGCGTCGGCGCGCTGATCCTCGGCTACTGCCCCCGGTACCTGCGCCCGGAGCACCGCCACGGATCGATCTACTTCCAGCTCACCGCCTTCGGCGGCGGAATGCTCGGGCTGGTGCTCGCGGGCGACCTCGTGCTGCTGTACGTGTTCTGGGAGCTGACGAGCGTCCTGTCCTTCTTCCTCATCGGCTCGGTCGGCGCGCGCGGAAACGCCCCGGCGATCCGGGCCCTGATCATCACCACGATGGGCGGGCTCGCCCTGCTGACCGCGATCGTGCTGGTGGCCGTACGGCTCGGCACCACCGACCTGGCCGCGGTGCTGGCGGCGCGGGACCACCTGCTCGGTACCCCGGTCGGTCACGCCGTGGCCGCCCTGCTCATCGTCGCGGCCTTCACCAAGTCGGCCCAGACACCCTTCAGCTTCTGGCTCCCCGGGGCCATGGTGGCGATCACGCCGGTGAGCGCCTACCTGCACGCAGCCACGATGGTGAAGGCGGGGATCTACCTGTTGCTGCGCTTCACCACCGTGTACGCGGGCCAGCCCGGCTGGTCGCTCACCTTGCTGACCGTCGGCCTGGTCACGGCCATCATCGGCGCTTTGCGGGCGCTGCGCGAGCACGACCTCAAGTCACTGCTGGCCTACTCCACCGTGAGCCAGCTCGGGCTGCTGGTCGCGGCGATCGGCGTCGGGACGACGGTCGCACTCGCCGCCGCCGTCCTGCACACCTTCGCCCACGCCCTGTTCAAGGCGACGCTGTTCATGCTGGTCGGCATCATCGACCGCGAGGCCGGCAGCCGGGACATCCGCCAGATCTCCGGCCTGCGGCGGGTCATGCCGGTGACCGCCACGTTGACCGGGGTGGCCGGCCTGTCGCTGGCGGGGGTGGCGCCCATGATCGGGTTCGTCAGCAAGGAGTCGCTCTTCGAGGGCTTCACCAGTGCGACGGTGTTCCCCGGCGCGGGCGCGGTCGCCGCGGCGCTCGCCGTCTTCGCCTCGGCGCTGACCTTCGCCTACGGCGTGCGGCTGCTCTACGGCGCGTTCGCCGGGCCGACCATGCAGCGCACGCTCTACGAGCCCTCGTGGCTGTTCCTCGCCCCGGCCGCGATCGCCGCCCTGGCGAGCGCGGCCCTGGGTCCGGGCGTCGTGGTCCTCAATCCGTTGATGCATCGGGCGATCCTGGACGTCGAGCCCTGGGGAACGCCCCCGTCCTTCCAGCTCTGGCACGGGTTCAGCCCGGAGCTGGCGCTCTCCGGCCTCACGATCGCCCTCGGGTCGGTGCTCTTCCTGGCGCGGAACCGGGTCGACCGCATCCTGCGGCGGTTCCCGGAGGATCGCGGCGCCCAGCGGTTCGAGGCCTTCTATTTGGCCCTGGTCGGGCTCGGCGCCGTCGTCGGCCGGCCCGACCACCGTCGGTCGACCGGGTCCTATCTGGCCCGGCCGGTGGTCGGCCTGGTGCTGCTGGCCGTGGCCGGCCTCGGTGTGGCGACCGGACTACCCGGCGCCTACCCACCGTCGCGCGCGCTGGACTGGGGCGTGGTCGTGCTGCTCGTCGCGGCGGTGAGCGCGGTCGTGCTCATGCGCACCACGCTCGGCTCGGTGGCGGCGCTCGGGACGGTCGGGCTCCTGGTCACCACCTGGTTCGTCACCGCGGGCGCGCCCGACGTGGCGCTCACCCTTCTCCTCGTCGAAATACTTACCGCTGTCGTGGCTGCCTTCGCGCTGCGCGGACTGCCGGCGCGGCTCGCGCCCGTCCACCGCTTCGGGGCCCTCGGCGCCGGGGTGCTGGCCGGGCTGGCCGGGCTCGCCGCCGCCGCCGGAACCTTCGCGCTGACCGGCCGGCGGGACCTGTCGGCGGCCGGCGAGTACTACCTCGACGTCGCCGAGCAGGCGACCGGGGGCCGGAACGTCGTCAATACCATACTGGTCGATTTCCGAGGGCTGGACACCCTCGGCGAGATCAGCGTGCTCGCGTCCGTGGCGCTCGGCCTGGCGCTGCTGTTCGCCGGCGCCCGCCCGGTCGCCGGCCGCCTGGCGCCGTACGAGCCGCTGCTCGGGCCGGCGCAACGGCTGCTGGCGCCCATCATCGTCGCGTTGGCGCTGTACCTGCTCCTGCGCGGTCACGACGAGCCGGGCGGTGGGTTCATCGCCGCGCTCGTCGCCGGTATGGCGGTGGCGCTGGGCGCGCTGAGCGGGGGCGGCCGGTTCCGCGTGGCCCGCGGCCTGCGACCGGGCCCGCTGATCGCCATCGGACTGCTGGTCTGTGCGGGCGTCGGCCTGGCCGTGATGGTGGCGGGGCACCCGTTCCTGACGCCGGTCAAGGGACCGTTCGGTCTCTCGACGTCGCTGCTGTTCGACGCCGGGGTGTTCCTGCTGGTCCTGGGCGTCATGGTGACGGCGATCAATCGATTCAGTCTCGCCGAGGGGTTCGCGCCGTGACCGCCGCCATCGCCGTGGGAGTCCTCGTGGCCGCGGGGGTCTTCCTCATCCTCCGCCCCAGCCTGATCCGGGTCGCCTTCGGCTTCATCCTGCTGGGCCACGCGGTGAACCTCCTGCTCATGGCGGCCGGCGGGCTCGGGCGGCGGGAGGCGCCGATCGTCGGGCCGGACGGACCGGTGGCGCCGGCGGACCCGCTGCCGCAGGCCTTCGTGCTGACGGCCATCGTCATCTCCTTCGGCACCACCGTGTACCTGCTGGGCCTCGCCCGGGCGCAACGCCGCGGCGACCAGCGCGACGACGCGGGATCGCGGTCGTGACCGGCGCGCTCCTCATCGCGCCGGTGACCGTACCGCTGCTCGCCGCCGGCCTGCTGGTCGCCCTCACCCCGCGCCGCCGGCTGCACCGGGTCGTCGCGCTCGTCGCGAGCGCCACCGGCGGGGTGATCGGCGCCGTGCTGCTTCCATCCACACTGGACGGTCAGGTGCCGACCCTGAACGTCGGCGGATGGCCGCGCGGCTTCGCCATCGTCTTCGCCGCCGACACCTTCAGCGCGCTGATGCTCTGCGTCACCTCCGTGCTGGTGATCGCCGGCCTGGCCATCGCCGCCGGCACCGGGGACGACACCAACCGGTTCTACGCCCCCTTGGTGCTCGTCCTGTCGGCCGGCGTGGGCGGGGCGGTACTGACGGCCGACCTGTTCAACCTGTTCGTCTTCATCGAGGTCATGCTCGCGCCGTCGTACGCCCTGTTCACGATGACCGGCGGGCGCGACCGGGTGGCGGCCAGCACGGTCTACGTCACCGTCAACCTGCTCGCCTCGACCACCCTGCTGGCCGGGATCGCGCTCCTGTACGGCGTGACCGGAACGGTCAACCTGGGTGAGCTCGCCGGTTCCGCGGCCAGCGGTGGCGCGGCCCTGGCCGCCGGCGTGGTGCTGCTGGCGCTGGCGATCAAGGCCGCCGTCGCGCCGCTGCACGGATGGTTGCCCCGCTCCTACCCGCACGCGCCGCCCGCGGTGGCCGTGCTGTTCGCCGGGCTGCTGACGAAGGTAGGCATCTACGCGATTATCCGCATCTATTCGGTGCTGCTGGACGGAACGCCGCGGTTCCGCTGGATCATCATGGTCGCGGCCCTGCTGACCATGGTGCTCGGCGTGCTCGGGGCGCTCGGCGAGCGGTCCGTGCGCGGCGTCCTCTCGTTCGACATGGTCAGCCAGATCGGCTACATCCTGGTCGGCCTGGCTCTGTTCACCGCGGGTGGGCTCGCCGCGGCGATCTTCTTCATGCTCCAGTACGTCCTGGTCAAGGCCTCGCTGTTCGGCTGTGCCGCGGCCATCGAGGTCGCCGGCGGCACCGGCCGGCTCAACCGGCTCGGTGGCCTGGCCCGACGGGAACCCCTGCTGGCCGCCGCCTTCATGCTCGGGGCGTTGTCGCTGGCCGGGGTGCCGCCGCTGTCCGGATTCGTGGCCAAGCTCGCGGTCGTGACCGCGGCGGTGGTCGAGGGCGACTATCTCGCGGGTGCCGTCGCGGTCGCCGTCAGCCTGGCCACCCTGCTCGTCATGCTCCGGGTCTGGGGCATCGCCTTCTGGGGTGAACCACCTCGGCACCGCGCCGACGCCGACGACCGGCGCGCCGACCGCGGTGACGAAGACCTGCGACCGACGCGGGCGCGCGGGCCGGTCGTGGTTCCCGCGCTCGCCCTGGCCCTGCCCTCGCTCGTGCTCGGCATCGGCGCCCAGCCACTGCTGGCCGCCGCGGACTCGGCGGCGGCCGGGCTGCTCGATCTGTCGACATACGTCGAGGCGGTCACCCGATGAGCCGGGACCGGACGGCCGCGCGCCGGCTCGGCGACACGGCTCGGGCCACCGTCGTCCGCGCGGCCCGGCTGCTGGCCTTCGCCGGGCACTACCTCGTCCTGCTCCTGCGGGCCAGCCTGGCCGTCGCCCTGGAGATCATCACCCCGGGAACCTCCCTGAGCCCGGCGATCATCGAGTTCCCGCTGCGGGCGCGCACACCGGTGGAGGTATCCGTGATCGCGCATCTCATCAATCTCACGCCCGGCACGCTCGTGCTGGAGGTCCGCGACCGGCCGCGGGCGCTGTACGTACACGGCATGTTCGCCGCCGACCTGGCGGCGTTCCGCCGCGAGCTCACCGATCTGGAGGGGCGGATCCTGCACGCGATCCGGCCGCCCGGGAGGGAGGACGCATGAGCTGGGTGGACGGACTGCTCGTCGCGCTGGGGGCCGTCATGACGGTCGTCATCTGGCGCCTGGTGACCGGTCCCGCCAACGCCGACCGGGTGGTCGCGCTCGACCTCGGGTTCGTGGTCTTCGTCGCGGCCACGGCGCTGCTGTCGCTCCGGCTGGACGTCGCGGCGTTCGACATCCTGGTCCTCGCCGCGACCCTGCTGGGCTTCCTCACCACGATCGCCGTCTCCCACCTGCTCGAACGGCGGCCGCGATGAGGTGGGCCGACCTCGTTGGCGGCGTGCTCGCGGCGACCGGAACCGCCCTGATCGTCGTGGCCGGCCTGGGCATGCTGCGCCTGCCCGACACATACAACCGCATCAACGCGGTCACCAAGGCCGCCACCCTCGGCGTGGTCGGCGTCCTCCTCGGAGTGATGATCATCAAGCCGAGCGCCACCGCGCTGGGGCTGCTCACCCCGGCGATCATCCTGCAGTTGCTGACCACGCCCTTCGGGTCGTACGCCGTCGGCCGCGCGGCCCACCGCTCCCGCAGCCCGCTCGCGCCGATCACCCACCACGACGAGCTGCACCGCCCCGTGCCCGTCTACCGGGCCGGGCCACCGCCGCCGTGACCGCGGCCCGGGACGGTCGGCGTCGGCCGCCACCAGGCCCCGACGGCCCACCGTTTCCGGAGGTCCGGGCCGGCCGACCGCCCGCTCCGCCGGAGGTGGGGGCCGGTCGGGGCCCGCGGTCGTCGGGCGGGGACGCTCACCGGGGCCGGTCCCGGCGGTCGGACGCCGGCGAGTCACCCCGTCGATTCGGTGCCCAGGCGGTGGGACCGGTACGCTGGCGTACGCCGTGCCGGCCGGCGCCCCGGCCCGGCGGGCTCCGGCGCCACCGCAGGCCCGGGCGCGTAGCTCAGTGGAAGAGCACTCGCCTTACAAGCGAGGGGTCGCTGGTTCGAACCCAGCCGCGCCCACCACAAAGCCCCTGACCTGTGGAAACGCCAGCGACGTCGCCCATCGCGCCAGCGGGTGGGATCGGCGTCGCCCTGGCCGCCCCTATCCCACCCGTTGTCCCATCGGGCTGACCCGTGACCTGGGGTCGCACGCCTGGTGGCGGAGGCGTAAGGCCCGGGCGTTCCGGTGCCACCGCCACCCGCAACCAGTACGGCGACCGCGACCACGCCCGAGACGGCGACGGGCGCCATCACGATTCCCGCGCCGGCGGCCGTCCGTACCCGATGGCGCCGCCGAACGATCGCCGCTATGTCCACTGTCGACGGTGGTGGCGACACCACTGGGTCGAGCAGCTCCTACGTCATCGACGCGGCTCGTTCCGCCTCGACCGGGTGAGGAGCGAAGACGGCTGCGGCCCGCGCGGACGGCCCGACGGTCAGGCGGGTGACGGGTCGCCGACGTTGTTCGCCAGGGTCTGCAGGATGTCGGGCAGACGCTTGCGCAGGTCGGCCGGCAGGTCCCGGACCGTCTCCTCGGCGAGGGTGACCCAGAGCTCGGCGACCTGCTCGACCAACGCCTTGCCGCGGTCGGTCAGCTCGACGATGGTGGCGCGCTTGTCGTTCGGGTCGGGCCTGCGCTGGATGTGGCCGGACGCCTCGAGCTTGCGCGTCATCAGCGTGACGCTGGGCGGCTCGCAGCCGAGCGCCTCGCTGAGCTGCGCCTGGATGCGGGGGCCGGTGCGGTCGAGCTCCAGCAGGAGGGCCTCCTGGCCGACGTGCAGGCCGAGCGGGGCGAGCAACTGCGCCGCCCGGGCGCGGTGGCGCAGGCTGAGCAGGCGGATCGCCTGGTTCAGGGCCAGAGCGTACGCGTGATCCATGGACCCTCCTTGACAGCAGATCATTATGCGCATAACGTTATGCGCGTAAGATTATGCGCATAACGTTATGCGGATAACGACTAAGAGTAACTCATGCTGCAACGTCAGGAGCCCACATGACGGTGAAGGTCGCGGTCATCTACTACAGCTCGACGGGCACGGTCCACGCCCTCGCTGAGGCCGTCGCCGAGGGCGCCGCCTCGGTCGGGGCCGAGGTCCGGCTGCGCCGGGCCGCCGAGCTGGCCCCCGACGACGCCATCGACAGGAACCCGATGTGGCGCCGCCACGCCGACGCGACCGCGTCGATCCCGGTGGCCGAGCTGGACGACCTGCTCTGGGCCGACGCGTACGCGTTCGGCACGCCCAGCCGGTTCGGCACGCCGGCCGCCCAGCTCAAGCAGTTCATCGACCAGGCCGGTGGCCTGTGGCGGGAGGGTCTGCTGGCCGACAAGGCGGCCACCGCCTTCACGTCGGCCTACAACCGGCACGGCGGCAGCGAATCCACGATCCTCGCACTGAGCAACATCTTCTATCACTGGGGGGCGATCATCGTCCCGCCCGGCTTCACCGACGCATCGGTATTCGCGGCCGGCGGCAACCCCTACGGCGCGGTCGCCACCGGTGGCGAGGGAGCCGACGCCCAGGCCCTGGCGGCCGCTCGCTACCAGGGGCAGCGCCTGGCCCGGTTCGCACTCCGCCTGAAGGGCGCCCCCGTCGCCGTGGGTGCCGACTCGGGCGCCTGAGACGCGGGCGGCGAAGGAACGAGGACATGACAAGTACTCGCACCCAAACCCAGCCGGTCAAGCCGTACACCGGCCCGGCCTGGCTGGTCCTCGCGCTGGCGTGCGCCGGCCAGTTCATGGTCATCCTGGACGTGGCGATCGTGAACGTCGCGCTGCCCTCGGTGCAACGCGACCTCGGGTTCACCGGCCCCGGGCTGGCCTGGGTGGTCAACGGCTACGTCCTGGCGTTCGCCGGGTTCATGCTCCTGGGCGGTCGCGCGGCGGACCTGTTCGGTCACCGTCGCCTGTTGGTCGCCGGGCTCGGTCTCTTCTCCCTGGCGAGCCTGGCTGCCGGCCTGGCGACCACGCCGGAGATGCTGGTCATCTCGCGGGCCGTGCAGGGTCTGGGCGGCGCGATGCTGGCCCCGGCCACCCTCGCTGTGATCAACACCTGCTTCGCCGAAGGCCCCGAGCGGGCCAGGGCCTTCGGGGCGTGGTCGGCCGCCGGCGGCGTCGGTGGCATGGTCGGCGCGATGGCCGGCGGTCTGCTGACGACCGGGCTCTCCTGGCGGTGGGTGTTCCTCATCAACGTGCCGATCGGGGTCGTGCTGATCGCGGTGGCCATGACGTCGCTGGTGGCGGCGCCGGTTCGGCGCGAGTCGCTGGACCTGGTCGGAGCGGTCACCGGCACGGCCGGCCTGGCGTCTCTGATCTACGGGGTCATGCAGACCGCGGACCACGCGTGGGGTTCGGCGACCGTGCTCCTCCCGGTCCTGGCCGGGGTGGCGCTGCTGGCGGTGTTCCTGGTGGTGGAGCAGCGGTTTGCGACGGCGCCGATGATGCCGCTGCGGCTGTTCCGGAACCGGAGCGTGGCGGTCGGCAACGGCCTGCTCCTGCTGTTCGGCGGCATCGCCATCGCGATGTGGTTCTTCTCGTCGCTGTTCCTGCAGAACGTGCTCGGCTACAGCGCGCTCGGCGCCGGGCTCGGGCAGACCCCCGCCGCGGTCATGTTCGTGGTGGTGGCGCGGCTCGCCGCCGGCTGGCTGCCGCGGGTCGGCGTCCGGCCGCTGCTCCTGGCCGGATGCGCGAGCTTCGTGGCCGGGTTCGGCTGGTTCTCCCGGGCCGACGCCGGCAGCCACTACCTGACCAGCGTGCTGGGGCCGACGCTGCTCGTCGCCCTCGGCATCGGCCTGGTGTTCCCGACCCTGATGGCGTCGGCGACCGCCGACGTCCCGCCGGGGGACGCGGGGATCGCGGGTGGCCTCGCCAACACGGCCAGCCAGGCGGGCAGCTCGATCGCCCTGGCCGTCTACGCCACCGCGGCCGCCGCCCGGGCGGCCACCCACGACAGCGCCGCCTCGTCGCCGGAAGCGCTGGCTTCCGGGTACGGGCTGGTCTTCGGCTTGGCGGTCGTCGTCGCCGTCGGAATCGCGGCGGTCAGCCTGCTGCTGCCCGGGCGGCCGCGGAGCTGACCGGCGACACCGCGTTGCGTCGCGCTGTCCACGCGATGACGTACCGGGGCGATTCCCACCGCTCCCGGCGAACCGCGTGGGCAGCGCGCCTCGGTGGCTCGGCCGTACCGGCCCCGCGAATCAGCCTGCGATGCCGTGCGGGATCGCCACGACCACCTTGTCGCTGGTGACCTCCCGCACCTGGACGCCTTCCGTCTCGCCGCCGACGGGGACCGTCAGGGTGGTGCCCCCGATCTCCAGCGTGACCCAGCCGTTCTCCACCTTGATCAGCTTGGCTTCGACGCCGAAGACGGAGGCCGAGGCCTCAACGCCCCGCGGAAAGGTCACCGTGCATTCCTGCAGGCCGCAGGCGACATCCACCCCCTCGCCGCCACCGCACCCGGCGAGCAGGGCGGCCGAGACCACGAGGGGCAGGCCGAGCTTCCGCACGACGGCACGACCGAAGTCACGACGCACGCGCCACAGGGTAGCGAGCCGCCGCGGACCGGCGCCGGGCGCCCCGCGGCGCCCGGGCCGGTCAGCTCTCCTGCCGCACCAACTGCTCGAGGTACTCGTCGATGAGCTGATGCTGCAACTCGACGTACTCCTTGTTGCACTCCCACTGGGCGACGGCGGCGGCGATCTCGGCCTGCTGGATCTCGCGCAGCTCGCTCATCTGGTCCGGCGACAGAACGTCCTCGATGCGCAGGCCGGTGACGTCACGCCCCTGCGCCTCCAGGGCCGCCCGCTGGGCCTGGAAGGCCTGGGCGAACGGCGCCGCCAGGTCGGCGAAGTACCCGACGATCTCGTCACCGTCGAACTGGCCGTACCCCCGGCTCGCCATGCAGGCGCGGGACTCGGCCCGGGCCTGCTCCACCCGGGGATCGGCGTGCATCATTTCGATGGCCCTGCTCTCCAGCTCGCTGAAGTAGGCGGGCACCACCTGACCGCCCGGGTCCGGGGAGGGGCCGAGCTCGTCGAAGACGCGCAGTCGGCACTGGATGTCGGCCTCGGTGTAGGCATCCCTGGCCGCCTCATCCAACTGCTCGACGATGGCCTGGTTGGGATCCTCGGGCTCCTCCGGCGGCGGACGGTCGATAAGCGTCGACATGCCGAAGCCGTACATGCGCCGGAACTCTTCCTCACTGAGGTCGAATGGTCGCAGCGACGGGCGCGGTGGCGTGTACGGCACGTACTCGAACCCGGCCGCACCCATGCACTCGACCATGATCTCGTTCAGCCGGCGGTAGTACTCCTCCCGGACGAGTGGCTCGGACGGATCGGCCGTGGAGAGCACGGCATCGCGGACCCCGGGCGGGATCGAACTGGAACCCTCACCGTCCTCGCTCGGGCCGCACGCGGTGAGCAGCACCACGGCGATCACCGCCGTGGTGCTGCCGACGAGTCGCGTCAGATGCATGGTGATTCAGAACCCGTAGGTGCTGTACCTCGGCGCGTAGATGCGTGAGTCCGCGCACTGCCAGTCAGCGCAGAGCGCGTAGGTCGCGCTGCTGTTGCCCTGCTGGTCCCACGCGTTGTACGTCTTCCACGGGCCGGTCGTGCACTGCGAGCCCACCACGCTCCTGCTGGGATCCCACCAGACCGCGTAGGCGCACAAGCCGTCGCCGTCGACGACATCCTGAAGCTGTCCGCGGTAGTTGCTGTCCCCGTCGCACGTGGAGGTGCTGCCCGAGTACGGGTACGGCCGCTCGCGCAGGATGGGCCCGGGCCGAATCTCCAGCGAGAACTCCGCCGATGCACCTCGACCCCGGCACCCCGCCTCGGCGGGCGAGGCAACCACGGCTACGAGGATCGCCGCCGCGAGGACGCTCAACACCCCGGCCAGGCCGGCGAGCTGCCAACGACGAGCAACTGAATGTGTGAACACTGCTGACCCCCCATCGTCAGGCTAATGTCTGACGGCAGACTCCCAGCCGCGCCCATCGATGTCAACCGCATATCTGCATCTAAAGGCATGATCGTGGCGTTATTCACGGTCGACCACGGAAAGCCGGCGGGAGACGACCCCGGGCGCCGATCAACGGGTGGTTCGGTGTCGAGGCATCGCAGTAGATGATCGTCGGCCGACGGTGCCGGTGCGCCTTGGCCGGGACGCCCGGCGCCGAGGCGTTTGGCAAGATAGGCCGCGACGGCGTCGGCTGGAGCGTACACACGGGGTGAGCGTGTTTCGTCGTGTTTGGTCCTGGGGCGCGGCGATGGTGCCGTCCACCTCCCGGACCCGGATGCGCAGGCTGATGCTGGTGGTCGGGGTGGCGGTGGGAGCCGCGACGGCGGGCTGGCTGGCCGGCCAGAGCGTCCTGTCACCGGGGGAAGCGACGAGCCGGGCGCCGGAGCCGAGCCCGATCACCGTCCCGGTCGAACGCCGGGTGATCCAGAACGCCGTCGTGGTGCGCGGGACCGTCCGCTACGCCGCTCAGTTCGATCTTTCGGTCGACTCCGATCTGGGCGACGGCTCGCTGGGTGCGCTCGTGCTGACCGGCCGGTTGCCGGCGCCGGGGACGGAGCTGGCCGAGGGAGCGGTCGCGGTGGAGGTCTCCGGCCGGCCGGTCTTCGTAATGCAGGGAGATCTGCCGATGTATCGCGGCCTGCGTCCCGGCGTCCAGGGCGAGGACGTGCGGCAGCTGGAGTCTGCACTACGTCGGTTGGGGTTCTTCGCCGGCACCCCGGACACCACCTACGACCAGACGACGGCCGCCGCCGTCCGCGCGCTGTACGCCGACGCCGGCTACGCGGCGGTGGGGTTGTCGACCGAGGAGCAGCAACAGCTCGCCGCCGCCCAGCAGCAGCTCGACGCGGCGCGCGCGCAGCGGGTCGCGGCGGAGCAGGCCCTGGCCGAGGCCACCGCGGGCCCGCCACAATCGCAGGTGCTGGCCGCGCAGGGCGAGGTGGAGCAGGCCCAGTTCGCGGTCGAACAGGCGCAGCGGGCCTACGACGAGGCGGTGGCGGCCGGCGCCGACCCGGCCGAGATCGCCCGGCTCGAGGCGGAGCTCGCGGCGGCGAAGAACCGGCTCGCGGTGGCCCAGGCCCAGCTCGAGGAGCTCACCGCCCCGCCGGACACGACCGCGTTGCAGCAGGCGCTGGCCGATGCGCAAGCCGCGGAGCAGGCCGCGCAGCGCAACCTCACCCAACTCAACGCGACGCTGGGATTCCGGGTCCCCCGCGGCGAGGTCGTCTTCGTGCCGAGCCTGCCGCGGCAGGTGGGGCTGGTGAACGCCAAGGTCGGCGACACGGTGGAGGGGCCGGTGCTGTCCCTGACCGCCAGCAGCGTCCAGGTCGACATCTCGCTGTCGGCCCGGGAGAAGGAGCTGGTGACGGTCGGCGCGGCGGCTCAGCTCGACGACTCGGTGAACGACATCAACCTGAGCGGAACCGTCGCGTTCATCGCCGACACCCCCGGCACCGATGGGGCGCCGCCGGGCAGCTACTACGCTCGCATCGAGCTGGCCGACGCCGACCCGCAGCAGGTGGCCGGCCTGAACCTGCGAGTCCGGATCCCGGTTGAGTCGACCGACGGGCCCGTGCTGGCCGTCCCGGTCGCGGCGCTGGTCACCGACGCCTCCGGCGAGGTGACCGTACGCGTGCGGCAGCCCGACGGTGACGGCTTCCGCGAGCGGGACGTCCGGGTGGAGGTCGGCCTGTCGGCGGACGGCTTCGCCCAGGTCACTCCGATCGACGGCGAGCTGGCCGAGGGCGACCTCGTGGTGGTCGGGAGCCAGTGGTGAGCGTCGACGCGCCCGCCCGGGCGGCGGTCCCGGTCGCCGAGCTGCGCGGCGCCGGGCGCACCTTCGACGGGCCGAGCCCGGTCATCGCCCTGCGCCCGACCGATCTGAGCATCTACGCCGGGGACTGGATCGCGGTCACCGGACGCTCCGGGTCCGGCAAGTCGACCCTGCTGCACCTGCTCGGCCTGCTGGACCGGCCCACCACCGGCACGTACCTGCTCGACGGCGTCGACACCGCCGCGATGTCCGACCGGGAACGCACCCGCCTGCGGGCCCGGCACATCGGGTTCGTGTTCCAGAGCTTCCACCTGCTGGCGCACCGCAGCGCCCTGGAGAACGTGATGCTGTCGCTGATGTACGCCGGGTGCCCGCGGTCCCAGCGGGCGGCCCGGGCGGCCGAGGCGCTGGACCGGGTCGGGCTGTCCCACCGTCGCGACGCCCTCCCCCCGACCCTCTCCGGCGGCGAGCGACAGCGCGTCGCCACCGCCCGCGCCCTGGCCACCGAGCCGGCCCTGCTGCTGGCCGACGAGCCCACCGGCAACCTCGACTCCGCCACGGCCGAGGAGGTGCTGGCCCTCTTCGACCGCCTGCACGCCGAGGGGCAGACGATCGTGCTGGTGACCCATGACCCGACCGTCGCCGCCCGAGCCCACCGGCGCCTGCACCTGGTCGACGGCACCGTCTCCGAGGCCGCGCCCCGGACACCGGGAGTGTCCAATGTGGCGTGACCTCGTCAGCGAGGCGCTCGCCGCCATGCTCGCTCGCCCGCAGCGCACCGCGCTGACCGCCCTCGGCACCCTCGTCGGCATCGCCACCCTGGTCACCGTCTCCGGCGTCGCCAGCACGGCCGGTGCCCAGATCATCAACCGCTTCGACGAGCTCGCCGCGACCACCGTCACCATCGTGCCGGCCGAGTCGGCGGATTCGCAGGCGACCGTGAACCTCATCCCCTGGGACGCGCCCGAGCGCCTGCAGCGGCTCAACGGCGTCGTCGCCGCCGGGACCCTGACCCCGATCCCGCTGAGCACGGCCTCGATCCGGGCCACGGTCGTCAACGACCCCCTCGCCCCGACCGCCATCGACGCCCATCTGGTCGCCGCCTCGCCCGGCCTCGACCGCGCCGTGCGGGGGCAGCTGGCCGCCGGCCGGTTCTTCGACGCCGGCCACGACCAGCGCGGCGACGCCGTGGCGGTGGTGGGGCGCAACGTCGCCGCCCAGCTCCAGCTCGGCGACCTACGCCTGCAGCCGGCGGTCTTCGTCGACGACCGCCCGTACACGGTCATTGGCGTACTTGATTCGGTCGAACGGGCGCCGTCGCTGCTCTCCTCGGTCATCGTCCCGAACCAAGTCGCCCGGGACGTGTACGGCGTCACCGCACCCGAGTCCGTCATCATCGAAACCGCCGTCGGGGCGGCCAACCTCATCCGCGCTCAGGCCCCGATCGCGCTCGCTCCCCAGCAGCCCGAGGCCCTGACCGCCGTCCAGCCACCCGAACCGGCCGCGACCCGGGCCCGCATCAGTGACGACGTCCGGGTCCTGTTCCTGGTCCTCGGCGCGGTCAGCCTCGTCATCGGCGGCGTCGGCATCGCCAGCACGACCCTCGTCTCCGTCATCGAACGTACCGGCGAGATCGGCCTGCGTCGCAGCCTCGGCGCCAGCCGTCGCCACATCGCCGCGCTCTTTGTCGTCGAGTCGGGCCTCACCGGCCTGCTCGGCGCGATCGTCGGCGCCTCGACCGGTGTCCTGCTCACGGTGGCCATCGCCGCCACGCAACGGTGGACCCCGGTCCTCGACGGCTGGCTACCGCCCGCCGCGGCCGCCCTCGGCGCCCTCATCGGCGTCCTCGCCGGCCTCTACCCCGCCTGGCGGGCCGCCCACATCGAACCCATCGCCGCCCTGCGCGCGCACACCTGACCGTCCCCGAGTCGCGCCAACTATTCTGCGTATGGCAAGATCCAGCTATTGCCATAGCCGCACTCGTCAGCAGGCGGAGACATCACGGGTTACGGAGCGGCTGCCGCCTCGGTAGTCATGGTCAGCAGGATCAGCGCATCGTGCTCGGCGGTGCCAGGCGCCGCCTGGTAGACCAGCACCCGTAGCCCGTCGGCGGTGCTCAGCACCTCGTTGGACAGCGTGACCGCGCCGATCACGGGGTGCTGGAATGCGGTCTCCCCGCCACGCTTGACCCACACGTCGTGCCGGCGCCAGAGCGCAGCGAAGTCGCTGGCGGCCGCGGACAGCTCCGCGACCAGTGCGGCCGTGCGGTCCGGGTCGGAAACCTCAGTGGTACGCAGGTGCGCGACGCTGTTGCGAGCCACCCGATCCCAGTCGGCGAACAGCGCGCGGGCCGCCGGATGGACGAAGGTGTACCGGATCAGGTTGCGCTGTTCCGGCGGCCAGTCGCCGAGGCCGGGCAGCAGCGCGAGGCCTTCCGGGTTGGCGGCCAGCACATCATTGACGGCGTTGAGTACGTACGCCGGGCTGGGGCGCACCGACTCCAGGAGCAGCCGCAAGCCGGGCGGAGCAGGTCGCGTCCTGGCGGGCAGGCTACGCGGTGTCCGCCCAGCGACGCGGTCGGCCAGGGCGAGCAGGTGCCGGTGCTCATCGTCGGTGAGCCGCAGGGCCCGCGCGAGCGCGTTCAGCACGGCGTCGCTGGGTGCGCGCTCCCGGCCCTGTTCGATCCGCGTGTAGTAGTCGATGCTGATGCCGGCCAGCGCCGCCAACTCCTCGCGGCGCAGCCCCGCGGTCCGCCGCACGCCCGGCCCGGTCGGCAGTCCCACATCGGCCGGGCCGATCCGGCTCCGCCGATTCCGCAGGAACTCCGCCAAGGCGTTCACGCCCCGAGTGTGCCACTGGCCGACGCATGACCGGGTGGCCGTATCACACCCAGGAACAGCCCGGCCTTCCAGGAGGCAGCGCGGACGCCGACGGTGGAGTCATGACCGACGCAATGATCATCGGGGGTGGCTCCGGTATCGGACTGGCCCTGGCTCGAACGCTGCTCACCGAGGGCATGAATGTGACGATTGTCGGCCGCACGGCGCCGCGGCTCGCCGCCGCTCGTCGCCGCCTGGCCCACGTCGCCGGACCGGACAGAATCCGCACCATGGCGGCGGACGTCGCCCGTGAGGACGACGTGGCCGCGCTCTTCGCTTCGACCGAGCAGGTCGACCACATCGCGGTCACCGCGGCCGACGCCACTGGCGTGTACGGACCGACCAGCACCGTGGCCACCGCAGCCGCGCGGGCCATCGTGGATACCAAACTGCTCGGGGCCTGGCTGGTGGCCAAGCACGCGGCCGGACGCGTGACCGGCTCGATCACCTACACATCAGGGATCAACGCCTACCGGCCGAACGGATCGAACACGATCATCGCCGCGGCCAACGGCGCACTCGCCTCCCTGGCGTACGGCCTGGCGCTCGAGCTGGCGCCCGTACGGGTGAACGTCATCTCGCCGGGTTGGGTGGACACCCCGATCTGGGATCAGGTCGCCATGGACAAGTCGGCCGCGTTCGCCGACCTCACCCAGCGGCTCCCGGCCCGGCGCGTCGGCACCCCCGAGGACATCGCCCGCGCTTTCCTGGCCGTGATGCGCAACGACTACATCAGCGGCGCCGTGCTGCACGTCGACGGCGGCCACCGGCTCATCTGAGCCGCCGGTGGCCGGCTCCGATGAGCGCCGCCCAGCCGCGGACCGGAGTTCCGGAACGTCCCGGGTCATGACTGAGCATGACGGCGCCGTCACCACCTCGCCTCCGCGACCGCTCCCGTGGGGAGCAAGAGCCAGCGTCGGGGCGATCACGGCGGACCAGCCGCGCCGTTCCTTGCCATCACGGAGATATCTGACTAAAGTCAGGCATCGTGACATCGACAGCCGCCCTCCGGCGGTTCAACCGCAGCTACACGCAACGGATCGGGGTCCTGGAGGACTCGTTCCTCGGCCTCGGGATGCCGCTCGCCTCGGTCCGGCTGGTCTTCGAGATCGGCACGCAGCCCACGACCATTCAGGCGTTGCGGGCCCGGCTCGGACTCGACTCCGGCTACCTCAGTCGGCTGGTGCGAGGCCTGGAGCGACAGGGGTACGTGACCGTTCAGCCCGACGTCACCGACCGGCGCCGCCGAGTGCTGACGCTCACCGACGACGGCCGGAAGCTCCTCGTGGAGATCGAGGCGCGGTCGGAGGCCAAGGCCCGCGCGATCCTCGACCCGCTGAGTCCGCGACAGCGGGAGCGGCTCGCCGAGGCGCTGGCCACGGCCGACCTGCTGGTGCGGGCGGCCACCGTGAACTTCGAGCGGGTCGACCCGGCCGACCCGCTGGCCCGGGAGGCGGTGACCAAGTACTTCGCCGAGCTGAATGAGCGGTTCGAGAACGGCTTCGACCCCGGCCCGCTCGGCCCGGCCGACGACGAGCAGTACCGGCCCCCGCAGGGCGTGTTCGTCGTCGCCCGCAGCGACGGTGAGCCGGTCGCCGGGGGCGGGGTGCGGGCCTTCGCCGGCGCCGGTGAGATCAAGCGGATGTGGGTGCACCCGGACTGGCGGGGTGCCGGCCTCGGCTCCCGCATGCTGCGCCGGCTCGAGGAGGAGGCCGTGGCCCTCGGCCACCGGGTCGTCCGCCTCGACACCCGGCACGTGCTCACCGAGGCGATCGCGCTCTACGAACGCAGCGGATACCAGCGCATCGAGCGGTACAACGACAACCCCTACGCCACCCACTTCTACGAGAAGCGCCTGGCCGCCTGAGCCACCGCGACGTCGCTCGCGTGCCCCCGGCTACGTCGCTCGCGTGCCCTCGGCCGGGCCGAAGATGACGAGGACGGTGAAGTCCTCCTCGATGTCTATGAAGCGGTGCTCCTCGCCGGCCGGCACGAAGGCGACGCTTCCGGCGGACATCGGCACGCTGCCGGTCGGTGTCCACAGTGTCGCCCGCCCACCCGTGCAGACGTAGATCTCGTCCTCGGTGTGGGGCTGCTGGGGATCCGTGCCGCCGGCCGGCAGCGAGTAGGTGCCGACGCTGAGGTCGGGCACGCGCAGGTGCTCGACCCAGTGGTGGATCCCGGTGGCGGTGTGACGGCCGGCGCCCTCGATCAGGTGCATTCCAGCACCGTACGACCAGCCACCGCCGCCCGACCAGACGGGGCTCCGGCGCCCGCCGGCCCGATGCCCCACGGCGTTATTGCCGGGTGGCGAGGATGAGGCTGTCGTCGAGGTCCGGGGGCAGGGCGTGACGCCGGATCTCCCCGTCGCGCCTATTCGCCCACCTGGTCGTCGCGCCCCTCGGTCGGCTTGCGCCCGGCCCCACCGGCCCGTTGGTACTTGGCCCGGAACTTCTCGACCCGGCCCGCCGTGCCGAACTGGCGCCGCTGCCCGGTCCAGAACGGGTGGCTCGCCGACGAGATGTCCACATCGACCACCGGGTACGTATTGCCATCAGTCCACTCAATGGTCTGATCGCTCTTGGCGGTCGACCGCGTGAGGAAGGCAAAGTCGGCCGCGCGGTCACGGAACACGACCGGGCGGTACTCCGGATCATTGCCGGCCATGCCGATGTCCCCTTCACTTCGGCTCACTCTCATCCACCCTAGGCTTGCCCCGGCGCCGCCATGGCCGACGGACAAAGCTCAACGCCCTCACCCGTCGCTTCGCCCCCAGACGTCGTCCCGCGAACCGCACATCGCGCCTGCCCTCACGGTGGCGTCACCACGAGCGTCTGTCGTGGACAGCCAGCGGTGTGGCGTCAGTTCGCGACGGTGATGGCGGCGCCGACCGTACTGCGGTCCTCGAGCGCGTCGAGCACGGCCGCCGCGGTGGCCGCCCGCGAGGTCTTGATGCCGAACCAGAGGCTGGCGTTCCGGCGAGCGCGGTACCGTCGGGTGGGCCGGTCGGTGAGCCGGGACGGGCGGATCACCGTCCAGTCCACATCGGATGCTCGCAGGAGCTCCTCCGCCGCCCGGAAGTCCGCGAAGGACTCCCGAAGCAGGCGGTTGAGGATCGGCTTGGCCACGAAACGGGAGAGCGGGTCGCCGCTGTCGGCGAACGGCCCGTCGGCCGTGACCACGGCGATCCGGGTGACACCGCTGGCGGCCATGGCCTGCAGCGTGGCTGCCAGGCACTCGGTGACGACCCGGGAATCGCTGTGGCCGGTGGGCCCGATGGTGAACGCCACCGCGTCACAATCGCGCAGCGCCGCGGTGAGCGCGGCCACGTCGCGCCCGTCGGCGACCGCCCAGGCCTCGTCTACCGCCGCAGCCGGCCGGCGCACGACCGGACGCGGCTGATGGCCCCGCTCGACTGCCTGCTCAACGACCAGGCGTCCGGTGCGTCCGGACGCGCCCAGGACGGCGATGCGCATGGCGCAGCCTCTCCTTCCGCATGTGTGACACGGGCAACCGGGGTACCGGGCCACCGCAACCGATGCATCGTCGACGCCGGGCCGGCGCCGGCCACCCGCGCAGGCGGCTAGGTCGTGCGGCCTCCCGCAGTCCCCTGGTCCGGGCGAAAGGACGAACCGCGGTCGCCTCGTGTGACCCCACACCACCGCGACGCTTGTCACACTGGGGTCATGTCACAGCCGGGACCGGCCGATCGTCCCATCGGCGTGGAGTCACAGACCGACCAGCGGGACCCGGTCGCCGCCGCCTGGGACCGGGACCGCAGCTACGTTTTCGGTGTCGCGGATCGAATCCTCGCCGACCCCGACGAGGCTGAAGACGTCGTCCAGGAAGCCTTCGCCCGCCTCGCCCTGCAACGCATCGAAGAGATCGACGACGTACGGGCCTGGCTGGTCGTGGTCGTCCGCCGGCTCGCCCTGGACCGGCTCGGCGCCGCGCACCGACGGCTCTCGATGCCATCAGGTGCCCTCGACGACCAGCCCGTACCGGGGCCCGAGGACCGGGTCTCGCTCGACGACGAGGTCCGGCGGGCCCTCGGTGTGGTGCTCGACCGACTGTCGCCCGCCGAGCGCACCTCGTTCCTGCTCCACGACGTCTTCGGGGTTCCGTTCCCCGAGGTTGCCGCGCTGGTCGGCCGGTCGCCGGAGGCCTGCCGGCAGCTCGCGGCCCGGGCGCGGCGCGCGATCCGCCAAACCGAGCCGACCGGCGGGAGCGTGCCGCTGGATCCCGCGCTCGCCGCGGTCTCGGAACGGTTCCTGGCCGCCTGTGCCGGCGGCGACCTCAGGGCCCTGGCGGAGGTCCTCGCCCCGGACGTGTCCGGGTGGGCGACGCTCGATGGGGCGCAGTTGGGCTTCGCGTCGGGCGTGGAGGACGTTTCCCGACGGCTGCTGCACTTCCTCGGCCCCCACCGGGGCATCGAGCTCACCGCCCTGCCGTTGGAGCAGGGCGTAGGTGTGTTGGCCGTACGTCGGGCCGAACCGTACGCACTGGTGAGGCTGGAAATCGACGGCGGCCGCGTACAGGCGATCCGGACCACGCTGCTGTCCGGCTGACGACCCCACCACGCGATCTCGTCCGCGGCACCACCGTCGCGGGCCCGCCTGAGCTGCTCGCGACCTCACGGCCGGCCACCGCCAAGGCGTCCGCGACCGCGGCTGACCGACGCGTCGACGAACCGGGTCGACGGCGCCGACGCGGCCAGCCGACACGAACGACAGATGAGGAATCACCATGGATTCGACAAACGTCCGTCCGCGTCGGCGCCCGCTCCTGCGCCGGATACTCATCGCCACGACGGCCACAGTCGTCGTTGTCGTGGCCGCCGTGGCCACCTTGGCGTACGTGGCCTTCGGCCGGGCACCGGGGAACTCGCCCAGGGACTTCCTCAGCCGGCCGCGGCCACCGACCGGGCAGGTCGTCGTGGCGGCCGGCGCCAGCATGACCCAGGCTTCTCTGGGAGCCGACTGGGTTGGCGCGTTGCGGGACCGGTTGGGACCGGCCGGCTTCGAGTTCGTCAACGCCGGCGTGAACGGCAACACGAGCGCGGACCTGTTGGCGCGACTGGACGATGACGTGCTGGCCTGCGAGCCCGACGCGGTCATTCTGCTGATCGGAACGAACGACGTGCGCGACGGCGTGCCGATCGACGCCTACGCGGCGACGCTTCAGTCCATAATGGACAAGCTCACCCGCACCGGCGCCCGGGTCGCCATCCTGTCGCTCCCACCGCTCGGCGAGGACCTCGACTCGCCGGCGAATCACCGGCTTTCCGCGTTCAACGACGTGATCGAGCAGGTGGCGTACGACTACCAGGCGACGTACCTTCCCCTGCACGAGCGCCTGGTCGAGGTGATCCGCCAGGAACGTCCGGCCGGGAAGCCAGCCGGCTCCTTCAGCTTCCCGCTCGCGTTGCGCACGGCCTTCGAGCACTACGTCCTCAGACGCAGCTGGGACGAGGTCGCCGCCGGCAACGGCCTGACCGTCCTCACCGATCACATCCACTTGAGCGACCGGGCCGGCGCGATCGTCGAGGACCTGGTCGCCCACTGGCTCACGACACCGACATCAGCATCGTGACCTTGGAGGTTTCACCCCCCTATAGGGGGTACTACCTTCCATGATCTCGTAGCGGACGCACCCAGGGTGTGACCCTGCGACCGTGGACGTGACCCAGTGGACCACCAGGGTGGCCCAGTCCTTCGACATCGTCGGGGCGGCGATCATCGTCCTGGGCTTCGTGTGGTCGATCGCGCTCGCCATCCGAACCTGGCGCACGACCGGCGGCCGCGAAGGCTACCGCAGCCTCCGGACGACATTCGGCCGCACCGTCCTGCTCGGCCTGGAGGTACTGGTCGCGGCCGACCTGATCCGTACGGTCGCGGTGGCGCCGACCCTCCAGAACGTCCTCGTCCTCGCCATCATCGTCGCCATCCGTACATTCCTCTCCTTCTCCCTGGAGGTGGAGATCGAAGGGTCCCTACCCTGGCGCCGGACAACGGGCCGCGTCCCGGCCCGCCCGTCGGCTACCCCGCCGCACGAGCGCTGATCCGCCACCAGTCACCCAGCCGTCACACCACTCCACGATCGAAAGCCCCCGGTGACGGCGACACCGGCCGAAGCAAGGGGCAGCGGGGCCGCGACAGCCCCGGCGGTGAGCCGCTACAGCACGCCCGGGATGAGGGCCCGGCGGCTGGCCGGGTAGTCCGGGAACGTCCGTTGGTACCAGCGGTGGTTCTGCACCGCCCGTGGACCCAGGTTGGCCGCCGTGTAGACGGCGAAGGCCAGGCCGGGCCACGACCAGGTGGCCAGTGCCCATCCGCACCACTCGATGATTTCGCCGAGGTAGTTGGGGCAGGACACCCACCGGTACAGGCCGCCGTACGGGATCTTGTAGCCGGTCTCCCCCGCCGCCCGCAGGTTGCGCAGCGTGCGGTCGGCCGAGAGGTTGATCGCGTAGCCGACGAAGAAGATCAGGACACCGAGCAGGAACCGCGGGTCGGCCAGCCAGGAGAGCGGGTACTCGCCGAGGCTCGACACCCAGCGCGCGTTGATGAAGGCGTTGAGCAGGTTGAACGCCACGGCGAGCAGCACCACGAGCACCGGCATGCGGCGCCCGCCGCGCATGAGGAACGGATAGATGAAGGAGCGCTGCAGGTAGTGCACCTGCCACAGCGCCAGAAAGACCAAGGGTACGACCTCGGCCCGCCGGGCCCCGGCGAAAAACACGGCCGCGAACACGATCGGTGACACGGCCTCCATGACGACCCAGCCGACCCGGGCGGGAACCGTCGGCCCCCAGCCGGCCCGGCTGTGGCGACCGTACGGGGCGGTTATGAATGTCAATCCAATGAAGGTCGCCGCGGCCAGCGCGAACTGCAGGATGACGAGGGCGGCGAACGCTCCGGACATGTTGATCACCGTAGCGAAGCCCACCGCCCACCACCAGACGCGCATCGCCCACGACGCCGGCCAACCGTCAGCCGGGAGGCCACGGACCGCAGGCGGGAAGCCGTCGACGGGAGCCGCCCGCCACCGCCACGGGGCGCGACTCATCACCCCCGCCGGAGAAGCGGCTTTTGCCACATATCCCCGGCTTCGTCAGCAATGATGGGTCACAGAAAGGCGTCCAGGCCCGACCGGGGTAGGCACACAGGCTCGACCGGGGTAGGCACACATGCCGGAAGAACATCTCCCGCCGGACGAGGCGGATCTGCGGCGGGCGCGGGAGACGGCCCGCGAGTGCGAGGCCGCCGCCGCTGACCTCGTCTCCTTCGCCGATCGTCTGTCCACCGAGATCACGACGGCCGACATCGCCGAGTACGACACCCTGATCGCCCGCGAGGCGGCGGCGCTGTCGCGCCGGGTCGAGGCGTTCGGCCGACTGGGGCTCGGGGCCGGCAGCATCGACCGCTCCACGAGTGAATCGGCGATCTCGTAGACCGGCGACGGCAGGCACAGACGGCATCCGCAGACTGAATCCACAGTGGACAGAAACGGGGGCACAGCGCCCGCCGACGGGTCAGGAAGGTAACCGACATGAAGATACGCGCGGTGATCGACGGGATCGAGCGGGCGACGGTACTGGACCGACCGGGCAACCCGCTGCAGTCGGCCGTGACGAAGGTCCTGCGTGGGCGAGTCCGCGACCTATTGCACGGCGTGTGGCTCGGCCACCCTCTCCATCCCATCGTGGTCCTGGTGCCCATCGGGTCGTGGCTGAGCGCGTCGCTGCTCGACGCGTTGCGCATCAACCACAAGGCCCCTACCGCTTTGGTCGGCGCGGGCAGCGCCGGTGCGGTCGCGGCCGCGATCACCGGCCTCAACGACTGGGCGTCCCTCACCCGTGAGCAGCGCCGCACCGGGCTGGTGCACGCCGTCACCAACACGGTCGCCCTCGGGCTGCAGGTCGCGTCGCTCGTCGCCCGCCGCCGGGGCAATCTGCGCACGGGCCGCTGGCTCAGCTACGCCGGCCTGGCGACGGTGGGCTTCGGCGGGTACCTGGGCGGCCACCTCAGCTACCGGCAGGCGGCCAGCGTCAACCAGGCCGAGCCACTCCTGCGCCGCATCCCGGAGGGGTGGCACGCGGTGTGCGACCTGGAGTCGCTGACCCCGGGCCGGCCGCAGGTGCACCACATCGACGAGGTGCCGGTCCTGGTCGTCCGCACGGCCGACGACGACGTCACCGTCATGATCGAGCGCTGCGGCCACGAGACCGGTCCCCTCGGTGAGGGCGAGGTGCGTCGCATCGACGGTACCGATTGCGTGGTCTGTCCGTGGCACGGCAGCACCTTCCGGCTCTCCGACGGCACCGCCGTCCACGGGCCGGCCGCCACCACCCAGCCGCTGCTGCGCTCGCGGGTCCGCGACGGTCTGGTCGAGGCCGCCCTGCCCTGAGCCGGCCAGAGTCTCCCGATAACCAGCGAGCCCGGTGCGAGCCGTACGACGTGGCCCGGACCCAGCCCGGCCGGAGGGAGCCGCGGCCCTGAGCCCGCCGGTCCGAGGAGCGCGGCCGATCCCTCGTCGTCGACTCGCCCGGGCTTCGACCCAGAAGGGGTGTCATGACGTCGGTTACGCCGCCGGCCGTCCTGCGCCGCACGTGGGTCCGGCGGGGCCGCCACCGCCTGCACGTCCGGTATCGCACCGGTCGCGGCGTCCCGATCGTGCTGCTGCACGGCTTTCCCGACTCCCTGCACCTCTACGACCGGCTGCTGCCGCACCTGAACCCCGATCGGGCGGTGGTGACCTTCGACTTCCTCGGCTGGGGCGACTCGGACAAGCCGGCCGGCTACCCGTACACGGCGACGAACCAGATCGGTGACATCGACGCAGTGATACGCCATCTCGGCCTCGAGCGGGTGGTGCTCGTGGCGCACGACGCCTCGGGGCCGGCGGGTCGGCCGGCTGCGTGGCTTCACCGCACCGGTGCGGATCGTCTTCGGCGCCGACGACCCGTACCTCAACGTGCACGTGGCTCGGGACCTCGCCGGGCGCTTCCCGGCCGCCGACCTGTATCTGATCGCCGGGGCCCGTCACTACGTCCAGGTCGACGAGCCTCGCCGCGTCGCCGAGCTTATTGAAAGCCTTGCCTAGCTGCACAAGCGCAGGGCGGCCCGGCGCGACGGTGAGCTGACCACCGGCCGCCTCATCCTGACCCATGGGCTCCTGCGGCCGGCCGTGCCTCACGAACCCGTCCCCGGCCGGCGCTCGGGGCCGCGTGGGGCGCGAGGGATGACGGACGCGCCGGCTAGAGTGGGAGACCGTGTCCACCACCCCCGACTCCCCCGTCACCCCAGACTCGATCGTCATCCGCCCCGCCACCCCGGACGACTACGCCGCCATCGCCGAGCTGACGGTCGAGGCCTACGAGGCCGACGGCCACCTGGATGGCGAGCACGGCTACCGCGAGACGCTCGCCGACGTGGCCGGCCGCGCGTCCTCCGGCGAGATCCTGGTGGCCGCGGAGGGGTCCGAGGTGCTGGGCGCGGTGCTGTTCCTGCCGCAGCCGGGGTCGGCCTTCTCCGAGATCGCCCGGCCCGGGGAGGCGGAGTTCCGGATGCTCGCGGTGGCCCCGAAGGCGCAGCGGCGCGGCATCGGGGAACGCCTGGTCCGGGCCTGCCTCGATCGGGCCCGCGCGGCCGGCGCCCAGGCGGTGGTGATCTCCGCCCGCGACTTCGTCCAGTCGGCGCTGCGCCTCTACGCCCGCCTGGGCTTCGTCCGCATCCCCGAGCGCGACTGGAGCCCGATCCCGGGGGTCCAGCTCGTCGCGCTCAAGTACGACCTGACCGGGCCACCGTCCGACCAGGGCCAACCGTCCGACTAGCGCCAACGGCCCGGCGAGGGCCACCCTCGCCGAGGGCGACCGTCCGATGAGGACGGTCGGCGCCCTCCCCGGACCCGCCCGCCGGCGCCGACAGTGGTGCCCGGTTCCGCGATCGGCGATACTCACCCACGTGGGTGACCATCAGGGTTTCACCATCGTCCTGCGCGGATACGACATCGGCGAGGTGGAGGAGGCCATGGAGCGGGTCCGCACCGCCCGGGCGTCCCTCGACCCGGCCCTGCGCGCCGCGGTCCGCCGGGAGCTGACCAGTCGTACGTTCCGCATCCGGATGCGGGGCTACGACCGGGCGCAGGTCGACGAGTACTTCCGCCAGGCCATCGACCGGCTCACCTGACCGCCAGCGCTCCCGGCCCGCCGGCCTTCAGGCCAGCAGCTCGAGCACCGCCCGCTCGGCGCGCGGGCCGTCCGGCCGGCACCCGCGGGGCAGGTCGATCGTCCGGCCCCGCAGGAACAGGTCCACCACCCGAGGGTCGACGTACGAGGCGCGGGCGACTGCGGGTGTGTTGCCGAGGTCCTCGGCCACTTCCCTCATCACCCGCGCCACACACCGTCGGGCCGCGGTCGGCGAACCCGGTGGGTCGGCTCGGGCCAGCGCCACGGCCGCCGCCACCGTGGCGTGCCAGGTGCGCAGGTCCTTGGCGGTCAGGTCGGCGCCGGCCGCGCGCCGGAGATAGACGTTGATGTCGCTGGCATGGATCTCGCGCCAGCCCCGGTCGGCGTCCCGGTACGCCAGCAGCCGCATCGACGCCCGGCGGAACCGCTTCAGCCGCCGCACCGCCGCCGCCACGGCCGGGTCCCGAATGGACAGTTCCCGCTCGATGCCACCCTTGGCTCGGTAGCAGAACCGGACGGTCTCCGGCCCAGTACTGCGCGCATGGCCGGCCAGCAGCGTGGCCACCCCGAAGGTGGGGTCGTCGTCGTTGGCGTACTGGTCGTTGCCCACCCGGAACAGGCCGCGGTCGATCAAGCGGATGGCCAGGGCGAGGACCAGCTCCCGGGACAGCTCCTCGCCGCGCAGGTCGGCGGCGACGCGTCGGCGGAGCCGGGACAGGCACGGCGCTATCTGGAGCACGTGGGCGAACTTGCGTCGCTCCCGTCGCTTCCGCCACTGCGGGTGGTACAGGTACTGGCGACGCCCGGCCGCGTCGATGCCGGTCGCCTGCAGGTGACCAGCGGGATCAGGGCATATCCATACGTCGCGCCAGGCGGGTGGGATGGCCAGCTCCTGGCACCGCCGCACCTCCTCCGGGTCGGCCAGGGCGGCGCCGCGCTCGTCGACGAACGAGAACCCGCGTCCCCGACGCCGCCGCCCGTACCCGGGCCCGCCCGGGTCCGCACGCCGAAGCCGCACGGGGCCGAAACTACCCAGCCCGGGCCGGCCTCACCCGACAAACGCCGCCAGACGCTAGCTGTACTGCCCACAGAGGTTGGTGACAGGGACACGACTGTTGGAGATCCATAAGGGTTGAAGACCTCCGGGTGAGTGTGGAGCTGCCTAACCACCACACCGTCACCTGGAGGTCTTCGTGCCCCACGCTAACGCAACCTTGACCGAACGCGGCCGTTTGAAGCTTGCTCAGTGTGTCGTGGACGACGGGTGGCCGCTGCGTCGAGCCGCTGAGCGGTTTCAGGTCAGCCCAACCACGGCGAAACGCTGGGCCGATCGGTACCGGC
>Ga0310834_100368_pt1 | contig 58149 bp, 42 predicted proteins | sample SM_ome_2_FD_201314 | JGI IMG/M metagenome (GOLD analysis project Ga0310834, IMG submission 201314) | Sorghum-adapted microbial communities enriched on stacked mutant (SM) sorghum from Joint BioEnergy Institute, Emeryville, California... ...
GTCCGAGCACGAGCAGCGGCTGTTCGAGCAGATCGAGCGGTCGCTGGCCGAGGATTCGAAGTTCGCCTCGGCGGTTCGCTCCACCGATCCGCGCTATCACGCGCGGCGTCGGGTCGCGTTCTCTGTGATCGCGGTGCTGCTCGGCCTCGCGGTCCTGATCTACGGCGTGGCCATCCGGATACCGCTGCTCGGGGTGGCCGGGTTCGTCGTGATGCTCGGGTCGGCGGCGTACGGGATCCAGGCGTTCCGCCGGGGTCGCGCGCCCGAGCTCAAGATCGTTGGCGGTAGCGTCGGTCGCGGCTCGCGGGGCCCGCGCCGGCAGGGCATCGTGTCCCGGCTCGAGGACCGCTGGCGCAACCGCCCCGAAGGCGACAAGGCCGGCTGATCGCGCGGCGCCCGCCGCGCCGTCCGCCCAGCGGTTTGTCCGTGAGGCCTGCGCCGAGGTCCCACGACCGTGTGGGTCCGGCGGCGTGCGTACGCTTCTCCGCGAGCCGGTCCACCCGTCTGCATTTCGTCGCCTGTCGCATCGCGGCCCGAGCGTCCGCCTCTCCGCGAGGCGTACCGCTGTCTCGCGTAAGGTGTACCGCTGTCTCGCGTAAGGTGTACCGCTGTCTCGCGTAAGGTGTACCGCTGTCTCGCGTAAGGTGTACCGCTGTCTCCGTAAGGCGCGCACGGCTTCTCCGAAGGCGCACGCGCCTCACGCTCGCCGCCGAGCCGCCCCCGCCGCGTGACCGTCGGCCCCGCGATCGTCGCGGGTGTCGGCTCGTTGCCGTCCTCGGGTCGCGGCGGTCCCCTCGGCTCAATTCCGGTCCTCGGATCGGCTCCAATCCTCGGATCGTCAACCGACCTCGGACCGTCACCGTCCTCGGGACCGTTGCGGTCCGAGGATGGCGGCCGTCCGCACGCACGCGCGACCGGTTCGTCGTCCGCTGACGGCCGCCGGGCCGGCCGACGCCACCCGGCCGGCCGACGTGCCCACGCCGACTCGGCCGGCCGGGGCGTACGCCTCAGCGACGCCGGCGACGACGGAGTGGGCCGAGGAGCAGGATGTCGCGCACCCGCGCGACTCGCCGGGACGTGGCCACGACGAACCCGTACCAGGCCAGCCGCCAGCGCATGAGCACCGAACGGGGGAACAGCGCGGCCGAGATCTGCTGGAGGCGGGTGGCGTTCTCGGCGAACGCCCGCCGGGCCTCCTTCACCGCCTCGTCCAGGTTCGTGGCCCGCACGGGGGCGGGGGCGTAGCGGGCCCGCTCCTCGGCGTGGGCCAGCAGCGCGGTCGGCGCGTGGCCGGACGAGCCGAGCTGGGGGGTCGTGGCGAGCCGTCGCGCCGTCGCCCGAGGGGTCTCCGCCGGGTCCACGAGCACGCCGTAGTCGATCATCGTGTCGAGCAGCTCCGCCCAGGCGTTGTGGGCGTCGAGCTGGGCCTGCGACATCGCCCTCGGGTCGGTGACCAGATCCTCCTGACCCGGGGGTGGCGGGTTCAGCGCGATCACCGGCCCGGTCCGGGAGCGTCGGCGCCACCGCAGCGTCCGGCGCTGCAGGCTCGGCGCGAGCAGCAGCGCGAGCAGGACGAGGGCACCCGCCCCGACGGCGACGTGCCAGGCCTGGATCGCCAGCCCACCCTCGTCGCCACCGCCACCGGACGGCACCTGTTCGTCCAAGGGGTCCCGGCCGGGCTGCGGGGCCGGGGAGGCCGGGGTGTTCGGCACCACCGGGTTGGTGGTCTCGTCCTCGATGTCGGGGGCCCACGGCGTCCGGGTGGAGCCCGGCACCGCCGCGCCCGGGGTGGCGTCGAAGGGCACCCAGCCGAACGTCGGGAAGTAGACCTCGGTCCAGGCGTGCAGGTTGCGGTTGGTCATGACGCGGGCCCCGTTGCGCAAGGTCCCGCGGGTGAAGCCGAAGGCCACCCGGGCCGGGTAGCCGGCGGCGCGCACGAGCCAGGCGAGCGCCGCGGCGTACTGCACGCAGAAGCCCCGCTTGTTCTCCAGGAAGTCCACGATGGGACTCCCGCTGTCTCCCTCCACCGTGGACAGCGAGTACCGGAAGCCGTTGTCGGGCTGGAAGTACTCGTAGAGCGCGCGGACCCGGTCGTACTGGTTGTCGAGCCCGGCGGTCAGCTCGGCGACCAGGGCCTGGACGTAGTCGTTGGGCGGCACCTGGCTGAGTTGGCGGGCCCCGAGGTCGGTGGACGGGAACGGGGGCGCGGCCCGCAGGGCGTCCGGCGAGTAGTCCAGCCGCGCGTACGTGACGCTGTAGCTGCTGCCGTTGATGTTGCGCTGCGTCGAGAAGAGTTGCTCGGTGTTCTCGTCGTACAGCCAGGCCCCGTCCAAGCCGGCCACGGACCGCAACTGGGTGTAGACGGGCGCGAGCGAAAAGCTGAGGCCGACGACCTCGATCTGGGCCTCGAAGACGCCGGCCACCGTCGCGGCGGTCTCCCCGCGCTCCGGCAACGGCTGGTCGACCGACCGCCCCGCGGACGGGAGATCGGTGTGGAACCCTGACTCGTCGACCCGTTCGGCCGTGCCGAGCCGCAGGTAGTACGGCTGGGGGTCGTTGGTGCGGACGACCACCATCTCCACGATCTCGTCGAGGGTGAGGTTGTCCGCCAGCAGCGCCGTCATGTCGACGCTGGTCGGGGCGTTCCCCACCGTTCCGCCGCCCTGGCCAGGCCCGCCCGGCGGCCCGAACGTGGACAGGATCGTGGAGGACATGCGGGGCACGGCGAACGGCACGAGGAGGGCCAGCGCGATCGCGACCACGCCGAGGCGTCGTCCGGCCGCCGCCAGCGGTGACGGCTCCCAGACGTTGATGTCGCGGCCGTCGCTGGAGAACCGGCGACCGAACCGCCGCACCCGGTCGATGTTGTCGCTGACCAGCAGCCACAGGAAACCGGCGGCGGTGGCCGCGAAGGCGAAGATCGAGACACCGTCCGGCAGCACCGCGACCGGGACCGAGTAGATGGCGAGCATGGGCAGCCCGGCCAGCGCCGGTCGCCGGAGGCCGACCGCGGCGAGGTCGATGAGCACCGCCACGAGCCCGACCCCGACCGTGGCGAGCAGCAGCAGCCCTTCCAGGTCCGGCACGGGCACGGCGGAGGTTCGCACCTGCTCGCCGGCCAGGACCAGCAGGTCGTTGAAGTGCTGGAACGTGCGGAGGGTGGGGATGAGGCGGGCGATCTCGCCACCGCTGGGGAACATCCAGGTGAGGATCAGCAGCAGCGCGACCATCATGACCAGGACCTGCACCCCGGCCGCGGCGCGCATCAGGCGGGCCAGCGTGGCCGATCCGCTGACGACCACGATGACGATCACGCTGTAGAGCAGCCAGGTCCAGGTCTGGAAGACGGTGGCCAGCGGCATCGCCGCGAGCAGGGTGGCGATCGCCGCCACCACTGACATCCCGTGTCGGTGTCCCATCAGCGCTACCTCATCCCGCGCCGTGCATGCCTACGCTGTGTCGACCCCGGCGTACGGTCCGTCGGGGCCTGCCCCGCCGTCGCGACCGCGGACGGCCTCATCGCCCCACCTGTCCCGGGGCCACGGTCTCGGCCAGGGCCGCCCGCACTGCGAACCCGGGGGAGCTCCGGCTGGCGACCATCGGCCACACGGCGTCGAGCCGGGCGCCGTGCGTGACCGGCACGACCCGCCAGCCGCCGCGCAGCAGCGTCAGCATGGCCGCCTCGAAGTTGGCGGCGGCCTGGGCCTGCTCGGCCTCGCTCAGGGCGAGCCAGGTGCCCGAATCGATGAGCAGGGCCGCGCACCGGGTGCCGGAGGCGCGCAGGGCCAGCAGGCTCTCCGCCTCCCCGACCGACAGCGCGCCGAGCACGGCGATGACCAGGCCTCCGTCGGCGCGGCGGCGGACCCGGTCCACCAGCTCCGGTATGGTGTCCTGCGCCGACAGCCGAACGTCGGCCAGGGCCTCGAGAATGACGCCGTCGCCCTCGCGCTCGGTCGAGTCGATGTCGATCCCGCTGCCGGCCACGAGCCGGATGCGGTAGCCGTTGTGTCGCAAGTGGACGGCGATGCTCGCCGCCGCCGTCACGGCCCACTCGAAACTCGCCGTGGGACCCTCGCCCCGGTGGCCGGCGCGGCGGGTGTCCAGCAGCACGGTGGCCTGGCTCTCCCAGGGCTGTTCCTCGCGGCGGACCATCAACTCGCCCATCCGGGCCGTCGAGCGCCAGTGCACGCGCCGCAGGTCGTCACCGTGCCGGTACTCGCGGGTGGCCACGTCGTCGTCGCCGTGCACGGCCACCGAGCGGGCGCGGCTGTCGCCGCTGCCCATGAGCTCGCCGGCGAGGCGGACCGACGGCAGGGGGACGACCTGGGGAACGACGGTCAGGCGGCTGACCGAGCTGAAGGATCGGGAGACCTCGCACAGTCCAAAGGGGTCAGTCATCCGGACGACCAGCGGCCCGATCTCGTACTTGCCCCGGACGTCGGCCCGCACCGTGTAGGCGACGGTGGTCGCCCGCTGGCCGGTGAGGCGTTCCAGGACGAGCCGGGGGCGGTTGCCCAGCGCGTACGGGAGCCGGTCCTCCAGCAGCAGCGTGCCGGTGGGCAGGCGGGACAGGTTCGACAGGCGCAGCATCACCCGGGCCGGAATGCCGACCGGTACCCGCGCCGGCTCGATCGACCGGACGCAGGACAGGCGGTAGCGAGCCTGGCCGACGTAGAAGGCGGCGGCCAGTGGCAGCGCGGCCAAGAGGACGGCCACGCGCAGCAGGTCGCGCTCGCCGAGGACCAGCGCGCACAGGCCGGCCGCCAACGCCGCCGCGAGGAAGGAGCGACCGCGCGTGGTCAGTCCTCGCAGCGCGTGCCGCATGTCAGCGCCTCCTGGTGTCGTACGGCGAGCGGTGCCGGTCGCCGGGCACCGGCAGGCGGTGGACGATGTCGGCCACGATGAGGTCGGTCGTGCGCCGGGACAGCTGGGCCTCGGCGGTGGGGATGAGCCGGTGCGCGAGCACGGGCACGGCCAACGACTGCAGGTCGTCCGGCACCACGTAGTCACGACCGTCGAGGGCGGCCACCGCCCGCGCGGTGCGCAGGAGCTGCAGCGTCGACCGGGGCGACGCGCCCAGCCGCAGGTCGGCCGACTCCCGGGTGGCGGTGACGAGATCGACCGCGTACTGCTTCACCGCGTCGGCCACGTGGACGCTCCGGACGGTGGCGATCATCCGTCGCACGGTGGCCGCGTCGGTCACGGGCTGCAGGTTGTCGAGCGGGTCGGCGGCGCCGTGCACGTCGAGCATCTGCAGCTCGGCCCGGGCGTCGGGATAGCCCACGGCGATGCGGGCGGTGAACCGGTCCCGCTGCGCCTCGGGCAGCGGGTAGGTGCCCTCCATCTCGATCGGGTTCTGGGTCGCGATGACCATGAACGGCACCTGCAGCTGGTAGGTGATGCCGTCGATGGTGACCTGGCGCTCCTCCATGCACTCCAGGAGCGCGGACTGCGTCTTGGGTGACGCCCGGTTGATCTCGTCGCCGACCACAAGGTTGGCGAAAACCGCGCCGGGCTTGAACTCGAACTCCCGGGTCTCCTGGTTGTAGACGCTGACGCCGGTGACGTCGCTGGGCAGCAGGTCCGGCGTGAACTGGATGCGCCGGACCGAGCAGTCGATGGAGCGGGCCAGCGCCTTGGCGAGCTTGGTCTTGCCGACCCCGGGAACGTCCTCGATGAGCAGGTGCCCCTCGGCCAGCAGCACTGCGAGGGCGAGCCGGACGATCGCGGTCTTTCCCTCGATGACCCGCTCGATGTTGTCCACGATCGCGCGCGCGTGGGCGGCGAACTCGTGGGCCGTCATGGGCGCGGCGTGCTCATCCCGCGTCCGCTGCAGCACGGCCTGCGCACTCCACTCCGTGGGCGTCGCCGACCCTGCCTGATGGTTCCACCCCGATGGAGTGATCGGACCTGTCACCGGCTTCCTCCTGCCTCGTCGCGCGGGGCACCGAATGTGCGTGTCAACCCGGTCACGGCTACCCCTACGCAGTGGTTCGACGTGTGCACGGGCGCGTGCCGTTGCCTCGCGGTCGTTACCTGCCGGGTATGTGCCTGGTCACAGGCTAACCACGGCGCCGGCCTGGGCCGTAGCCCTAGCTTGATGGATTCGTTATCAAATTCCGACCATTAGCGTACGGTATTGCCCTATTTGCTCGGTTAAGCGTGTGCGATCGGTGGTCACCCTAGTCACGATCGGTGGTCACCCTAGTCAAATGACGGCCGGCTCGCCGCCCCGCCGGAGCCGGCCCAGGTCCGCGATCGTGGCCGTCGGGTTCCCGACTCCGGCGCCGACCGTGCCCTCGGTCGACGGTCGTGATCGCCGGCTTCGTCGCGGGTGAGCGCAGCCGGGCGACGATACGTCCGCAAATACCGGCATAGCGGCGATTGCCGGCCGCGGCCGGTCGGGGCCGACCGCCGGTCATGGCCTTTGTCGGTGCGCGCCGCTACGGTGCGGTGGCATGCGAGTCGGGTCGACCCGGGACGCCGTCTTCCTCCTCGCCCACGACGAAGACGGCCGGCTCCTCATCTCCGAGCCGGCGATCTGCGCCGGGCTCGCCGGGGCCACGCTCATCGACCTGCTGCTGGGGCGCCGCGTGGCGGTCGTCGGGGGTCGCCTCGACGTGATCGACTCGGCGGTGACCGGTGACCCGGAGACGGACGCGGCCCTGGCGGCCATCGCGGCCGACACCGAGCCCACCGGCCCGCGGGCCTGGGTGAGTTGGCTGGCGGCCGGCGCGTACGAGCGGGTCGCGGAGACGCTCGAGCGGGCCGGCGTCATTCGTCGGACCACGGTGCGTCGGCTCGGCCTGCTCCCGGCCACCCGCTGCGTGCCGGCGAACCTCGAGGACCTGGTTCGGCTGCGCTCGCGCCTGCGGTACGGCGTGCACTCCACCCAGCCGCCCGATCCGGCCACCGCGGCGCTGTGCGGGCTGGTTCGCGTGCTGCGGCTGCACTCGTCGCTGCTGTTGTCGATGCCGTCGGCGGAGCTGCTCGACGCGCTGGCCGACAAGGCGATGAACGCCGATCCCACGGTCCTGCAGGTCATTACCGCGGTCGACTCGGTCGTCACCGCCGCCACCTATCGGTGACCCACTGTTACGTACGTACTCGGCTACGTGCGTACTCGGCTACGTGCGTACTCGGCTACGTACGTACTCGGCTACGTACGTACTCGGCTACGTGGCGTCCCATCGTTCCGGGCGTCGGGTGCGCCGAGGCCATTCCATGATCGCCGTGAGGCGGTGCTGCCCGCAGCAGGCCACGGTCGCCTCACGGTGATCACAGAGCGTGAGCGCGGTGAGGCGATCGCGCTGTCGGACGCGTACGAGTGCCTCACCGTGATCATGGGGTTCTTCTCGGCGATCATGATCGTGGGCGGTTCCTTGGCGGCTCCCGCCCGCTGGCAAAGGGTGGGCCATGGGATACGGGCGGGCGGGAGCGCGGGGCGACCGGGTAGGATACGCGCCGTGACCGGGGTGACCCTGCTCCTTACGGAGCCGTGCTGACGCAGTTGACTGCGACAGCACGGCGACCCCTCCTGCGCGAGGGGTTTTTTCGTGCGCGTCTCGCGGGAGCGTCGCACTCGGGCGCGTCTCGCGGGAGCGTCGCACTCGGGCGCGCCGCGCGGGACAGCCGCCGCGCGACGAGGAGCGGACCGGCCGCGCCACACGGGAATACAGCGTGCCTATTCAGATCGACCCGATGACGTGAGGTGGCATCGATGAGCAAGGCGGACGGCACGGGCGGCACAGGCAAGCCCGCGGTCACGAAGGCGGCCAAGGCCGCGCCCGCCGCGAAAGCGGCGAAGGCCGCCGGCAGCGGCACTGCGGCGAAGGCCGCCGGCAGCGGTACTACGGCGAAGGCCGCCCCCGCAAAGGCGGCGAAGGCGGCGGCGACGGCCAAGGCGGCGAAGGCCACCCCGGCGAAGGCGGCGAAGACGACGAACGCCAACAAGGCCACCAAGGCGGCCACGTCCGACCCGGCGACGAAGGCGGCGGCCCGGGCGACGGCTGCGGCGGCCGCGGCGGCGAAGGCGCCGGCGAGCGAACCGCCGGGCGACGTCCCGCCGTTCCGCTACACCGCCGCGCTGGCCAACGAGATCGAGGAGCGCTGGCAGGACTACTGGGAGGAGCACGGCACCTTCTACGCCCCGAACCCGGTCGGCGACCTGGCCGACCCGTCCCACCCGCGTTCCGGGTCGGAGAAGCTGTTCGTGCTGGACATGTTCCCGTACCCGTCGGGGGCGGGCCTGCACGTCGGACACCCGCTGGGCTACATCGGCACCGACTGCTACGGCCGCTACCAGCGCATGGCCGGGCGCAACGTGCTGCACGCCATGGGCTTCGACGCGTTCGGGTTGCCGGCCGAGCAGTTCGCCGTGCAGACCGGCAAGCACCCGCGGCTGACCACAGAGGACAACATCCGGCGGTACCGGGCCCAGCTGCGCCGGCTGGGGCTGGCGCACGACCCGCGGCGCTCGGTCGCCACCACCGACGTGCCGTTCTACCGGTGGACCCAGTGGATCTTCCTGCAGATCTTCAACGCGTGGTACGACCCCGTCCAGCGCAAGGCCCGGCGGATCAGCGAGCTGATCGAGGAGTTCGAGCGGGGTGAGCGCTCCACTCCGGACGGTCGCCCGTGGACGGAGCTGTCCGATGTGGAGCGGCGGCGGATCATCGACGACCACCGGCTGGCGTACGTCAGCGAGGCGCCGGTGAACTGGTGCCCGGGTCTGGGCACCGTGCTGGCCAACGAGGAGGTCACCTCCGAGGGGCGTAGCGAGCGGGGCAACTTCCCGGTCTTCAAGCGCAACCTGAAGCAGTGGATGATGCGGATCACCGCCTACGCCGACCGGCTGCTGGAGGACCTGGACAAGCTGGACTGGCCGGAGCCGGTCAAGCAGATGCAGCGGCACTGGATCGGCCGGTCCACCGGGGCCCACATCAACTTCCCCTGCGGGGACACGGTGATCCGTGTGTTCACCACCCGCCCCGACACGATCTTCGGCGCGACGTACATGGTGGTGGCGCCGGAGCACGAGATCGTGGACTCCCTGGTGCCGGCGGCCTGGCCCAAGGGCACCAAGAAGTCCTGGACCGGCGGGCACAAGACCCCGGCCGAGGCGGTGGCGGCCTACCGGGCCTTCGCGGCCCGCAAGACCGAGGCCGAGCGTACGGCCGAGTCGCGCGAGAAGACCGGCGTCTTCATCGGCGCCTACGCCACCAACCCGGTCAACGGGGCCAAGATCCCCGTCTTCATCGCCGACTACGTCCTGGCCGGCTACGGCACCGGCGCCATCATGGCGGTGCCGGGCCAGGACGAGCGGGACTGGGAGTTCGCCGAGGTCTTCGACCTGCCGATCATCCGCACCGTGCAGCCGCCGGAGGACTTCGACGGCAAGGCGTACACCGGCGAGGGACCGGCCATCAACTCGGCCAATCCCGAGGTGGGGCTGGACCTGAACGGGCTGGGGGTGGCCGAGGCCAAGGCGGCCATCATCGAGTGGCTGGAGCGGGAAGGGCACGGCGAGGGTGCGGTCACCTACCGCCTGCGCGACTGGCTGTTCAGCCGGCAGCGCTACTGGGGGGAGCCGTTCCCGATCGTCTACGACGAGACCGGCCTGCCGATCGCGCTGCCCGAGTCGATGCTGCCGGTCGAGCTGCCCGAGGTCGACGACTTCTCGCCGCGCACCTTCGACCCCGACGACGCCGACACGACGCCGGAGCCGCCGCTGTCGCGGGCCAAGGACTGGGTGGAGGTGACCCTGGACCTGGGCGATGGCCCGAAGCGGTACCGCCGTGAGACCAACACCATGCCCCAGTGGGCCGGCTCCTGCTGGTACGAGCTGCGCTACCTGGACCCGGCCAACGACCAGGCCATGGTGGACCCGGCCAATGAGCGGTACTGGATGGGCCCGACCTCGCCCGACGACTGCGGCGGGGTGGACCTGTACGTCGGCGGGGTCGAGCACGCCGTGCTGCACCTGCTGTACGCGCGGTTCTGGCACAAGGTGCTGTACGACCTGGGGTACGTCTCGTCGTCCGAGCCGTTCCGGCGCCTGTACAACCAGGGCTACATCCAGGCGTACGCCTACACCGACAGCCGGGGCGTCTACGTGCCGGCCGAGGAGGTGGAGGAGCGGGACGGGGCCTACTACTACAAGGGCCAGAAGGTCAACCGCGAGTACGGCAAGATGGGCAAGTCGCTGAAGAACGTGGTGACGCCCGACGAGATGTGCGCCACGTACGGGGCGGACACGTTCCGGGTCTACGAGATGTCGATGGGCCCGCTGGACGTGTCCCGGCCGTGGGAGACCCGGGCCGTGGTCGGCTCGTACCGCTTCCTGCAGCGGGTGTGGCGGCTGGTCGTCGACGAGAACACCGGCGAGACGCGGGTGGTCGACGCGCCCATGGACCCGGAGACCGAGCGGCTGCTGCACCGCACCATCCACGGTGTACGGTCCGATATGGAGAATCTGCGGTTCAACACCGCGATCGCCAAGCTGATCGAGCTGACCAACCGGGCGACCGCCGTGAGCGCCAACGGGACGCCGCGGGCCCTGGCCGAGCCGTTGGTGCTGATGCTGTCGCCGTTCGCCCCGCACCTGGGCGAGGAGCTGTGGCGGCGGCTGGGCCACGAGGATTCGGTGGCCTATGTGGACTACCCGACGGCCGATCCGGCCCTGCTGGTGGCCGAGTCGGTGACCTACCCGGTCCAGGTCAACGGCAAGGTGCGGGCCCGCATCCAGGTCCCGGCCGACGCCGACGAGGAGGCGGTACGGACCACCGCGCTGGGCGAGGTGGCCGGCTTCCTGGACGGGCGCACGCCGAAGAAGGTCATCGTCGTCCCCGGCCGCATGGTGAGCGTGGTCGTCTGACCGGCCGGCCCGACCGCCCACCGTGGACAGTGGCCCGGTGGTCCGGCCGGTGACGGTGACGCTGCTGCGGGGCCCGCGTCCACGACGCGGGCCCCGTTCAGTCGGGTAGTCGTCAGTGACCCCGGAGTGGGCCCGCTGGTTACAGGGGTAGCGACAGAGCCATAATTGTCGGCGACTGTCAGGCGGCCGATCGTCGCCTGCGTGAACCAGGCTCGGTGAGCCGTCCTGTCCCGACGATGACGGCTCAACCCCCCACATCCCCGGAACGGTCCATGACATTGATGGCTGCCGGGGTCGCGTGTCTTACCGTCTCTGTGCTGTGGCATGCGTGCCTGGCCGTGGCGTCGGCGCGGGAGGCCGCCCGGTGGGCGGCTGGCGCTCCGGCGTCCGGCCCCGCCCGCGCGGGCGACGGTGGTGCGGCGGCCCCTTCTGTTCTCTGGCTCGTGTTGGTCAACCCGACGCCGGTGACGCTGGCGGCGGTGCGCGCGGTCGGGTTGCGGCTGCGGTGTCGCACGCGGGCGGTGCTGGTGGTCTCCGACCTGTCGCAGCATGAGCGGCCGGAGCCCGGAGACATGCATCGGCTGGTGGTCTCGCCCCGGTGGGAGCGCGCGGAGGTGCTCAACCGGGCGTACCGCCTGATCCGGGCCCGGTGCCGGGACTACGGCGAGGATCCGGCGCGGACCGTGGTGGGCGTGCTCGACGCCGGTGCGGTGCCGGATGAGGACCTGGCCGTGGCGGTGTGGCGGGCGTTCGCCGAGCCGCGGGTCGGGGCGGTGCAGGCGCGGGTGCGGGTCGTGGGCGCGGGCGCGCTGGCCGCGGCGGAGCGTTACGAGCGCGGGGTGCTGGCCGACGCGGTGAATCTCGTCTGGAGCCGGTGGGGCGCTGCGCGGCTCGGGGTCACGGGGGCGTTCGTGCGGCTGTCCGAGCTGTCGCGGCTCGGGCCGCGACCGTGGCGGCCGGGGGTGGCCGAGGACTACGGTCTCGGGGTCCGCCTGCGCCGGCTGGGCGTGCTGGTCCGGCACTGCCCGGGCGTGCGGGTGTCCACATTCGACAGCCATCGGGGCAGCGTCCTGCGTCGATACACCCGCGCCGCGCTGGGCCGGTGGCTGGCGTGGCGGCCGTGGGCGGGCCCCCGGCTGCGGTGGGAGCGGTTGTCGTGGGCGGGCCACGTGGTGGGCTGGCCGCTGCGGGGCCTCGTGGTGCTGTGGGTTCTGGCGGCGTTCGGGGCCGCGGCGGGAAGGCTCGGGGTAGCGGCGTCCGAGCCGGCGGCGGATGCCCCGTGGTGGTCCGCGCTGGTGTGGACGGCGCTGGCCATGGACACGCCGTCGTGGGCGGCGCTGGGTCAGGCGGCGGCGGTGTGGGCCGGTGTGGCGGTGGCCCCGGTGGTCGTGTGGTGGGTCGCCCGTCGGGATCTCGTCGTCGGCGACCTGGTGCGGGGCGCGCTGGGCCGGCCGTTGCTCCTGGCGGCGCGTGCGGTGGCGTTCGGGCTGGCGCTGGGCCGGTGGCTGACGGGGCGGCGGATGGCGGACCCGGTCGGGGCGCCGATCGCGCCGTCCCGGGTGACCGGCCGCGCCGGGGCGCGCGAGAAGCCGGTCTTCGTCGACACCACCGGTCGGCGGCGGCGTCGTCTGTGGACGGTCGCGTACGGGACCAGCGTGGTCGGCCTGGCGTACGTCGTGATGTTCGGCTTCGCCCTCGCCGGCGGACACGTCGCACCGCACGGCGGCGTGGGCGACCGGCCCCGCGTCGCCTACCCGATGCCGACGCCCGCGCCGCTGCCGCAGCCCACGACCGTCGAGCGGCCCGCCCGGAATGGCGGGGCGGTAGCCGGTTCGTTCGACCCGCAGCCCGCCGCCGAGCCCGCGCCGCCCGTCCAGCCGTCCCCGACGGCGGAGCCGGTGCCGTCCGCGGTGTCCCCGACCGGCGACCTGCCGCTGGCCGAGGACGCGCCCGTGGCCGAAGAGCCGGCACCCTCGGAGGAGGCGGCCCCGGTTGACGAGCCGGTTCCATCCGACGAGGCGTCCCCGACCGATGAGCCACCCGCGACGCCGGAGGCGCCCGACGCGCCGCCGTCGACGCCGGATACGGATCCGACCCCGACGTCGGACCCGCCTCCGCCCGATGAGACGGTGGAGGACGGCGATGGCGAGGGCGACGGCGTGACGCCGGCCGGCCAGAGCTGAGGGGCCTGGCGTGACCCTCGGACGTGACCGCGGTCCGGTGGCTTCCGGGCCCCGGGGCACCGGCCGGTCCCGCGCTCGGTCGGCGGCGGGAGGCCTCCTTCGCCGGGCCGCCTCCGCGCTGCGTACCGTGGGGTCCCCGGGCCGGGCGACCGCGGCCGGTGGTGTCCCTGAAGTTCGCGGCCTGGGGTCGTTGGTCCGTCGTCGGTTTCGGCTGCCCCGGCTGCGCCCGGTGGCGGTTCCGGTCGTGCTGCTGCCCGCGGCGTTCGGCGTTGTCCTGGTCTACAAGGCTTACCTCGACGCGTCGTTCCGCCCCGACGGCCGGGTCGTGACGAGCGAGAGTCAGGCGAGCGTGCCGTCCGAGATCCTCACCGGTGGGCCGTACCTCGACGCGACCGGTGGCCGGGTGGTGTCGTACGACCTTCCCCCGAAGACGGTGGTGCTCACGTTCGAGGACGGCCCCGATCCACAGTGGACCCCGCAGGTCCTGGACGTGCTGGCCCGGCACGGGGTGCGGGCCACGTTCTTCGTGGTCGGCACCGAGGTGGCGCGGTACCCGGAGGTCGTGCAGGCCATCGTCGAGCAGGGGCACGACCTGGGCGTGCACTCGTTCACGCACCCCGACCTCGCGTCGCTGTCGCCGTGGCTGCGGAGCATGGAGTACTCGCAGACCCAGATGGTGTTGGCGGCGACGCTGGGCGTCACCACACCGCTGATCCGGTTCCCGTACACCTCGGGACCGTCGGTCCTGGACGATGCGACCTGGCCGCTGGTGGTGGAGGCCGGGCGGGCGGGGTACGTCGTGGTGATGAGCAGTGTGGACAGTCGGGACTGGGAGACGCCCGGGGTCGACCAGATCGTCGCGGCGTCGCTACCCCCCGACGGCCAGCCCGGTGTGATCATGTTCCACGACGCCGGCGGTGACCGGTCGCAGACGGTGGCGGCGCTCGATCGCCTCATCCCGATCCTCAAGGACCAGGGTTACCGGTTCCTGACCGCGTCCGAAGGGCTGCGGGCGGCCCAGGCCCTGGCGGAGGTCGGCCCCGCGGAGGTCGACCCGGCCCTGGGCGAGACGACGGTGGACCTGTCGGTGATCCTGGCCGAGGCGATGCGAGTCCCGGTGCTCATCCCCGCGACCACGGCCGACGTGTGGCGGGGCCGCCTGCTCACGCTCAGCGTTCGGGTCGCGGACGGGCTGCTGGACGGGCTGCGGCTGGCGGTTCTGGTCATCGGTGGGCTGCTGGTGGTGCGAACCGTCGCCATGTTCCTGCTGGCCGGCCGGCACGCGCGGCAGCGCCGGTCGCCGTCGTGGTCGTGGGGGCCGCCGGTGACGCGGCCGGTGTCGGTGGTGATGCCGGTCTACAACGAGCGCGAGAACATCGCGGCGGCGGTGCGGTCGATCGCGTGTGGTGACTATCCGGCGATCGAGGTGGTCGTGGTCGACGACGGCTCCACCGACGACACCGCCGCCATCGTGGCCGGCCTGGGCCTGCCGAACGTGCGGCTGATCAGCATCCCCAACGGGGGCAAGCCCAACGCGCTGAACGTCGGTATCGCCCACGCCAGCCACGACATCATCGTGATGGTCGACGGCGACACGGTCTTCGAGCCGGACTCGCTGCGGATGCTGGTGCAGCCGTTCGCCGACCCCCGCGTCGGAGGCGTGGCGGGCAACGTCAAGGTGAGCAACCGCCGTGGGCTGATCGGTAAGTGGCAGCACATCGAGTACGTCATCGGGTTCAACCTCGACCGGCGGCTGTTCGAGCTGCTTCGGTGCATGCCGACGATTCCTGGGGCCATCGGCGCCTTCCGGCGGCAGGCCCTGCGCGACGTCGGCGGGGTCAGCGACCGCACCCTGGCCGAGGACACCGACCTGACCATGGCGATCATCCGCGCCGGTTGGCAGGTCGTCTACGAGGAGCGGGCGAGGGCTTGGACCGAGGCCCCGCACACCCTGCGCCAGCTGTGGCGGCAGCGCTACCGGTGGAGCTACGGCACCATGCAGGCCATGTGGGCCCACCGGGGCGCGGTCCGCGACCCCGGGCCCTCCGGCCGGTTCGGCCGCGTCGGGCTGCCCTTCCTCGCCACGTTCGGCATCGTCTTCCCGCTGCTCGCCCCCGCCGTCGACATCCTGACCATCTACGGCATCGCCGTCACCGGCAGTCTCACCACCGGGCTGGCCTGGCTGGCCATGCTCGGTCTCCAGCTCGCCACCGCCGTCGTCGCCTTCCGCCTCGACCGGGAGTCCCTGCGTCCTCTGTGGAGCCTGCCTCTCCAGCAGTTCGTCTACCGGCAGGTGCTCTACGTCATCCTTCTGCGATCGGTCGCCGCCGCCCTGGCCGGCGTCGCCCTGCGCTGGCACAAGCTCCAACGCACCGGCGCCGCCGCCGCCCACGCGTCCGGTTCCGTTCCCAGGCCGGTGAGGACCGCTCCGGGCCAGCGCGCCCGGCCTTCACCGACCACTGGGCGAGCCGGTGAGGGGAGCGGTCACCGACGCGAGACCGCACCCGGTGCCGTGCGGTGATGGCCCTCGCTCACCGCCATCTGGTCAGGTCCGCCCGGTTTGTCGGCATGGTCAGCTCCGCAGGCGTGCTGTCGCCTGGCTGGGCCGACCGGCCATGGGCGATCCCCGAGAGGTGCGTGATGAGTCCGTCACGGTCGACCGGCGAACGACCCGCTCTCCGAGCGGCGGCCGTCGGCGCGCCAGTGGTGTCGGGTCCGGAGGGCGACGGCGGTGCTCAGGGCCACGCCAAGGGCCAGGGGAGGAGCGTGAACGGGGCGGCGTCCTTGGCGACGACGGCGGCGCCGAGCAGCGCGTACGTCACCGCCGACGGGGAGCTGGCGAGCACCGTCCCCACGGCGTAGTCGCGCACCCGTACGCCCGAGGCGCCGTACGCGTACCCGACGAGCCCGAACGGGGCCACGGGCAGCGAGCGGACGGCGGCCACGGCCAGGACACCCTCCCGCGCGATCCACTGGTCGATCGCCGTCCAGGCCCGACCACCCCGTCGACCCGCCGCCCGGCGGGCCCAGTGTTGGATGCCCTGGCGGCCGAGGAGCCGTCCGGCGAGGAACGTCACCACCGCCGCCACCATGGTCACGGCCAGCGCGCAGATCGAGCCGGTCGTGGGCCCGAAGAGCAGTCCACATGCGACGGAGATCGGGGTTCGTGGCACCAGCCCGATCAGCAGGGTCGCGCCGACGAGCACACCGGCCACCGGAGCCGCCGGTCCGAGCCGGGCGATCGCATCCGGAACCGCGTCCAGGGGAGCCACCCACGCCGCCGCGGCCAGCGTCGTTACACCGGCCACCAGCGCACCCAGACGCCGACGCGGGCTCATGGAGGTGAGCCTAGCGACGACGCATCGAGATGCCCGGCCGTGGGGTTTTGGTGATGGTTGGGGAGATGGTCGCAAGAATGGAACCGTATACCCGATCTCGGGGTAATACCCCATGTTGTCGCGATACCCGAGGTTGTGGCCCTGTCCGGCATCGCCCGACTGCGCCGGTGTGCGTTGTCGGATTTCCGTGTCGTGATCGTGATCCTCGTCGTTGCCGCAGCCGGCGGCGGTCTCGTTGTACGGCGAGGAGGTCACGCGTCATGCGGCCCGGACGCGTCAGGGGCACCCAAAGGAGGTCACGGAGTCGTAGGCCTGGAGCCCTCATTGGTGGGTCAGCGTTCCTTGGTGGTCACGGCCGCGGGGCGTCCGCTATCGATGATGCTGACTATTCGCCTGGGATGGCGAAACAGGACTGCCGTCGTGGAAGAAGGGTCTTTCGTAGTGAAAGAAGGAATGGAAGGGTCCCGCCCCCGTCGTCGCCGAGCTGTCGCCCCGCTGCCCACGCCCGCTCCGTGGCCGTCGCTCCGGCCCGGTCCACCCGTCCCGCGGCTCGCGCCCGTCGCGCCGTACGCCCTCGCCACTTTCGGTCGCATTGACCTCCCAGCCCGGCGCCTTCGGTCGTCTCCTGGCGATCGTGACCGGCTCGTAACCAGGGCTCGACGGTCCTGAATCGATTCCACGCCGGCTTGAACGTTTCGTTTCGAGATGGGCCGTTCGGAATCGTCCGTTGTGGACACTCGATCATCCGACGGCTGGCCCGAAGGGTAGGCGTTTGTCCAGTACTCGCCGTTCGGTGGAAGGCATCATCAGCCGTCCGGCCTGTCTTGTCCCAACGGACGGCGCATTGCGGGCCCGTGGTATCGGTTGGTGTCGCCGTCGGCACGGTCGCTTTTTTCCACTGGACACGGGGTGTTAACTCACGGCATTCAGCGCGACATGTGGCCGCCCTAAGCTCGGCGCCCGAAGCGGCGGCGATGTGGAGGCGCCATGGTGGTGTTGCGACTGACCGTTATCGTGTCGCCGACGGCCGACGCCCTGGTACCAGGTCGTGGTGAGCCGGGAGTGGTTCGTGCCGAAAACGCCGCGACCGTACCCGCCGTCGCTTTGTGGCTGCTGGTTCCCGCAACGTGTGCGGAAGAGCCATGAACGGTCGAGATCACATGTCAAAAGGGTCGACAAACGTGCACTGTGGATTGGGTTGGGAGCCTCGTGTATCGTACGGTCCGTCTTCAGCGGGCGGTTGGTCGCCGGAACCATGCGGCGGCGTTCCTGCCCGTTCGCGGCTCCGACGCTTGTCGACCATGCTTAGCCTCGACCGGGAAATTGCGTGGTCGAGGTAGTCAACACCGACGATCCGGACTGTCCGGAGGTGGCGTCCTCCGTGACACGCCGGGGCTGTTCCGGGGAAACCGACGCCGGTATGCGCAGGGCACCAACGTGGGTGCGCTGGACCAGCCGACCCGGACACCCCGCTCGTCGGTGTCGTCGTCATGCGTGCGGACCGATAGTCAAGTGAGGGTTGCCTATAGACGACACCTGCGAGCCAGCGCCGTTACTGCCCGTCGCTACGTGTCTACACACGTCATCAGCCCGCTCGTCGCCACTCCTTCCAGACTCTGGGGCAACTACTCATGACGACCTTTCTCATTGTCTTCTTCTCCGTGTTCTTTCTCGTCTTCTCAGCGATCACGCTGTGGTGGACGATGCACGCGTGGCGAACCCCGGAGATGCTCGCCGCGACGCGTTTCCCGGAGCCCGACGGCGGTCACGAACTGACCTTCAGCCTGCTGGTGCCGGCCCGGCACGAGGAGGCGGTGCTGGAGCAGACGGTGGAAAACCTCTTTCGCTCCACGCACGCCAACTTCGAAGTGATCATCATCGTGGGGCATGACGACCCGGGCACGGCGGCGGTGGCCCGGCGGCTGGCCGAGCGTCACCGCGACCGGGTCATCGTGGTCACCGACACGAACGAGCACAAGAACAAGCCCCGGGCGCTGAACACCGCGCTGCCCTACTGCCGCGGCGACGTGGTGGGGGTCTTCGACGCCGAGGACCAGGTGCACCCGAAGCTGCTGGAGCACGTGGATCACGCCTTCCGGTCCACCGGGGCCGACGTCGTCCAGGGCGGCGTGCAGCTGGTGAACCTCCACTCGAGCTGGTACAGCCTGCACAACTGCCTGGAGTACTACTTCTGGTTCCGCAGCCGGCTGCACCTGCACGCCCGGCACCGCTTCATCCCGCTCGGCGGGAACACCATCTTCGTGCGGACGGAGCTCCTGCAGCGTGCCAACGGCTGGGACGGCACGTGCCTGGCCGAGGACTGCGACCTGGGCGTGCGCCTGTCCGCCCGGGGGGCGAAGGTGGTGGTGGCGTACGACCCGGCGCTCGTCACCCGGGAGGAGACACCGAGCTCACTGCTCGGTCTGATCAAGCAGCGCACGCGCTGGAACCAGGGCTTCCTTCAGGTGTATCGCAAGGGTGAGTGGCGCAAGCTGAGCACCTTCGGCCAACGGCTGCTGGCGCGGTACACGCTGACCCAGCCGTTCGTGCAGGCCCTCTCCGGCGTGGCGGTGCCGGTCGGCATCGCGGTGGCCCTGTTCGGCAACGTCTCCGCCCTGGTGGCGATGCTGAGCTTCGTTCCCTTGGCGCCGATGCTCAGCAACCTCGCCTTCCAGGCCATCGCGCTGCGGGACTTCGGCATTCAGTACGGCATCCGCATCCGGTTCCGCGACTACGTCCGCCTGTTCGTCGGCGCATTCCCCTACATGCTTGTCCTCGCCGTGGCCGCGCTGCGCGCCGCGATCCGTGAGTACACCGGACGTAAGAACTGGGAGCTCACCCGCCACGTTGGTGCCCACCTCGTGCAGCAGCCGGCGAGGGCCGACACGTGACGCCGACCCGCCCCGCTGACCCCATCGTTCGCCGGCACTCGCTGGCTTCGACGAATCGGAGCAAGGCATGACGGCCATCCTGACCCGGCCCACCGACGAGCTATCTGTGGCAGCCCCGGCGCCGGTCGCCTCACCGCCGGCGCCCCCGGCCGACCCGGCCCCGGGTCCTCGGCTCGACGCCCCGCGGCCCGTTCGGCGGCGGGCGGTACCCCGCTGGCTGGACGCCGCCATCGCCTGGCCGCTCGCCACGGCCATGGTGGTGCTGATCGCCTGGAACATCGGCGGTTTCCCCGGCGCCAGCGACGACGAGGGGACCTACCTGGCCCAGGCCTGGGCGGTGCGTGAGGGGATCGGCCTGGCGCACTACACGTACTGGTACGACCACCCGCCGCTGGGCTGGATCCAGCTCGCCGCGATGTCGTGGATCCCGGAGCTGCTCGCCCCGGATGTGCTCGCGGTCGCCGCCGGCCGGGCCGCCATGCTGCCGGTCGCCCTGGTCACCCTGGTGCTCACCTATCTGCTGTGCCGACGGTTGGGCTTCGCTCGCTGGGCCGCCGCGCTCGCGATGCTGCTCTACGGCCTGTCGCCCCTCGCGGTCACGATGATGCGCCAGATCTACCTGGACAGCTTCGCGGTCATGTGGATCCTGGCGGCGTTCGTGCTCGCCCTCTCACCCCGGCGGCACCTGTGGGCCTACATCGGCGCCGGCCTGACCGCCGGCGTCGCGGTGCTCTCGAAGGAGACCATCGCGGTCGTGCTGCCGGCGCTGTTCGTGGCCGTCTGGCGCGCCACCCGGCCCACCGCGATCCGGCCCTGGGCGGTGGCGGGCTTCCTGACCGCGCTGGTGCTGGTCGGCGCGGCCTACCCGCTGTACGCGACGATCAAGGGTGAGCTGCTCCCCGGGCCCGACCACGTGTCGTTGCTCGGCGCCATCCAGTACCAGCTGCACTCGCGCAGCGGCTCGGGCAGCGTCTTCGAGGCCGGCTCCAACGCGAACATGCTGGTACATGACTGGCTCTACTACGATGCGATCCTGCCGGTCGGCGGGCTCGTGGCCGCGCTCCTGGCGGTGTTCGACCGCCGGCTGCGGGTGCCGGCCCTGGCGCTGCTGATCCTGGTCCTGGTGGCGCTGCGGCCCGGTGGCTACCTGCCCGCGATGTACATCCTGCAGGCGTTGCCGTTCCTCGCGGTGCTGCTCGCGGGCGCCGTCCAGATCGCGGTCGTCGCGGTGCTGCGGGGGCGGACCCGTCGGGCTCGGGCCCGGATGCGCCTGATGCGGATGCGAGCGGCGACGGCCGTGCGGATGTCGCGCGTCGATCGCCTGGTCGTGGCCTTCGACCGGTGGTTGGTGTCCAGTCGCTTCGTCGCGGCCCTGGACCGCCGGCTCGCTTCGCTGCGCTGGCCCGCCCGGTCGCGGCGGGAAGGGGCTCGACGTCGCCGCATCTGGTCCCACGTCCAGCTCGGACTGCGGGTGGTGCTCGTCGCCGCGCTGGCCGGCCTGGCCATCGCGTTCGTCGCCCCGCGCTGGTACGAGGGCAACCGGCGCGCGGTCGTCGAGGACGCCAATGCCCCGTACCAGGCCGCGGCGAGCTGGTTGCGCACCAACCTCGATCGGGAGGCGGTCGTGGTGACCGATGACGTGCTGTGGCTGGACATCGTCGTGACGGCGGGCCTGCCCCGGGAGCAGGTGATCTGGTTCTACAAGCTCGACCTCGACCCGGAGGTCGCGCGGCGGTACCCCGGCGGCTGGCGCGACGTGGATTACGTGGTTTCCTCGCCGGCGTTGCGCGAGGACCCCGACCACTCCACGCTGCCGAACGTCGCGCAGGCCCTGGCCAACTCCGAGCCCGTCATCACGTTCGGCAGCGGAGACCATCGTATTGAAATCCGTAAAGTAATTGAGGCGTCCGGATAACCGGAGCCGCCGGCCACCCCTCGAGCCCCAGGCAAGGAGAGACCGTGACAGCAGTGATGGAATCGCCATCCATCGCGCCGGTCCGGCCACGCGCCGGATCAGCGGCCCGCTGGCGTACGCGCGCGGCGCCGCTGTTTCAGACCGGGTACACCGCGAACACGCCGCGCCAGAGCATCATCATCCCGACCTACAACGAGCGCGACAACATCCGGCCGTTGCTGGACCGGCTCGCGCAGGCCCTGCCTGCGCCCGGCACAGAGGTCATCTTCGTCGATGACAGTACGGACGACACCCCGGTCGTCATCGAGGAGGCGGCGCGCTCCTACGACATCCCCGTCACCGTCCACCACCGGCCGGCGCCGGTCGGCGGGCTCGGGGGAGCGGTCGTCGAGGGGTTCCGGCGCGCCCGCGGCGCGTGGATCGTGGTGATGGACGGCGACCTCCAGCACCCGCCGGAGCTCATCGACGAGCTCGTCGCCGCGGGCATACGGGACGGCGCCGACCTGGTGGTGGCGAGCCGCTACGCCGCCGGTGGCCGCAGCGACGGGCTCGACGGACGATACCGGCGCCTCGTCTCGCGGGGTTCCACGCTGCTGACGAAGCTGTTGTTCTACACGGCCCTGACCCGGGTGAGCGACCCCCTCAGCGGCTTCTTCGCGGTCCGGCGTACGTCGGTCGAAATCGATGAGCTGCGCCCCGAGGGCTACAAGATCCTCCTGGAGTACCTGGTCCGCACCCGGCCTGGTCGGGTGGTCGAGGTGCCGTTCGCCTTCGCGGCCCGCGCGGCCGGCGACTCGAAGGCGAGCCTCGCCGAGGGCCTGCGGTTCCTGCGGCACCTCGTTCGCCTCCGTGTCGGCGAGCAGCGACTGCGCATGCTCGCGTTCGCGCTGATCGGCCTGTCCGGGCTGGTCCCGAACGCGTTCGCGTTGTGGCAGCTGACCGAGACGGTCGGGCTGCACTACGCTCTGGCGGCCATCCTCGCGACCCAGGTGGCGATCGCCTGGAACTTCGCCCTGACGGAATGGCTGTTCCGAAAGCGCCGGCACCGCGCCCCGGCGGCACGGGCGATTCGCTTCTTCCTGCTGGGCAACGCCGATCTCGTGCTGCGCGTGCCCGCTCTCGCGTTCCTGGTGGACCAGGTCGGCATCAACTACCTGGTCGCCAACGTCGTCACGCTCGTCGTGTCGTTCCTGGTGAGGTTCGCCGTGGTCGATCGGGTCATCTATGCCCGCCGCACCGCGGCCAACGGGCTCGCGAGGCCGTCCCTGTCCGTGGAGGTATAGGTGACCGTCCGACAACGAATCACCCCTCGATCTTATACATCCCGACTTGTCGCTGCCTCTATGGCAGTGGCCATGGTGGCGGTGCTGAGCGCCGCCCGGCAGGCCCAGGCCGCGCCCGAACTGATCATCAATGGTGACCTCGAGCAGCTCGACGCGAGCGGCTTTCCGACCTGCTTCGAGCAGTCGGGCTGGGGCGACAACGTCTACAGCTTCTCGATCACGGACGACGCGCACAGCGGCGAGAATGCGGTCCGGCTGGAGATCACCGAGATCAGCAGCGGTGACCGCAAGGCCATGATGTACGAGGACGTCACCTGTGCGCCGCACGTGACGCCCGGGCACCAGTACGACCTGTCGGTGTGGTACAAGACCACGAGCCCGAACACGGTCATGACGATCTTCCGGCATGACGTGAACCTCGGCTGGCAGTACTGGACCGATCCCGGTCACCTGGAGGTCACCGAGGACTGGGCCCAGAAGACCATCCGGACCCCACCGATCCCGCCGGACACCGACCAGATCACCTGGGGCATCACCCTGTACGGCGTCGGTGTGCTCATCACCGACGACTACTCCATGGTGGACGCGACGCCGGAACCGCCGCCGTACGAGTGCACGGCGGGCGACGCCTGCACCATGGGTCAGTGGGAGATCATGCCGATCGAGTCGCCCGCGCGGGCGATGCACACGGTCGTCCTGCACGACGGCCGGGTGCTGATGGTGGCCGGCTCCGGCAACGACACCGACCTGTTCGCCGCCGGCACCTTCAAGACGGCGATCTACGACCCGCAGACCGGGACGTTCACCGAGGTCGACACGCCGACCGATCTCTTCTGCGCCGGTCACGTGCAGCTCCCGGACGGCCGGGTGCTCGTCATGGGTGGCAACCTCGACTACCCGGACCCCGAGGGCACCCACGGGTACGAGGGCCTGCCGGACTCGTACATCTTCGATCCCGCGACGAACTCGTACACGCGGATCAACGATATGCACGAGGGCCACTGGTACCCGTCGGCGACGATCCTCGGCAACGGCGACGTGATCTCGCTCGGTGGCCTCAAGGAGGACTCCACCGGAAGCGTCGCGGTGGAGTACTTCAACTACGCCGAGATGCGCTGGCAGGAGCTGTGGGAGACCAACCAGACCTGGCACTTCTGGGGTCTGTACCCGACGATGATCCTGCTGCAGGACGGCCGGCTGTTCTACACGGGCAGCCACGTCTTCGGCGACAACATTCCGGGAACCGGCGCGGCGATCTACGACTACCACGCCAACACCATCACGCCCGTCCCTGGCCTGCGGGAGCCGAACAAGCGCGACCAGTCGATGAGCGTGCTGCTGCCGCCGGCGCAGGACCAGCGGGTGATGATCGCCGGTGGTGGGAACATCAACACCAACCCGGAGCCACTGCGGTACACGGACATCATCGACCTGAAGGAGCCGAACCCGCAGTACGTGCCGGGACCGGACCTGCCGCTGTCCCGACTGGAAACCGGTGAGCTTCAGCCGGAGCACCAGGGCAAGATGTACGTCAATCTTGTCATCCTGCCCGACGGCACCGTGCTGGAGACCGGTGGTGCGCTGTACAACCGGACCGACCCGGTCTTCGGGGCGTCGATCTACGACCCGGTGACGAACGAGTTCACGCCGGTGGCGGCCGACCCGCTGCCGCGGGGCTACCACTCGTCGGCGGTGCTGCTGCCGGACGGACGGGTGATGGCCTTCGGCGACAACCCGGCCGACGGCTCGTACGAGATGCGGGTCTCGATCTACTCGCCGCCGTACCTGTTCCAGGGCCCGCGGCCGCAGATCCTGTCGGTGGCCTCGACCGAGTGGGAGTACGGCACGGTGCAGGAGATCACAGTGGACGGTCCGGTGGCGAAGGCGGCGCTGATCCGCCCGGCCGCGGTGACCCACCAGTCGGACCCGAACCAGCGGTACGTCGACCTGCCGATGACCGTCGACGGCAACACCATCGGCCTGAACCTGACCAGCAACCCCAACCTGGCCCCGCCCGGCTGGTACATGCTGTTCGTGGTCTCGCCCAACGGTGTTCCGTCGGTCGCCACGTGGGTGCATGTGTCATGAACGAGCGAGTGACTGCCCGGCGGCGGCCTGACGCCGCCGCCGGGGCCGGCGGTCCCGGCCCGGTTGCGCGGCTGCGGGCGGCGGTGCGGCGGCACTGGCGGCCGATCGCCATCGCGGGCGCGATCCTCGTGGTGGCCGGCATCGCGTTCTCGGTCCCGGTCGGCCCCTCGGACGATTCCGAGGTGGCGCAGCCCAAGGCACCCGGCGGCTCAGGCTCCGTGACGCCCACGGCCTCGCCGGCGACGGCGAGCCCGGACCCCGCGGTCCCGGCCGTCGCGACGCCGGTCCCCGAGGCCCCGGCGGCCGCCCCGACGCCCACACCGACCACCGAGTCGGCGAACCAGCGACCCGATCCGTTGATCCGGGACTTCGCGCGCCAGCCCGGGGTGGCTCCGCTGCCACCGCAGCCCTCGCCGACCGGCGGCGTGGAGCTGCCCTACAACGTCAACGGCTGCGACTTCAACTACGGCAATGTCGGGCAGTGCATCCCGGCCCAGTTCCCGGCCAGCGTCACCGACCGGTGCGCCTGGCTGGCCCGACAAGGACTGGTGTCGATACCGGTGAACGGCACCGACCGCCACGGCCTCGACGTCGACGGCGACCGGATCGCCTGCGAACCCGACGAGACGGCGTAGCCAACCCGACGACTGGTGGGCCCGTGTCCCTTGTAGACACGGGCCCATTGGTCGTCTCGGCGGTGGCGCGGGTCCCCGGGTTCCGGGGGCACGGGCCTGCGCACGGCCGAGCGCCCGCTCGATGGCGGCGCCGGGCTCGGCCGGCGGGGCGCGGTGGCGGCACCCATGGTGGGCCGGCGGTGCCAGCGGGTCGGCGTGCTCGACGGCGACCATGATCGGGGTTCGAGGCACGAGTGCCAGGTGCCCGGTGCCAGGTTTGGAGATCGCGTCGACGAGTCGTTCGATCGTGCCGGCCTGCTGGGCGCCCGGAACCAGAGAAGCCGATCTCCGAAAGGTGATCTCCGTTCGCCGGTCCACGTCGGCGTCGGGTCTGACGGATCTCGGACGCTTGCGAGCGGAATCCTTGGCCAAACCACCCGCCAGGTCGCCGGCGGGTCAGTAACGTACGGACTTGTTGTCCGTGGTCGCCCCCGCCGACGCCCGTCAGCGAGTCCACGGACGACGGAGTTGATCTATTCCGGGCGTGCACACGTCAATCCCTCCACGACCGGACTTACAAACGTTCGGGAGCTGACGTGTCAACCCTGTTGACCGGTCCGAGCCAGCCCGAGGCGCCCGATCATCCGAAGGCCGACCGTCTTGTCGCGCGGCCAGGGCTGGGGCGATCGGAGACACTCAATCGGGCGGTCCGGCTGGTCGAGGGCGGGCACCGCCGGAAAGGCGAGGGCTCGTCGCGTATGGTCATCGCCATTCGGGCCGGTGGCGCCCGCCCCGGCGACGGGCTCGTCCCCACGGACGGGTGGGCCCTGGCCGACCCGGTGGTCGGGGCGGTCCAGGCCAGGGCGGAGACGGTCGGGGCGGGGCCGGTCGAGCCTGCCCGGCCGTACAACGACGCCGGGCTCGGCAACGCTGTCCATGAGCTGCCCTCGGCGTGGCGCTCGTCCGACCGGTCGGGGGAGGGTACAGGGCCGCGAGCAAGGCGGGTAGGCCAGTGACCTCGCGGGCGTTCGATGACCCGACGCGGTCGGCCGGGCGTTCGATCTTTGTTGACGCGACAGGGCGTCGTCGCCGACGGGTTTGGCTGATCGCCAACGGTACGGCCTTCGTGGGGGTGGTGTACATCGTGGTGGTCGGTGTCGCCCTCGCCCGAGGGCCGGTCTCGCCGCACTGGGATTCCTCCGGGCTGGCCCCGCAACCCAGCCCGATTCCGGTCTCGCCGGGCACGCCTGAGCCGGAGTCCGAATCGGTGCCTGACCCTGAGTCGGATGAGCCGACTCGGCGGCCGACCCGCAACGTCGATGCCGTGCGGATGAACGTCGAGCGCACGCCGGAACCGGCGCCAACGCCCACCTCGTCCCCCTTGCCCACGCCGTCGGTGTCGGCCTCGCCGTCGGTGTCGGCCTCGCCGTCGCCGTCGTCGTCCGCGTCGGGGTCACCGTCGTCGGCGTCGCCGTCGTCGTCGGGGGTGCCTCCGTCGTGTGCGTCGGGTGCGCCGCCGACGTCGGCCTCGCCGTCCCCGACGCCGTCCGGGGCGCCGGCGCCGTGTGCGTCGCCGACGTCGGCCTCGCCGTCCCCGACGTCGTCCGGGTCGGATCCGAGATCATTGATCCAAGACGCCGGGCTGCCGTTGCTGCTGTTCGTGCTCGGCGGCTTCATCCTGGGACCGCGGCGCGTCGGGAAGCCTCGGCGGCGACGGCTTCCTCAGCCTGGCCGCGTTCGGGGTGGCCTTCTCGTTGCTCGCCCCGGTGGGGGACATCCTCACGGGCTACGGTCTGGTCGTCGGTAACCGCCGGGCCCTGCCTGGCCCGGATGCCGGTGCGTCGGTCAACCGCTGTGGTGCCGGTCCGGCTCGACCGGGTTCTCGCGTCCACTATGGAGCTTGCCGCGGCCGCCGGTCGCCCACCGGCAACGGTTCTCCTTCGTCCGGTTGCGATCGCTGACGGCCGCCCTGGCCGGCCTGGCGTTGTGCTGGTGGAAGTTCCCCGGACCGACGCGGCGGCGTACCCTTCCCGAAACGCGCGCCCCTGACCGTGGCTGACGGCGACGGGCCCATGCCGGCAGGGGTCGTGCGATGGCGGGTCCTCCGCGTGGTCGCGACGGGTAATGTGCGGGACGTGCCGCGGAGAGCGTCTCGGAAGGCCCGGCTGACGGGCCTCGGCTTGGTTGCGCTGGGCTCGCTGCTGGCCCTGACGACCTGCTCCGTGCCGGGCGAGGAGATCTCTGCCCCGGTCGTCCGGGCGTACATCACGGGGTACTCGTACTTCGACAACACGCCGCCGGGCTCTGCGCGCATCTCCCACCCGGTGGTGCACACGGTCGCCGGTGGAATCGGAACCTACGAGGACCCGGTGACCGTGGCGGTCGGTCACGTTCGCGAGGATGGTGACCACCGCCTGGACTGGCCGGCGGGGACCCGCTTCTATCTGCCGAACCTGCGCCGGTACCTGATCGTCGAGGACACGTGCGGCGACGGTGAACGACCGCAGGAGGCGGGGTGCCACTCGGGCTACCCGGCCGACGCCAGCACCTGGCTCGACGTCTGGGTCGGCGGCGAGGGAGGCACGCGAGCGGGAGCGGAGCGGTGTATGGCCGCATTTACCGGTGTGTGGGACGTGCTGGTCGATCCACCCCCGGATCTCGCGGTCGACCCGGGGGAGATCTACGACCCGGCGCGCGACGGTCACCCGGACGGCTGCGCCGAGCAGTACGGCAACGACGTCGTCCGGGCGCGCTGACGGGCTACCGCCAGCGCGCCGCACCGCTGCCCGGCCTCGGACACGGCGCACGCGGCCGCCGCAGCATGGTCGCCCCGGCCACGAGGCCGCCGACCGACAGGGGGGCGCCCGTCTCGCCGGGCTCATCCGCGCGTGCCGACCGAGGTCCGCACCGGCGGTCGTGGTAGCTTGCCCACGCATGAGCGGTGTGCTGGCCGACCTGCCGGCGTCGTGGCTGACCGCGATGGGTCCGTTCCTGGACCCGGACACGGTGACGAAGCTGAGCGCGTTCGTCGAGGACGAGTACGCCCACCACGAGGTCTTCCCACCCCGGGCCGACCTGTTCGCCGCCCTGCGGCTGTGTCCGTACGAGAGCACCCGGGTGCTGATCCTCGGCCAGGACCCGTACCACAAGGCCGGCCAGGCCCACGGGCTCAGCTTCAGCGTGCGGCCGGGCGTCGCTGTGCCGCCGTCGTTGCGCAACGTCTACAAGGAGATCGCCGAGGACCTCGGCGTCCCGCCGCCGCCGAACGGTGACCTGACCGGCTGGGCCGCCCAGGGGGTGCTCCTGCTCAACGCGGTGCTGACCGTACGGTCGGGCGCGCCGGCCTCGCACGCCGGTCGCGGGTGGGAGCACGTGACCGACGCGGCCATCCGCGCGCTCAACGAGCGGCCCACGCGGGTCGTGTTCCTGTTGTGGGGTGCGTACGCCCGACAGAAGGCGGCGCTGGTGACCGCGCCCCACCACGTGGTGCTCGAGGCGGGGCATCCGAGCCCCATGAACCCGCGCGGCTTCCGCGGCACGCGCCCGTTCAGCGCCTGCAACAAGGCGCTCGTCGAGGCCGGGCTGGCGCCCATCGACTGGTCCGCGCCCGGTCTGCTGTCCCCGGTTCCCCAGCCGTAGTGCCGACGGCGCCGGGCCCGGGAGCCTGGTCGGTCACCGGGCCACGCCGCGTCGGGCCACGACAATCCCGCGCCGGATGGGGAAGGCGCGTACGGTCAGCGAATCGCGGCCAGGCGCTCCGCCCGCAGCCGGTTGGGCCAGGTGTCGTCGATGGGGGCCACGGGGGAGCCGACCGCCCAGGAGATCAGCAGGTCGGCCAGCGCCGGGTTGCGGGCCAGCACAGGGCCATGCATGTAGGTGCCGATGATCTTGCCGTGCCACACGCCCTCGGTGGCCCCGTCGTTGCCCACGCCGGTGGTGACCCGGGCCAGGGGCTTGAGGCCCGGGCCGAGATGCGTCCGCCCGCCGTGGTTCTCGAAGCCGGTGAGGGTGGGCAGGTTCAGCGCCGGGTCCGCCTCGCCGGCGAGTTCTCCGACGGCCCGGGTGGGACCGCGGTCGGAGCTGATGTCGAGGATGCCGAGCCCGGCGCACTTGGTGCCCTTGGCGAAGAACGAGGTGCCGATGAGCTGGTAGCCCGCGCACACCACGAGCGCGGTCGCGCCGCGCTCCAGGGCCTGGTGCAGCCCGCGGTTGGCGTTGAGGCGCTGGGCCGCCAGCGCCTGCGGACCGTCCTCCCCACCACCAAGGAGGTAGATATCTCCCTGCTGCGGTACAGGCTCGTCGGAGCGCACCTCGATGGTCTCGACGGGAATCCCGCGCACGTACGCCCGACGGGCCAGGATGAGCATGTTGCCGCGGTCGCCGTACGTGGAGAGCAGGTCGGGGCAGAGCCACACGATGCGCAGCGCGGACTCGCTGGCCGGGTCGTCGCCCTCGGCGAGGTGGCGGGGCCCGGACTTTCGGGGCGACGCGACGCTGTACCTGGGCTCAGTTGACACGGTTGAGCTCCGCTCGGATGTCCTGGAACGCGGTGTAGTTGGCGATCACCTCGAGCCGTCCGGGTGGTACGGCCGCCACCGCCTTGGCGAAGGTCGGGACGTACTCGAACTCGACCTCGTTGACCTCGAGCCGAACCGCCAGGTCCATCGCCCGTTCGCCGGTGATGAGCACCCGCCGCCCTTGCAGTGGCGAGAAGTCCACGTCGTACAGCCACGAGGTGTCCAGGCCGTCAGGGTCGCGGGCATTGATGGCGAGCAGGGTCGGCGCCCGCTCGGCCATGTCGAACGCCTCCAGCCAGCCGGCCGGGTTCTTGGCCAGCAGCAACCGGATCGTCCGGCCGTCGCGTTCGACCGTGGCGTACCGTCCGGCGATCGAGGCGACCGTGGCCAGCCGCGGTAGGGCGGCGGCGGGATCGACCCCGAACTGGGCCGCCACCGCCAGCGCCGTGGCCGCGTTCGCCCGGTTCACCCGGCCCGGGAGCTGCAGCATCAGCTGATGGTGGTTCCCGTTCGGGTCCACCACGGCGTCGCCCTCGACCCTCCACTGTGGAGTCGGGCGGCGCAGCTCGCAGCCGGCGCACGCCCAGTCCTCCCCTGACCGAACGATGTGCGAGCCGCAGGCGGGGCAGACCCAGGAGTCGTCGTGCCACCGCTGGCCCGAGGCGACCCAGGTGACGTGGCGGGCCGCCCTGGCTGCGTAGACCACCATCGGGTCGTCGGCGTTGGCGACGATGTGGCTGTCCCGGTCACGGACCGCGTCGCGCCACAGGGCCGCCATCATCGCCACCTCCTTCGCCCGGTCGAGCTGGTCCCGGGAGAGGTTCAGCAGCGCGATCGCCACCGGGTTGGTGGCGTCGATGACCTGCTTGAGGTAGTGCTCGTCGACCTCGAGGACCGCGTACGGCGTGTGGCCGGCGCGCGCCAGCGCCGACGTGTGCCCGGTGGGCATGTTGGCCCCGAGCGAGTTCGTCGCCACGTCGCCGAGCACGCCCATGGCGGCGGCGGTGAGGCGGGTCGTGGTGGTCTTGCCGTTGGTGCCCGAGACGAGCGCCACCTGGCGGCCCGCGGCCAGGTGCTTGAGCAGGTCAGGGTCGATCTTGAGGCCGAGCCAGCCCCCGATCACCGACCCGTCGCCCCGGCCGGCCGCCCGGGAGAGGGCCGACGCGGTGCGGGAGACCGTGGAGGCGAGCCTGGCGCGCAGGGGCAGCCCGCCACGCCCCGTGCCCTGCTCTGCAGTCGTCATGGCCCTCCGCTCGCTGCATCCACCCCTCGGCCCGGCCGCACGGCCCGGACGCGAGGGAGTCGATGCGAAGAGACTATCGCCCCGGGTGGCGGGTGGTCCGGCTGGTCGCGGGCCGGGGCCGGTCGGCGCGACCGGCGGGCCGGCGCCCCGGACGGGGGACAGTCACCGGCCCGCCTTTCCGCGTGATCCCGCCCGGCCCGCCTGCCCGCGGCGCCCCGGGAGTGCCGGCCGTCGTCCCCGGGCCGCGGTTCGCTCGTGTCCGCCGGCGGTCGGTACGGACGTGGCCGGCCCGGACGGTTCGGGCGCCGGGTTTCGTACCGGTAGCGGGCTCGACGCCTGCCTCCGTGGTCCCGACGCGGTGGCTGGGCGCGGGCCCGCGCCTTCCTTTGCTTCCTTACTTCTTTCTTTCTTCCTTCGTGACTTTCTTCTTCCCTCGTGCGTCCCGGCCCCTCTTCCGGCCACCGTGACCGTCCGGTCCGCCGCATCCGCCGGCCGGGCGTGGCCCCGTCGCCGTGGTGATCCTTCTCTCGTCGGACCTCCGCGGGATGCCGCTTCGACCCCGCCTCCGCTTCCCGGACGGTGGCTCGGGGCCCGGTAGGGCCGCCAGGCCACCGACGCTCGCGGTTGGATCGATGTCCGTGGGCGCCGACCCGGCCGTCAGCGGCGATGGTGCGGTCGGCGCTCGCGGGGGCAGCCGCTCGTCTTCGTTGACCTCGATCGATAGCCATCCGATGATGCGGCCGGCCGGTCGGCATCGGTTGTTATCTATGGCTCGGTGGCTTTGTCCGGTCGGCGGCCCGGCGGGGCCGGCCGGTTGGGCGGCATCGCCGGGCCGCCAGTGCGGGCGTCGCGGGGTTGTCATCGGTCCGTCATCGGGTCGTCATGAGGCATGGTGACGACGGTCCAAAATGTCGGAAATATACAATGTATCCCAGTTTCCCTGGGCCGCCGGGACCCCGAATCGTTGTGATTGACATCACTGAGCACATACACAACTCTGATGTCAAGCGTGACACGCCGTAGTCGAAAGTCGGGCACGAACGGGCGAATCGGGATGGCCGACCGACGTCAATCACTTTGAGTACCGTACTGTGTGCAGCGAGTAATGAGGGTGGTGGGCTAGAACATTTCGAGTCACCCCACCCGGGGTGCACCGTGTCGCCTGGGTCACGTCGAGTCCTGCCCACTCGGGCGGCACGCTCCACGAGGGACAAGTCAAGACGGGTCAGGGCAGGATCGCCGGACCACTCCCGGCGGGGCGCGAGGCGCCCGTCCGGAGTGGAGCAGCGCCGCCGCGGCCGGCTGTGGGGTGTGGACAGTCGGTTGTGGACGCTTGACCGGTCGCGCGAAAGGCGGCCTGGTCGCGAGCGGCGGCGCACGTGGACCAGGGCAAACCCTCGCCTGGCCACGGTGTCCGGGAGACGTGCCGGAGGGACACGATACGTGTACATCAGCATCGCCCACGGCCCCGACCGTTCGGGCGCCGCTCGTGGGTTCCGCCCGCACGGGCGCACGAGTGCGGCGACACTGGCCGCCCTCAGCGTCATTGCCACGGGGGGCGTGGTGCTCGCGACGCCTGGCGTCGCCCACGCCGTGGCAGCGGAGCCTGTCCAGAGTGGACAGTCCATTGTCGCCCTTTCACCTGTCGTTGGGCCGGTAGTGCCGCCGACCAGCGCTCCCGCGCGGGGAACCAGCATCGCCCTGACGGTCGACAAGGCGACCATCCTCGATGGACAGTCCATTGTGTTCAACGGCACATTGACACTGCGGAAGAAGGGCACCCCGCTGACGAACCAGGCCGTCCGGCTGGAGGAGAACAGCGGCGGCGAGTGGAAGACCGTCGCCAGCGCCCTCGCGGCCGCCGACGGTACGGTCACCTTCACGGTCAAGCCGACGACGTCGGCGAAGTACCGCCTGGCCTACGCGGGCGTCCAGACGCTGCGGGCGTCGGTCTCGCCGGAGCAGGTCATCACGGTCAAGAAGCCACCGCCGCCACCGCCGCCCCCGCGGACGTCGTCCGTGGCGTCGAACCGTTCGGCATCGTCGGCCGGGACCTCGAAGATCGGGGCCAACGGCAACCCCGGCAGCGCCACCGGTCAGGCCATCGTGGCCGCGGCCGCCGCGCAGTCCGGCAAGCCGTACTCCTACGGCTCCGCGGGCCCCAACGCGTTCGACTGCTCCGGCCTGGTGAAGTACGTCTTCGCCCAGTTCGGCATCTCGCTTCCGCACAACGCGCACGCCCAGATGAGCTACGGGCGGCCGGTCTCCGCGGCCGAGGCGGCGCCGGGTGACCTGGTCTTCTTCCTCGACGGCGGGTACGCCTACCACGTCGGGATCTACGCGGGCGGCAACATGATGTACGACGCGCCGAACGCCGGATCGACCGTGGGCAAGCACGTCATCTGGACCTCGAACGTGGTCTTCCGCCGCCTCGTCTGAGCGGGACCCGGCACCGCGTCGGAGCCGGACCCCCGTGCCCGCGCCCCCGATCGCGGAGCGTGGCTGTCCGGCTGAGGGTCCAGTTTGGATGGTCGCTGGGCTACTTGCCCAGGAAGGTTCGGCTTCGCCGGAACGCGGCCCGCGCGTAAGCGAGGTTGCGGCCACGTAAGCGAGGTCTCCGCCACGTAAGCGAGGTCTCGGCCACGTAAGCGAGGTCGCGGCCACGTGACCGGCCACCGGCCCGGACGTGGGCGGGCGACGGCCCGAGCAGGCGGCCGTGATCCGGGCTCGGTTCCCGGGCGTTCGACGGGGACTGCGGTCGCCCGGTGACGCGGTCCACTGTCCACGATGGCGGGTCCGGCCGGCCCCGGCCCCGGCCCTCACGGAGCCGGCCCGGCCGGTGGCGACCGTGGGGTGCGGCCCGGCCGCCCCGGGGCAGGGTGGTCGATGCGGCCGTGGGTCGTGGCGCGGCCCCAGGGTGGTGGGCCTGCCCTGGGGCCGCCGGTGTGACCACCGGCGCCGCGGGGGTGGTGGTGCGGTCGGTCCGCAGGTGCGGGCCGGGCACGATCACGGACCGCGAACGGGGCCGTCCCAGTGGTTCCCGGTCCGGGCCGGCTGTCCTCCTGCCTCCCGCTTCGCTCCGCATGGCGGGTGACGGGCCCCGTCCCCGCCCGCGGGGGACCCGCGGGACGTCCCGGACCTTCGTCACCCGGTCGTGAGGCCTCCGGCCACCCCGGGGGTGGCCCGCCCGGCTCCGGGGGTGTGACCGGCTTCGTGGCCGGGTCGGCCGGCACCCTGGCCCGGTTCGGGCTCGCGCAGCCCGGTCCGGCTTCTCGCGACCCGTCCGGGTTCCCGGCCGCATGTCCGGGCCGGCCGGCCCGCCGGCTCTCCGCGCCCGGCCGGCTCCCCGCACCCGGCCGGGGGTTCCGGCACCCTGTCCCGGGGCACCACCGGATCGAGCGGCCACGCCCTGTCCCGTCTGTCGGCCCTGTCGGGCACCCCTCTGTCCGGCTCCCTCCACCCGGTCCGGGCGCCCGTCATCCCCGCCGGGCCATCCGCTCACCGCCCGGTCCGGCCGTCCTCCACTTTCCTCCACCCCCCGCCCCGGTCCCGGGCGGCTCGTGTCCAAAATGCGAGGTTTATACCGGTAACTCCGGGTTCCGGGAGGCGGGAGGGCCGCCGCTGAGGGCGGATGGCGGCGCTCGTCCCTCCACCTCGTACCACGCGCTGTGACGTGCTCGGACGCCCCGCGATTCGGGCATATCACCCGGCTAACGGGTTGACGGTGGAGGGAAGTGGAGTACAGTGGGGCGCATTGGCGGAGCCGGAGGCTCCACCGGCCCCACGGGGACAGGTAGTGCAGGGGCGAGGGGGGAAGGTCCCGTGTTTCTGGGCACCCACACGCCTCGGCTCGACGAGAAGGGCCGGCTGATCCTTCCGGCGAAGTTTCGCGAGGAGCTGGCAGGTGGTCTGGTGATCACGAAGGGACAGGAGCGCTGTCTCTACGTGTTCCCGACCGCTGAGTTCCGGCGCCTCGCGGAGGAGCTGCAGGCACAACCAGTGACCAACAAGGCGGCTCGCGCGTATGGCCGGGTGTTCTTCGCCAGCGCGCACGACGAGGTGCCGGACAAGCAGGGCCGGGTGACCATTCCCGCGCACCTGCGCGAGTACGCCGGGTTGCACCGTGACGTCGTCGTGATCGGCGCGAGCAACCGCGTGGAGATCTGGGACCAGCAGGCATGGGAGCGGTACCTGGCAGAGAACGAGCAGGCGTTCGCCGAGATCGAGGAGGGGGTGTTGCCCGGCGGGCTGTGAGGCCCGCGGGAGTGGGTGATAAGGGTCCGTTCTGGACAGACCACTATGGACTGTCCATGATGGGCTAAAGGTTTCCGGGTGCGACCAAGGCGCTCGGTGCCCCGGGCGTCGCACAGGGGGGACCGGCGCGACGGAGGCCTCGCGACCGCGTGAGTTGACCGACCGGCCATCGCTCACGCTCGCCGGGCCCGGGCGCGTCGGTAGCTTCATGGCAGCGCGGCGCTGCGGGGCATGCCTATCCGTACCGCCAGATCTCCCACCGTTGCGCGCACCTGACGCCTCTTCCCCGGCGCCAGGCGTAGCGGGCGGCCGGGGATCTGGCGGTACGGCCACACCCGTCTTTCGCTGGAGCACCGCCACGGGCGACATCCGTACGGCAGGCAGCAGGACAGCCCGGCCGCGAACCGGGCAGTGAGGAAACCAGCGCGGGCGACCGCGGGCCGCGGGGCGGCGCTGGAAGCTAGGGGGATCTTCGTCGTGGGCAAGCGTCAGGCTTCCCACGGCTCAGGCGCACCGGCCGGGGGGCAGGGTGCGCCCCGGGCCATGGGCAACGGGCACGTTCCGGTGCTGCTGGCGCGGTGCCTGGATCTGCTCGGGCCCGCGCTGGACCGCACCGATCCGGTGCATGTGGACGCCACCGTGGGCCTGGGCGGTCACGCCGAGGCGGTGCTCGCGGCCCATCCGACGGTCCGGCTGATCGGGCTGGACCGGGACCCGGAGGCCCTCCGGCGCAGCGCGGAGCGCCTGGCCCCGTACGGCGATCGCGTGCGGCTCGAGCACGCTGTCTACGACGAGTTGCCCGACGTTCTCGACCGGCTGCAACTGAACACAGTGGACAGCGTGCTGTTCGACCTCGGGGTCTCGTCGATGCAGCTGGACGAGCCGAGCCGGGGCTTCAGCTACGCCCGGGACGCCCCGCTGGACATGCGGATGGACCCGACCCGGGGCATCACGGCCGCCGACGTCGTCAACACCTACTCGGCCGAGGACCTGACCCGGATCCTGCGCCGCTACGGCGAGGAGCGCTTCGCCGCCCGGATCGCGGCCGCCATCGTGCGGGAGCGGCGGCGCGCGCCGTTCACGTCCTCCGCCCGGCTGGCCGAGCTGGTGCGCGCGGCCGTGCCGGCGGCGGCCCGGCGGACCGGTGGTCATCCGGCGAAGCGAACCTTCCAGGCGCTGCGCATCGAGGTCAACGGGGAACTGGCCGCGCTCGAGGCCGCCCTTCCCGCGGCGATCGAGGCGTTGTCTTTGGGCGGCCGGATCGTTGTGCTTTCGTACCACTCGCTCGAGGACCGGATCGTCAAGCAGGCCTTCGCCGCGCGCGCCCGGTCCACCGCCCCGGTCGACCTGCCGGTGCCGCCACCGGGAACCGGGCCCACGCTGCGGCTGCTGACCAAGGGCGCCGAGGTACCGAGCCGGGACGAGATCGAGGCGAACCCGCGAGCGGCTTCGGCCAAGCTCCGCGCCGCCGAGCGCATCGACCCCGACGCGCCGCGCGGCCGCGCGATGCGGGGCGGACGCACGGTGACCAGGCCGACCATCCCGGACACAACCGTCCCACCGACCACATCGGCCACCGGAACGACCACATCGGAGACTCGCCGGCCACGCCTGCGCAGCCGGGACACACACGACGACGAGGGGGGAACATGACCGTCGAGACCAGGCCACGCTCCACACGCGACGGTGGGCGGGGCGAGCCGCGGGCCGGCCGCCCGTACCGGGGGTACGGCGCCTACACCGCCGGGTCGACGGCGTTGCGCATCGACTACGCCGACGACCTCGACGAGCGGGACGCCGACGAGCTGGATGTCGACGAGCTGGATGTCGACGAGCTGGAGCTGGATGTCGACCGGCTGGGTGGGGGCCGCGTCCGGGCCGGGGGCCGGACGGCGACCCGGAGCCGGCCGCGCCCGGCGCGGATCCCGCGGCCGCGGCGGCGCACGCCGTGGATCAAGGACGTCACGCCGACGCCGGCCCCGGTGACCGACCCGCCGCCGTTGCCGGTGAGCCTGCCCAGGGCTCCGTTCCTGCTGCTCATGGCCGGTCTCGTGGTGGCCGGGGTGGTGGGCGTGCTCGTCCTGCACACCAAGATCAATGAGGGCGCGTTCCACCTCAGCGACCTGCGCGCGAACCAGGCCAGCCTGGACCAGCAGGAGCAGCAGCTCGAGCAGCAGCTGGCCGACCTCTCCTCGCCCGGCAACCTGCGCGCGGCCGCCACCCGGCTCGGCCTCGTGCCGGCCGGCGACCCGGCGTACATCTACCTGCCCGACGGCCGCATCGTGGGCGTGCCCCAGCCGGCCTGGGGGACCAGTTCATGATGCGCCGCCCACCGTCCACGTCGGACGAGCTCCGTGCGGGTCCGTCCGCAGTGGACGGGTCCGGAGGACGGCCCTCGGCCACCGGCGGCCCGACATCCGCCCGGGCGCCGAGGTCGCGCCTCCGGCAGGCCCGGGCCTGGCACCCGCGGGGCCGCACGATCGGTGACCTGGTCCAGGCCGGGGAGCGTCCGGCCCTGCGCCTCGTCGAGGGCGGCGCCGAGCCCGACCGGGCCGACGCGGCGACCGGGAGCCGTACGGAGACTGGGAGCCGTCCGGGGACCGGGAGCCGTACGGACGCGGGGAACCGTCCGGGCAGTGGGGACCGTTCGACGGCGGCCGGGCGACGGTCGGGCGGGACGGCCGGCGCCCGCTCGGCGGCGACGCCCGGGGACCGCTCGGGGTCACCCGCCGGCCGCGACCGACGGCGTGGGCCGGCCTTCGTACGGTGGGCGTTCCGGGCCGGCGCCCGTCCGGCCCCGACCCGGCCGGCGCCGGTCCGTCCCGACCCGCCGCGGCTGGCCAACTCCGGCGCCCGGCTGCGGCAGGCGACCGCGCTCGTCCTGGCCCTGTTCGTGGTGCTCGGTGTCCGGCTCGTCGTCTTCCAGTTCACCGACGCGCCGACCTACGCCGCCGAAGGGCTGCGCGACCGGCTGCGCCCGGTGGTCCTGCCCGCGCCGCGGGGCTCCATTGTGGACCGCAACGGCGCCGTCCTCGCCGGCAGTGCCGAGGCCCGGTACGTCTTCGCCGACCCGTCCCGCGTGGAGAACCCCCTCGCCACGGCCGAGGCGCTGTCTCCGGTGCTCGGCGTGCCGGTCTCGCAGCTGCTCCCCAAGCTGGTCCCGCATCGCCGCGAGGACGGCACCGAGGTGCTCTTCGAGTACCTGGCCCGCGGGGTGCCGGTGGCGACCGGCGAGCGCGTGCGGGCGCTGGGGCTGCCCGGCATCGGCGTGGACCGGGACGAGACCCGGGTGGTGCCGGGGCACGACCTGGCCGCCAACATCGTCGGGTTCACCGGTCGTGACCTGCAGGGCCTGGCCGGGCTGGAGGCGGCGTACGACGAGCTGCTGCGTGGGGTCAACGGCCGCCGCAGCTTCGAGGTCGGGCAGCAGGAGGTCAACCTCGACCACGAGATCCCCAGCGGCTACCGCGAGGAGATTCCGGCCAAGCCCGGGCGGTCGCTGCAGCTGACCATCGACCGCGACCTTCAGTTCGAGGTCCAGCGCATCCTCGGCGAGGCGATGACCCGGGCCCAGGCGTGGGTCGGCGCGGCCGTCGTGCTCGACGTGCGCACGGGCGAGATCCTGGCCCAGGCGAGCTACCCGTTCTACGACGCGGCCAACCCGCTCGCCTTCCGGGAGGAGGACTGGCGGGACGCGGCCACGGGCTGGACGGTCGAGCCGGGCTCGGTGCACAAGGCGATCGTGCTTGCGGGCTGCCTGGAGGAGGGCGTGGTCAGCCCGACCGAGACCATCCCGCTGCCGAACGAGATCACCAAGGGCGCGACGACGTTCCGCGACGCGTACTGGCACCCGCCGATGGCGCGGTTCACGCTGCCCGGCATCCTCGCCTGGTCCTCCAACGTCGGGACGATCATGCTCGCCGACCGGCTCGGGGCCCAGAAGCTCTACGAGTACCAGCGCGCGTTCGGGCTCGGCGAGATGACCGCCACCGGCCTGCCGGGCGAGTCCGCCGGTCTGGTCCAGCCGCCGGAGAACTGGGCGGCCGACGCCTACGGGTCCGTGCCCATCGGTCACGCCGTCTCGGTCACCCCGCTGCAGATGGCGGCGGCGTACGCGGCGATCGCCAACGGCGGCGTCTACGTCAAGCCCCACCTGGTCAAGGCGATCATCGACCCGGACGGCACCGTCACCCCCACGGCGCCGCCGGAGAGCCGGCGCGTGGTCTCGGCCGAGACGGCCACGGTGCTGCGCAGCATGCTCGAGGCGGTGGTGACCGCGCCCGACGCCACCGGGCGGACCGCCGCCATCGACGACTACCGGGTGGCCGGCAAGACCGGCACGGGCCGCGTCATCGTCGACGGGGCGCCCGGGCCGGGCGAGGTGGGCTCGTTCATCGGCATGGCCCCGGCCGACGCGCCGCGGTACGTGGTGGCGGTCTTCGCGCACACCCCGGGCGGCAGCGGCGGGGTCGTCGCCGGTCCGGCCTTCGCGGAGATCATGGAGCAGACGCTGCTGCACTACCGGGTCGCCCCGACCGGAAGCCAGCCACCCGAGTTCACGATCTACGAACAGTGATGGCCTGGAACAGTGGTGGTGGGGTTTCACAAGCGTTGGTCGGTTAGGGGTCAGCCGCATCCGGCGGGCGATCGAGGCGAGTAGGGTCAAGGGCCGTGCCTGGCTTTCCGCGTCCCAGCCGCATCGCCGCCGTCACCCTCGCGCAGATCGTGGAGGTGGCCGGCGGCTCACGGAGCGTGACCATCGATCCCGGCGGGGCGGCCGACGCCAGCGGCGTTGCCGTGACCGGCGTGACGCACGACAGCACCCAGGTGCGCCCGGGTGACCTGTACGTCGCGCTGCGCGGCCGCACCCGGCACGGCGCCGAGTTCGCCGACCAGGCCGTCGGGGCCGGCGCGGTCGCGGTGCTCACCGATCCGGCCGGGGTCCAGGTCGTTCGGTCGGCGAACGGCCCGGCGGCCCAGGTGCCGGTGCTCGTCGTCGAGGACCCCCGGTCGGTGCTCGGCGCGGTGGCGGCGCGGACCTACGGTGACCCGACGGCCGACCTGCTGGTCATCGGCCTGACCGGGACCGCCGGCAAGACCTCCACCTCCTACCTCGTCGAGTCCGGGCTGGCCGCGGCCGGCCACACCACCTGTCTCATCGGCACGGTCGAGACCCGCATCGGCTCGGAGGTGCTCGACAGCGTGCACACCACGCCCGAGGCGACCGACCTGCACGCGCTGTTCGCCGTGGCCCGCGAGCGCGGGGTGACGGCGGCGGTCATGGAGGTCTCCAGCCACGCGCTCACCTACGGTCGGGTCGGCGGGGTGCAGTTCGACGTCGGCGGCTTCACCAACTTCGGCCAGGACCACCTGGACTTCCACGCCGACCTGGCCGACTACTTCGCCGCCAAGGCGCGGCTGTTCGACGGCCGCTGCCGGCGGGAGGTGCTCAACCTCGACGACGAGGCCGTACGGTCCCTGGTCCGGCCGGACTCGATCACCTTCTCGGCGAGTGGCAACCCGGCCGCCACCTGGCGGGCGGAGAACATCACCCGCTCCGGGTTCACCCAGGCGTTCACCGCGATCCACGAGGAGCACGGGGCCGTCGAGGTGACCGTGGCGATGCCGGGGCGTCACAACGTGGCCAACGCGCTGCTGGCGCTGGCGTGCCTGGTCGCCGTCGGGGTTCCCGCCAAGGTGGCGGCCGAGGGCATCGGCGCCTGCCGCGGGGTGCCCGGGCGGCTGGAGCTGGTCGGCCCGCCCGAGGCGCAGGCCGCCTGGCCGGTGCTCGGCGTGGTCGACTACGCCCACAAGCCGGACGCGATCGCGGCCGCCCTCGCGGCGCTGCGGGAGGTGGCCACGGGCCGGTTGCTCTGCGTGGTCGGCGCGGGCGGGGACCGGGACCGGGGCAAGCGGCCCCTCATGGGCGCGGCCGCAGCCCGCGAGGCCGACCTGGTGGTGGTCACCGACGACAACCCGCGCTCGGAGGACCCGGCCACGATCCGGGCCGAGGTCCTCGCCGGGGCGGCGGCGGCCGGCGGCGCCCGCCACGGCGTGATCGAGGTGGCCGGGCGGCGGTCGGCCATCGTCGAGGCCGTGCGGCTGGCCGAGCCCGGGGACGTGATCGCCGTGCTGGGCAAGGGCCACGAGCGGGGCCAGGAGATCGCCGGGGTGGTGACCCCGTTCGACGATCGCGTCGAGCTGGCGGCGGCGCTGCGCGACCGGTTCGGCCCGCCGGGGGGCTGGACGGGGAGCCCGGCCGGTGAGCCGGGTGCCGAGCCCGGGACGGAGGTACGGCCATGATTCCGATGTCCCTGGCCGAGATCGCGGCGGCGGTCGACGGCACCCTGGTCGGCGCCCCCGATCCGACCGTGCGCGTGACCGGGTCGGTGGAGTTCGACTCCCGCCAGGTGGGGCCGGGCGGCCTGTTCGCGGCCTTCGTCGGGGAGAAGGCGGACGGGCACGACTTCGCCGAGCAGGCCCGGGACGCCGGTGCCGTGGCGGTGCTGGGCACTCGACCCACGCCGGTCCCCACGATCGTGGTGCCGGACACCCGCGTGGCGATGGGGCGGCTGGCCCGGGCGGTGGTGGACCGCCTGCCCGAGCTGACCGTCGTGGGCGTCACCGGGTCGTCCGGCAAGACGTCCACGAAGGACATGATCGTCGCGCTGCTGACCCACCTCGGCCCGACCGTCGGCCCGCCGGGGTCGTTCAACAACGAGCTCGGCCTGCCCCACACCGTGCTCAAGGCGGACGCTGACACGCGGTACCTGGTGCTGGAGATGGGCGCCCGGGGCGAGGGGCACATCAGCTACCTGTGCGACATCGCGCCGCCCCGGATCGCGGTGGAGATCAACGTGGGCGTGGCCCACATCGGCGAGTTCGGCTCGGTGGACGCGATCGCCCGGGCGAAGGCCGAGCTGGTCCGGGCGTTGCCGGCCGACGGCGTCGCGGTCCTCAACGCCGACGACGAGCGGGTCCGGGCGATGGCGGACCAGACCCGGGCCACGGTGGTGCTGGCCGGCGAGGCGGCCGATGCGACCGTCCAGGCAGTCGACGTTGCGCTCGACGAGCGGGGCCGGGCCACATACACTCTGTCGACTCCCGAGGGCCAGGCGACCGTCCGGCTGCGGGTCGCCGGCCGGCATCAGGTCGGCAACTCGCTGCTCGCGGCGGCGGTGGCGCGCGCGGCCGGGATGCCGCTGGCGCAGCTGGCCACCGCGCTGTCGGAGGTGACGGCCGCGTCCTCGCGGCGCATGGACGTCTTCGATCGACCGGACGGGGTGACGGTCATCGACGACTCGTACAACGCGAACCCCGCCTCGACCGCCGCGGCGCTGCGCGCGCTCGCCGCGATCGGGGCCGGTCGTCGTCGGGTGGCGGTGCTCGGCTACCTCGCCGAGCTGGGCGAGCAGGAACGGGAGGGACACCGGCAGGTCGGTCAGCTGGCGGCCGAGCTGGGTGTGGATCGGCTCGTCGTGGTGGGCGCGGAGGCGGCGCCGATCCACGACGGGGCGGTAGCGGTACCGAACTGGGGAGGAGAGTCCGTGGTGGTGTCCGATCAGGACGCGGCCGTGGCCTGGCTGCGCGCGGAGTTGCGCCCAGGTGACGTGGTGCTGGTGAAGGGGTCGCGCTACCGGACCTGGACGGTGGCCGACGCCCTCCGCGACGAGGACCTCATCGGGCTGGTCACCTCGTGAGGGCCGTCATCGTCGCCGCGGTCGTCGCCTTCCTCGTCACGATCGCGCTCACCCCGTTCGCCATCCGTGTCTTCGCCGCGCTGAAGGCCGGTCAGCCGATTCGGGAGATCGGCCCGCAGACGCACCTGTCGAAGAAGGGCACCCCGACCATGGGCGGGGTCGTGTTCATCCTCGCCACGGTCGTCGCCTACATCGCCGGGCACTTCGTGCTCGCGGCCCTGCCGGAGCGGGAGATCGTCGTCGACGGTCAGACCTACATCGCCCCGCTGGGCACGCCGACCGGGATGACCGCGACCGGCGTGGTGCTGCTCGGCCTGTTCGTCGGTCTCGGGGCGCTCGGCTTCCTCGACGACTACCTCAAGGTGCGCAAGCGCAACAGCGCCGGCCTGGCCCCGCGGTACAAGCTGCTCGGCCAGGTCGTCATCGGCGCCGCCCTGGGCGCGGTCGCGCTCTGGGTGCCGAGCGACACCATCGAGCGGGAGACGGTCGCCGACTCGACCGTCTCGTTCGTCCGCGACCTGTACTGGTTGGACATCACCAAGTACGGCACGCTCGTCTTCTTCATCTTCGTGGTCATGTCCATGTCCAACGCGGTGAACTTCACCGACGGTCTGGACGGCCTGGCCACCGGCGCCTCGGTCATGGTGCTCGGGGCGTACGCGCTCATCGCCTTCTGGCAGTACCGCCACTGGGACCTCGACCCGAGCTACCGCGCGCCGTACACCTACGAGGTCCGCGACCCGCTGGAGATCGCGATCATCGCGGCCGCCGCGGCCGCAGCCTGCTTCGGCTTCCTGTGGTGGAACGCGTCGCCGGCCAAGATCTTCATGGGCGACACCGGGGCGCTCGCCCTGGGCGGCCTGATCGCCGGCCTCGCCTTCGCCACCCGGACGGTGCTGCTGTTGCCGCTGCTCGCGGTGCTGTTCACCCTGATCGCGGTGACCTGGGCGATCCAGATCGGCTCGTTCAAGCTGTGGCACCGGCGGGTCTTCCGCATGGTGCCGCTGCAGCACCACTTCGAGCTCGCCGGCTGGAGCGAGGTCAACATCGTGGTCCGGTTCTGGATCATCGCCGGGATCGGGGTCGCCTCAGCGCTCGGTTTGTTCTACGCGGACTTCCTGCGTGTGATGGAGTTGGGCCTGTGAGCGACGAGGAGCGCAGCGCAGCGAGCACCGCAATCGCGAGCGAACGCAGCGCCGTTCGCGAACCAGGAGGGACGGGCGCGCCGAGCGTCATCGAGGGACCCAGGACGCCGACGCCCATCGGGATGCGCGTGGAGGCGGCGTGACGGTCGCGGACGACCGCGCGCGGGCCTACGTGGGCCGGCGGGTGCTGGTGGCCGGCACCGGCATCGCCGGCACCGCCTGCGCCGAGGTGCTGCTCGGCCTGGGAGCGCAGGTCACCGTGCTCGACCGCACCGAGTCCGAGGCGTTCGTACGCCTGCGGGAGGCGGGCGCCCGGGCGGTGCTCGGCGACGAGCCGGACCCGGCCCTGCTGGCCGAGATCGACGACGTGATCGTCTCGCCGGGGTTCGCGCCCCACACGCCGCTGGCGCGGGCCGCGCTCGCCGCCGGCCGGCCGGTCTACTCCGAGCCCGAGCTCGCCTGGCGGCTGCGGGGCCCGGAGGCGGCCGGGTGGCTCGCGGTCACCGGCACCAACGGCAAGACCACGACCACGACCATGCTCGCCGCGATGCTGCGCGCCGCCGGGTACCGCACGGGGGCGCTGGGCAACATCGGCGAGCCGCTGGTGCACGCCGTCCTGCGCGACGACTACGAGGTGCTCGCGGTCGAGCTGTCCAGCTTCCAGCTGTACTGGTCGGTGACCCTGGCGCCCCAGGGCGGCGCGCTGCTCAACCTGGCCGACGACCACCTGGAGTGGCACGGCGACTTCGAGTCGTACGCCACCGCCAAGACGGCCATCTGGCGGGCCGCCGTGACCGGCAGCGGGGTGGCCGTCGGCAACCTCGACGATCCGCTCGTCGCGGCCCGCCTGCGCGCGCGGCCGTTCGCCCACGATCCCGCCGCCGAGCCGACCTCGGCCCGCGTCGGCGGGGGCCGGACGGTCGGGGTGACGCTGGGCGTGCCGGGGCCGGGGGAGCTCGGGGTGATGGACGGGGCGCTGGTCGACCGGGCCTTCGGGCCGGCCGACGGGGTCGAGCTCGCCCGGGTCGACCAGGTGCGCCCGGCCGGGGCGCACAACGTCAGCAACGCGCTGCACGCCGCGGCCCTGGCCCGGTCCTGGGGTGTGCCGGAGTCGGCCGTACGGTCCGCGTTGGCCGGCTACGAGCCGCAACCGCACCGCAACGCGCTCGTGGCCACGGTGGGCGGCGTGGCGTACGTCGACGACAGCAAGGCGACCAACCCGCACGCCGCGCTCGCCTCGCTGACCGCCTACCCGCGGGTGGTGTGGATCGCCGGCGGCCAGCTCAAGGGGGTGGACGTCAACGACCTGGTGGCCACCGTGGCCGACCGGCTCGTCGGCGCGGTGCTGCTCGGGGTGGACCGCGGCCAGGTGGCCGAGGCGCTGCGCCGCCACGCCCCCCAGGTGCCGGTCGTTGAGGTCAGCAGGACCGATGATGAGGCGATGACCGAGGTGGTCCGCGCCGCGGCCGGGCTGGCCCGCCCCGGCGACACGGTGCTGCTCGCGCCGGCCGCGGCGTCGAAGGACATGTTCACCGGCTACGACCAGCGCGGGGAGCGGTTCGCCGCCGCGGTGAGCGCCCTGGCGGGCTGATCCGTGGGTGAGCCGACGGCGAGTGGGCGTCGCCGGGAGCGCGGAGGCGAGCAGCGATGACGGCACCCCCGACCGACCCGGCCGCCCCACCGTCCACAGCGGACGGTCCGGCGCCCGCGGCGCCCCGCCGGCCGCGGACCCTGCCCGAGCTCGCCCGGGCCGTCGTGGCGCTGGTGCGCGCGCTGCTGGCCCGACCGCTGGCCGACTACTACCTGCTCATCTCCACCACCGCGCTGCTGCTCACCATCGGTTTGATAATGGTCTATTCGGCCACGAGCGTGACCCAGTTCGGGGCCAGCGGCAGCGCGGTCGCCTCGGTGCAGCGGCAGGCCGTCTCCGCCGGCGTGGGCCTCGTCGCGTTCTGGCTGTGCCAGCGGCTGCCGGTGCAGACCTGGCGGGTGCTGGCCCGGCCCGGCCTGCTGCTGGCGTTCCTGCTCGTCGGCGCGCTCGACGTGCTCGCCCTGCTGGCCGACGCCGACGTGCTGGCCAACCCCTCGTTCGGCCCGCTGCGGGCCGACGAGCTGTGGCTCTACCTCGGCCCGCTGCAGGTGCAGCCGAGCGAGCTGGCCAAGCTCGCGCTGGCCGTGTGGGCGGCCGACGTGCTGGTGCGCAAGGGCGAGCGGGCCGCGGTGTTCCGGGACCTGGCGCGGCCGCTGTTCCCGGTGGCCGGGCTGCTGTTCGTGGCCGTGGGCTACAACGACCTCGGCACGATGGCCTGCCTGTTCGTGCTGTTCGTCGGCCTGCTGTGGGCGGCCGGGGTGCGGCTGCGGATCTTCCTGGGCATGCTCGTGGTCGGCCTGCTCGGCGTGGCCGCGCTGGTCCTGTTGCCCGGCGCGGAGTACCGGCTCGAGCGGGTGCGGGCGTTCCTCCACCCGGAGCTGTACGCCCAGTCGGACGCCTACCAGGTGCAGCAGGGGTTCGCCGCGATCGCCGGGGGCGGCTGGTTCGGCGTCGGGCTCGGTGAGGGACGGCTCAAGTGGGGCTGGCTGCCCAACGGGCACAACGACTTCATCTTCGCGGTGATCGCGGAGGAGCTCGGCGTGGTCGGCTGCCTCGTCGTGCTCGCCCTCTTCGCCGTGCTCGCCTACACCGGGCTGCGGGTCGCCCGCCGCTGCACCAACCCCTACCGGCGGCTGGTCGCGGCCGGCGTCACCTCGCTCATCGCCGGCCAGGCCACGATCAACATCGCGGGCGTCGTGGGGCTGGCCCCGGTGACCGGGCTGCCGCTGCCGTTGATCTCCGACGGCGGCAGCTCGCTCGTGGTGACCCTCGCCATGATCGGCATCCTCGCCTCGTTCGCCCGGGCCGAGCCCGCCGCGGCCCTGGCCCTCCACGCCCGTCCACCCGGGAAACTGGCCCGACTACTCTGGGCACCACTGCCGCCCCTACCGCTGCCGGTGTCCGCCGTCCAGCGGGACCGGACAACCGCCGCCGATCGGCCCGCGCACGACACGGGCCCGGAGGCCAGACAACCCGAGCACAGCGCGCGGAGTGACCGGACGCCGGGTGACCGGGCACGGCGCGACCGGCGCGATCGGCCCGAGGACCGGGACCGGCCCCGGGGGCGCAGCCGCCGCGGGTACGACCAGGAGGGGTGATGCGCGCATGGCCGAGGTGCGGCCTTCCGAGCCGGCGGTTTCCCGGCGGCGTTTGCGTCAGCCGGTGAGCGGGGTGCAGCCGGCGCCGTCGACGGACTCGCCGCTGCGGTCGGTGGTGCTGGCCGGGGGCGGCACGGGCGGGCACATCTACCCGCTGCTCGCCTTCGCCGACTGCCTGCGTCGGCACCAGCCCGACATCCGGATCACGTGCGTGGGCAGCACCAAGGGCCTGGAGGGTCGGCTGATCCCCTCCGCGGGCTACGAGCTGCGCCAGGTGCCGGCCTACCAGCTGCCGCGCCGGTTGAACTTCGACCTGCTCGCCACGCCCGCCCGGATGCTGCGTTCGATGAAGGCCGGGCTGGCGATCCTCGACGACGTGCAGGCCGACGTGGTGGTCGGGTTCGGCGGGTACGTGTCGGTCCCGGCCTACCTGGCGGCGTGGCGGCGGCGCACGCCGCTGGTGATCCACGAGGTGAACGTGCCGCCCGGGGTGGCGAACCGGCTCGGCATGCGGTTCACCCGCCACGTGGCGGTCGGGTTCCCGCACCAGCCGGCCGCCTCGCCCCTGCTCGCCCACGCCCGCGTCACCGGGGTCCCGCTGCGCCCCGCGATCGCGACGCTGGAGCGCAGGGAGGTGCGGCACGGGGCCCGGGAGCACTTCGGGCTGCACCCGTACCTGCCGGTGCTGTTCGTCTTCGGCGCCTCCCAGGGGGCCCGGTCGATCAACGTCGCGGTCGCGGCGGCGGCGCGGGCGATCACCGAGGCCGGGATCCAGGTGCTGCATGTGACGGGTGCGCGCAACGAGCCGGTGGAGGTCCCCCCGAACCTGCCGGTGCCGTACGTTACGGTGCCGTACATCGAGGACATGGAGCTCGGCTACGCGGCGGCCGACCTCGTGCTGTGCCGCGGCGGGGCCATGACACTCGCCGAGGTGACCACGGTCGGGCTGCCCGCGATCTACGTGCCGTTGCCGTACGGTAACGGGGAGCAGCGGCGCAACGCGCTGCCCGTGGTCCAGGCGGGGGGCGGCATCATGGTCGACGATGCCGAGCTGACCCCCGAATGGATCGAGAGGACGGTGGTCCCGTTGGCCAACGATCCGAAGCGTCTGCACGACATGAGCCAGGCGGCGGCGCGCTTCGGTCGCCGCGACGGAGACGAGGCGCTGCGGGCGTTCGTGCTGGACGTCGTCTCGGGGAGGCTGTAGGCCGTCATGACTTCATCGATGTCTGCCTCCGCCGAGGTGCTCCCGGCGGAACAGCTCGGTCGGGTTCACCTCATCGGCATCGGCGGGATCGGGATGAGCGCGCTCGCCCGGCTGCTGCTCTCCCGCGGCATCCCCACCTCCGGCAGCGAGCTGAAGGACTGGCCCGCGCTCGCCGGCCTGCGGGCGCTCGGCGGGACCATCTACATGCGACACGATCCGTCCAATCTGGACGGAGTCGACACGGTCGTGTACTCCAGCGCGATCCCGGCCGACCATGTCGAGCTGGTCGAGGCCCGGGCCCGGGGCCTGCGCATCCTGCACCGCTCCGAGGCGCTCGCCTGCGCGATGGTCGGCCGTCGGACGATCGCGGTCGCCGGGACGCACGGCAAGACCACGACGACGTCGATGGTCACCTCGATCCTGCAGCACGCCGGGCTCGACCCGTCGTACGTCATCGGTGGGGAGATCGCCGAGGCCGGCGCGAACGCGCACCACGGCACGGGGGAACATTTCGTTATTGAAGCCGATGAGCACGACCGGTCGTTCCTCAACTACCGGCCCAACGTCGCCATCATCACGAATATCGACGCCGATCACCTCAACACGTACGGCGACCTGGGCGGCCTGGCCGACGCGTTCTACTCCTTCGGCAGCCTGGTCGGGCCGTCCGGGCTGGTGGTGACCTGGGCCGACGACCCGCTCACCCGCCAGCTCGCCGACCGCGCGCGGTCCGCCGGGCTGCCGGTGGAGACGTACGGCGAGGCCGAGGACGCCACGCTGCGGGTCGCTGACCTGCGCTCCGACACCGGGGCCGCGCGCTACCAGGCGTACCTGGACGGCGAGCCGCTCGGCGAGTTCACCCTGTCGGTCCCCGGGCGGCACCTGGGCCTCAACAGCGCGGCCGCCGCGCTGGTGGCGCTGCGGCTGGGCGTGCCCGCGCCGACGGTGGCCGAGGCGCTGGCCCGCTTCCCCGGCGTGCGGCGGCGGTTCGAGCGCAAGGGCGAGGCCGGTGGGGTGCGCGTCTACGACGAGTACGCCTACCACCCCACGTCGATGGCCCTGGCGCTGCGCACCCTGCGGGAGGTGGCCGGCGACGGCCGCCTGCTGGTGGTCTTCCAGCCGTACCGGGTCTACCGCACCCGGGACCTGCGCCCGCAGATCGCGGCCGCGCTCGCGCTGGCCGACGAGGTCGTGGTGATGGAGGTCTTCGGTCCGGGCGAGGCCCGCGGCCCCGGCGACGGGGGGATCGCCCTGCACGCGGCCATCGACCTGCCGCCCGAGCGGAAGGTCTTCGTCGCCTCGTGGGAGGACGTGCCCGCGGAGGTCGTCGCCCGGGCCCGGCCCGGCGACCTCGTGGTGACGATGGGGGCGCCACCGATCTCGCTCATGGGTGAGGAGCTGCTCGCCGCCCTCGCCGCGCGGGACCAGGCGTCGTCGGTCGGCGCGCCCTCGGAGGCGGCCGCCCGGTGACCGGAAGCGGCCACCCGTCGCCCGGCGGGCGCACGCGCGGCCGGCGCTGGCGGTTGGTCCGCGCCCGGGGCGAGGTGCCGCGACGTCGGGTCGCCGGGCGCCGGCGGACGCCGCGGTGGGTGCTGCTCGCCCTGCTGGGGGCGCTGCTCGTGGGCGGGGCCGCCTGGGCGCTGCTCGGCACGAGCCTGGTCGGGGTGCGGCACATCGAGGTCAGCGGGGTCGAGATCACCACGCGCGAGGCCGTGCACGACGCGGCCGCGGTGACGCTCGGCACCTCGTTGCTCCGCCTGGACACCGACGCCATCGCCGCCCGGGTCGGGGCGCTGCCGCCGGTGGCGCACGTGGACGTACGCCGGTCGTTCCCGCACACGCTCGTGATCACGGTGACCGAGCGGACCCCGGCCGCCGTGGTGCCCGCCCCGGACGGCTACGCCGTGCTCGCCGCCGACGGCGTGGTCTACCACCACGTCGCCGTGCCGCCCGCCGGGGTCCCCGTGGTCCAGCTGGCGGCGCCCGGCCCGACCGACCCCGCGACCCTGGCCGCGCTGCGGGTGGTCGCCGCCCTGACGCCCGAGCTGCGCGCGGTCCTGGCCGAGATCCGGGCCCCGGCCCCGACCAGCATCAGCCTCGCCCTCGTCGACGGCCGCACGATCGTCTGGGGCGACGCCGAGGCCAGCGACCGCAAGGCCGCCGTCGCGACGGTCCTGCTCGCCGAGGACGCCACCACCATCGACGTCTCCGTCCCCGACATCGCCACGGTGCGCTGACCCGGCGCAAGGCCGCGGGGTGGCCACCGTCCGGCCCGGGTCATCACCTTTCGGGCAATGACCAACGTTTCGGACGCGACACGCCGTCGGGTTGCTTGGTCGGCGAGGGCGATGCGGCATACGGTCCGAGGCAGACGACGGGTTGACAGAACCCTCAATCTCTAGTAGAGGTTTAGGGTTTACTGTCGTGAAGGCGTCCGGTTCGGGCGCGACGAGCGAATGGGCGTCACTGTCCACCCGGGCCAACCGTTGTCTACTGTGGATCGGGCAGAATAACACCTGCGTAGTTCACATCGGAACGGGCCGCCGATCGAAGGGAACGCATTGATGACACCTCCGCACAACTACCTGGCGGTCATCAAGGTGGTCGGAATCGGCGGCGGTGGCGTCAACGCCGTCAACCGCATGATCGAGGTGGGGCTGAAGGGCGTCGAGTTTATCGCCATCAATACCGACGCGCAGGCTCTGCTGATGAGTGACGCCGACGTCAAGCTCGACATCGGCCGGGAGCTCACCCGCGGGCTCGGCGCCGGCGCCAACCCCGAGGTGGGCCGCAACGCCGCCGAGGACCATCGGGACGAGATCGAGGAGGTTCTCCGCGGCGCCGACATGTGCTTCGTGACGTGCGGCGAGGGCGGTGGTACCGGCACCGGCGGCGCGCCGGTGGTGGCGCGCATCGCCCGCGAGCTCGGGGCGCTGACGATCGGTGTGGTCACCCGGCCCTTCTCGTTCGAGGGCAAGCGCCGCATGCTGCAGGCCGAGGCCGGCATCGAGGAGCTGCGGCAGCAGTGCGACACGCTCATCGTGATTCCCAACGACCGGCTGCTCGCCCTGGGGGACCGCAGCATCAGCATGATGGACGCGTTCCGCCAGGCCGACCAGGTGCTGCTGTCGGGCGTGCAGGGCATCACCGACCTGATCACCACCCCGGGCCTGATCAACCTCGACTTCGCCGACGTGAAGAGCGTGATGAGCGGGGCCGGCAGCGCGCTCATGGGCATCGGCACGGCCCGCGGCGAGAACCGGGCCGTGGAGGCGGCCGAGCGGGCGATCTCCAGCCCGCTGCTCGAGCAGAGCATGGACGGGGCGCGCGGCGTGCTGCTGTCGATCGCCGGCGGCTCCGACCTCGGCCTGTTCGAGATCAACGACGCCGCCCAGCTGGTCACGGACGCGGCCCACTCCGACGCGAACATCATCTTCGGGGCCGTCATCGACGACGCCCTGGGCGACGAGGTCCGGGTGACGGTGATCGCGGCCGGCTTCGAGGGCGGTGCCCCGGCGTACCGGCCCGCCGATGCGCAGCGGCGGTCGGTCTTCTCGTCGAGCACCAACACGGACACGCCGACGGTGACCCGCCCGGCGCCGGTCCAGCCGCCGCGGCGGGTGCTCTTCGACGACGTCGACGTGCCGGACTTCCTCAAGAACGGTGCCTGACCCTCGGCACCGCAGCTACCCCGGAACCGCACCCACCCCGCGACCAGACCGGCTCCGATGACCAACGACGAGGCGCGTCGCGCCACCCTGGCGGCCAACCTCGCGGCCGTGAACGAGCGCATCGCCAGCGCCTGCCGGGACGCCGGCCGGGACCCGGGCGAGGTCAGGCTGGTCGTGGTCACCAAGACCTATCCCGCCTCCGACGTGCTGCACCTGGTCGACCTGGGGGTCACCGACGTCGGTGAGAACCGCGACCAGGAGGCGGCGCCGAAGGCCGCGCAGGTCGCGGCGGCGCTGGCGTCGGCCGGGGCGGCGCCACCCCGGTGGCATTTCGTGGGCCGGTTGCAGCGCAACAAGTGCCGCTCGGTCGTCCGCTACGCCGACCTCGTGCACTCGGTGGACAGCGTGCGCCTGGCGCACGCCCTCGACCGGGCCGTGCTGAACCGGTCCGGCGACGGCGGCCCCGGTCGCCTCGACGTCCTGGTCCAGGTGAGCCTCGACGGGGATCCGGCGCGCGGCGGGGCGGTGGCGACCGCGGGCGGCGACGAGGACGTGGCGCTGGACCCGGTGCTCGCCACGGTCGCGGCCGCGACGGGCCTGCGCCTGCGCGGGCTGATGACGGTCGCGCCGCTGGACTGGGAACCGGAGCGGGCCTTCGCCATGCTCGCCGACATCCACGCCCGGGTGCGCGAGACCTACCCCGAGGCCACGATCCTCTCGGCGGGCATGAGCGGGGACCTCGAGGCGGCGATCCGGTACGGGGCCACCCACGTCCGGGTCGGCAGCGCGATCCTCGGGCCCCGGTCGTAGCCCGGCCCCTGGGGCACCCGCCGTCGGGGCCCGCGAGCCGGCCGGTGGGTCCGGTCGGGGCCGTCATCCCGTGACCTCGCCTCACGCGAAACTCAGGTAACCTGGGAACACCGCCGGAATCACAAATTTGTCATTCCGCGTGGCGACATCGGGCAGGTTGTCTCGTTTGGTGTATGGGGGTCCGCCGAGGGCTGCCCGAGAGACGGCTTCGCGGTGCGTGAACGCCGTCGCCGGAGGGAGGGCGCGCAGATGGGTGCATGGCGCAAGGCCGGCGTCTGGCTCGGACTCGTCGAGGACGACGAGGCTCGCGACTACGACGACGAGTTCGACGACGAGGACTTCGCCGTGCCCGCCCGCACCCGCCCGATCGTGCGGCCCCAGCGCGGGGTCGACCATGATCGACTGGAGCGCGACCGGCTGGAGCGCGATCGACTCGAGCGGGGGCGGCGGGACCGCGGCGACCGGTCCCGCGACATGCGGGTCGACGACTACGACGAGCCGCCGCGCGGAATGCGCGAGCCGCGGGGCGGGTTCGGTTCCGACCGCGGTCGGGGTGACCTGTACGGCTCGGACCGGGGCCGCCCCGACCGGGAGCCGCCGTCGGTACGTCCGGAGCTGGACGACTCGCACCGGACGGTGCGGGAGCTGCGGACCGAGCGGGCGACCGACCCGATGGGCGGCCGCTTCGGCGAGCGGCTGGGGGAGGACGAGGGGCGGCCCACCCCGCCCGGGCCTCGGTCGAGCGGGGCCCGGCCGACGCCCGGGACCGTACGGCCCCTGGTGCGACCGACCGCCGGCTCGACCGCGCTCTCCGTTCCGGCCGAGGAGGATCTCGCGCTCGCCCCGCAGGTGCACCTGCGGGAGCGGGCGGCCGCGCCCGACGAGCGGGCCGCGCGTCGTTACGAGATCACCACGGTGCACCCCACGAGCTACAGCGACGCCCGGGCGATCGGCGAGCAGTTCCGGGACGGCCATCCAGTGATCATGAACCTGACCGAGATGGATGAGCCGGACGCCAAGCGCCTCGTGGACTTCGCGGCCGGGCTGGCCTTCGGCCTGCGGGGCAGCATGGAGCGGGTCACGAACCGGGTGTTCCTGCTCACGCCGCCCAACATTCGCGTCAGCGACGAGGAGAAGCAGCGCATCGCCGACACGCAGCTGTGAGCCCACCACCGGCCGCCGCGGGACGGGGACGACCGACGGCCGTGGCGGTGCCGGTGGGCCGGGCGGGCGCTTCGCGGCCAGGCCCGCTAACGTTGTTGCCTGATCGCGTCTGCCGACCACGGGAAGGGAGGGCGGGGCCTTGGTGTCGATCGTGCTGCAGATCGTGTACCTGGCGCTGGTGCTCTTCCTCTACATCCTGTTCACCCGGTTTGTCATGGGCACAGTGATGACCCTGGGCCGGCGCTGGCGGCCCGGGCGAGGCGCTGCCGCGGCACTGGAGGTGGTGTGGAGCGTCACCGATCCGCCGCTGAAGACGTTGAGGCGGGTGATCCCGCCATTGCGTCTCGGCGGCATCAGTCTGGACCTTGCTGCACTCGTCGTGCTGTTCGGCGTTTGGATTCTGCTGTTGGTGCTTGACATACTCATCCGAGTCGCCGAACGCACTCCAGGCTTGTGAACCGCGTAACCGAATTCAAGGAGCCTCGATGCCGCTGACCCCCGCCGACGTGCACAACGTCGCGTTCAAGAAGCCCCCGATTGGCAAGCGGGGCTACGACGAGGAGGAAGTGGACGCCTTCCTCGATGAGGTCGAGCGGGAACTCGCCCGGCTGATCGAGGAGAACAACCAGCTCCGAGCGGGCCTCCTGCCGGGTGGGCCGGCTGGTGACATGCGGCACTCCGGCGAGTTCGCCGACCTCAAGACCCAGCTCGACCGACTGGCCCGGGAGAAGGCCGCGGCCGAGCAGCACATCCGCCAGCTGCAGATGGAGCTGGAGCAGCTTCGCAACAGCCAGGCCAGCGCGCCGAGCGCCGGGGACGGGGAGCAGCAGGCGCTGCGGGTGCTCATGATGGCCCAGCGCACCGCGGATGAGCACGTCAACGACGCGCGGCGGGAGGCCGACAAGCTGCTGACCGAGGCCCGGCAGAAGGCGGAGGAGATGACCCGCGAGGCCCGGGCCAAGGCGGAGGCGCTCGAGCGGGACGCGCGCCAGCGCCACCAGGAGGTCATGGGCAGCCTGGAGGCCAAGCGCACCGCGCTGCAGAAGCACATCGACGAGCTCAAGCAGTTCGAGCGGGAGTACCGCACGCGACTCAAGGCCTACCTGGAGAGCCAGCTGCGGGACCTGGCCGGGCGGGGCCAGGCCATCGAGGCCGAGCTGGCTCGCATGAACAACGGCGACCCCAAGGGCGTCGGTGGGCCGGTGCCGTCGCCCAGCGGGCCCCGGGGCGGCGAGACGGCGACTGCCGCCCGGTAGCGGGCCGTGATCCCCGGCGGCCCGAATGATCGTCGGTAGCGTGCTGCTGGTCGTCGTGGCCGGCGTCCTGCTCGGCGTCGGGCTGGTCCGGCTGGACGCGGCGCTGCTGTATTCATCGATCGGGGTGAGCGCGCTCGCCGCGCTCACCCTGGCCGTCGGGGTGCGTCGGGCGGCCACGGTCCGGGCCGGTCACGGCACGATCGCCGTACGGCCGGTGGTGCCCGCGCCCCGGCCCGCGCCGCCCGCCGTCGAGGGGTCCTTTCCCCGCTCGGTGGGCCGGGCCAAGGTCGTCACGGTGCTCGACGGCCAGCACCGCGACGACGATCATGTCGACGGCGGTCGAACTGACCGCAGCCATGTCGACGGCGGCACTCGGGTCACCGCGTCCGCCCGCGTCGGCGTGGAGCCCACCGCCGTGGAGGGCGCGCCCGAGGTCGTCGACGAGCCGCAGCTGGCGCGGGCCCGGCGGCTCGACGCGACCGTCCTGGTGGACCAGCGCCGCTGGTTCCACCGGGCGGACTGCCCGTTCGTGCTCGGCCCGGTCGCCGAGCCGATGTCCGTTGCCCGGGCGGTCGAGCTCGGCGCCACGCCCTGCGGCCAGTGCCGCCCGATGACGAGCCTGCTCGCTGACATCGACCCTGACACCGCCGCCGGCGGCCCCGGCGACTGACCGATCGGACGCGACTGTGGCGACCCGTGCCGAGGTGACCGTGGCGGTACGGGTGCGGCCACGGGCCTCCCGGACCGCCGTGGGTGGCTCCTACCCGGGCCCGAACGGCCCGGCCCTCGTGGTGGCCGTGCGGGAGCCGGCGGTCGATGGGCGGGCGACCCGGGCGGTGCTGGAGGCGGTCGCCGAGGCGCTGGGCGTGCCCCGGTCGAGGGTCCTGCTGCGCGCCGGTGACCGCAGCCGGGACAAGCTGCTCACCATCGTCGATCCGCCCGCCGACCTGGCGCAGCGGTTGCAGGCGCTGCGTGGCGCGGCCGACGATGCGCCGTCCGCGGGCGGTCCGGCGTGACCTCGCCGGTGGATGTGGCCCTGCTCATCGGGGCCGTCGTCCTGCTCGTGTGCGTCGTGGCCGTACGGCTGTCGACGCGCCTGGGCCTGCCCAGCCTCCTCGTCTACCTGCTGATCGGCCTGGCCCTTGGCGAGGCCGGGTTCGGCGTCGAGTTCGAGAACGTCGAGCTCACCCGGTCGCTCGGGTTCGTCGCCCTGGTCCTGATCATCGCCGAGGGTGGCCTGACCACCCGGCTGTCGGTGGTGCGCCCGGTGCTGGTGCCGGCCGGCCTGCTGGCGACGGTCGGGGTGTTCGCGAGCACCGCCGGGGTGGGCCTGCTGGCGCACCTGCTCCTCGACCTGCCGCTGCTGCTCGCGTTCCTCTACGGCGCGGTGCTCTCCTCGACCGACGCGGCGGCGGTCTTCTCGACCCTGCGGCGAGCCCGGATCACCCCGCGCATGGGCGCGCTGCTCGAGGCGGAGTCCGGCATGAACGACCCGCCGGCGGTGATCCTCGTGGTGACCCTGTGCACGCTCGCGACGGGCGAGCACAGCGGGCCATTGTGGCAGCAGGGTCTGCTCGTCCTCTTCCAGCTGGCGGTCGGCGCGGGGGTCGGGCTGGGCGTGGGCCTGGCCGGCGCCTTCGCCCTGCGCCGGGTGGCGCTGCCGGCGGCCGGCCTCTACCCGCTCGCCGCCGTCGGGCTGACCGTGTTGGCGTACGGCGCGGGCGCGGTCCTGCAGGCGTCGGGCTTCCTGGCCACGTACGTGGCGGGCCTCGTGCTCGGCAACTCCCGGATCCCGCACCGCCAGGCCGTGTTCGGGTTCGCCGACGGCGTCGCCTGGCTCGGCCAGATCGGCCTGTTCGTCCTGCTCGGCCTGCTCGCCTCACCGTCGCGACTGCCCGACGCGATCCTGCCGGCGCTGATCGTGGGCGGCTCGGCCCTGCTGATCGCCCGGCCGTTGGCGGTGGCCGTGTCGGTGACGTGGCTGCGGTTCCTTCCCAGCGGGCGGCGACGGGGCTGGGCGTTCACCTGGCGCGAGCACGCGTTCCTGTCCTGGTCGGGCCTGCGGGGCGCGGTGCCGATCGTGCTCGCCACGGTGCCGTTGTCGCTCGGCGTCGCCGGGGCGGAGCAGCTGTTCGACGTGGTCTTCGTGCTGGTGGTCATCTACACCGTGGTGCAGGGCAGCACGATCGACCCGGTCGCGCGCCTGCTGAACCTGAGCGCGCCGGAGCAGCCCACCGACCTGAGGGTCGAGGTCGCGCCGCTGGAGCGCATGCGGGCCGACCTGCTGCAAGTATCGGTCCCGCCCAAGTCCCACCTCGCCGGGGTCTACATCGATGAGCTTCGACTGCCGCCCGGGGCGGTGGTCACACTGGTGATGCGGGACGGGGCCGGCTTCGTGCCGGACCCGCGCACCCGGCTCCGCGCCGGTGACGAGTTGTTGATCGTGGCGACCGACGAGGTGCGGGACGCCACCGAGCGACGGTTGCGGGCGGTCGGGCGGCGCGGCCGGTTGGCCCGCTGGTTGGGCGAGAGCGGGTGACCCGTCCACCGTCGGGCATCGATCGTTGAGCGTGGTGGCCCCGGGGTGGGGCCGCAGAGGTGGAACCGCGCGACGTTCGGACAAACTGTGACCAATGGGGTGAGATCGTGCACGTCGCGTACACGATCGGTGACTCGTGGGTGTGGGATGTTTGTCGCGGGACGTGAGCTTCCGTATTCTTGCCGTTCTCGGAGTGCGCGGCGCCCGGCCGTGCGCCCGTTTTGTCTATCTGGGGGAACGCCATGGCGGATCGGGCAAGCTCAATG
>Ga0310834_100369_pt1 | contig 57994 bp, 56 predicted proteins | sample SM_ome_2_FD_201314 | JGI IMG/M metagenome (GOLD analysis project Ga0310834, IMG submission 201314) | Sorghum-adapted microbial communities enriched on stacked mutant (SM) sorghum from Joint BioEnergy Institute, Emeryville, California... ...
GTGATCCGGAAGGTGGGGTGGTGCGCCGGATCCGGCAGCTGCGCGAAGCTGCGGGCCACGGTCGGCATGCGGCCGTACTTGCGCAGGTACGCCTCGATGATCGGCGGGCGCTGGTCCACCGGCACCTCGACGGCGGTGAACTCCTCGGTCCGCCCGCGCTGCTTGATCTGGCCCTCGCCGGCCGCCCGCAGGTTGCGGACCCACTCCGTGTCCCCGTACGGGGTGACCAGGTAGCGCTCGCCGTCGTGGTCCAGCACCACCACCGGCGTACTGCGCAGCTGTCCGGTCCTGCGGCCGCGCACCGACAGCACGGAGACCACGTCCCGGTTGAGCGGGGCCAGCCGGTTGCCGATGGCGCGGAGGAACCACGGTGGCTTGCGGTAGACGTGTGTGGTCATGACCTCATCCACGCGTACTCCCCGGAACGTTGTCAATGCGCGGTACCCGCCGGGCCAGCCGGCAAACGGCACGAATGGCCGCCGGCTGGGCGGGTAGACCGGGTGGATGAGCGAGATCACCGAGCCACCCACCGATCCGGTCCGCGAGGCCAAGCAGCGCGACATCGACGACCCGGCCGACGTGGACGTCGACCCGGAGGTGCTGCGCCAGGGTGGTCCCACGCGCACGCCCGGTGCGGTCACCACGACCGGCGGGCGGGCCGGGCCGGGGATGCGCCACGCCCCCGGCCAGCGCGGCGGGCAGGGCGGGAAGGTCGCGCCGACCACCACCGGCGACGCCACCAGCGGCGGCATGGACACCCCCACTGGCGGGACCACCAGCGACGCGTCCACCGGTGGCGACCCGGCCGCCGAGCGGACGGACCGGGCTACAGAGTAGGCATCGGCAGGCGGAGGCTGACCGCGCCGGTCAGGTCCAGCCAGGCGGAGTCCGGCCCGCGGACCAGGCGCAGGACGACTCCCTCGCAGGCCGGGCAGCGGGCCACCCAGCCGGGGGCGTGCCGGTAGACGTGTAGCCGGGCCACCGGGCCGGCCAGCCCGCATCCGGCGCACCGGCTGACCGCCACGGTCACATCCATGGTGAAGATCTCCCCCAGGGGGCCGGCCAGGGCGTTGCCGTCCTCGTACATCTCAGAGTCCACTCGGTGTCTCCCCCACTCCGCCCGCTCGGATGCCATCCGGCGGCTCAACTCCCAGTCGGCCCGAACCGCTCGGTCTTCACCCGGCTCGGGTCGTGGCCGAGGGCGACCAGCATGTCGGCCACCGCCTCCACGAAACCGGTCGGGCCGCACACGAAACAGGTCGGTTCGAACTCCGGCGGCCAGCCGCCGGTGTTCACGTCCGCGACAGAGATCCGCCCCGGCGGCCGGGGGAACCCTTCCGGCGCCTCGCGGGTGTAGACGTAGCTGATGTCCACCCCAGGCTGGGGCTGGCGCAGCTCGCCGGTGTAGAGCACCTCGGCCGGCGAACGCACCGAGTAGACCAGCCGGAACGGCACCCGGCTGCCGGCCTGCCGGCGGGCCCTCAGCATCGCCATCAGCGGGACCAGGCCGACGCCGCCGGCCACCAGCAGCACCGGCTCGGTGGCGGCCGGGCGCCAGACGAACCAGCCGCCCACCGGCCCGCGGACCTCCACCGGGTCGCCGACCGAGAACACCTCTGTCAGGTACGGCGAGACCTCCCCGTCCGGCAGCCGCTCGACGGTCAGCTCGATCCGCTCCCCGCTGTCCGGTCCCGCCAGCGAATAGCTGCGCTGGGCGCGGTAGCCGTCCTCGGCGGTGAGCCGGACGTCGACGTGCTGCCCGGGCAGGTGCCCGGGCCAGCCCTCGACGTCCAGCACCAGCGTCCGCACCGTCGGTGTCTCGTCCCGGTAGCCGGCCAGCCGGGCCACCCGCCAGGCTAGTCGCCCTGGTACCGCTGCTCGCGCCATGGGTCACCGTAGTTGTGATAGCCAGCCGACTCCCAGAAGCCCGGCTCGTCCTCGAGCATCAACTGGATGCCGCGCACCCACTTGGCCGACTTCCAGAAGTACAGGTGCGGCACGAGCAGCCGGGCCGGGCCGCCGTGCTCGGGCGCCAGGTCCTCCCCTTCGAAGCGGTACGCGATCCACGCCTGCCCGTCGCGCAGGTCCTGCAGCGGCAGGTTCGTGGTGTACCCGCCGTACGACTGCACGAGCGCGTAGTCGGCGTCGGTCGTCACGTCCGCCATCAGCATGTCCAGAGGCACACCCTGCCAGTTCGTGCCGAGCTTCGACCACTTCGTGACACAGTGGATGTCCACCGTCGGCGTGTCGCCCGGCAACGCCATCAGATCCGCCCAGGACCAGCGGTGCGCCTGCCCCGTCTCGGTGGTGATCGTGAACTCCCACTGGTCCAACGGCACCCGCGGCGTCGGGCCCGCCGACAGCACCGGGAAGTCCCGGGTCAGGTACTGGCCCGGCGGCAGCTCGGGGCCGGACTCGCGCGGCCGCCCGCGGAACCCCGGTGAGACGATCCCCATGCCTGAACTGTATGCCACGGGAGGCCCGGATATGTCCGAATCCGGGCCTCCCACCTGGGAACGTGCTCAGGACCGGTAGATCCAGACCCCGGCGTCTCCGAAGCCGACCACGTCCGCCCGGCGGTCGCCGGTGATGTCGGCCAGGAACCGCGGGTGCTTCTCCACCCGCCAGCCACCGGCCGAGTACCCGAAGTTGGTGATGACCAGACCCGGTGGCTCGAACGTGCCGCCGCCGAGCCCGCGGGAGACCCAGACCCCCGCCTCACCGAACCCGACGATGTCGAGCTTGCCGTCGCCAGTGGTGTCGGCCAGCAGCCGCGGGTGCTTCTCCACCCGCCAACCACCGGCCGTGTAGCCGAAGTTCTCCACCACCAGCTGCGGTGCCGCGAACGTGCCGTCCCCGTTGGACAGCGACACCCACACCCCGCCGTCCCCGAAGCCGACGATGTCCGCACGACCGTCACCGTTGACGTCGGCCAGGAACCGCGGATGCTTCTCCACCCGCCAGCCACCGGCGGTGTAGGCGAAGTTGTCGATACCCAGCACCGGCTCGGCGAAGGTGCCGTCCCCATTGGACAACGATACCCACACCCCGCCGTCCCCGAACCCGACGATGTCCGCACGACCATCACCGGTCACGTCGGCCAGGAACCGCGGATGCTTCTCCACCCGCCAGCCACCGGCGGTGTAGGCGAAGTTCGCCACGCCCAGCACCGGTTGCGCGTATGTGCCGTCCGGGTTGGACAGCGACACCCATACGCCCCCGTCCCCGAAGCCGACGATGTCCGGCCGGCCGTCACCGGTCACGTCGGCCAGGAACCGCGGATGCTTCTCCACCCGCCAGCCACCGGCCGTGTAGCCGAAGTTGTCCATCACGAGCTGCATCGGCCCGAACGTACCGTCCCCGTTGGACAGTGACCGGTACACCCCGGCGTAGCCGAAGCCCACGATGTCCGCCCGTCCCTTGCCCGTGGTGTCTACCAGGAACCGCGGGTGCCGCTCGGTCCGCCAGCCGCCGACCACGTACCCGAAGTCCGGCACCACCAGCTGGGGCGCCTCGAACCGCCCCTCGCCAATGGCTCGGGACAGGTAGACCCCGGCATCGCCGAAGCCCACGATGTCCGCCCGACCCTCGCCGGTGGTGTCGGCCAGGAACCGCGGGTGCTTGTCCACCCGCCAGCCGCCCACGTTGTACGCGTAGTTGCGGACCACCAGCTGCGGCGACCAGCCGAGATGGCTCGGGGTGTACTCGCACAGCGCGAAGGTGTTGCCCTTCATCAGGCAGGGGACGCCGCCGCCGGCCGCGCAGTTCTCGCAGTTGCCGTTGGCCACGCCGAACCGCCCCCAGCTGCCACCGCAGCCGCAGCCGCTGCTGGCGTACTCGTCCGGGCAGTTGAAGATGTGGCCGGTCTCGTGGGCGAACACCCGGTCGATGTTGTCCGGGCCCCAGCCGTCGTTGTTGTAGTCCATCACCAGGCGCGGACCGCCGATGCTGGCGTATGCGAACCAGCCCAGCGGGTACTTGGTGAAGAACCCGCAGTACGTCCAGCGCGTGCCGAACCGGGTGCGCAGATCCTCCACATAGGCCAGTACGCCGTTCCAGTCCGCCGTGAAGCCCAGCGCCCCCATCGCCGGGTCCCGCCAGTGTGCCTCCAGGTCCGCCGCGTTCGGGTCGGCGGGGATGCTGAGCGTGACCGACTGGATGTCGTACGTGAAGCTGATCCCGGCCAACGGGTTGGTGGTGGCGTAGAAGCCCAGCCCGTTCTGCACCTCCGCGACGATCTTCGTGCGCTCCGCGTCGGTGAACCGCAGCTCAGGTGTGGGTCCCTCCACGATGATGATGCCGACCGCGACCGGCCCCTCCAGGTAGCTGCTCGTCGGCGCTGGCGCGGGCGCGGCCGCCTCCCGTGCGGTCGGCGGCTGCGGCGTCGGCACCACGTCGGTGCAGCTGGGCATGTCCCAGGCCGCGTCGGCCCGGGGCCGGTTCTGCTTGGCGCTGCGGTACTCCGCCGACTCCCGCAGCCGCAGCGCCGCGAGGCCGAGCCGCTCGACCTCGTCGAGGCCGGGCAGCCCCTCCTCCACCGCCACCGCCTCCTCCGGCAGCCGGCCGGTGACCGCCTGGTCGGGCAGGGCCAGGATGCTGACCCGCCCGTACCGGTGGATGACCTGTCCCCCCGTCTCACGCGCCGCCGCGGCACCCTCCACGGCGGCGGTCTCGATGATGGCGCGCTCCGTGATCCCCAGATCACCTGCCATCGCGCACCCCCCTTTGTTGTCGCCCGTCCTATTCGGTTACTTGTCCGGCGGATCGGGCGGTTGAAATCCGGTGGCATCCCAGGGGAGGCCTTCGCCGGTCCGCCCGGGCTTGCCCGCCGCCCGCGCACGCCACGCGTCGACGAACAGGCGCCCGGCGCGGTCGAGGTCTGCCAGGACAGAGTCATCGCCGAGGGCCCTGATACCACCGTCCGGTGACGGGGTCATGGCCAGCCGTGCGTGCCGGGCGATTTCCTCCAGGTCGCCGGGATCGGCGCGAAGCACGGCGATGTGAGGGGGTACGCGCGCAATGACGGTCCACCGGTCGAGCGCGGTGGGGTCGTAGCCCACGACGAGCACTTCGCCGGCGTCCATCTGGTCAGCCTGGCACCCGCGTACGCCGGCGACTGTCGGAAACCGGATTCACCAGTGGTACTCCCGACGAGCGGGTCCAGCCGATCGGCACCCGCGCGCACCCGGTATGCCACCACCCTCCGCCGCGACATCGAGCCCGCGACCGGGCCACAGCGGACCGAATGCCCAGGGCCTTGTTCGGTCAACGTTAGCTCTTTTGTGGACAAACAGCTCCCGGCGGCAGCGATGGATCAGGCAAGGTAGCTGCGACGATCGGTAGCGACGAGTACCGACATCGAGACCGATCCTGCTGATCGATGCCAAATCGTTACCAGCGGACCAACGTTAATTAGCAGACAACCTGTCCCGAGGCCACCTAACCGTGTCTATAGCCCGAAATGAGGGCGGAACGGGCGGGTGCTGGATCTCGCGATCGGAAGCGAGGCAGCAACTACATCGGACGGATCCGCCGGCAAGGAGTGTCGGGTAGTGGGCTGTTTGGGGGCGAGCGGGGACGTCTTTCAAGTAAGTACGATCTGGCCCATGCACCCTCGACCCGAACTTGTCGAGCCCGACGGTACCCAGGCTTTCGACCTGCCCGAGACCGCACCTCCGCGCGATCCGAAGGCCGCCCGGCGCCGCCGGAGGCGGAAGATCCTGCTCATCACCCTGCTGGTGGTGGCGCTGCTCGGCGGCGTCGGGCTGGCCGGTATCGGCTGGTACCTCCACTCTGTGGAATCGAGCATCGACCGGGTCGAGGCCTTCAACGACGTGCCGGAGGCGAACCGTCCGGCGAAGGTCGCGAAGAACGCCCAGAACTTCCTGATTCTGGGCAGCGATACCCGTGATCCGGAGAGCACCTCGGGCTCCCGCAGCGACACGATCATCCTCGCCCACTTCCCGGCGGACCGGTCCAGCGCTCAGCTGATATCGATCCCCCGCGACACGTGGGTGCACATCCCTAAGTCAAAGGATGGCAAGCACGGTGGCACCAAGGCCAAAATCAACGCGGCGTACGCCTGGGGTGGCATCCCGCTGACGGTACAGACGGTGGAGGAGTACACCGGAGTCCGCATCGACCACGTCGCGATCGTCGACTTCTCCGGCTTCAAGGAGATCGTGGACGCGCTGGGCGGCATAGACATCAAGGTCGAACAGAACTTTACGTCGATCCACCCGCCGCACCGGAAGTTCACGAAGGGCACGCACCACATGGACGGCGCAACCGCGCTGGACTACTCCCGACAGCGCAAACAATTCGCCGACGGTGACTTCGCGCGGATCCGCCACCAGCAGCAGGTGATCAAGGCGATCCTGGACAGGGCGGCTTCCGGCAGCATCCTGACCAACCCGGGCAAGCTGAACGGTTTCCTGCGGTCCACCGCGAATGCCGTCTCGGTGGACAACACGCTTAACGTCTTCGATACCGCAATGGACCTCCGCCACCTGCGGAGCGGGAACCTGACCTTCCTTACAAACCCGACGAAGGGCACCGGGCGCGTCGGAACCGAGAGCGTCGTCTTCGATGACCCGGCCAGGGCCAAGGCGCTTTACGAGGCGGTACGCCGGGACTCGGTGTCGGACATCCTGCGTGCCGCAAAGTAGGAGGCGGTCACGGCCATCCGGTCATTAGTGAGCGGTTTTCAACCTCATGATTCGGGGCCGAGTTCGAGGGTGAGGACGGCTTTGGCGAGTACGCCGACGCGTTGAGGGCAGCAGCGGACCTTGGTGAAGATCCGCCAGGTCTTCAGGACGGCGAAGCCGCGTTCGCCGGGGCCGCGCACGCTGTTGACCATCCGGTTGTGGGCCTTCTGCGCCTTGGTGAGCTTGCGGCCTTTGTGCGGTGTGGTCACGGTCCCGCCGGCGCCCTGAAAGCCCTTGTCGGCCACGAGTTCCACGTCCGCGCGGGTCGCCGCGCCGATGACGCCGTGGGTACGGGCCGCGGTCAGGTCATGGGTTGAGCCGGGCAGCCCGTCGGAGATCCACACCAGGTCCCCGCGCCGCGGGTCGATCAGTCCTTGCAGGTTGACGCCGTGATGGTGGTGCTTGCCGGAGTAGTACAACCGGTCCAGGTCACCACCGAGCCGGTCGATGCGTACCACGGTGCCGTCCAGGATGCCCAGCCGGTGGCCGTTGCCGGCCAGCCGCCACAGCGCCGCCGTCAAGCTGGGTGCCCGCACGGCGAGCAGGTCGGTTGCCTCTCGGACGTACCGGTAGACGGTGGCCAGGCCGACGCCGAACCCCGCGGCCAGGCGGGCATAGGTATCGCCGTTGCGCAAATGGGCCAGCACGAGTAGCGCTTGCTGGCCCGCGGTGAGCTTGCGCCATCGACTGCCGATCCTGCTCCGGTGACCGCGCAGCAGATCGGACAGGTGGGTCAGGTGCGCGCGCGACAGCGCGATCGTGCCAGGATAGGTCACCGAGGCTCCCTGGTGGATGGTGTCGTTTTGGTCGACTCGCTGTCCTACCGGGGGCCTCTTCTGATGTAGACGATCGACACGCGGCCGACATCAACCCGTGATCATCGACCCCGACACAGGTTGGAAACTGCTCAGTGAATGGGACGGCCCCGCCGTATCCTGCTGAGGTTCGCGGCGCCTGTCTATATGCTTGCTGCGATGCGACGGGGAGATCATGGACGTCTGGAGCTTGTCACCGGAGTTCGACCAAGCAGCCGAACTGCCCTCCATCGGTCACCGCGAGCATCCGAACCCGGCGCATCACAACGTGGACAAGACCGCCGGTCCTCTGCCCCATCAACGCCCCCCGACCGCGGCCGAGACCCATCCGAGCGGTAGGCCTGTGGTAACGGCCGGGACCACTGCCGTCCTGCCGTATGTCGGCTCGCGCTCCTCGGAACGAACGCGTTGGGTGCGGGCCTGGATGATCACAGCACCTGTCGACCTGGCCGCCCTACTGGCGCCACTCGCCTTCACCCATCAGTACTGGCGAGGGACACTTTTCACCGCCGGCCTCACCATCTGCATCTTCGTCGGCGGCGGCCTCTACCGGCCGCGGCGCCACATAAGCATCCTCGACGAGCTACCCAGCCTTTGCGGCCGCTTACTAGCCGCAGCCGCCGTCGTCGCGATCATCGCGGCAATGCGCCACGATTCCGTTCAATACGTCTCCGGCTTCATGCGTGGCGTCGCGCTCTCCGCTGGGCTGGTGCTGGTCGGTCGGACAGTGACCCGAAAAGCGGTCCTGACAGCGCGCCGACACCGATGGGTTGAGCAGAACGCAATCATCCTCGGCAGCGGCCCGGTCGCGGTCGAGCTCGCTCGCCTGCTGCGCCGCTATCCGCAGTACGGGCTGCGCTTCGTCGGCTATGTCGATGAGAATCCGTACGATGGCGGGGATTGCCGGCCCCTCCTCGGTTCCCTCGACGAGCTGGAGGGGATGCTCACCATGACCGAGGCCGGTGTGATCATCATCGCGGACACCAACTGCCCGGAGTCCCGGCTGATGGAGATCCTCCGCCGACCCGCCTGCGCGAGCCGCGACCTGTGGGCGGTGCCGCGATTGTGGGGGTCCCGGTCACAAGGCGGGGTGCCGGACCACATCGGTGCGATCCCAGTCGTCCGCCTGCGGCACACGAGCCTGTCCGGACCGAGGTGGGCAATCAAGCGCGCATCGGACATCCTGTTCGCATTGACCGCGCTGATCGCGTTGAGCCCACTTTTTGTCCTTTGTGCGCTACTCGTGTTCATCGACGGCGGACCGCCCATCTTCTTCCGTCAGGAGCGGATCGGTCGGTACGGGAAACCGTTCGAGCTCATCAAGTTCCGGTCGATGCGGCCGGCGAGTGAGCACGAGGCGCAGACCAACTGGTCGATAGCCCACGACCGGCGGGTCAGCCCGATCGGCCGGTTCCTTCGGCGCACCTCGCTGGACGAGCTGCCCCAGCTCTGGAACATCCTGCGTGGCGACATGACTGTCGTCGGGCCACGCCCAGAGCGGCCCTACTTCGTAGAAAGGTTCTCCGCCGAGCACCCCGGCTACGCCATGCGGCACCGAGTGCCGGTCGGGTTGACCGGGCTCGCGCAGGTCAGCGGGTTACGCGGCGACACTCCGATCTCGGACCGGGCCCGATTCGACAACTACTACATCGAGAACTGGTCGCTGTGGCTCGACGTCAAGGTGCTGTTGAGGACCGTGTCCGAGGTCTTCCGCGGTGGTGGCCGTTGATGTACGCCCAGCGCCGAGACTTTGACCTCGGCAGCCACGAGGGTCAACGCCACCGCGGACCGGCTCACGGAGAAGAGGCGTGGAAGTCACAACGGTCGTAGTACCTAGCGCCGGACGCCGTGACGCCTCCCTGCGCCGGGCACTGCGTTCAGTTGGCGACCAGACGTACAAGGGACTCATCGATATCATTCTCGTGGATGATTCCCCGGAGGGGCGGCTGGGGGATCTGCGTGGCCAGGTCGGCAACGCTTGCATCTCGGTCATCCGATCGGTCCCCGAGGAGGCGCCGCGGTGGACGGGTGTCCGATGCGCACGAGACGACACCGCCTGGTTCGCCTTCCTCGACGACGACGACTGGTGGGCCCCTACCAAGCTCGAGCGCCAGATCGCCGTCGCCACCGACCTGCAGATCAAGGGGCACCGGCCCGTCGTCTCCTGCTTCGTCGATACTTCGGGTGATCCGGAGTTGAGGACATCGCGCCCAGTCCCGACCCGCACGATCCGGCCTGGCCAGGACGTCGCGGAGTACCTGTTCCGGCGGCGCGGACCCTCGCGCGGGAGATCATCGATATTTACGTCGACGATCCTTACCAGCCGAGCTGTCGCCCTCGAGGTGCCGTGGCGCAGGGTCCGGCGACACCAGGACTGGGACTGGCTCATCCGAGCCCAAGCGACCGCAGGCGTGATCTTTACCCATGTTCCCGAGGTGCTTGTCGGATACTCAGTGGGATCGGACGCATCAATCTCGGCCAGCCCGGATTGGCGCGCCTCCTTGGACTGGGCCGACTCGGTGCTGCGTCACCATGCTGCACCCGCAGCGTACGCGGACTTTCTCGCATCACAGACGTTGCGGTACGCCATCGCGGCGCGTTCCGCCTCGGGGGTCGCCCAGACGCTCAGGGCGATCGGCCGATCCGGACGGCTACCGAGTATGCGGGCATGCCTGAGTGGGGCGGCGGGAGTTGTGCCACGACGACACATCGAAAGGGTCCTTCGGGGGCGGCCTGCTGATTCCCATTCAGTGCCACGGCGAGCTGTCTAGGGCCGATATGAAGCACCTCGTAGCGATCGCGACATACCGCAGACCGATCGGGCTTCGGCGTCTCTTGGATTCGCTTAACCGCGAGACCGGAGCGTTCGACGTCGTCGTAGTCGACAACGATCCGGACCAGTCAGCACGACCAGTGGTAGCCGAAGGCGGCACGTTCCGACAGCCCATCTACGTTGTCGAGCCAAGGCCCGGTATCGCCGCCGCGCGAAACCGGGCGATCGCCTTTGCGGTAGCGAACGGGTACCACACCCTCGCCTTCGTCGACGACGACGAGTCGATCATGGAGGGCTGGTTTGAGACGCTTGCTGGCGCACAAGCCAGGCTCGATGCCGACGTCGTCTGCGGTCCGGTCGTGCCTGTGTATGAACCGGGAGTACCGGGCTGGGCGGCTAAGGGCGGGTTCTTCGAACGTCCACGTCAGCAGACCGGTACGGTGCCGAGGTGGCCGGCGACCAACAACGTGATCATTCGCCTGACCGAGGATATCCGGTCCGGGACGGTGGCCTTCCGGGAGCAGAACTCGCTTGCCGGTGGCAGTGACACGGACTTCTTCGCGGAGCTTGCGGATCGCGGCGCGCGACTTGTCTGGTGCGATGAGGCGGTCGTCGTTGAGCATGTGCCGCCATCGAGGGCGTCGATCGGGTGGCTGTGGCGTCGAGGGCTGAGGCTCGGCAACGTCACTAGTCGGCGAATGGCTCGCGCCGGACGGGGCTGGGCAGTCGTACCGATCGGCGTTGCCAGGATCGTTCTGGCTGCTCCCCTGGCCGTGGCTGGCTCGATTCGACGCGGACCGCAGGGACTGTCCGCCCTCATGCATCTGCCGAAGGGTGTCGGCATGCTGCAGCGCGCGTTCGGCGGTCGCACGATCGAGTACCGGCGCTGAGCTGGGCCGCGACCGCTGGCCACGGCTGGCTGCCCTACCGGAGCATTGGCACCGTGGAGTGGCCTGAGCGGCGCGTGGGCGTGGTCCACCTCCCGCCGGCAGTCCGTACCTTCGAGGCAGTGGGCCACCTCGGTGTCTTCTCCGCCGATGCCGTTAACCACCAATGACTACTCCTGGACGGCTGCAAGTCTCAGCCGCAGACCTTCGTCCATCCCGGAGCTTGCCGTCCGATTAACGGCCGTCGACCCTGCCGGCAGTTCCGTCCGGCTAGACCCTGGCGAGCCCCGATCTCGGTCGCGGCGCCAGGGTATGCGGTGCCACCAAGATGGCGGAAGGGGGCGTGGCAGCGAGTCCCCATCGCCAGCTCGTCGCTTCGTGTCGAGATATCCGAAAACGAGCATCCACAGCGGGAGTAGGAACGTCGACAACATTGCCCACCCCGTCGCCACGACAACCACGAGTGCCACATTCACGGCCACCAGCGCGGCCGCATTCCGACCTGCTGGTCCGGGTCGGCTGCGTCTGCGCCACGCTCTCGCTACCCGCAACAGCATCGGACCGAATATCAGCAAGGCACCGACGAGGCCAACCTCGGCGATCGCGAGCAGGTACGAGTTGTGAACTGGCAGACCACTGGCGGTAAGTCGGTCTCGCTGGCCGACCACATGGACGTAGTTGTTCGGTCCGATGCCGAGGACGGGGCTGGACATGATCTGATCCAGGGCGACCCGGGTCATGTGTCCGCGTGAACCGCCGCCTGGGTCGTCGCGCAACCTGGCGATGAATAAGGGGAGGAAGGGCAGCGAGACGATCGCAGCGGCTGCTGGAAGGGCGAACCGCATCTTCGACTTGCCGGTTGTCGGCCGGATCATGGAGTAGAGGACGACCAGGACTATATATGCAACAATGTTGGCCCGGCCGACCGTCATGGCAATAACGAGACCAGCGAGGCCAACCGTCCAGAACGCTGGTATTCGTATCCGTCGATCAGTCTCATCTGTCAACGGAAGAACGAGTGCGGCGAGCAGGAGCAGGGCTTTGCCGAGGTTGTTTGGATGGTTGATGGTGCCGTGCACGCGGGATCCCATACGGGCTGCCGTGTCGGCATCCAGCGGGAGCGGGTCGAGGCCGACCAGCTGCAGCACGGAGATCGCGAGTTGCAGCAGCACGACGGCGAGGGCGACGAGCGTTACCATGCGCCGGGCCGCGGCCGACGAAGCCGCGTCGGCGCCGAGGGCTGTTCCGATCAGCAGCGCAGCCACCGCTACGACATAGTGAACGAGGCCAGCGGCCGTCATGGACGACAGGCCCCAGTACGCCGGGGTCATGATCGCGAGGAACGCGAGGAGCGGGAGAAAATCCAGTTCGAGGTGAACTCGACGCCTGGCCATCAGGAACAGCAGAGTCGCCACGAGCGCAATCGTGTAGGTCGTCAGCGGCTCGCCCTGCGCGATGCCCGCATACGAAGGCGGGCCCGGTGTGACCTTCCTTGGGAGAATGGTCAGTGCGGCGGTGAGGACGGCGTACACACCGAGGAGCAACAGTCCCGACGTGCGCAACGCCCGGACCGAAGGGAAGGCACCGAAGGGGCGACGAGCGCCACCGGCGCCACTGACCATGTCTTGTGTCTCCACGATCAGTGCCCGCGACGTACGTGCAGGCGAAGTGCTTGCCGGCCCATTCGGCGGCGTCGCGGATGACGCAGACCAAAGGCCAACACAGTACGTCGCGACAGGACCGCCGAGCGTAGACGAGAGAAAATCGCACGCGATCCGCGGTGCGACGGAGGCCTCAAAGCCGACGGACTCACTAACACCTCACCTGGCAGCATCCGACCATGGCGACCGTTGATTCCATGACAGCCTGCAACTTATCAGGCCCTGTCTTCCCCCAAACCCTGACGTGGGAAGCGGACAGAACGACTCCGGCACCCACCACCAAAGTGTCCGAGTGTGTGTGAATCCGGCGAACTGGACCAGCCCTCCCACCTCTTCCCGCCGCACATTCCGGCCCTCGCGTCACGCGGTCGCACGGGCCGAGTCATCGGTCGGTACCGAACGCCGATCCTGCTATTCTCCGTGCCCAGGCACGTTTAGCGAAGCACAGATGGCCGGGAGGCACCGCGTTGAACCGGGATTGGGCTCGGCAACGCTCTCGAGGCAAGGACCACCTCGAGCCAGCGACGGCTCCGGGCCCGCCGTCTGAGCGGTCCGCGCGGGCATGGGTGGCGGGACTATCTGCGGCAAGCGAGTGGGATGGGAGTGCGTAGGCGCACCGCTCGGGCGGAGCGGTCGCGCCAAGACGCCCCAGTGGTGCTGATGTCGTCGCCGCGGCCTCATGTTGATGGCAACCCCTACCTCGAATTGCTCTGTCGCGCCCTCGAGAACGTGGGTGTCACGCCGGTGTACTTCAGCTGGCGGCGCGCGATCCTCGGCCGGTACGACGTCGTCCACATACATTGGCCTGAAACGCTGCTGCGAGCGCGGGGGCCGATCCGAACCATACTCAAGCGCGCCCTCTTCGCGGTGTTTCTTGTCAGACTCCGCGTCCAGCGCGTGCCGCTCGTCCGTACCGTCCATAACCGGGAACCGCACGAGGCGTTCTCCCGCGCGGAAGCCATCCTCGCGCGATGGCTCGACCAGGCAGTACGACGGCGGATCTACATGTCGGGCGCGATCGACAAGAGCGGTCATCTCATCCGGCACGGTCACTACCGCGACGTGTACTCTCGCGACACGGGCACCGAGCCGAAGGATGGCCGGATCCTGTACTTCGGGGCGATCCGCCGGTACAAGCAGGTGCCGCAGCTGTGTCGGGCCTTCGCCGCGCTGACGGCGCCGGCCGCCACGCTTCGTGTGGTGGGCGAACCCGCATCCGACCAGCTCCGCCTCGACGTCGAGCGCGCGGCCGCGGCCGACCCGCGAATTTCTGTCGACCTAGCGCGGATGGACCCTCAACGGCTCGCCGAAGAGATCCACGCCAGTCAGCTTGTGGTGCTCCCCTTCGAGGACTTTGGAAACTCCGGCTCGGCGGTGCTTGCTCTGTCGCTGGACCGCCCGATACTCGTCCCCGACAGTGTTAGCAGCCGGGAGCTGCGCAACGAGGTGGGCGACGGCTGGGTTGTCACATATCGGCCACCGCTCACCGGGCATGTGATCGAGGAAGCTTTGGCGAAAGTCTCCGCGCGCGATGCCGGTGCGCGGGTTACCTTCGTCGGTCGCGATTGGATCGACATCGTGCGCGAACACGCCGTCGTGTACGAGAGCGCCCGGCAGACAGGCCGGCGCGGACGATGAGCCACGGGCAGGTTGCGCCTCCAGGCGTGGGGCGGATCGCGGCGCGGGGCGCACGGGCGGTTATGACCGGGCAGGCCGTGCGATTTCTTACCCAGATCGGCGGCCTGACGATCCTGTCCAGGCTCCTTGCCCCGAGCGACTTCGGGCTGGTGGCGATGATCGTTGCGGTGGTCGGCCTCGGTGAGATCGTCCGTGACCTCGGCCTGTCGTCGGCGGCGATACAGGCGCGGACCGTGACGCACCAGCAACGCAGCAACCTAATGTGGATCAACGCCGCTTCGGGGGCCGTCTTGGGATCGGCACTCTGGTTCGGTGCCGACATCATCGGCCATCTCTACGGCAACGACGCCGTGCCCTCCATCGCCCGAGCCATTGCGCCGGTGTTTGTCCTGACCGCCCTAGCAGCACAGTACAAGGCCGACCTGACTCGGCGGCTGGCGTTCAACGCACTCGCTATGTCGGACATGATCGCACCGGTGTGTGGGCTGCTGGCGGCAATCGTCGCTGCAATGGCCGGCGCGCGCTACTGGTCGCTGGTCGTCCAGCAGCTAGTTATGGCCACCGTGGCCCTCGCGGTCGTCGGCGTCGCCGCGAGATGGCTACCCAGCTGGCCCAAGCGAGGGGCGGACATGAGTCACTTTCTGAGCTTCGGGTGGAACTTCACGGCCACGCAGGTGCTCGGATATGCCAGCCGCAACGTCGACACGGTAGTGATCGGGAACCGGTTTGGTGCCGCGGTGCTCGGTGTGTATAACCGCGCCTTCCAGCTCCTCATGCTGCCGTTGGTCCAGATAAACGCACCGGCCACGACTGTCGCGCTTCCCATCCTCTCGAGAAACCAGGACGATGCGAGACGGTTCAGCGAACTACTGGTCCGCTGCCAGGCCGTACTGCTCAACGTGGTGTTCACCGTGGTTGCCGTGTGCTTCGCGTTCGCTCCACTCGGTGTAGCCGTCGTGCTCGGCGAGCAATGGGACGGAGTTGTGCCGATATTCCGTCTGCTCTGCCTGGCCGGCGTCTTCCAAGCGGCCGGCTACGTCACATACTGGGGATTCATCGCGCTCGGACTCACAGCTTCACACCTGCGCTTCACACTCGTTACGCGTCCGCTGCTCATCGCGCTCGTCCTTCTCGGTTCGAGCTGGGGGGTGTCGGGGGTCGCAGCGGCCTACGGCGTCGGCGTCGCACTCATCTGGCCCGCCGGACTCTGGTGGCTGAGAAAGCGCGAGGAGATACCCGTCCGTGCGCTGCTCGTCGGCTGTCTGAAGCCGCTCGCCGTGTATGGTGCAGCAGGTGGCGGTGCGGCCGTTGTCGGCACGGTGCTTGCTCGCAGCGGTTTGGTTGTGTCGACTCTGGTCAGCGCGTTGGTGCTGGTTGTCGTGCTTACCGGGGCGTGGCTGTGGGCACCCTCGTTCCGTCGGGGCATCAACGAGTCGCTGCGCTTTGGCGTCCAAGCTTTCCACTCGCGCGCCGGACAGTCGTAAGGGGACTCGCGTGGTAGAGGTTGTGCATTGGAATCCCGTCCGCCACCGGCGGTCGGGGCTGCTGGGGCGATTCACGGCCAGCCATCCGGTGAACAACTTCGGGGATCTGCTCGGACCCTTGATTGTGCGGGAGCTCGTTGAGCGGTCCGGCCTGCGGTTCGACGGCGCGGGCCAGGGCCGACGGCTCCTCGCGGTGGGGTCTATCCTGCATTTCGCGCAGCCGGGAGACGTTGTATGGGGCACCGGCGTGAACGGGAAGAAGCTCGATCTCGAACGGAGCTACGCCGGCCTGGACGTACGCGCGGTTCGCGGACCTATCACGGCCGACTTCTTGCGCGGACACGGGATTCACGTTCCTGACATCTACGGCGATCCGGGTCTGCTGGTCGGGTCCCTGTGGACGCGGGACGAACTCCGCGGCGACCGTCCGGTCGTGCCCGTATCGGTCGTACCCAACTTTCACGATCTCAGGGCCCATCGTGCGGACCCGACCGGTCGTGCTCAGGTGATCTCACCACAGTTGCCGGTTTTGGAGGTTCTCGCTCGAATCGCCGCAAGTGAATACGTCGTGGGATCATCCCTGCACGGCGTGATCGTGGCAGAGTCGCTTGGGATTCCGGCTCGCTTCGTTCGGTCCAGCGTAGAGCCCGAGATCAAGTATCGGGACTACTACGAGGGCACGGGGCGATCCAGGTTCACGCAGGCAGCCTCAGTGGAGGATGCTTTGGCCATGGGTCCTGGCGAGCCGCCGCGGTGGGATCCTGGCCCGCTCCTGGAAGCATTTCCGCTGGACCTCTGGCGAGAATAGCCGCGGTCATCCCGAAGGCCGCCGCGGCGGTGGGATGGGTTCGTCCGTGTCATCCCAGACGTTCCCCTCGTTGGCGGACAGCTTGACCCCACCGCTGAGGTAGATCGGGCACGACGAGGTTGCGCCGAAGCGATTATCGGTTACGTATATTCCAGTCATCGGCGTTGGCCCATCACCCTCGGAAAAGTTTAGCGTGCACCAGCCACCGTCAAGCCAGTTGTCCCTGACGTGGATGTCTGTAGCGCGCGTGCCACGGCTCTGGTTTACCTGAAATGCGGCATTGTCCTGTGGTGTGAGTTTGATCGTATTCTGGCGGAGAGTGATGGTATGGTTGCCTTCCCATGACTGGACGCCGTCGTTGTGCGTGGGGCCGCCATCATGAGTGGGAGAGCTGGAGAAGTGGGCGAGATCGTGAATGTATGAGAGCTGGATGGTCACATTGTCGTACGCCTTCACACCGTCGACAACGTGGTGGATGTTCACGCGACTCAGCCTGGCGTTCTCGGCCCAGATTCCGTCGAGGCAGGCGTTCGGCTCTGCGCCATAGACCTCCACGTCCTGAATGGTGACGTTCGTACCGCCATCGATCCAGATCACTGCAGCGCTGGTACACTGATCACCGTTCATCTTGCCCACGCCGCGAATGATCGATCGCCTTAGCGTGATGTTGTCACCGGTGATCCGAACATTGCCGTGGAGGTCGAGTCCGCTGTAGATCTGCCCGTCCTTGCCGAACGTCCGATCGCCCTCGACCACCCGCAGCTTCGCGTCCTTCGGCACGCCGGTGTTGTGTTCGGACGGCCTGTTGTCGCTCGGCGTTGGCGATGCGGACGCCACGGGTGTGCCGCTGGATTCGGCCACGGGTGTGCCGCTGTCGGACTGCCAGGCGTAGACGCCCACCACGGCGACCAGTGCCACGACCACCCCGACCGCTACCGTGACCCACAGGCCGGTACGGCGACGCGGCTCCGACTCGCCTGACGGCAGCGGCGGATAGCCGGGATCGAACGGCTGCGGTACCTGCTGAGGCATGTCGACAAGCGGCGGCTGAACGCCGGCCGCGGGCCACTGCGGGATGTTTATCTCCGGCGGTGTCCCCTCCCCCAAAGATTGCGGAGGCGTCGCAGGCGGCTGGGGCGCGCCCGACACCGGCTGCGCGTCAGCCGAGGTCGGATCCGGGGACGCGGCCGAGTCCGGTGGTGTCTGTGGGGAGACAAGTGGCGACACCGGCGAAACGGGGGTGGTTTGGTCGGGCAGCGGGGGTGGCGGGGATGGGACGGCCGGGAGCCCGACGGTGGGCTGGTGGAGGACCTGCTCCTCGGCGGGCGCGGCGGGAGTCTCCAACTGCGCGGAGCCGCCCGCCTGACCGGCGGCCAGGGTCGCGTCCGGGTCCGTGGAGGGTGGCGCCGGGTAGTACTGTAGGCCGAGGGCTGTGAAGACCAGCTCCGCGCCCGGCCCGTCCCCGGTCTCGCAGGCCACCCAGGGCGACGAAGCCGACAGGTCGGCGGAGACGACGCGGGGCCCGCCCAGCTCGCCGCGCATGAGCGCGTTGGCGGTCGAGGCGAACGCCTCGCGCCACCGCTGGTCGGCCGCCGCCGCCGAGTCGAGCACCGCCACGGTCAGCGGGTTGCCCGCGGCATCGACAGCCGACCAGACCGTTCCCACGTGACACGAACCAAGGGCTTCGATCAACTGGTACGTGCCGTCCGGCTGCATCCCAACCTCCCGCCGTCGCCACTGCGGATACTAGCGAGCGTGACTCGGGCCACTGCACGCGACCAGTGGGCGGCGGTACGGGTCAGCTACGCGGCGTCCCCCGTGTAGAACCGGGTGACGTTTTCGACGGCGCTCTCGACCTCGGTCTGCCCTGCCCCCGCCGCGGCGTGCGCCGTGCCCCACGCCTCGGCGCTGAGGGTGATGAACTGCCTGCCCGCCGGGGTGGTCGGCCAGACCTCCTTGTCCTCAGTGGACAGGGTTCCGCCGGTGAGGTGCAGGCGCAGACCGAGCAGGCCGAGGTCCCAGCCGACACCGACGGCGCCCGGGCCGAACTGGCCCCAGAAGCCCGGGTCGACGACCGCGCTGTGCTCCAGCTCCAGGACGGTCGCGTTCTCGCCGGCCGCGGACAGCCGCACCTCGACCTCGGAGCTGCCTGGCTGCGCGTCGCCGAAGATCCAGCTCACCGTGAGCAGGCGGGGCGGTTCGCAGCGCAGGATCTCGCCGCCCGCGTTGCCTTCCAGCTGGTACTTCCCGCCCGGCCGGAAGTCGCCGGTGACCGGCGCGAGCCATCGGCTGATCCGCTCCGGATCGGTGATGGCGTCCCACACCTCCTCCACCGCGGACGGATAGGTGCGGCGGATCAGGACGGTCTTCCCCTCGCCGGCGGGGACCCGGCCGTCGCGGACCTCCCGGTGAACGCTGCCGACCTCGTCCGGTACGTCGATCATGTCTGATCAGTCTCCTTTGTCGTGGCGCGGCGGCGGTCCCGCCGTCCGCGTGCCAGCTCCGTGCCGAGTGCGTCCAGGCGCTGGTTCCAGAAGCCACGGAACCGTTCCAGCCAGTCGTCCACCTCCCGCAGCGGCGCGGGCTCCACCGCGTAGAGCCGGCGGGTCCCCTCGGCCCGCACAGTGGTGAAGCCGCTGTCCCGCAGCACCTTCAGATGCTGGGAGACCGCGGGTTGGGAGATCCCGAACTCCCGCTGGATGACCGCGCCGATCGCACCCGCGGGCTGCTCGCCGTCGGCGAGCAGCTCGAGGATCCGGCGCCGGACCGGATCGCCGAGTACGTCGAACGCGTGCACCGCAGCGATAATGTCAGCGTCGGCTTATATAAGTCAAGGGTTCTATTCAGGGGGACGGCAGCAGGCCCTCGTGACGGACCGTCCAGCTGCCGTCCGAGGGGAATCCGGGCGCCAGGCGGCCGCCGTCACCGTCCCAGCCACCGGCCATCAGCGCGACCGCGGCGAGCAGCCCGCCGTTGGCGGGCAGGTAGACCGGCAGCGAGGGGGTCTGCGGGTTGTGCCCGTTGGGCAGGAACACGTTCTTCGCGATTGGCATGAGCAGCGCGTCCAGCGCCGTCGTGGGCTCACCGAGGCGGGCCGCGGTCATCGCGATCGCCGGGTAGTCCCAACCCCAGGTGGTCTTTCAGTCCCAGGTGGACAGTACGTGACGGAGGGTGGCGCTCATCACCGCGGGGTCGATGAGCGCGGCCCGAGGGACGACGCCCAGGGCGTACAGCATCGACGGGTGGTCGTCGGTGACGGTGCACGGCGGCACGTCGACCGCGCTGTAGACGCCGTGACGGACGTGCGGCCGGACCAGGTTGGCGGCGACATCGGCCCACCGCGGCTCCGGCTCAAGGCCCAGCAGGACGCGCCACCGTTGGGCGACCTCCAGCGCTCACGCCCAGTACGCGGCACCTGCGTGCGGACGGTATCCGGGAAGAAGCCGACGACCATCTCGAGCACGGGGGACGACGAGATCGTCACCTCGTGCCGTCCGGTCTGCCGCACAGTGGCGCCGGGTGACAAGCCAATTTGGACGGTGTGCGAGGTGTCGTCGAGTCTCCTCAGGACGGTGTGGCCGTCGAGCACGGAGGTGTGCGCTTCCGGCGCGGACCAGTCGGCGGCGTTCCACCGCTGCTGGACGACTTCGCGCGGTGTTTCGCTGCGGTGAGCCCTGAGCGGGCGGAGGTGCTCGCCGGCTCGTTCGCCTTCGACCAGTGCGCCCGCCGGGAGGAGCTGGCCGCCATCCTCCGCGAGCACCTCTCGGTCACTGCGGCAGGGCCTGCGGGTACTTGAGGGCGGAGCCGGTGTTGAGCACCACCACCTCGTCGTCGCCGCCGATCCAGCCGGTCGCCCGCAGCTGCTTGACGGCGGTCAGGCACGCCGCGCCCTCCGGGCACATGAGCAGGCCCTCGCGGGCGGCGAACTCGCGCAGGTCGGCCACGAGCTCCCCGTCGTCCACCGCGACCGCCGTCCCGCCCGTACCGGACAGGGCGTCCAGGATCAGCTCATCGCCGAGCGGCGCCGGGACCGTGATGCCGTAGGCGATTGTCCGCGCGCCGTGCCACGGCTCGGCTCGCCGGTGCCCGGCCGCGAACGCGCGCACGATCGGGGCGCAGCCCGTCGACTGCACCGCGACCAGCCGCGGCATCCGGTCGTCGATCCACCCCAGCTCCCGCATCTCCCCCAGCGCCTTGTGGATCCCGATCAGGCCGACACCGCCGCCCGTGGGGTAGACGATGACGTCCGGCACCCGCCAGCCGAGCTGCTCGACGATCTCGTACCCCATGGTCTTCTTGCCCTCCAGGCGGTACGGCTCGCGCAGCGTGGCGGCGTCGAGAATCTCCCCGTTGGAGGCGGCCAGTAGCTGGGCGGTCTCCCGGCCCGCGTCGCTGATGACGCCGTCGACCAGGCGCAAGTCGGCGCCGGCGGCGAGGCACTCGCTCCGGCAGATCGCCGGCGCGGACAGCGGCATCGCGATGGTCGCCTGGATGCCTGCCCGGGCGGCGTAGGCGGACCAGGCCGCGCCGGCGTTGCCGTTGGTCGGCATGGCCACCCGCCGCACGCCCAGCTCGCGGGCGCGGGACACGCCGACCGCGGCGCCGCGCGCCTTGAACGAGCCGGTCGGCAGCGCGCCCTCGTCCTTCACCAGCAGCCGTGGCACGCCGATGCGCGCGCCGTAGCGGGCCGCTGGCAGCATCGGCGTCCAGCCCTCGCCCAGCGTGGTGATGTGCTTGTCGTCCACGATGGGCAGCAGTTCGCGGTAGCGCCAGAGGTCTGCTGACCGCCCGGCGAACGTGGACGGGGTGACCGTCCGGCGGACCGCGTCGAGGTCGTAACGGGCCAGCAGCGGTGAGCCGCAGGCGCAGACGTTCTGGACCTGGTGGGGGTCGAACCGGCTTCCGTCGCGCGGGCACTCAAGGTGGGTCAGGAACACCGGGTGAGGTTACGCCGCCGCGAGCGCGACCTCGGCGTCGACCTGGGCCAGCGCCCAGCGCATCCGGGCCACCGCGGTCTCCGGGTGCTCGCCGTACTCGGCGGCCACCACGGCGGCGCAGCCGGTGGCCCCGCCGCACGCCCGCAGGCTGGCCAGCACGGCCGCGGCGGCCTGGCCGGGCGTCGGGTGGTCCGAGGGCTGCAGGTCGCTGGCGAACAGCGCCTCCGCCCGCACGGCCCGGGTCATCGTGACCACCACCTTCCATCGATCCTGGTACGCCTGAGCGTGCCCGGCGAGCCGGCCGGCACATCGGGGACTTCCCCGGGAGCACACCCGGAATTCGCCCCAGGCGGGCGGGCGGATGGTGGTGGGCGCGGCGGGTCAAGCACCCGCGAGGGCGGCGAGCAGCTCGCGCTCGCGGCGCGGGCTCAGCCCGGCCTGGCGTACCCGGTCCAGACCCTGCTCCCGCTCCCAGGCGAGCGTGTCGTCGAGCATCTGGACGCGCGGCCGGTGGCGCAGCCCGGCCGCGACCGCGGCCGCGCCGCTGCGCGCGGCGAATCCCTCCCAACCCGGCTCGACCAGCCACATCGGCACCGACTCGGGGCCCATCCACTCCTGTACGCCCTGCTTCAGCAGCCACTCCGGCTCCGCGGCGACGACCGGCCCGGTGTGCCCGCCGGCCGCGCGGCACAGCGCGACCCAGTCGGCAAAGGAGACGGTGGGGCCGACCGCGTCGTACGTGCCGGTCGTTCCCGCCTCGGCCGAGTCGAGCAGCCAGGCGGCGAGGTCACGCACGTCGACGACCTGGGTCGGCATGGCGGGCGAGTCGGGCACCAGCATCGGCGCCTGCGGGTCGCGGGCGGCGCGGGCCACCCAGTACCCGGACCGGTCGGTGTGATCGCCAGGGCCGCCGATGAGCCCGGCCCGCGCGATCAGCAGCCGGTCCCCGACCGCGGCGAGGCAGGCCTGCTCGCAGGCGGACTTGCCCTCGCCGTACAGCTTCTCGTCGACCTCGTCCAGCTCGGTCGGTGGCAGGGTCGGCGCGGACTCGTCGGCGCCGACCGTGGCGTGCGAGGCGTAGACGTTGCCGGTGGAGACGAAGGTCCAGTGCCGCGCACGGTGGCCCAGCGCCCGCAGCGCGCTCTTGACCATCCCGGGCTGCCTGGTCACATCCACCACCGCATCCCAGTCGCGGCCGGCAACCTTCTCGTACCCGGCCGGGTCGCGCCGGTCGGCGGGGACGTGAACTGCTCCGGAGGCCACCTTCCCGCTCTCCCCGCGGGCCAGGCAGGTGACCGCATGACCACGCGCCACGGCCTGGCCGGCCACCTCGCGGCCGAGCCAGGCGGTGCCGCCCAACACCAAGATCTCCACGGGCACACTGAACCACGGACCGCCGGCCGCGCCCAAGCCCGTTCGCGCTCGGCGGAACCGCCCGGCGCATTCGGCGCGCGGCGCCGACCAGCCAGAATGGGCGCATGAAGCTGCCGGTCATGCCCCCGGTCGCGCCGATGCTGGCCAAGCTCGTGCCGGCCATCCCGCCCGGCGCCTCGTACGAGCCGAAGTGGGACGGCTTCCGGACGGTGGTCTTCCGCGACGGCGACGAGGTGGAGCTGGGCAGCCGCAACGAGCGGCCGATGACCCGGTACTTCCCGGAGCTGGTCGAGGCGTTCCGGGCCGAGCTGCCGACGCGCTGCGTGGTGGACGGGGAGATCGTGCTGGCCACCCCGGCCGGGCTCGACTTCGGCCTGCTCCAGCTCCGGCTGCACCCGGCGGCGTCGCGGGTGCGGCTGCTGGCCGAGCGGACGCCCGCCTCGTTCATCGCCTTCGACCTGCTGGCTCTGGGTGACGACGACCTGACCGGGCGGCCATTCCGGCAGCGGCGCGCGCTGCTGGAACAGATCCTGCGCGACGCCCGGCCGCCGGTGCACCTGACTCCGGCCACCACCGACCGCGAGCTGGCACTGCGCTGGTTCGACCAGTTCGAGGGCGCCGGGCTGGACGGCGTGGTGGCCAAGCCGCTGGACGGCACCTACCAGCCGGACAAGCGGGTCATGTTCAAGATCAAACACGAGCGGACCGCGGACTGCGTGGTGGCCGGCTACCGGCCGCACAAGAGCGGCCCGGACGCGGTCGGCTCGCTGCTGCTCGGCCTGTACCAGGACGACGGCTCGCTCGCCTCGGTCGGCGTGGTCGGGGCGTTCCCGATGCAGGAGCGCCGGCGGCTGGTGACCGAGCTGCAGCCGCTGGTCACCACCTTCGACGAGCACCCGTGGAACTGGGCACGCGCGCCGGAGGAGGTCCGCGAGCGGTGGTCGGACTTCGGCGGCTCCCGGTGGAACGCGGGCAAGGACCTGTCGTTCACCCCGCTGCGACCGGAGCGGGTGGTCGAGGTCCGCTACGACCACATGGCGGGGACGCGGTTCCGGCATACCGCACAGTTCGTCCGGTGGCGACCGGACCGTGCGCCCCGGTCGTGCACCTTCCAGCAGCTGGAGCGGCCGGTGACGTTCGCCCTCAACGACATCGTGGCCGGGCTGGCGCCGCCGTAGGGCCCGCCGGCCCGCCCGCCGCAGGCCCCGCCGGCCCGCCCGCCGCAGGCCCCGCTGGCACCACCCGCCGTAGGCCCCGCTGGCAGCACCCGCCGGCGGTCACAGCTGCCAGCGCGGCGGCCGACGCTGCCGGAACGACTCAATACCCTCGCGGGCCTCGTCCGAGGCGAACAGCCGGGCGGAGAGCGCCGCGAGCTCGTCGCCGGTGGTGTCGAAGCCACGCAGCAGGGCGGCCGTGGTCAGCCGCTTGGACTCGGCGAGGCCCTGCGGGGAGCTTTTGCGCAGCGCGTCGAGCACGCTGTCGCGCGCTTCGTCCGGGTCGTCGACGGCCGCCGTGACCAGGCCGATCCGGGCCGCCTCGGCGGCGTCGAACACCTCCCCGGTCAGGAAGTACCGTCCGGCGGCGCGGCTGGACAGCCGCGGCAGCGTGGTCAGCGAGATGACCGCCGGGGCGAGCCCGAGGCGGACCTCGGAGAAGGCGAACGTGCTGCGCGGGCCGGCGAGGACGATGTCGCAGGCGCCGAGCAGCCCGAGCCCGCCGGCGCGGGCGTGGCCGTCCAGCACCGCCACCACCGGCTTGGGCAGCTCCAGGATGCGCCGCAGCAGGTCGAGCAGCCGGCCGGTCCCCCGCTCGGGTGCCTCGGACAGGTCGGCTCCGGACGAGAACGTGGTGCCGGTATGGGTGAGCACCGCGCAGCGTACGGCATCGTCGGCGGCCGCCTCCGCCAGCCGGGATTCCAGTGCGGACACCAGCTGGGCGGAGAGGGCGTTGCGGTTGTGCGGCGAGTCCAGCGTGATGGTGGCGACGCCCCGTTCCACTGTGTAGGACAGCACCTGGCTCCTCCTCGTGCCCGCCGGCTCCCGCGGCCGGCGCGCCCAGTACACCACGGCCGTCCGGAGCCGGTCGGCGCGAGACCCCTTGACAATTGCGACCACGTGCCGCGAGACTCTGGAAATCTGAACCGATTCAAGGAAAACGCTTTCCAGGCGCCGGAGGTACCGCCGACGCCACCAACCTCACCAACCGCTGTTCTGGGCCCTACGCAGCTGTCCACCTCCCCGCGGCGCGGCCGAAGACTCCGCGCCGGGCTACTGAATCGTTTCGTTACGACGGGAGCGGTTCCATGGAAGACAACCAGGCTCGGATCACACGTCGGACCCTCCTCGCCGGCGCCGGCGCGGTCACCGCCGGCGCCGCCCTGGCCAACCTGACCGGCGGGCAGGCGGAGGCCGCGCCCGCCGCCGGCAACCCGGACCCGGTCGAGCTGCACTGGCTGGACGGGGTGCCGGCGGCCACGACGGGCTGCGCCTGGGGCGTGCCCTGGGCTCGCGGGAAGGTGGCCAAGGAGACCACCTTCGCGCTGACCACGTCGGACGGCACGCCGGTGCCGGTGCAGACCTGGCCGCTGGCGTACTGGCCGGACGGCACGGTCAAGTGGACCGGGCACTACATCGGCTCCGACGCGGGGCGGGCGGAGACCCTGCGGCTGGCCCCCGGCAACCCGGTTGCGCCGTCCACCCCGGTCTCCGCGGTCCGGGACGGCGGGGAGATCGTGCTGTCCAACGGCACCATCCAGGTCCGGGTGGCGACCTCGGGGACCACGCTGCTGCGTGAGGTGGTCCGGGACGGCCGGGTGACCGCCCGCGACGGGCGGCTGGTGATCCAGCTGCAGGACCAGCCGGACGACGGCCCCGACCCGCGGCGCACCAGCTGGTCGGGTCGGGTGGAGCACGCCTCGATCGAGCAGTCCGGACCAGTGCGCGCGGTGGTCAAGCTCACCGGGCGGTACACGATCGACCGGGGCCAGCCCAACTACGGCTACGGCAACCGGAAGATCTTCGCCTGGACGGTGCGGCTCTACCTCGGCGCCGGCGCGGAGTCACTGCGGATCGTGCACAGCTTCGTCTGGGACGGCGACCCGCGTAAGGACTTCATCAAGGGTCTCGGCCTGACCGTCTCGGTGCCGCTGACGGACGAGCCGTACAACCGGCACATCCGCTTCGCCGGCCCGGACGGCGGGGTGTGGGGCGAGCCGGTGCTGGTGCTCACCGGGCTGCGCCGCGACCCGGGCTCCGCGGTCCGGCAGGCTCAGCTCGCGGGCACCGCGACACCGCCGCCCGAACAGTGGCCCGCCGCGGTACGCAACGGCTACCAGGAGCTTCCGCTGTGGAGCGACTTCCGGCTGGTGCAGGACTCGGCCAACCACTTCTTCGTGGCCAAGCGCACCGGCGCCGCGGCCAGCTGGCTGACCGACGCCGGGCACGGCACGCGCGCGCCGGGCCTGGGCTACCTGGGCGGGGTCAGCGGCGGGCTCGGCTTCGGCATCCGCGACTTCTGGCAGCAGTACCCGCGGGCGCTGGAGATCCGCGGCGCCGCCGGGGACGCCGCGACGGTCACCCTGTGGTCATGGTCGCCGACGGCCGCGGCGATGGACATGCGCCCGTACTCGGCCGGCGGGCACGGCCTGGACCTCGCCTACGAGGACAACCGGGACGGCTTCGGCGACCCGGTGGGCATCTCCCGCTCCACCGACATGGAGCTGTGGGCCTTCGCCGCCACCCCGGCCCGCGACCGGTTCGCCGAGCTCGCCGCCGCGCTGGCCACGCCGCCGCAGCTGGTCGCGGCGCCGGAGACCTACCACGCCGCCGGCGTCTTCGGCCGGTGGAGCCTGCCGGACCGCTCCACCAGCGCGCGGGCCGAGCTGGAGGACGCGATCTCCGACAGCATCGAGTTCTACGCCGGCCAGGTCGACCAGCGGAACTGGTACGGCTTCTGGGACTACGGCGACTTCATGCACACCTACGACGCCGCCCGGCACACCTGGCGGTACGACGTGGGCGGCTACGCCTGGGACAACGCCGAGCTGGGCACCGACGGGATGCTCTGGTACGCGTTCCTGCGCACCGGGGATCCGCGCACGTTCCGGCTGGCCCGCGCGATGACCCGGCACGTGTCCGAGGTCGACACCTACGTAGCGGGCCGCTTCGCCGGGCTCGGCTCCCGGCACAACGTGCTGCACTGGGGCGACGGCGCCAAGGAGGTGCGGGTCGCCGAGGCGTACACGAAGCGGTTCATGTACTACCTGATCGCCGACGACCTGCTCGGCGACGTGATGCACGCGTTGCTGCAGGCGGACCAGACCCTGCTGAAGTACGAGCCGCTGCGGGACGTGCTGCCGGCGCAGACCGTGGCGCCGAGCCGGCTGCGCATCGGCCCCGACTGGTACGCGCTGGTCAGCAACTGGCTGACCGAGTGGGAACGCACCGGCGACACCCGGTGGCGGGACCGCATCGTCACCGGCATGCGGGACATCGCCACCTTCCCCGCCGGGCTGTTCACCGGCGAGGGCGGAGGCGCGGTCGGCTACGACCCGGGCACCGGCCACCTGGTGAACCTCAACCGCGGCGACTTCAACGGCGGCTACAACCTGGCCATGGCGTTCTGCGGCGACCAGATCATGTTCGAGACGGTGGACCTGGTCGACGTGCCGGAGTTCCGCCAGGTCCTGCTTGATTTCGCGCGGTACGTGCAGGCGCCGAGCGCCGAGAAGATCGCCCGCTACGGGTTCAACTTCAACCCGCAGGTGTTCCAGGCCATCTACTCCCGGGTCACCGCGTGGGCCGGCGAGCAGCTGAACGAACCGGCGGTCCGGCAGCGCGGCTGGGACCAGTTCCGCGCGGACGTCAACTCGCGGCCGTGGCCGAAGCCGGCACACGTCGCCGGCACCGCGGTGCTCAGCCCGGTGGACGAGATCCCGATCGGCGACTTCTCCACCAACGACTTCGCCCAGCGCGGGCTGGCCATCATCGCGCTGCTCGACATCGCACCCGACGAGGCACCGTAGGAGCCACCGATGACAGATGTTTCCCGGCGTACTGCGCTCGGCCTGTTCGGTGCGGTGGCGAGCTTCGACCCGCTGCCCGGGCCGGCCGGGGACAACTCGAGCTACCGGCTGGCGGAGGCAGGGGTAGCCGGCGATGGAGGTTTCCCGGCGCGACGTGCGCCTGGCGGGATGCTCGCCCGGCGGCACCGCCAGGTTCGAGGTGGGGGCGGATTTCACCACCGCCCCGTTCCGCAGTGAGTTCAAGGTCCGGGTGGGCGCGAACTCGGGCGCGCCCGGGCCGTATTCACCGGACGCTGACCCGGTGGGCCGGCGTCCGGCCAGATGCAAGGAAAGGGACCAGAGATGAGAATGCTCCGCTGGGCCAGAGTGACCGCGGTGGCGGCCGCGCTGGTGCTGGCCACCGCCGCCTGCGGCTCGGACTCCGACTCGGGCTCCGGATCCGGCGGCCAAGTCCAGCTCTCCTTCTCCTGGTGGGGTGACGCCTCCCGGGCGAAGGCGACGCAGGACGCGGTCGACCTGTTCCAGAAGAAGTTCCCGAACATCAAGGTGACCACCCAGTACGCGCCGTTCGGCGACTTCTTCACCAAGCTCGCCACCCAGGTGGCGGGGGGCAACGCACCGGACCTCTTCCAGATCGACCGCGGCTACGTCAACGAGTACGCCCAACGCGGCGCGCTCTACGACATCTCCAAGTTCTCCAGCGAGCTGGACCTGTCGAAGTGGGACCAGAGCTTCGCCAACAGCGGAAAGATCGACGGGAAGCTGGTCGCGGTGCCGTTCGCGCAGAACAGCCAGACGATCGTGATCGACAAGACGCTGCTGGACAAGTACGGCGTGCCGCTGCCGGACAAGAACTGGACCTGGGACGACCTGGCCGCCTGGGCCAAGCAGGTGTACGACAAGTCCGGCGGCAAGGTGCACGGCTTCGCCGACCCCGGCAGCACCTACCCGGCGTTCGAGTCGTGGCTGGTGCAGCACGGCAAGCACCTCTACGACGACCAGGGCAAGCTCGGGTACACGGCGCAGGACGTGGCCGACTTCTGGAACTTCTGCACCCAGCTGCGCAAGTCCGGCGCGGCCACCACGGCCGAGCTGACCGCGACGATCACCGGCACGCCGGCCGACGAGCCGCTGCCCAAGGGCAAGGCCGCGGCGGAGTGGGACTACGACAGCCTCTACACGTTGTACGTGGCGGCGACCAAGGACGAGCTGGTGATGTACCCGCTGCCGCAGGTCAACGGCAATACCGGCATGCTGCCCAAGCCGGCGCAGATGCTGTCGGTCTACTCCAAGTCCAAGCACCCGAAGGAAGCCGTGCAGCTGATGAACTTCCTGCTCAACGACCCGGAGGCGGCGAAAGCACTGGGTGCCAGCCGCGGCCTGCAGCCGAACCTGGACATCCGGGCCGACATGGCCAGCTCGGCGACCGACCCGGCGGTGAAGGCGGTCTACGCGTACGAGGCGGAGAACAAGGACAAGCTGAACCCGGCCTCGGTGACGCCGCCCAAGGGCGACAGCCAGGTGCTCACGCTGATGCAGCGCATGTACCAGGAGGTCGCGTTCGAGCGGCAGAGCGTGCAGAAGGCCGCGGAGTCGTTCTACTCGCAGGTGCAGCAGACGATCGGAGGATGACGGCGCCTCGTGCCCGCCACGGCGGGCACGAGGCCCTTCCCCTGGCCCGAGCCAGCCGGCCGGGCCAGGGCAGACTTACCGCCGAGTGCTTGACGCGCTGACGTGCGCGTCTCCATACTGGGCCAGTCTGAACCGTTTCAACCATCGCGTTTCGAGGGCAACGGTGACGCGCGGAAGTACGGTGGGCGGCCACGCCCGCCACGGCGGGCACCGGGCCGAACCATAGGAGATCCATGGCGACGACCGCACCGACGGCGGCGACCAGGCCGGTCCGGACCGCGAGCCGCGCCGCCGCCCCGGCCCGGCGCCGGCCCGGGCGGGCCGGGTATCTGTTCCTGCTGCCCTGGTTCGCCGGCCTGGCGCTGTTCACCGTCGGGCCGATGGCGTTCTCGCTCTACCTGTCGTTCACCGACTACAGCCTGCTGCAGGCGCCGCAGTGGGTAGGGCTGGCGAACTACCGCAAGATATTCAGCGACGATCCCCGGTACCTGCACTCGGTCTGGGTCACGGTCCGGTACGTGCTGGTCGGCGTGCCGCTCAAGCTCGCCCTGGCGCTCGGGGTCGCACTGCTGCTCAACCGGCGCCGGCACGGCACGGGGTTGTACCGCGCCGCGTTCTACGTTCCCTCGCTGCTCGGCACCAGCGTCGCGGTCGCGCTCGCCTGGCGGATGATGTTCGGTGACTCCGGCGTCGCGCAGCGGCTGCTGGCCGCGGTGGGGGTCCACGCGCCCGACTTCGTGCACAACCCGACGTGGGCACTGTGGACACTCGTGCTGCTCGCGATCTGGCAGTTCGGCGCGCCGATGGTCATCTTCCTGGCCGGGCTGAAACAGATCCCCGCCGACCTGTACGACGCGGCGGCGGTCGACGGCGCCTCGCGGTGGCGGCGCTTCGTGCACGTCACCGTGCCGATGCTCTCGCCGGTCATCTTCTTCAACCTGGTGCTGGAGACCATCCACTCGTTCCAGGCGTTCACCCCGGCGTACATCGTCAGCGGCGGCACCGGCGGGCCCGCCGACGCCACGCTCTTCTACACGCTGTACCTGTACATCAAGGGCTTCAACGACTTCGCGTTCGGGTACGCCTCGGCGATGGCCTGGGTGCTGCTCGCGGTCGTCGGGATCGTGACCGCCCTGCTGTTCCGGCTCTCCCGGCTGTGGGTCTTCTACGCGGACGAGGGATGACAATGGCACAACAAGTCGCGGTACCGGTCCGGCCCCGCCGGTCCCCTCCCACCCGCGTGCGCCGGCCGCGGCTGCGGGGCCGGGTGGCACTCTGGCACGTCGGCGTCCTCGTCGCCGTGCTCGTGATCATCTACCCGGTGCTGTGGATGCTCGGCACCTCGTTCAAGCCGGCGGTCGAGGTGATCTCCTCGATCCGGCCCTGGCCGACACACCCGACCCTGGACAACTACCCGGACGGCTGGACGTCGAACCCGAACGTCACCTTCGGACGGTTCTTCGTGAACTCGCTGATCGTGGCGACCGGCACCGTGGCCGGCAACCTGTTCGGCTGCTCGCTGGCGGCGTTCGCCTTCGCCCGGCTGCGCTTCCGGTTCCGCGGGTTCTTCTTCGCCATCATGATCGGCACCATCCTGCTGCCGTACCACGTGCTGCTCATCCCGCAGTACGTCATCTTCAAGCAGTTCGGCTGGATCAACACGTTCCTGCCGCTGATCGTGCCGCACTTCCTCGCCACCGAGGCGTTCTTCATCTTCCTCATCACCCAGTTCATGCGCGGCATCCCCGCCGAGCTGGACGAGGCGGCGGCCATCGACGGCTGCGGGCCGTGGCGCACCTACCTGCGGATCGTCCTGCCGCTGACCCGGCCGGCCCTCATCACGACCAGCATCTTCAGCTTCATCTGGGCGTGGAACGACTTCTTCCCGCAGCTCATCTACCTCAACGACACGCAGAAGTTCACCGTGCCGCGCGGGCTGAGCCTGTTCATCGACCAGACCAGCGCCGCCTCGTACGGCCCGATGATGGCCATGTCCATGCTCGCCATGGTCCCGGTGCTGCTGTTCTTCCTCGCCTTCCAGCGGCTGCTGGTGGAGGGCGCGGCGACCACCGGGCTGAAGGGCTGAGGCGATGATCTCCCCGCGGGCGCGGGAGAGCCTGCGGCGGGCCAGCGAGTGCATGCTGCTCGGCGTGTTGTGGCTGGTGTTCTCGCTCCCGGTGGTCACCTCCGGCGCGGCGTGGCTGGCCGTGGCGAGGGTGTGCACGGCGTGGACCCGCGACGAGGAACCCCCGCTGCTGCGCACCTTCCTGCACACCGTCCGGCACCGGCTGCTCACCGGGCTGGCGCTGCAGGCGGTGGCCGCGGGCGCGGCCGTCCTGCCGTACCTCGAACTGCGCATCGCGCTCGCCGCGCAGGTCCCGGGGGCACGGCTGGAGGCGGCACTGCTCGGCGTGCTCGCGGCCTTCGCGCTGTCGGTGGCCCTGCTGAGCGTCCCCGCCGCCGCGGCGCACGGGCTGGCCGCCCCGGCGGCGCTCGGCGAAGCGCTCGCGCTCGTCCGCAGGGTGCCGCTGGCCGCCGCCGCGGCACTGGCCGCGCCCGCGACCGCCGCCGCCGTGGTGTACCTGATGCCGGTGCTGGCCGTGGTGATGGCGGGTCCGGCCGGCTCCGCGGTCTGCGCGGTGTGGGCCTGGGCCGGCTCCCGCGCCGTGGCACAGGAGACGCTGGACTGAGCGCACCCGCCGGGGAGCAGTAGGGTGACGGGCGCGACCGTAGGACTCCCTACGAAAACGCGCGAGCGTAGGACCCCTCACCAACAAGGAAAGCCAGCCATGCCAGACGTCATCAAGGCCACGTTCGAGGTGCTCGACGAGCGCTTCCGCCGCGTCGGCGGCGACGAGTGGATGCAGCGGCTGTACACCGGCTGCCGGTGGACCGAGGGCCCGGCGTACTTCCCCGCCGGCCGCTACCTGGTCTTCAGCGACATCCCCAACGACCGGATGCTGCGCTACGACGAGACCAGCGGGGCCGTCGGGGTGTTCCGCGCGCCCGCCGGCTACACCAATGGCCACACCGTCGACCGGCAGGGGCGCCTGGTCAGCTGCGAGCAAGGCAACCGCCGAGTCACCCGGACCGAGCACGACGGCTCGATCACCGTGCTCGCCGACCGGTACGACGGGAAGCGCTTCAACAGCCCGAACGACGTGGTCGAGCGCTCGGACGGGTCGATCTGGTTCACCGACCCGAGCTACGGCATCGACAGCGACTACGAGGGCCACAAGGCGCCCAGCGAGATCGGTGGCTGCCACGTCTACCGGATCGCGCCGGACACCGGCGAGGTCCGCATCGTCGCGGACGACTTCGAGCGCCCGAACGGGCTGGCCTTTTCCTTGGACGAACAGCAGCTCTACATCGCCGACACGCGCCGCAAGCACATCCGCGTCTTCGATGTCGGCCCGGACGGCACCCTCTCCGGCGGCAAGGTCTTCGCCACCTGCAACGCCGGGACGTTCGACGGGCTCCGGCTGGACGACGCCGGCCGGATCTGGGCCGCGGCCCACGACGGCGTGCACTGCTTCGACCCGGACGGCACGCTGCTCGGCAAGCTGCTCGTGCCAGAGATCGTGGCCAACCTGACCTTCGGCGGACCCAAGCGCAACGACCTGTACATCACCGCGACCAGTTCGCTGTACACGCTGCGGCTGAACGTGACCGGCGCCCGGTACCCCTAGCCGGCGGGCTCGCCGACCAGCGACAGGACCTGCCCGAGCCCGCGCGGGCCGGTCCGGGCCGGCGGGGGCAGCAGGAACACGTGCATGCCGGTGGCGACCGCGCCGGAGTCGGTCAGCGGGTTGTCGCCGACCATCAGTGTCCGTTCCGGATCGACGCGCAGCTCGTCGCAGGCGGTGAGGAACATCTTCGGGGCCGGCTTGCAGATGCCGTGCTCGAAGGACATCACGACACTGCCGACGAACGGTGACACGCCCAGCAGATCCATCGCTGGACGCAGGTCGAAACCGGTGTCGCTGACCACGCCGATGCGCAGGCCCCGCCGGCTCAGCGCGGCCAGCGTCGGCACCGTATCCGGGAACGCCTCCCAGCATCTGGCGTCCACTGTGTACTCGTACAGCCGCTGGCTGAGTCCGGCGGCCAGCCGCTCGCAACCGGCGGCCCGGTACAGCGCGGTCCACACCTCGCGGTGCCGGTCACTGGACAGGTCACGACCCTTGGCCAGCTCCTCGGCCGTACTGCTGCGGTCCAGCACCCGGCGCCAGACATGCGTGACCTCCTCCGGGTCGAGCGGGCCGGCACCGAGCGCGGCGGCGGCCCGGTGCAGCAGCGCTTCGCCGCTGCCGCAGAGCCGGATCAGCGTGTCGCCGGCGTCGAACAGGACCGCGTCGAACCGCCTCATGCCCGCACCAGCTCGGGTTCTGGCACCCGCGCGGTCGTGGCGCGCGGCTGCGGGAGGGCGGCCGGCCGGCGTTGCCGCCACAGCCACCCGACGTCGTGGCCGAACGACTCGACGAGCAGCGCCAGGGCCCCGACGAGCACGGTCGCCATCAGCGGCCAGGGCAGCACGCCGGCGGCGGCCACGGTGAGGACGATGCCCTGCGTCGCGGCGACCACCTTCCGCCAGTACCGCGGCGGCAGCTGCGCCCGCATCCAGGGCAGCGCCCAGCCGGCCACCAGGAAGGCGTACCGCATGCCCCCTATCACGAGCACCCAGGCCCCGAACGGCCGCGCCAGGTAGGCGCTGAGCACCAGGATCAGAAAGGCGTCGACCTCCATGTCGAAGCGGGCGCCGAACGGGGAGCAGGTGCCGGTGCGCCGGGCCACCTTTCCGTCCACCGCGTCGAGCACGAGGGCGACGGCGGCGAGCGCGACCAGGATCCGGACGGGGATGTCCCGGCTGAGCGAGTCGGCGACCAGGGCCGTGACGCCGCCGACCAAAACGGCCCGAGCGAGCGTCACCCGGTCGGCCGGGCCCAGGGCGGTCGCGCCGCAGCGGTGCAGACCCCGGGTGAGGACGGCACAGGTGACGATCCCGTACCCGAGGCCGACCAGCCAGCCGGCGGGTCCGAGACCGGCGGCCACGGCCAGGGCGGCCAGCAGCAGGGTCTGGGCGATCAGTCCGACAGTCGGGCCGGTCCGGAACGCGGGCACCATGCCTCCGTCACGTGAGGATCGACTACTGGTAGGTGACTTCCCTCGTGAGTACGGAGAAACCGCCCGAACGGTTCGCCCCTGGCCCGCTTCCTCCCGGGAAGGGTTACTTGGCGGGGAGGGTGCGGGTGTACGACACGCCGCGCTCGACCCACCGGCGGAGGTCGGCATCCTTCTCGCAGGCGTGCCCGTCGACCGTGATCCAGCCACGCATGATCCGCCCCCGCATCTCGGTCGGTGACGCGCCCGGCTTGGCCGCCAGCCGCTCGAACTCGGCCGGGTCGACCCGCACCATGAGGCCGCCGCTGCCGCGGACCACCACCGCCATGTTGCCGTCCAGCAGCATGGCCAGGCCGCCGAACATCCGCTTCTCGGTGTAGCCCGGCATAGCCGCGGTCAGCTCCCGCACCCGGTCGGCCAGGCCCTCGTCGTACGCCATGCGGGCATTCTCTTCCGCGCCCCCGACAATGCGGCCTCTTCCGCACCCCCGACAACGCGGCGCGGCAATATGGAATAGCTGGACATATCGCATTTGTCCCCCCGGCCCTGCCGGCAATCGCGGGAAAGCGTCGAACCGCGGGCACCCTGGTTTCCGTGACTGTGAAGGTGCACCCCGAACCGCCGGCGACGGGCGAGGCCCGTGCCTTCTGGCTGCGGTCACCCGGCCAGGGTGAGATCCGGACCGCCAGGCTGCCCGAGCCGGGACCGGACGAAATCCTGGTCCGCACGCGGTACACGGGCATCAGCCGGGGTACCGAGACCCTGGTGTTCTCCGGCCGTGTCCCGGTCAGCCAGTACTGCGCGATGCGCGCGCCGTTCCAGGAAGGCGACTTCCCTGGGCCGGTCAAGTACGGCTACCTCAATGTGGGCGTCGTCGAGGTCGGGCCGGCGGCGCTGCGTGGGCGCACGGTCTTCTGCCTCTACCCGCACCAGACCGCGTACGTCGTGCCGGCCAGCGCGGTGGCGGCGGTGCCGGACGGCGTCTCGCCCAGGCGGGCGGTGCTGGCCGGCACGGTGGAGACCGCGGTGAACGCGTTGTGGGACGCGCCACCCCTGGTCGGCGACCGGGTCACCGTCGTCGGCGCCGGCATGGTCGGCTGCTGCGTCGCGGCCCTGCTCGCCCGCTTCCCCGGCGTCCGGGTGCAGCTGGTGGACACCGACCCGGGCCGGGCCGCCGTGGCCGCGGCGCTCGGCGTGCCGTTCGCCGCCCCGGCGGACGCCGACGGCGGCCGGGACCTGGTGGTCCACGCCAGCGCCACCTCCGCCGGGCTGCGCCGGTCGCTGGAGCTGCTCGCGCCCGAGGGCACGGTCCTCGAACTGAGCTGGTACGGCGACCGCGAGGTGACCCTGGCGCTGGGCGGCGAATTCCACGCCGGCCGGCTGACCATCCGCAGCAGCCAGGTGGGCACGGTCGCACCGGCCCGGCGCGGCAGCCGTAGCTTCGCCGACCGCCTCGCGCTCGCCCTGGAGCTGTTGCACGACCCCGTGTTCGACGCCCTGATCACCGGCGAATCGCGGTTCGAGGAGCTGCCCGATGTGCTCGGCCGGATGGCGCGCGGCGACCTTCCCGGCCTCTGCCACCTGATCACCTACCCCGGAGCGTGACCTTGTTCAGTGTGACCGTCCGCGACCACATCATGGTCGCCCACAGCCTCCCCGGCGAGGCCTTCGGACCCGCGCAGCGGCTGCACGGCGCCACGTACGTGGTTGATGCGACCTTCCGGCGGGCCGAGCTGGACGCCAACCACGTCGTGGTCGACATCGGGCTGGCCGCCCGGGAGCTGGCCGCGGTGCTCGCCCAGCTCAACTACCGGAACCTGGACGAGGAGCCGGCGCTGGCCGGGACGACGACCACGACGGAGGAGCTCGCCCGGTTCATCGCCGACCGGCTCGCCGAGCGGGTGCACGCCGGCGCGCTCGGCGAGGGCGCCCGCGGCCTGGCCGCCATCGCGGTCACGCTGCACGAGTCACATGTCGCCTGGGCCAGCTACGAGCGGCCGCTATGACCATCCCGCCCGCCCGCCCGCCCGGCCCGGACGCCATGCCCGAGGTGCACGTCGTCCTGCCGAACGACATCGACGACCCGGCCGCCCCCAGTGGCGGCAACACGTACGACCGCCGGGTCTGCCAGGGCCTGGCCGCGCTCGGTTGGCACGTGGCCGAACACGCCGTACCCGGCTCCTGGCCGCATCCGTCCGATGCGGACAAGGCCGCGCTCGCCCAGGTGCTGGGGAGCCTGCCGGCCGGCGCGCTGGTCCTGGTCGACGGTTTGGTCGCCTCGGCGGTCCCTGACGTGCTGCGGGCGCAGACCGGTCGGCTGCGGCTGGTCGTGCTCGTCCACATGCCGCTGTGCGACGGCGCCGAGGGCGAGGCGCTGGCCGCTGCGCGGGCGGTCATCACGACCAGCGCCTGGACCCGCCGCCAGCTGCTGGAGCTGTACGCGCTGCCCGCCGGCAAGGTGAGCGTGGCCACGCCGGGTGTGGACCCGGCGCCGGTGGCGCCCGGCTCGCCGAGCGGCGGGGAGCTGCTGTGTGTGGCGGCGGTGACCCCGGGCAAGGGGCACGACCTGCTCGCCGAGGCGCTGGCGAAGAACACGGACCTGGCCTGGCGCTGCGTCTGCGCCGGCCCGCTGCACCGCGACCCGGCGTTCGTCCGCCGGCTCTGCGCCCAGATCGGGGAGTACGGCCTGGCCGGCCGGATGCGGCTGGTCGGCCCCCGGCCGGGTGACCAGCTCTACCCGGCCGCGGACCTGCTGGTGCTGCCGACGCGCGGCGAGACGTTCGGCATGGTCGTCACCGAGGCGCTGGCCCACGGCATCCCGGTCCTGACCACCGCGGTGGGCGGGGTGCCCGAGGCGCTGGGGCACGCGCCGGACGGCAGCCGCCCCGGCATCCTGATCCCACCGGACGACCCGGCCGCGCTGGCCGGCGCGCTGCGGCAGTGGCTGGGCGACGCCGAGCTGCGGCGCCGGCTGCGCGGTGCCGCGCTCGGCCGCAGGGGCACCCTGACCAGCTGGGCGGTCACCTCCGAACTCGTGTCCACCGCCCTGAAAGGGGTACCCGCGTGACGATCGAAGTACCGAGGGTCAGTCCGGACTGGCTGCGGCTGCGCGAGCCGGCCGATGCCGCGGCCCGCTCCACGGAGCTGGTCGACCACCTGCGCCGGCGGCTCGGGCAGCAGCGCCTGGTGATCCATGACCTGGGCAGCGGAACCGGCTCGATGACCCGGTGGCTGGCTCCCCTGCTGCCCGGCCCGCAGCACTGGGTGCTCTACGACCGCGATCCCGACCTGCTCGAGATCGCGGCGAAGACCCCGGTGGACGCGCCCGTCACGGTGGAGACCCGGCAGCGGGACGTCACCCGGCTGACCGACGAGGACCTGGCCGGCGCCTCCCTGATCACCGGCTCCGCCCTGCTGGACATGTGGACCGCAAACGAGGTCGAGCGGGTGGTCGCGGCCTGCCATCGGGCCGGCTGCCCGGTGCTGCTGACCATCTCGGTGGTCGGGCGGGTCGAGCTGACCCCGCCCGACCCGCTGGACGCGTCGATCACCGAGGCGTTCAACGCCCACCAGCGCCGGACCGTCGCGGGCCGGACGCTCCTCGGCCCGGACGCGGTGGACGCGGCCGCGGCCGCGTTCCGCCGGCGCGGCGTCCCGGTCATGCTCCGGCCCAGCCCATGGCGGATCGGCGCGGACCCGACGGCCGGCGGGACCTGCGCCGGACAGGGGCGCGAGCTGGCCGCCGAGTGGCTGCGGGGCTGGCTGGACGCGGCGTGCGAGCAGCAGCGAGAGCTCACCCTGCCGCTGGTGGAGTACGTGTCGCGGCGGTTCGCCCAGGCCGAGGCGGGCCAGCTCGGTGTGGTGGTCCACCACGCCGACCTGCTCGCCGGATGTGAATGAACCCCTCGGACGGCCGGCGCGTATGTGGCAGGCAGATGAACATTAGGGAGGCTCGTGGCGCAGCAATCTGGCACCGACGCGGCGGCCCCACCCGCACCACGGCCGGCCGCCCGGGTGAGCCGCTCGCTGTGGGCGTGGGCCCGGCCGGCCGGCGGGGCCGCCATCATCGCCGTCCTGCTGTGGCGCCTGGGCACCGGCCCGTTCCTGCAGGGCATCCGGGTGATCGACGGCTGGGCGCTGGCCGGCGCGTTCGCCCTCGGTGCGCTGACCACGGTCTGCTGCGCCTGGCGGTGGAGCCTGGTGGCACGGGCCCTGGGCGTCCGGTTGCCGCTGGGTCCGGCGGTCGCCCGGTACTACCGGTCGGTGTTTCTCAACACGACGCTCCCCGGCGGCGTGCTCGGCGACGTGCACCGCGCCGTCCGCCACGGGCAGGATGTCGGCGACGTGAGCCGGGGCATCCGGGCGGTGGTCTGGGAACGGACCGCCGGCCAGGTCGTGCAGGTGGCGGTGGCGGCGGCCCTGCTGGTCGCGCTCCCCTCGCCGGTGCGCCCGTACCTGCCGGCGGCGGCCGCGGTGCTGGCGGTGGCGGCGTGTGCGGTGGCCGCGGTGCTGGTGGTCCGGGCCGTGTCCCGGTCCCGGATGGCGCCGGCGCGGCGTGCCGCGCGGGCTTCGCGCATGGTGCGGGCCCTGCGCACCGCGCGGACGGACATCCGCGGCGCGCTGCTCGCCCGGCACACCTGGCCCGGCGTCGTGCTCACCTCCACCGCGGGCGTGGCGGGGCACCTGGCCATGTTCGTCCTCGCCGCGCGCACCGCGGGCGCCACCGCCGCCCTCTCCACCCTGGTCCCGCTGGCGTTGCTGGCCCTGCTCGCGATGAGCCTGCCGCTGAACGTCGGGGGCTGGGGAGCGCGCGAGGGGGTGGCCGCGTGGGCATTCGGTGCGGCCGGCCTGACCGTCACGCAGGGCGTCGCGACCGCGGTCGTGTACGGCGCGCTGGTGTTCGTCTCGAGCCTGCCCGGCGCCGGCGTCCTGCTTCTGGCGTGGCTCAGCCGCACGGCCCGCATGCCCGCGCCCGCGCCCGTGCCTGTCCCGCAGGACAGCGGCGTCGGCGGTTGACCCGACCCCCACACAGCGCGGCCCTGCAGGTGGAGAAAGGGGATTGGAATGTCTGACGCACTGCCCGTGGCGACCATCAGGACGGAGGTGACGGTGCCGCTGAGGTTTCCCGACGGGTACACCACCACGGCCCGGGTGATCTCCTTCAACGGCCTGGTGGACGGCCGGGAGCACGTCGCCCTCGGCCTGGGCGACTGGGCGCGCGAGCGGCGCCCGGTTGGCGGCCACACCCCGCTGGTCCGCCCGCACAGCGAGTGCCTGACCGGGGACGTGTTCGGCAGCCAGCGCTGCGACTGCGGGCCGCAACTGCGGGAGGCGGTCGAGCGCATCTCGTGCGTCGGCGGCTTCGTGCTCTACCTGCGCCAGGAGGGCCGCGGCATCGGCCTGTACATGAAGCTCGACGCGTACGCGCTGCAGGACGCCGGCCTGGACACCTACGAGGCGAACCTGGCTCTCGGCCACCGGGAGGACGAGCGGGACTACACCGCCGCCGCCCAGATGCTGCGCGCGCTCGGCGTGGAGCGGTTCACCCTGCTCAGCAACAACCCGGACAAGGCCGAGCAGCTCAGCCGGCTGGGCGCGAGGGTGACCGGGCGGGTGCCCACCGGCGTGTACCTCTCCCCCACCAACGCCGGCTACCTGGCCGCCAAGGCCAGCCGCGCCGCCCGTGCCGCCCGCGCCTCCGGCATCCCGCTCGCCGGCTGAGCCCTGGCATTCCCAGGGAAATGCTGCGTCGAACGACCGCTATCGCGCGTTCTCCCGGAAAGTGCGCGACGGTTGCCCCAGCAGATGGGCGTTGACCTCGCGGACCAGGTCGGCCAGCTCGCTCATCTCGACCACCTCGACCCCGGCCGCCCGCAGCAGCTGCGCGCCGTTGCCGTCGGCCAGCACCGGCGGCTCGCGCAGCGCGAACACGACCCGGCGCAGGCCCGCGGCGACGATCAGCTCCGCGCAGGTGCGGGGCCGGGAGCGGCGGGCGCCGCACGGCTCCAGCGACGTGTAGATGGTGGCCCGGCCCAGGTGGACACCGGCCAGCTTGTCCAGGGCCGCCTCCTCCGCGTGGCCGGCCGGGTGGGTCTGCCGGGAGTACGCCCGCGCCAGCTCCCGCCCGGTCTCGTCGACGACGATCGCGCCGACCGCGTACGCCGTGGCGACCGGTGGACAGGACCTGGACAGCTCGATCGCCTCCAGCAGCCACTGCCGATCGTTCACCGTTGGCTCACCCCGGGCACCGGTCGCTGAGGGCGTAGCGCAGCAGCACTACGTCGTCGATCTGCTCGGCCTGCAGCAGCGTGGCCCGGCGGCCGGCGTGCCAGGGGAACTTCCCGTCACCGACGAACCGCGGCGCCCGGCGATCGCCGACGAAGAACGGCGCCACCACCAGGTGCAACTCGTCGGCGAGCCCGGCGGTGAGGAACCCGGTGTGCACCCCGCTGCCACCCTCGACCAGCAGCCGGCGCACGCCCCGGGCGGCGAGGTCGGCCAGCACGCCGGACAGGTCGACCGGGTCGCCGCCGTCCAGCACGGTGGCCACGCCGGCCAGCCGTTCCCGGGCCTTCTGCACCGCTGGCGAGGCACAGTAGACGAACTTGGGGACGGCGCCGGTGGCGAAGAAGGCAGCGGCCGGATCCAGGTCGCCCTGCGTGGTGAGGGTCACCTTCACCGGCAGCGCCTCCGACCGTCGGCGGGCCGGCGAGCGGACCAGCAGCCGCGGGTTGTCCCGGCGGATGGTGTTGGCGCCGACCAGGATCGCGTCGCAGCCGGCCCGCACCTGGTCGACCCGGTCGAAGTCGGCGTCGTTGGACAGCAGCAGCCGCTCCTCGGTGGCGTCGTCGATGTAGCCGTCGATCGACATCGCGCAGCTCACCAACACGTACGGTCGGTCAGCCACCGGCGTGACCTCCCGGTCCGAAGGCGGTCAGGAACCGGTCGCGGAAGGTGTCCATCCGCCAGACCGGCGCGTCCGGGTGCGGCCGTAGGCCGTCCTGCCAGCCCCACGCCGAGATGCGGTCCAGCACTGTGGGGTCGTGCGCGATGATCGTGATGGGCACGTCCCGGCTGGCGCCCTCGCCGGTGACCACCGGGGCCGGTTGGTGGTCGCCGAGGAAGATCAGGACCAGGTTGTCGTTTCCGTAGGTCTCCACGTACGAGATCAGCGCCTCGAGCGTGTACGCGATGGTGCCGCGGTAGTCGGCGCGGATGCGGCCGGGGCTGCGCCACTCGACGGCCGGCGGGTCGCCCTCCGCGCCCATCCCGGCGTAGACCGAGCCGTCACCGATGTCGTCCCAGTCCAGCATGCGGGGCACCGGCGTCCAGGGCGAGTGGCTGGAGATCAGCGGGATCTCCGCCATCAGCGGGCCGCGGCCCGCCGCCGCCATCTCCCGGCGCTGGAAGACCGACAGCGTGTACTGGTCGGGCTCGGCGCCGAGGCTGAACGGCGGCCCCTGGTAGCCGAGGTTGCGCGCGTCGTAGATCTTGTCGTGGCCGTAGACCTTGCCCTCCGGCCAGTCCCTGCCGGTGGCCGGCATGACCGCGACGGTCCGCCACCCGGCCCGCTTGAAGGCCCGGGTGAGCGTGAACCGATCACTGTGGACAAAGCTCTGGTAGCGCTGCTGGTTGTTGATCCACAGGCCGGACAGCAGCGTGGAGTGGGCCAGCCAGCTGCCGCCGCCGGCCGTCGGCGAGGTGAGGAAGGCGCTGCGGGCGGTGAACCCGGCCGCGCGCAGCTGGCGGGTGCCGGCGTCCAGCACCGCGTCGACCGGTTCGGCGAGCTCCGGGTCCTCGACCGCGGAGCGTCCGTAGCTTTCCACGAAGGCGAGGACGACGTCCTTGCCGCGCAGGGCGGTGAGCAGCTGGTCACCCGGGGTGTCGCGGAACGCGTCGACGGCAAGCACCTTGGCGAACTTACCCTGGTCGCCGAGGCTCGCGTGCACCTGCCGGGCGTGGTCGTACACCAGCGCCGCCTCGCTGCGGCTCGCCACCGGCAGGCCCGGCACGATCTGGGCGCCCAGCACCGCGCAGACCACCCAGGCGACGCCGAGCACCCCGACGGTACGCGCCGCCGCGCTGCGGTGCCGGACCAGCGGCTCGGCCAGCCGCATCACCGACAGCGTCATCAGCACCAGGATCGCGACGGCGAGCCCGACCGCGCCGACCGCCGCGCCGACCGCGGCGGCCCGGCCGCTGGACATCGTCAGGTAGTCCATGCCGTTGCCGAACAGCGGCCAGTCCAGCACCGGGTCGAACGGCCGGTCGAGCACGGCGTAGAAGCCGGCGTCCACAATGGTCATCACGGTGAGCAGGCCCAGCAGGCCGCCGAGCACCCCGGCCACCCAGCGCCGCGGCCGGGCCGGCAGGATGAGCAGCAGGGCCACGGCCAGCAGGGCCTCGACCGGGATGCGCACGAACGCCGCAGGGGTCAGCCGGGTCACCCGGTCCGGGCCGATCAGGGCGAGCAGGACTATCACGGCGGCGAGAGCCGTGACCACCTTGCGGGTCGGAAAGGACATCAGACCAAAGACAGTACGCGCAGCAGCAGGCGGGCCGCTTCCCCCCCACTGGTCCGGGCGACCGCAATCGCCCGGGGCACGTCCAGGTTGTCCAGCAGCGCCTCGATCACCGCGTCGGTGGCGCCGGGGCTGGTGTCCGGGCGTCCCGCCGCCGCGTACAGGTCCTCCAGCGTGGCCGCCGCGGCGGCCAGCCGGGCCGGCTCGTAGTCCCACGGCTCGTGCCAGGGCTGGTCGAGGATGAGCAGCCGGACCGCTCCCGCCGGATGCTCCCGCAGCAGGTCGCTGACCAGGCTCAGGTTGCCGGTGGATTTGGCCATCTTGGCGCCGCCCTGGTGCACCGTGCCCACATGCAGGTGGGCCCGGGCGAACGGGGTGACCGAGGTGGCCGCCTCCACCATCGCGGCCTGGTAGGCGTGGTGCGGGAAGCGCAGGTCGTCGCCGCCGGCCACGATGTCGACGCTGGTGCCGAGCACCGCCACCGCCATCGCCGCGCACTCGGCGTGCCAGCCGGGCCGCCCCGGCCCCCACGGGCTGGGCCAGGCCGGCTGCCGCTCGTCCGACGGCCGCCACACCGGCACGTCGAACGGGTCGTCACGGAGCGGATCGTCGGGGTCGTCGCCGTACTCCTGGGCGAGCGCCCGCGCCTGCTCGGCGGTCAGGCCGCTGCGCGCCACGACCTGCCGGCCCCGGAAGTAGACGTGCCCCTCCCGCTGGTAGGCGTGGCCGCTGGCGAGCAGCGCGGCGGCCAGCCGCTGGACCTGCCCGATGAAGTGCCGTGCCCGTGGCGCGTGGCTGGGCCGGTGCACCCCCAGTGCGGCCATGTCCTTGTCGAACAGGTACTCCTGGTAGAGCGCGAACTCGTCGTACGCCCGGCCGCGCGCGTCCGCGGCCCGGGTCAGCACGTCGTCCACGTCGGTGACGTTGCGGCAGGTCACCACGTCCACGCCGGCCGCACGCAGCACCGACGCGGCGACGTCCGCCCAGACGAAGGTCGCGGCGTGGCCGAGGTGGGTCACGTCGTACGGGGTGATGCCGCAGACGTACACCCGGGCGGGGCTGAGCAGCGGAAGGACCCGGTCGCCCAGGCGGAGCTGGGCGCCGCGGACCAGCGGCTGCCCGGGCAGGGTGGAGCGCTGAACCATGAGGCCCATGATGCCCGACGCCCCGGCCGGGCAGCCGGTGCCCCGACAACCGCCTGGCTCATGGGGCCCGGGCGCCACCGGCTCGAGGTCTGGCCCCTTGCCCGCTCGGGCTCGCCGGCCCCTTTCCCACTCGCGCTTGCCGGCCTGTGGCTCGCTCGGGCTCGCCGGCCTGTGGCCCGCTCGGCGCGGCGCCCCCTGTCGGGCACGGCTCAAGGCCGCTCCCCTGCCGCCGTGTCGCTGCGCGGATCCCGCCCCGTGCCGGGTTACCGTGAGGTGCCGGCTCGCCGTCTGGAGCGGAAATGTCAGAGTGGACTGTCGCGTGTGAACCCGAATTGGACTGGGACGAGCCCGATGACGTCCTGGCGACGTACGTCGAGACGGTCAACCAGTCCCAGGAAGCTCTGTCCGGTGGCCCGGCCATCACACTCACCGTGCGCGGCCTGGTCATCACCGGCGAGCTGATCCCGAACTGGCAGTGGTTCGACGAGGTGGCCCACATCTCCGGCGGGCAGGACTCCACCTACTTTGAGCTGGCGAGCGCGCTGAAGGAACACGCCCGGGTGACCAGCGAGGCGGTGGCGGCCCGGTCGGCGGGTGACGAGCTGACCGACGAGCAGCAGGGCGCCCTACGCACCCGGACCGCGTACATCCACCTGAGGAACGCCACCGTCGAGTCGCTCTCCTCCGGTCCGCGCCAGGCCGGATACTGGCGGGGTCGCTTGTCGGACGTCTCCGGCTGGTCGATCGCCCGGACCGGGTCCTGAGCCGGTCGCGCGGTCAGGACCAGCGTTCGCCGAGGAACCTTCGGGCGTTGCCGCCGAGGATCAACGCCCGCTGCTGGTCGGTCAGCCATTCGCTGTCGCGGACCACCGCGCCCACGGGCCGCTCCCCCAACGGGTACGGGTAGTCGCTGCCGAGCAGGACCCGGTCCGCGCCGAGCGTCTCCACCAGTAGCCGCAGCGCGGCCGGGGCGAACACCACGCTGTCCACATAGAACCGGTCGACGTACGCCGAGGGTGGCTGCTCGGAGGCACCGACGATGTCGTGCCGGCGGTGCCACGCGTTGTCCATCCGGCCGAGCCAGAAGGCGAACGACCCGCCGCCGTGTGCGAAGCAGATCCGCAGATCGCGCGGGACCCGGTCGAACACGCCGCCGAGCACCATCGCGAGGATGGACAGGTGCGTCTCGGCCGGCATCCCGGCGAGCCACTGCGCCATCCACCGCTCCAGCCGCGGCCCGCCCGGCATGTCCCACGGGTGCACGAAGACCGCGGCGCCGGTGTGGGCGCAGTGCTGCAGGAAAGTGACCACGCCCTCGTCGTCGAGGTCGGCGTCGCCGACGTGGTTGCCGATCTCCACGCCGAGGTGCCCGGCGGCCAGGCACCGGTCCAGCTCTGCGCAGGCGGCGTCGGGATCCTGGAGCGGGACCTGGCACAGCGACACCAGGCGGTCGGGCGCCTCGGCGCAGATCTCCCGGGCCAGGTCGTTGAAGATGCGGGCGACGCCGATGGCGTGGTCGACGGGCCGGTGGTAGCCGAAGAACACCGGGGTCGGCGAGAGCAGCTGCACGTCCACCCCGTCGGCGTCCATGTCCGCGAGGCGGACCTGCGCGTTCCACGCCGTGTCGGTGATCGCCCGGAACTCCCGCGAGCCCAGCATCAGCATGGCCGCGCGTTCGCTCTCCGGACGCAGCCACGGCCAGTCCGGGGCGGGCCCGAGCGCCCTGCTCAGGTCCGGCCAGGCGCGCGGCACGTAGTGGGTGTGGATGTCGACCACCTTGTCGACGCCGCCATCCTGCGCTGCCTGGTTGATCATGGGCCCAGTCTGTCACGACGTGGGTCACCAGGACGAGAACAGCCGTTCGCCGGCCGGGCGGTCAAGGACGCCGCACCTTCCCTGACCACTTTCCGTGACTGACGCCTGACTCGCCGCTGTGCGGGTATGAGGGGGCGGTCACGGCCTACCGCGCTGGAAGGACCCCAGCCGGCAGGAGTACCGGGCTGGAAGGAGCAGTCGTGCGAATCGGAATCGTCTCCACACCGTGGACGGCACTTCCGCCGCCCGCGTACGGGGGAATCGAAGGGGTGGTGGACCGCCTCGCCCGCGGGTACCTGGCGGCCGGCCACGACGTGCTGGTGGCCGCTCCAGGAGACAGCACCTGCCCCGTACCGCTGGTGCCGGGCGCGCCGCCGGCGGACCCGGACGGCATCGGGCTCACCGAGGTCGAGCTGGCGCATATCGTGCGTTCCTACAAAGCGATGCAGGAGATGGACATAGTCCACGACCACACCCTGATCGGCCCGCTGTACCGGCGCCGACCGCCCGACGTCCCGATCGTCAGCACCCTGCACGGCCCGTTCCGGCCGTTCCTCAGGGAGGCCTACCAGGCGATGGCGGACGATGTGGCGCTGGTCGCGATCTCCCACCACCAGGCGTCCACCGCGCAGGGCGTCCCCATCACCCGGGTGATCCACCACGGCATCGACGTCGACGCCGTGCCGTTCGGCGACGGTTCCGGGGGCTACTTCTGCTTCCTCGGGCGGATGAGCCCCAGCAAGGGCGTGCGAGAGGCGGCGCTGGTCGCCCGCAAGGCCGGCGTGCCGCTGCGCATCGGGGCGAAGCTGCAGGACAAGGGCGAGCGGGAGTACTTCGAGTGCGCCGTCGCTCCGCTGCTGAACTCCGACGTGGAGTACCTCGGCGAGCTGAACAAGGAGGAGAAGTACGACCTGCTCTGCGGCGCCACCGCCATGCTCAACCCGATCCAGTGGGCGGAGCCCTTCGGCCTGGTGATGCTCGAGGCGCTCGCCGCCGGTACCCCGGTGGTGACCACCCCGTGCGGTGCCGCGCCCGAGATCGTCGACGACGGCGTCACCGGGTACATCCGGGAGGACATTGACGCGCTGGCCGCCGTCCTGCCGCAGGTGGGCAACCTGGACCGCAAGCGGTGCCGGGAGGAGGCCCGGCGCCGGTTCAGCACCGAATGCATGGTCACCAAGCATCTGGAGCTGTACAACGACGTGCTCGCCGGCGCCCGGCCGGGCGGGTAGCCGGCCCCGCCCGGGCGGGAGGTCGGCGGCATGCCCTGCCGGCACACCGGCGACCGTCGCCGGTCCGCCCACAATGGACGCCCGAGCCGGTACGCCGCGGCGGGTGGATGGCGGGCGGCCGGCTTCGGCGCGGGAGCCGCCCTGCTCGCGCTGGCGGCCGCGCTGCCCGGTATCCGCCCGGCCGGTCACGGCGTCCACCCGGACCACGACATCCGGCTGCACATGGTGCAGCACCTGCTGGTCGGCATGTACGCCCCGCTGGCCTTCGCGCTGTCCGGTCCGGTTACCGCAGTCCTGCCGGCGTTCAACGGCGGCGCGCGCCGAGTGGTGGCGCGGCTGATGCGCAGCCGGCCGGCGGGTGTGGTCAGGCACCCGGTGACCGCGGCGGTGCTCGACGTCGGCGGCCTCTACCTGCTCTACCTGACCCCGCTGTACGCCGCGACACAGGCCAGCCCGGCCCTGCACGGCCTCGTCCACGGGCACTTCCTCGCCGCCGGATACCTGTTCGCGTGGTCGATCGCCGGCACCGACCCGGTGCCGCACCGGCCCGGCCTCCCCCTCCGGGCCGGTGTCCTGGTCGCGGCCGCCGGCGCGCACGGTGCGCTGGCCAAGCTCCTCTACGCCCACGCCGGGGACTGGCCGCCGCAGAGCGGGTCCGCGGCGGCGCAGGTCCGCGAGGCCGCGCAAATCATGTACTACGGCGGGGACCTGGCCGAGTTGCTGCTCGCGGTCGCGCTATTCGCAGGGTGGTACCTGGCCGCCCCGGCCGCCCGGGCGCGCCGCCGGGCCAGCACGTCGGGCCGTGGCCGGCGCCGGGCGCCGGGCCGCCACCAGCAGCAGCACGCCCACTCCGGCCAGAGCCACGCCCGCCAGGTTCCAGGCGAGGTCGTACGGCAGGAGGCTGCTCACCCCGTACCGAATCTGGTGGACCCGCAGCAGCTTGTGGTCGACGACGCCGTCGAGCACCTGGAACCCGCCCGCCCCCACCAGCAGCCAGCCGACGGCATAGCGGGTGACCAGCCCGCCCCGGCGGCGCTCGTCGGCGAGCAGGAATCCCCCGGCGACCAGGGCAACCAGCTGCGCTGAGTGCAACAGGCCGTCGGACAGCAGCGCCGCCGCGGCGCTGGCCCGGTCGTAGAAGTGGTGCCAGTGCAGCACCTGGTGGAAGACCACCTCGTCGACGGCTGCCATCAGGCCCAGGCCGAGCAGGACGGCACCAGCCGCGCTGCGCCTCGTCATGCCTACCGCGCTCCTGACTGGGTGCTGCTCCCTCCACCGGGCCGCCATGCGGACCCGGTCGCGGTGCTCCCCGGCGGTTACCCAGCCGACCGCTGGTCATACTCCGGTGGAGCCATGCCCCGTTTATCCATACCGGGGTGCGGGTAGGCCGGGCCGATGGGCAGCGACCGGTCGCACAGCGCGGTCAGGTTCGTCGGTACCGCCACCACCGTGCTCGAGATCGGTGCGTTCACGCTGCTGACCGATCCCAACTTCCTGCACGCCGGCCAGCGCGCATACCTGGGGTACGGGCTGTGGTCACGGCGCCGGACCGACCCGGCGCTGACCATCCCCGAGCTGCCGCCGCTCGACGCGGTCCTCCTCTCCCACCTGCACGGAGACCACTTCGACCGGGTCGCCCGGGCCGGTCTCGACCGGAACCTGCCGGTCCTGACCACACCACAGGCCGAGCGCCGGCTGCGCGGGTGGGGGTTCTGCGGCGCCATCGCACTGCCGACCTGGCGCAGCCACGAGCTCACCCGCGGCAACCAGACCCTGCGGGTGACCGCGGTGCCCGGCCAGCACGCCCCGGGACCGCTCAACCGCCTCCTGCCGGCCGTCATGGGCACGGTCGTGGACCTGGAGCAGGACGGCCAACGGCAGGCCCGGCTCTACATCACCGGCGACACGCTGGTGCGGCCGCAGCTGGCCGAGATTCCCCAACGGTTTCCGGACATCGACGCCATGCTCATCCATCTCGGCGGCACCCGACTGCTCGGCGTGCTGCTCACCATGGACGCCGAGCAGGGCGTCGCGCTGGCCCGGCTGGTTCGGCCCGGCCTGACCGTACCGATCCACTACGACGATTACCGGGCGTTCCGCTCGCCGCTCGGCGACTTCCTCTCCGCCATGACCGCACGCGACCCGGCCCTCCAGGTGCGCGCCATCCGGCGCGGCGAGCGCGTCCCGCTACCGACTTCGCCCGCGCGCTGAGACGGCCGCCCGCCACCGCAGGCGGCGGGCGGCCGTCGCAAGAGGTAGGCCGCAGAGATGTCCGGGCCGGCCACCAGGCCGACCCGGACAGCGGCATCAGGCGGCCAGGTCGAACCGGTCGAGGTTCATCACCTTCACCCACGCCGCCACGAAGTCGTGGACGAACTTCTCCTTCGCGTCGTCGCACGCGTACACCTCGGCCAGCGCGCGCAGCTCGGAGTTGGAGCCGAAGATGAGGTCCACCCGGCTGCCGGTCCACTTGACCTCGCCGGTGGCCCGGTCGCGGCCCTCGAAGGTCTCGGCGTCCTCGGACGTCGGTCGCCACTGTGTGCCCATGTCGAGCAGGTTGACGAAGAAGTCGTTGGTCAGCGCCCCGGGCGTGGCGGTGAAGACGCCCAGCTGCGACTGCTGGTAGTTCGCCCCCAACATCCGCAGGCCACCGACCAGGACGGTCATCTCCGGCGCGCTCAGGGTGAGCAGGTTCGCCTTGTCGATCAGGAGGTACTCGGCCGGCAGCCGGTTGCCCTTGCCGAGGTAGTTACGGAAGCCGTCCGCCCTCGGCTCGAGCACGGCGAACGACTCGACGTCGGTCTGCTCCTGCAACGCGTCGGTACGCCCCGGCGTGAACGGGACCTCGATGTCGTAGCCGGCCTTCTTGGCGGCCTGCTCCACGCCCACACCGCCGGCGAGCACGATCAGGTCGGCCAGCGAGATCTTCTTGTTGCCGGTCTGGGCGGCGTTGAACGCCTGCTGGATCCCCTCCAGGGTGCGCAGCACTACCGCGAGCCGGGCCGGCTCGTTCACCTCCCAGCTGTTCTGCGGCTCCAGGCGGATACGCGCGCCGTTGGCGCCGCCGCGCTTGTCGCTGCCGCGGAAGGTGGATGCCGACGCCCACGCGGTGGAGACCAGCTCGGACACCGACAGCCCGGAGGCGATGATCTGGGCCTTGAGCGCGGCCACATCCTCCGGCCCGACCAGCTCGTGGTCGACCGGTGGCACCGGGTCCTGCCAGATCAGGGTCTCGGTGGGGACCTCCGGGCCGAGGTAGCGGGAGACCGGACCCATGTCCCGGTGGGTCAGCTTGAACCAGGCGCGGGCGAACGCGTCCGCGAACTCGTCCGGGTTGTCGCGGAAGCGCCGCGAGATCTGCTCGTAGACCGGGTCGAACCGCAGCGCCAGGTCCGTGGTCAGCATCCGCGGCTCGCGGCGCTTCGTCGGATCGTGCGCCTCGGGCACCATGTCGGCGCCCGCGCCGTGCTTCGGCCGCCACTGCCACGCGCCGGCCGGCGACTTCATCAGCTCCCACTCGTAGGCGAAGAGGATGTGGAAGAACTCGTTGTCCCACCGGGTCGGGTGGTAGGTCCAGGTGACCTCGAGCCCGCTGGTGATGGTGTCCGCGCCCTTGCCGGTGCCGAAGCTGCTCTTCCAGCCCAGGCCCTGCTCCTCGATCGGGGCGGCCTCGGGCTCGGGCCCGACGTGGTCTGCGGGACCCGCGCCGTGGGTCTTGCCGAAGGTGTGCCCGCCGGCGATCAGCGCGACGGTCTCCTCGTCGTTCATCGCCATGCGGCGGAACGTCTCGCGGATGTCGCGGGCCGCGGCGACCGGGTCCGGGTTGCCGTTCGGGCCCTCCGGGTTGACGTAGATCAGGCCCATCTGCACCGCGGCGAGCGGGTCCTCCAGCTCGCGGTCGCCGCTGTAGCGGGCGTCGCCGAGCCACTCGGTCTCCGGGCCCCAGTAGACGTCCTCGTCAGGCTCCCAGACGTCCTCGCGGCCGCCGGCGAAGCCGAACGTCTTGAAGCCCATCGTCTCCAGGGCGACGTTGCCGGCGAGGATCATCAGGTCGGCCCAGGACAGCTTGCGCCCGTACTTCTTCTTGACCGGCCACAGCAGGCGGCGGGCCTTGTCCAGGTTGGCGTTGTCCGGCCAGCTGTTCAGCGGGGCGAAGCGCTGCTGGCCGGAGCCCGCGCCGCCGCGGCCGTCACTGATGCGGTACGTGCCGGCGCTGTGCCACGCCATCCGGATGATGAGCGGGCCGTAGTGGCCGAAGTCGGCCGGCCACCAGTCCTGCGGGGTGGTCAGCACCTCGGCGATGTCCCGCTTGACCGCGGCGAGGTCGAGGGTGGAGAACTCCTTGGCGTAGTTGAAGTCGGCCCCGAGCGGGTTGGCCACGGCCGGGTTCTTCGCGAGGATCTTCAGGTTCAGCCGGTTCGGCCACCAGCCGTGGTTGCCGCCGCCCTGCGTCGGGTGGGGGGCGCGGCCGTGCGCGACGGGGCAGCGTGACTCGCTGCCGGCGTCCGCATCGTGAACGACGGCGTCGTGGTTCTCCGACATCGGATTCCCTCCGTGATCAGGCGCTTCGGGTTGGACTGGGCGGGCCGGAGCAGCCGCGCTGAGCTGGCCCGCCGGGCGAGCCGGCGCGGCTGTGGCCACGCCAGGAAGTCTGGTCCGCTTTCTGGAATCAGTCAAGAATATACGCCGGATGTCACCGATTGGCTGAACGGGCCGCCCGATCGCCCGCCGCGCAGGCCCACCATCTGGCGGAAGTAGTTCGATGCCGACACCGTTACGCAGTCGGTAGCTGGTGAGGTTGCGGTAGCCTCCCGCGCCGTCACACGCCAGGTTCCGGTGGCTAACCGTGCCGTCGTACCCCGGGACCCAGCCGGTACCGTACTCGGCATGGCCGGGCGTACCACCGGATATGCGGCACTGCTCCGCGGCGTCAACCTGGGCTCCCACGGCCGGGTCAGCATGGCCGACCTGGGCCGCCTCTTCATGGACCTGGGGCTCGAGCAGGTCAGCACGTACCTGCAGAGCGGGAACGTGATCTTTGCCGGACCGGCGACGGGCGCACCATCGCTCGCCGCTCACCTCCAGCAGCGGATCGCCAAGGACCTGGGACTGGACACCGTGGTGATCCTGCGCAGCCGGGACGAACTGGGCAAGATCGTCGGTGGCAACCCGTACGTGGACCGGACCGACGACCCGACCAAGCTGGTCGTGACGTTCCTGGCCGAGCCCTCACCGGAGCCGGAACGGCTGACCGCGCCCGCAGGGGAGACCGCGGAGTTCACCCTCGCCGGCCAGGAGGTCTACCTGTACTGCCCGGACGGCTACGGCCGGACCAAGTTGAGCAACGCATTCCTGGAGCGGCGGCTGCGCGTGGCGGCCACGACGCGCAACTGGAGGACCGTCACCAAGCTGCACGAGCTGACCAGCCAGGTCATCGGCGCTTGACGGTCTCGCCGGCGCTTGACGGTCTGGCCGAGGCCATGCCGGGCAGCGGATCCCGGAAGGTAATCACGGTCGGGCGTACACCCGTTGCGGAGGGTCATTCCCCCGGGGCACCGAGATCGGCGCAGAACGCCTTCGGGAAGGCCGGCTCGCGAGCCAGCACGTCCACGCAGCCGGCGCGGCGGCTGCCGGTGATCTCCTTCCAGGCTCCGTCGAAGCGCAGGAAGTAGCGGGTGAAATGCGGCGGCGCCGAGCAGCCCGGGCGCCCCGCGCCGCAGGCGCCGGCGCTGGTGTCGACGTCCAGGACCAGCCAGGACTGGTCACAGTGGACCGTGTGGAGGTAGCTGTGCCGGGGCACATCCATATGGCTGACGAGCTCGTCGATCCAGACGCGGGCGCAGTGGTCGGCCGGCGGGTGACAGCCGAGGATGTCCGGGCACCGCCGGTAGTCCGGGTCACCCGGGTCCCACAACTGGTCCGTGTTCACGCTCAACGGCTTGCCGGCGACCACCATCTCGAACCTCAGCACGGCCGTCACGGACGCACGCTGCGGGCAGGCCCCGTAGACCAGGCTGCGGGGCGAGTCCACCACCACGTTGGCGAAAATCCGGCCGTTTTCCTCTGCGTGGTACCCCAGGCGCGGGTTCTCGCCACAGCCGGGCTCGCCAGCCGGCACCTCAACCTCGACGGTGAGACTGTGATCGTCCGGGCCGGGATGGATCGCCACCACATCCGCCTGAACCGGAGCCGTTCCTGAGGACGGCGCGTCCGAAGGCGACAGCTGACGACGTCCACAGCCGGCCAGGAGCAGCAGCACCGCCAAGGCCATCCCGGCCCACCGACTCCCCCGCATGCACTCAGGATAACACAGCGTCCCGCTCGGGCCGCACTCCCGCGCGCGCGGTGACCGCGACCGCGTAATGACCCGGCTCGGTACTCCGAGCGGTCCTTTATGGAACACGCCGACGCAAGCCTTGATGCCGCAACGCTGAAGAACCGCGCTCAACGGGCGGCCAGGTTCGGTAGCACGGACGCACGCCAGCTCGGCGGACGCCCGTTGGCATTCCACGCCGCGCCCGCTTTGAGACGGGGATCACAACCATCCCGTCGGGCCGTCCGAGTTCCGGCCAGTCGATCAAATGCAGGCTCCGCGCGGTCAAACAAACCCGGCGGGCGTGCCCGGAGGCTGGATCAATGACTGCTCAACCCACCACATCGGATCGCACGACGACCTGGGCCCCGGTCATCGCGCTCACATCGGGGATCATGGTCCTGGTCGCGAGCGAGTTCCTGCCGGCGAGCGTGCTTCCGGCCCTCGCGGCCGACATCGGCGTCAGCGAGGGTAGGGCTGGACTGGCGGTTGCCGCGACGGCAATCGCCGGAGCCGCCACCGCCCCAACCATCGCGGTGCTGCTCCCGCGGGCGGACCGACGGCGGGTGCTGCTCGCGCTGGTCACCGCCGGGGCGATCGCGGATTTCGCGGTCGCTGTCGCGCCCAACTTCGCGGTGCTGCTCGCCGGTCGGCTCCTGCTCGGCGTCGCGATCGCCGGCTACTGGTCGTTCGCCTTCGGCGCGGGTACCCATGCCGTACCGGGCCGGGATCATGTGATCTCGGCGGCGCTCGCCTTCGGGGTCAGCCTGGCGACGGTGCTCGGCGTACCGCTCGCGTCAGTCGTCGGTGACGAGATCGGCTGGCGGGCAGCGTTCACCGGTGTCGCCGCGGTCAGCGCGCTCAGCGCCGTGATGCTCGCCGTGGCACTGCCCCCGGTGCCGGCCCATCCAGCGGCGGGCCTGCGGATGCTGCGGCAGGCCGTCGGCCGCCGCCGGCTGATGGCCGGCATCGCGTGCGTCATGCTGGTGGCGTTCGGCAACTTCGCGGCGTACCCGTACATCCGGCTCGCCATCGGCCGCATCGATGCGACGACCGCGCCGTGGCTGCTGCTTTTGTGGGGCATCGGCGGCGTCGTGGGAACGGTCGTCGCGGGCGCCCTCGCGGGTTGGCTGCGGGCGCTGGCGGCGGTGACTCCGGTGCTGCTCGGCGCTGGCCTCGTGTTCACCGCTTCGGCTTCATCGATGCTGGTACTGGCGCTTGCGATCGGGCTGTGGGGCATCGCGTTCAACATGGTTCCCGTGACCACGCAGCTGTGGGTCACCCGGGTCGAGCCCGAGCGCGCCGAATCCGCCGTGTCGCTGCAGGTAACGGCCTTCCAGGTGGCGATCACGCTGGGCTCCGCCGCGGGCGGGGCACTCCTCGACGGGTACGGGGTTCACGCGCCCCTGCTCGTCGGCGCGGCCGCCGCGTGCGCCGCCGGACTGGGTTGGGCAGTGCTGCGCATCCCCCGCACCGGATGACGTCCGGCGCCACTCCTGGGGCGGGACCCCGTCGTGGTGCGCCGCGAACGCCCGGCTGAAGGCGGCGACCGAGCCGTACCCCACCTCGAAGGCGATCCGCGTGACCGGCAGCGAGTCCTTCTCGAGCAGTTTGCGGGCCCGGTGCATGCGCACCTCGCGCAGGATCTGCATGGGACTGCGCCCGACGGCGCGCCGGAACCGCTCGGTCAGCGCGGATCGGGACAGATGGACCAGGCTCGCCATCCGGTCAAGAGTCCACGGCTCACCCGGCCGGGTGGCGAGTGCGGCCACCACCTCGGCGACCTCGGCATCACCGGTCACTCCCGCTGTGTCGTCCCGTCCGGCGGCGAGCCACGACGACGCCATCGCCGCGCCGACCAGGCTTGCATAGCTGACCACGAACAAGGACGGCTGGCACTTGATGCCGAGTGGGCAGGCGCTCACCAGCCCGGCCACGCCGGGGTGCTGGTCGCTGAACCCGCTCGCGAGGAACGGGCTCGGCAGCGGCGGCGACGGCACGGCGAGCCGCAGGTCGGCGAAGACAAGATCACTATCGGTCGCCGCGGTGAGCCGGTACGGCGTACGGGCATCGACGAGCAGTGCGTCTCCGGATCGCACCGGCAACGCCCCGTCGGTCGTCGTCAGGATCAGCTCACCGGCCTCGACGAGCGCCCACAGGTGACTGGGGCCAGCCAACCGCTCGCCGGCAGGCAGCCGCTCGTGTTGCAGCAAGGTCATTTCCCACTCCACGTCGGGCCCAGCCATCGGCGCTTGCCCGCTATTCCCGGCGCGGGTCGGGCCACGGCCGGCGGGCGGACCGGGGCGGTCGCTGACCGAGCCACAGACGATGGTCCCCGGTCCGCACATGCGGGCGAGGCCTGTTACCCACCCGCCGCCATCACCGGGTGATCCACGGGGCTCTCGACGTACCGGCTGGCCAGGTCGAGGATGTCGCTGTATTGGTGGATGTCATTGTACTTCGGACAGCCCCAGTCGACGGGTGCGGGGCACGCCGCAACGGCATGCGAAGCGCGGCGCATGCCAGCGCCCCAGCCGGTTCGGATGATGCCGTCGCTCTGGCAGGGGTCCACGATCTCCGCGCAGATGGCGCCCTCGGGCGCCGGCACCAGTTCGTCGAGCAGGTCGCGCGTGACCACGTGCCATATCGCCACCAACACGGAACACCACCGCACCGTCGACGAACGGACCTAAGGTGGGCAGCGGCACCGGCACCGGAGTGCCGCCGCCGAGCGCGGCGTGAATGCTCGGCGCGCCCCGCGAAGGCTGCGCGCCCACGACATAGTACGTGCGGTGCTCAGCCACGCCAGCATCCCAGCCACCAAACCGCCGCCACCGATGAGCACGATTACCAGGTCCGCATCGATCCGCATCTGCTCGACCGACGTCGACAGCGACTGCGCCGGCCACCGCGGGAAAGTCGAACGGGTGCACGATAGGCCGCGCCGGGGCGCTCACTGTCGTGCCGGGCCGCGGGTATCGGCGTGGCGGAACCTGTCGCCGGGCACAACCACCATCTCGACAAGCCCATTGCCCAGGGCGCGATGCATACTCGCGGCCAACCGCGACCTACTCCACCGCTGCGCCCTGCTAGCTCATTGACGGACGTTGACAAATCACGATCACCAAGTCCGTGCCTGAGCGATTTCCCGATATCGTTGACACTACATGACGAACCCGGCCCATCGACTCGGTTGGTAGGGCAGCTGTTAGATCGTATGTGCGGGCCCTGTCGGCAATCTGTCAGAGCAGTACGCGCCGAGGCGTGGCAAGGTATCTCTGCCAAAGCAGTCGAAGCCAGTCGGAGGCCTTGCCAAGGCAGCTTCACTGAGAGGTGGGAGGGCAGACCCTGTGAACGACGTACGGGTCGGTGGGGTGCGTGTGCCCTTGCAGCAAGCGCTCAGCTGGGCCGAGGACTATTTGACCGGCCGAAACGGGACGTGGGCATATCCGGGCTACGACACGTATCAAGCTGGTGGCGAGGGCGACCGGATCAGCGACGCCGACCTCCTAGCGCCCGTCCTCCTCCATGTTAACCGAATCACCCTACGGGCCTACTACGCACTCCAGAAGGTGCGTAGCAGGCTCGAGGCAACCCTCCAGGGCATCCCGAAGGGCATAGGCCTGGATACCGACGAGCCCGACGTCATCGAGCACATCGACCGGATCGGGGAGCTGTTCTCGGTACTGGACGGCCATGAACTACCCGACGTCGGCGGCGCCATCCTCGCGAAGATCCTCCATCGCAAGCGGCCGGCGTTCATCCCGCTCTACGACGTCAACATACGCTACTGCTATCGCGACGCGCCTTGCGCACCGATCAAAAAAGACCGAAGACGGACCTGGCAGCAGTTCGCCAGGCAGCTCGCAGGTGCTGTACGCGATGACCTTATCAAGCAAACGGACGTGTGGGATCGCATCGTCGGTGTCGCACAAGCCGCTCCGATTACGCGGCTTCGCGCCCTCGATATCATCGCCTGGGATGAGGTGATCTCAGCGAGGAATGGTGGCGCGGTAGCGACGACACGGGCATAGCCATCCAGATCGGACGGTGCTCGAGATCGGCGTGGAGCCCTCGGTAGAAGAGGTCTGCCAAGATCCTTCTCCG
>Ga0310834_100370_pt1 | contig 57648 bp, 45 predicted proteins | sample SM_ome_2_FD_201314 | JGI IMG/M metagenome (GOLD analysis project Ga0310834, IMG submission 201314) | Sorghum-adapted microbial communities enriched on stacked mutant (SM) sorghum from Joint BioEnergy Institute, Emeryville, California... ...
GGGGCACGGTCGACCAGATCACCGACCCCCACTACGCAACCCGCGCCTTCTTCGAAGGCACCACCAACAACCGCGGCCTGCTCGACATCAACGGCTGGGACACCATGCCCCTGACCCAGGCCGCCCAGAAGGTCCAGGTCTCGGCCTACCCCAACCACTACGCCAAGCACGAAAAGCAGGCCGGCGACATCATCAACGCCCTCCACGGCACCGGCCCCTACGCCGACCTCGCCGCCGACCTGCGGTACTGACCGACAACGACTGACGCGGCAACGACAGACCAACGACCGCCGACAAACCAAGAGCCGTCAACGACAGACCCCACACCAGGCGCGCGCCCCGTGACCTCCCCCGCACGGGGCGCGCGCCGCCTCCAGTCCATCTGGGACGGTCACCCGACCGTCCACTCTCGACAGCGGATCCTCGGATCCCTCCGGTGAGAAGGAGACAACTGTGCGAGATCGCAAGATGATCAATCGCGAGCGCCTGCAGGCGGCCGGCGCGCTCGCCGCGTTCGCGTTCGTGGTGGGCCTGTCGGCTCCCAACGCCGGGATCATTGACGAGTCGGTGACGGCTGGCACCACCACGGCCGGCAGCACCATGGCCGCCGAGACCTCCGGCGTCCCCGTCGCGGCGGCGCCGGCGGAGCCCGCTCCGGTGTCGATGTCCGTTCAGGAGAACGTGGCCCACGCGGCCGACGCCATCGTCGAGGCGGTCGCCCCCGGGTCGAGCGCGCCCAGCGCACCGACCGAGGAGGAACTGCACCCGCTGCCGATCACCGCGCAGCAGCAGACCTTCACCCCGACGAAGGAGCAGCTGCGCAACGCCAAGGCGATCGTGGACGCGGGCAAGGAGATGGGCCTGCCGCCACGGGCCTGGACGATCGCGGTGGCCACGTCGCTGCAGGAGTCGAACCTGCGCAACCTGGGTCACCTGGGTGCGAACAACGACCACGACTCGCTGGGCCTGTTCCAGCAGCGGCCGTCGACCGGGTGGGGTACGCCGGAGCAGATCCAGAACCCGGACTACGCGGCCAAGGCCTTCTACCGGGGCCTCGTGGAGGTGCCGGACTGGGACAAGCTGCCGCTGACCGTGGCGGCCCAGAAGGTCCAGGTCTCGGCCTACCCCAACCACTACGCCAAGCACGAGACGCAGGCCGGTGACATCGTCGAGGCCCTGCACGGCACGGGCCCGTACGCCGACCTCGCGGCCGACGTGCGCTGACCCCTCCCGTCGACGGGATGACCGTCGGCCGAAGACGCGGAGAATTGTCAGCCGGCGCCGGCCGGTCGGGACACGCGTCCTGACCGGCCGGCGCCGGCCCGTCGGTCGTAGGATCGGCGGGCCATGGAGCACACCGGCGAGACCGAGGCAGCAGCGGCACCCCCGGCACCGTGGCGGGCGCCGCTGCTGTGGCGTTTCGTGCTGCGTCTGTCCTCGGTGCTGGTCCCCCTGGTCTGCCGGCTGCGGGTCACCACGAGCGCCCAGTTCACGGAGCTGGTGAGTCGGCCGGGCCCGGGTCGACCCGCCCGGAAGTGGCGGGTGCCCGGTCCCCTGGTCCTGGCCGGCAACCACATCGGCAACTTCGACCCGGTGGCCACGACGGCCGCCTGCGCCCGGCTGGGCATCACGCCGCGCATGATGGCCACCGGAGGACTGTTCCGGGTCCCGATCGTCGGCGCGTTCATGAGGGCCGCCGGTCACATCCCCGTCGAGCGTGGGCAGGAGACGGCCCGCAACGCGGTCCCCGACGCCGCCGCGGCGCTGGCGGCGGGATCGGTCGTGTTCATCTACCCGGAGGGCCGGATCGGCCTGCACCCCGCGCTGTGGCCCGAGAGGCCCCGGACCGGAATCGCCCGCTTCGCCCTGACCACGGGCGCCCCCGTGGTGCCGGTGGCGATCTGGGGCTCGCACGAGGTGATCGCGTACCACGGGTGGCCGGTCATGATCCGGAACATCATCACCGCCCTGTGGCGGCGACCCGTGGTGCGTGTCCATTTTGGAGATCCGGTCGACCTGAGTGACCTGCGGGCCGGCGTGGTCGGCCACGCGCAGCGGGCCAGCGAGCGCATCATGGATGCCATCACCGACGAGCTCGCCCGGCTGCGCGCCGACGAGCCGGGGCTACCCCGCTTCCGGGACCACACCCGGCCGGTCACCCTGGCTCGGGCCCGGTGGCGCCGCGAGGCCTGACCGACGCGGCGCGACCGAGGAGGCGGGACAGGGGCCACGCCGCTGGCCCCGTCGCCTCGGTCGTGGCGGGCGGGCTCGCGGACCCGCATGGCTGTCACGAGGGTAAGGCCGGGGTCGCCTCGCCGCCCGTGGGAGCGGCGGTTGCGACGGCGGGCGAACGGTGCCGGCGGGCGTACCTCGGCGCGTACGGCCGTCCACCCACCGTACGGTCCGACCAGTGCGACGGCGTGGCAGCGCGGGGGCCCTATTCTGGTGCGACAGCCTCCTGGAGGTGTCGTGGCCCACCGGTTCGCATACCTGGACGCGCCAACGCCGATCGCGTTCGCGCATCGCGGTGGCGCGGTTCATGGTGACGAGAACTCGATGGCGGCCTTCATGCGCGCCGTTGCGCTCGGCTACCGGTTCCTGGAGACCAACGTGCACGCCACGGCCGACGGCGTGGCCGTGGTGTTCCACGACGAGACGCTGACCCGCATGCTGGGCCGGCCGGGTCGGGTCCGGGACTTCACGCTCAAGGAGCTGCGCGCCGAGCGCATCCGCGGCGAGGCTGCGGTGCCGACCCTGGCCGAGGCGCTCGAGGAGTTCTCCGAGTGCCGGTTCAACATCGACCTCAAGGCCGACTCCGCGGTCGAGCCGGCGATCGAGACGATCTGGCGGTGCAACGCCCGGGACCGGGTCCTGCTCGCCTCGTTCAACGACCGGCGCATCCGCTGGGCCCGGAAGATCTGCGGCCCACGGCAGGCCACGGCGCTCGGCCAGCGGGAGGTGGCGGCGCTGCGGCTGGGCTCGCTGCACGGACGGGGCCTGGCCGGCTTCGTGCCCGGCGCCGCCGCCGTTCAGGTTCCCGCCCGGTACGCGGGCATTCCCATCGTTGATGCCCGTTTCGTGGCCCATGCGCACAGGTTGGGGCTTCACGTCCACGTCTGGACGGTTGATGATGCCGTACGGATGCGGGAGTTACTTGATCTTGGTGTGGATGGCATCATGACCGATCACATCGAGGTGCTGCGGGACGTGCTGAAGGAACGAGGGCAGTGGTCCCTCTGACCGCCTGAGGCCCGTCCCTCGGTCACCTCACCGTCTCTTTCGTCCGTCCCCAACCACCGAGTACTGTCCCCGCAACCTACGAGCACCGTCCCGTCAACCTACGAGCAACGTCCCGCGGGCACCCTGTCCGGGCATCGTCCCCGCCAGCGTCCGGGCAGGCGGCCCCGCGAGAATCAGGTGACCCGTGACCGATACCGCCGTCGCCCCGGCCCCCGTCAGCACCCGCCGCGAGCGGGTGGGCTGGTACTTCTACGACTGGGCCAACTCCGCCTTTTCGACCACCGTCATCGCGGTCTTCTTCAGCCCGTACCTCACCGAGGTCGCCAAGGCGGCGGCCGACTGCGCGGACGAGGAGTGCGGCGCGGCCCGGCTGTACCCGCTCGGTGTTCCGGTCTCGCCGCTGTCCTTCTACTCGTACGTCCTGTCGCTGTCGGTGCTGCTGCAGGTCGTGGTGCTGCCCGTGGTGGGCGCGTTCACCGACCGCACTCGGCACCGCAAGAAGCTGCTCGCGCTCTTCGCGTACATCGGTGCACTCGCCACGATCGGTTTCTTCTTCGTCACCGGCAGCAACTACCTGCTCGGCGGCGTGCTCTTCCTCATCGCCAACGTGGCCTTCGGGGCGAGCGTGGTCGTCTACCACTCGTACCTGCCGTCGCTGGGCGGCCCCGATGAGCGGGACCGGATCTCCTCGATCGGCTGGGCCATGGGCTACCTGGGCGGCGGCCTGCTGCTCGTGATCAATCTCGCCGCCTACGTGTTCGCGCCCGAGGACATGACCGGGCTGATCGTGCGAATCTCGCTCGCCTCGGCCGGCGTGTGGTGGGCGGTCTTCTCGACGCTGCCGCTGATCATGCTCAAGGACCCGGAGCCGCACCACATCGTGCGGGCCGAGGCTTCCGCGTTCGGCGGCGGGTTCAAGCAGCTCGCCCAGACCCTGCGGGAGTTGCGGGCCTACCCGTTGACGCTGTTCTTCCTGATCGCCTTCCTGATCTACAACGACGGCGTGCAGACCGTCATCGGGGTGTCCAGCCAGTACGCCTCGGACTACCTCAAGCTCTCCGACGAGACGCGCATCATCACGATCCTGATCGTGCAGTTCACCGCGTTCGGCGGCGCGCTGCTGCTCGGCCGGATCGCCCGTACGTTCGGGGCGTGGAAGACCGTGCTCGCCAGCCTGGTGCTGTGGATCGGCGTGGTCGGGGCCGCCTACTTCCTGCCCGTGGGCCGGTCCGGTCCGTTCCTCGTGCTCGGCATGCTGCTGGGCATCGTGCTCGGGGGTACCCAGGCCTTGTCGCGGTCGCTGTTCAGCCAGATGATCCCGGTTGGCAAGGAGGGCGAGTACTTCAGCTTCTACGAGATCAGCGACAAGGGCACGTCGTGGCTGGGCCCGCTGGTCTTCGGCATCTCGCTGCAGGCGACCGGCCAGTACCAGATCGCGATCGTCTCGGTCGTGTCGTTCTTCGTGCTCGGCTTCGTGGCCCTGCTGTTCATCCCGGTCCGCCGGGCCATCGTCGCCGCCGGCAACACGCCCCCGCGGGTGCTGTAGACGGGCCTCGTAGGGCCGCCCTCCAGGCCGCACCGCAAAGGTTGACGACTGTCAATATCGCGGTGAGGCGTACGGGTGGCTGACCCGGCGTACGCGCCTCACCGCGATCGTCGCTCGTGATCGCGGTGAGGCGGAAGGGCGGCCGAGCAGGGATCAACGCCTCACGGCGATCATGCGAGTCGGGGCGATCCGGGCGGACCCGGGATGTCACGGGGTGGCCGGCTCGGGCAGCGGGCCGAGCTCACCCCGCCGGTGGTGACGCCGGCACAGCACCTGGTACCGGATCTCGGCGGCGGCATCGGTGTCGCCGATCACCACCTGCTCGCCTTCGCGGGCGATCACGCCGTTGACGATGCGCGCGTTCAGGTGCCCCTCACGCCCGCACCAGCACAGGACCTCGACCTGCAGCCGGGTCACCTGGTCGGCCAGCTCGAACAGGCGCCGCGACGCGGGAAACAACTCGGTGCGGAAGTCGGTGGCGAGCCCGAAGGCGAACACGTCCACGTTGTGGAGGTCGACCAGGTCGGCCATCTGCTCCACCTGGGCCACCGTGTAGAAGCACACCTCGTCGCAGATCAGGTAGTCGATGCGCTCCGGCTGGGAGAGCACCAGGTCGACAAGGTTGAGATCGTCGGTGACCTCGATCGCCGTGTGGGACAGCCCGATGCGAGTCGTGACGGACGGACCCATGGACCGGTCGTTGCGGGTGAGCACCAGCCCGCGCCGACCCTGGCGGGCGTGGTTGTAGTCCATCTGCAGCGCGAGCGTCGACTTACCACAGTCCATGGGGCCATAGAAGAACTTCAGCGTGGCGCCATCACACCGGTGGCGCTCGTCGTGCTGCACGGGCGACAGAGCGGAGCTGGTCACGACCGGCGAGCCTAGCCACTGAGGCGTTCCGCGGCCCAGGTTGCCACGCCGGAGGCGCACCACATCCCCGCGCCTGCCCGGACCTCCGGACCGCCGCCGAGTCCCGACAGATCGGCTGTACCTGACCAAAACGCCTACGTAACGCCGACGTTGATCTAGGGCGTGGAGTGGTGGTTGGAGATCCACTCACCACTCCACGCCCTAGATCAACGCGGAGGGCCGGAGGGGGTCGGTGCGGGTCAGGGGCAGAGGATGTCGTAGACGGTGTGGGCGTCGTGGGCGATGTCGTCGGCCGCGAGGCGAGCCCGACCCCACAGCTCGGCGGCGACCTTGGTGGCCTCGTCGCCGGTGGCGGCGGCGTGCTCCACGAGCAGGGCGAGGGCCAGCCCGTAGCCCATGGTGAGCGCCATCTGCCGGGCCCCGGCGACCACCCGCGCGTCCTTCGGATTCGCGGCAGCCGCGGCGAGCGCGTCGCCCAGGGCGAACCGGGCGGCCCGCAGGCCGTCCACGGCGCCCCCGATGAGCAGGTCCGACGCGGTGACCGTGGCCTCGTCCAGCCGGGACAGGAACACCTGAGCCAGGCCGGGGTCGCGAGCCAGGGCGCGGACCACGTCCACGGCGAGCACGTTCGTGGTGCCTTCCCAGATCGGCAGCACCTGGGCGTCGCGCAGCAGCCGGGGCAGGCCGGTGTCCTCAACGTACCCCGCTCCCCCGAAGCACTCCAGGTACTCGCTGGCTGCGGCGACCGCGAGCTTGCCGGTGGTGAGCTTGGCGATCGGCGCGACCAGGCGCAGTTCCCGCTCGGCCGCCGCGTCGCCAGCCACCTCCACCCGGCCCAGCAGCGCGAAGGCATGCACGGCCAACGCGAACGCGGCCTGGGCATCGACGGCCAATGTGGACAGTGTCGACCGGTGCAGCGGATTGTCCGCCAACCGTCCACCAGCGACACTTCGGGCCTGCGCATACACCTTCGCGTAGGCGAGGCCGCGCCGCATTCCGGCCGCGGCGGCCGCCGCGTTGTGCAGGCGAGTGACCACGACCAGCGTCATCATCCGCTGCAGCCCGTTGGTAGCCGGGTCGCCGACCGGCACCGCCCACGCGTCGCGCAACCCGACCTCGGCGGTCGGTACGGCCCGTGTGCCCAGCTTGTCCTTGAGCCGGTGCACGAGGATGCCCGGCGCCGACGCCCGCGGGGGCAGGCCTTGGGCCAGCGGTGAATCGGCCGCGTAGCGCGGAATGAGGAACGGGGCCAGTCCCTTGCTGCCCGGTACGTTCGGGTCGGGCCGGACCAGCGCCACCGCCATGGCCGAGTCGATCGCCGAACAGAACCATTTCTCGCCCTGGATGCGCCACGACCCGTCCCCGGCCGGTACCGCGATCGTCGTGGCCCGCCCCACGTCGGAGCCGCCCTGGGACTCGGTCATCCACTGTCCACTGGTGATCGCCACGGCCGGATCGGTCGACAGCAACCGCGGCAGCCAGGCGTCGCGCACCTCTCCGGCGACGTCGGGCCGGGACAGCAGGGCGGCCGCCCCGTCGGCCATGGCGATCGGGCACGTGAAGGTGGCCGACTCCGGGCCGTACAGGTGCAGCAGTGCGTGCTGCACCACCCGGGCCCGCTCCCCGTACCGGGCTCGCGCCTCCGGCAGGTACGGCAGGGCCACGAGCGCATGCTCGGCCGCGGCGACGCGCAGCCGCTCCCAGCCCGGGCTGGTCTCGACGCGGTCGATGCGCGCGCCCCAGCCGTCGTAGCGGTGCAGCACCGGCGGATGGGCCTCGGCGTCCGTATGGGCCGCCCGCAGCGGTCCCATCACCTCAGCCGCCAACGCCTTCAACGGCCCCTCGGCGGCGGCGAAGCCGTCCGGCCCGAGCAGGCGGGCCAGCCAGGAGCGCAGCACAGGGTCGTCGTCGTAGACGTCGGGAAGGTCGGGCATTGCTTGGACGTAGCGGGTCACGCCCGACAGTCTTGCCCGTTACCTGGGCCAATGCCAGACCTCGCCGGGGCGTCGGTGCCAGCGGAAGGGCCGCTGGCACCGACCGGCTGGGCTCAGCGCACAGTGCCGGCTGGTCTCAGCGCACAGGGCAAGACCGGCCTCGGGGCCCCGTGCTCGCTGGCTTCACCGCACGGGGCCACCCCGCCCCAGCGCGGGCCAGCCGGCCTCAGCGCGCGAGGCCTGACGGCGCGAGCGCAGAGGGCCAGGATGTCTCAGCGCACGGTGATGGTGTGGTCGTCCATGGCCTGCACACTGCCGTCCGCCATGGAGTACACGAAGGCCTCCAACGTGTACTGACCCGGCAACAGCTCCATCGTCATCTTGGTCTGGCCCCGGGCCGGTGCGCCCGCGTCGAGATTCGCGAACGTCTCCAGGACGAGGTCCCCGCTGGGGGCGCGCACGCGCAGGTTGACGGTGGCCTCGAAGACCGTGCCGGCCAGATGGATCTCGAAGGTCCGACCCACGGTGTCGCCGTGCTGCGGCGAGATCAGCCAGACGGGCGCGAGCACCTGGGTGGAGTCGCCCCGCCGCAGCACGCCCCCGATGTCGACGTGGCCCCACAGGGTGGACCCGGTCAGGCCCTCGACGCTCAGCCGGACACCGTTCAGAGGTGATCCCGTGTCGGCGGCCACCGCGGTGACCGTCCACACGAGCTGCTCCACGGTGAGGGCGGCGGTCTCCGCCCCGACGTCGTTCTGCCCGACGCCGGCCATCGTCACCGTGGCGACGCCGTCCTCGATGCGGACGTCCCGGACCTGCGCGTCGTCCGGCCACAGTCCGAAGTAGTCCGGGTCGAGCGGATCATCGCGCAGCATCTCCTGAAGCGCCGCGGTGACGCGGGCCGGCAACGAGCTGTCGGTCGCGGTGACCGTACGGAACTCGCGATACAGCATGACGCGGCTGCCGACCTCGCCCAGGTAGTAGATCGGCGCCCGATAGGCCTGGCCCGTCGGCGTCGAGTCGGTCGTGGTGACCGAGGGGCCGGGGTCGCCCGGCGGCAGGGGATCTGGTGTGGACGGTGGCGCGCAGCTGACGGCGCCGGCGATGACGACGGCGGCGGTCGCAACCGCCGCGCTGGACAGAGAAGCGAGGCCCACGGTGATCCTCCTCGACAGGTGGGCGCGCCGGGCGATCCGTTCCTGGATCGTGGCCAGCGCGTCGGCGGATGGCTGAACTCGCTGGGCGTGGGCGTGGAGAGCGCGCCGCAACAGCTCCTCGGGGCTCATGGGGCGGACTCCAGGACACGCCGCAGGGCCGCGAGGGCCCGAGCGGTGTGGCTCTTGACGGCGCCGGGGCTGATTCCCATGACCTCGGCGGTCTGCGCCTCGGACAGGTCCAGGTAGTAGCGCAGGACGAGGGCCTCCCGCTGCCGGACGGGCAGGGCGCGGACCGCCGCCAGCACGTCGGCGTGCCTATCGACGTCGATGGCTTCGGATTCGGCGCTGGGTACGGTCCCCGGCTGGGTCCGGCGGAGGAACCGGTTGACGACGCTGCGATGGCGCTGGACGGACCGGCACCGGTTCATCACGCTGCGCCGCAGGTAGGCCGCGCCCGTGCCCTGGTCCCGCAGCCGGGCCCACCGCGGGTGCAGGGCCACGAAACAGTCCTGCACGACCTCCTCGGCCGTGCCAACGTCGCCAATGAGCAGGGTGGCCAGCCGGACCAGCGACGCGTACTCGGCGGTGTAGAGGGCGACGAGAGCCTCGTCCGCACCGCCCGCCGCGTCGGCCGGGCGGACGGCGCCGGCCCGATCCCCGGCGTCGCGCCGGCCCACACCGGTGTCGGCGCCGGGGCCGCTCACGTCGAGGTCGACGCGGGGCCGAACCTCGCCGAGGTCGTCGCCGCGCGCCTCCTCGCCGGGGGCGGGGGCCGGTATCACACCACTGCTCCTCCCCCACGCCGTCGCTTGCGGGCCGGGTAGCACGTACCCCTAACGCACAACCCTCGCCTCAGGTTTACCGTGCCGGCGCCACCGTGTCGGATCAACGACAGCGACGCCCGGGAGAGGGCCTATCGGACCCGTTGGCCAACGACCAGTCCAGGCAGCTGCGCCCGTCGCGCTTCAGCCGGCGGTCGTGCCCGCGCACCACCGGCGGCCGCGCGCGACCGAGTTCTCGATCAGAGGCGCGCGCGGATCAGCGGAGAATGAGCAATGTCACCGGATCGCTGACGGGCCTCACGGGCCGGTCAGCGCGAGCTCGTACGTCTGGCCGACCAGGTCGACCCCGAAGCTGTGATGGGGCTCCTCGTCGATGAGCCGGAAGCCGCGGCTGAGGTACACGCGCCGAGCCGCCGCGAGCACGCTGTTGGTCCACAGCCGGACCCGCTCGAACTTGCGCTCACGGGCGAAGTCCAGGCAGGTGTCCACTAGCCGGCCGCCCAGCCCCTGTCCGCGGGCCGACGGATGAACCAGCAGGATGCGCAGCTGGGCGGTGGTGTCGTCGTAGGGGACGCAGAAGATGCAGCCGACCCGCTCGCCGTCGCGCTCGGCGATCCAGGCCCCACTGCGGTCATCGGCCGCGTTCGCGTAGTCGGCCACGATCCGCGCGACCAGGGCCTCGAACGTCGTGTCCCAGCCGAACTCCGCCGCGTACTGCTCCCCGTGGGCCATCACCACCCAGCCCAGGTCACCGGGTTCGCCGAGTGGTCGGATGGTCGCCTCCATGCATGCCCTCCCGTACTGAAACAGTCGTTTCAGTGGCAGAATAGCGCGGTGAGCGACACCGAGTCATCCCCCTCCGCACGCAAGGCCGAGCTGCTCGAACTCGCCTACCGGTACGTGCTTGACCATGGACTGGTCGACCTGTCCCTGCGCCCCCTCGCGGCGGCGATCGGGTCCAGCCCGCGGGTGCTGCTGTTCCTGTTCGGCAGCAAGGACGGTCTGATCCGAGCCCTGCTCGCTCGGGCCCGGGCCGACGAACTGTCTATGTTGGAGGGTCTGCCGCAGGGCTCGCTGGCCGACGTCGCGGGGCGCATCTGGACCTGGGCGTCGGAGCCACGGCACCGGCCTGTGCTCGTGCTGTGGGCTCAGGCGTACGTCCGCTCGCTGACCGAGCCCGACGGGCCATGGACATCCTTCGCTCAGTCCACCGTGGAGGATTGGCTGGCCGTGCTCGCCGCGGCGCAGCCACCCGCCGTGCGCCGAACCAGAGCCGGGCTGGCCCAGCGCACGCAGGTGCTGGCGGTGCTGCGGGGTGCCATCCTGGACCTGATCGCCACCGGGGACACCCGTCGCATCACGACCGCCGTTACCGACTACTTGCGCGCGATCTGACGTACCGCGCGCTCCGGGTTGTCGACGACCACTTCCACGACCACGCAGAACTCCCCCGCGCCGCACAGTGGGACGCGGAGCGGGGTGGCGGATCGTACGGTTACGAGCGGGTCAGCGCCTCGCCCCACACGGCGATCGTGGTCGAGAACGAGCCCGGGTCCGAGGCCGTGACCGTGATCGCGATCGGGATGAAACTGTTACCGGCGTACTCGGGCGTGGCGGAGTACCGGGTGACCGTGCCCTGTTGCGCCAGCGGCACCACGATGTTCTCGTCGATGTGTCGCTTGACCTCGGCCAAGCCGACCGGAACGTAGACGATGTTGTGAGGCAGGTCGGGCTGGCCGCCGAAGATCTCCGGCAGCAGGAGCAACTTCTCCAGCTGACCCGCCCGGGCCAGCTCCTCGGCCTGCGCCTGAGAGGTCACGTGGGAGAAGTCCGGTCCGGCTGATGGTGTCGTCATCCGGGCAGCGTAGACCGTCCCGGCCGGCCACGCGACCCGGTCGGCATTCGACGTACCTGAGCTGGCCACGTTCGACATATGTGAGCCGGTCTTCGTGAGCGTGATGGAGGTCCGCTAGGCTGCTGGGCGCCCACGAGGACGGTAACTGGAGGAGATCGTCCATGAACCGCGCCGTCGGAGACCACCCCTCCCCGTCCACAGTGCCCGGGCCGGGACCGCACCGGCGGGCCACGGGACGCGCCGTCGGCATCACCCTGGCCGTGGTCGCGGTCGGCGCCGTCGTCGGCTGGATCGTCGTACCTGACGAGGTGCAGGGCCTGGTCACCGTGCTGGCCCTGATCGCCGCCCTGACGCTCGCGACCGCCATCGCCCTGCCCCGGTGGTCGGAGCGGATGTGGCCGATCCTCGTCTTCGGGTTCGTGGCCGTCGGCGTCGGGCTCATCGGGCTGGGCGGTGCGGGGCGACCGTACGGACTCATCGCCATCCTGCTGGCCATCGCAGTCTTCCCGATGTTTGTCGTGGCGGCCCTACGCCACCTCAAGGCGTGGGCGTCGGACCAGCCCACGCCACCCCCGTCCCCGGCGCGCACCGTGGTCGGTGCCGTGCTCAGCGGGGCGATGATCGCGGTCACCGTGCTCGGTTTCCTCGGCATGGCCGCGCAGACCGACGGACAGTACGTCGTCCGGCACGGCCAACCGGTGACGGTCACGCTCGGCAGCCGATGCACGTGGCTTCAGGACACGTCGGGAGACAGCACGACGACCTGCTACGACTCCCACTGGACGATCGACGGCCAGACCTACTGGGGAGACGCCCATGTGGTCGGTCTCCCGTCGCTGCTGGAGCCGGGCCGAACCCGGACGGTCGAGGCGTACGCGTTGCCCGGGGACGATGACGCCTACACGGAGAGGTACGCCGCCCGCGGCTTCGAGGGGCTGCACGTCTTCTACGCGGTGCCGTGGTGGCTCGTACTCGCCGCTCCCCTGCTCGTCGTCGCCCTCATCGTCGGCGCGGTGATCCGGCGGATCCGGCGCGCCGCCTCGCCTACGGCCAGCTGAGGATCAAGGGCGCCGACGTGCGTCAGGGGTGGTCGGGGTCAGGCGGCGAGCCCGCCTCGACAGGCGCCCCTCGGCGAGCACGGTGTCACTCGGTGAGCTTGGTGGATCTCACCGGGCCGGCTCGGCGGTGGCTCGGACCCGTCAGGAGACCACGCGCAGGCGGATGGTCTCGGGCATGGCCCGCAGGCGCTCCAGCACCGCCTCGGAGTAGTCCACGCCGATGTCAGTCAGCACGTAGCCGACGTCCCCGCGGGTACCCAGGAGCTGGCCCTCGACGTTGACGTCGTGCTCGGCCAGGATGCCGTTGACCTGGGCGAGCACACCCGGAGTGTTGCGGTGGATGTGCACGAGGCGGTGCGCCCCGGGGCGCCTCGCCAGCGCCACCGGTGGCAGGTTGACCGAGAGCGTCGTGGTGCCCTCGGTGACGAACTGGGCGAGCTTGTTCGCCACGAACGAGCCGATGTCGGCCTGAGCCTCCTCTGTGGACCCTCCAATGTGGGGGGTGAGGATGACGTTCGGCAGGCCGCGTAGCTCGGAGACGAACTCGTCGCCGCGCCCCTTCGGCTCGTTCGGGAACACGTCGACCGCCGCGCCGGCCAGGTGCCCGGACTCGAGGTGGGCTCGCAGCGCCGCATGGTCGACGACGAAGCCGCGGCTGAGGTTGAGGAAGATGCTGCCCGGCTTCATCCGGGCGAACTGCTGCTCCCCGAAGAAGCCGCTGTTGCCGGGGCGGCCGTCGACGTGCAGTGTCACCACGTCGGCCACGGCGAGCAGTTCGTCCAGGGTGGCGCAGCGCCGGGCGTTGCCGAGGGCCAGCTTGTCGGCCGTGTCGTAGAAGTAGACGGTCATGCCCAGCGCCTCGGCGAGCACCGACAGTTGAGAGCCGATGTTGCCGTACCCGACGATGCCGAGCACCCGCCCGCGGACCTCGTGGCTACCGTCGGCCGCCTTGTCCCAGATGCCGTTGTGCAGGGCGGCGTTCTTGTCGGTCAGCCGCCGGTGCAGGGCGATGATCTCGGCGAGGGCGAGCTCGACGACACTGCGGGTGTTGGAGAACGGCGCGTTGAACGCGGCCACGCCCCGGGTCGAGGCGGCGGCCAGGTCGATCTGGTCGGTGCCGATGCAGAAGGCACCGACCGCGAGCAGCTTGGGCGCGGCGTCGAGCACGGCCGCGGTGACCTGGGTCTTGGACCGGACGCCGAGCAGCTCAAAGTCGGCGATGCGCTCGATGAGTTCGGCCTCGTCCAACGCCCGGCCGAGCGTCTCCACATCGATCCCGTCGGCCTTCAGCCGCGCGACGGCGTCGGGGTGGATGCCCTCCAACAGCAGTGCCCGCATGTCAGGTCAGCCTAGCCGAGCCGGGAGCCGCAGCCGGCTCAGCGACCGGGTGACCGTGCTCCGCATCACGGCGGTGCCGCGGCCCCGACCGTCCGTCCAGGTGCAGGAGAGCCTGGGGGCTGGGCGGGCCGGCGGCCCCGGGACGACCCGGGGCCGCCGGGCACGATCATGAGGCGCCGGACCAGGCTCCCCCGCTTGGATCGACGATCGTCAGGCGCTGGGTGGCCCGGGTGAGGGCGACGTACAGGTCGCTGCGGCCCCGCACCGACGCCGTCTCGATCGCGTGCGGATCGACGACGATGACCGAGTCGAACTCCAGGCCCTTGCCCTGCGCCACCGTGAGCACGGCCACCGGCTGGGTCAGGTCGGGGTCGGCGCCGAACGAGGCCCCGGGCGCCACCGACCGTACGGCCTCGGCCACCGCGTCCCAGTGCACGGCCGGCACGATGACCCCCAGCCGGCCGTCCCCCAGTGACGCCAGCTCCTCCCGCACCGCCGCGGCCACGGCCTGGTCCAGCGACCCGTCCACGGTCACCGTCCGCGGGGGGATGCCGGTGGAGCGCACCGAGGTCGGCGGACGCAGCGACGGATCGATGGACGTCAAAACCTTTCCGGCCAGGTCCATGATCTCCGACGGCGTCCGGTAGTTCACGGTCAGCTCGGCCAGGCGCCAGCGGTCGGCCACGTACGGCGCGAACACCGACTCCCACGAGGCGGCGCCGGCCAGGTCCCCGGTCTGGGCGATGTCCCCCACCACGGTCATCGACCGGCTCGGGCAGCGCCGCATGAGCAGGCGCCAGGCCATGGGCGACAGCTCCTGGGCCTCGTCGACGATCACGTGTCCGAAGGCCCACCGCCGGTCGGCTGCGGCCCGCTGGGCGGTGGTGAGCTGCTCGACCAGGCGCTGCCGTTCGGCGAGCGTGGCCGCGTCGAGCAGGTCGGTGGCGAGCAGGACCTCCGACTCGACGTCCTCGAACTCGAACGTCCGGGAACCCTCGGCCACTTCCAGCGTGCCCTGGGCGTACTCCTCCTGCCGACGCCGCCGCTCCGCCTCGAGCCGGGCCTGACGGCCGTCGTCGATCTCCCCCAGCAGCTCCATCGCCTCATCGAGTAGGGGCACATCCGCCGGGGTCCATCCCCCGGGCTCGCGCACCAGCAGCGCCCGCTCCTGCTCGGACAGCTCGGGCGCGGCCGAGGCGAGGGCGTCGGGGTCGGCGAAGAGGTCGCCCAGCAGGTCCTGCGGTGTGAGGATCGGCCACAGCCAGTCCAGCGCCGCCTGCACCGCCGGCTCGGCGGTCAGCTCGGCCCGGATCTCGGCCAGGTCGGCCGCGTCCAGCAGCATGGGGTCACCCGGCGCGTCGTCCCCGCCCAGGGGGTCGTCGGCGTAGGGATCGGTGCCGATCGCCTCCGCCATCTGCCAGGTGAGCGCGTCGAGCACGTGCCGAGCGAAGATCTTCCGGGCCTCGTTGTGGGGCTTGCCGGACCGGCGGGCCGCGGCCCGGGCGTCCTCGGCGGCGGCCCGGGGCAGGACGAGCACCTCCTTGTCCACCGGGATCTCCATGCCGCCCTGGTCGGGCACCCGCTGCCGGTCCCGGACGGCCCGGGCCAGCACGTCGACCATCATGAGGCGGCCCTTGATCTCGGCCGCCTCGGGCGACTCGGTGCGGGTCGCCCGAACCCCCGGGTACAGGTCGCCGAGGGTTCGCAGCAGCACCCCGGTCTCGGCCAGCGAGGGCAGCACGTGGGAGATGTAGCGCAGGAACGTCCGGTTCGGACCGACGACGAGCACGCCCCGGGTCGACAGCTGCTGGCGGTACGTGTAGAGCAGGTACGCCGCCCGGTGCAGGGCCACTGCGGTCTTGCCGGTGCCCGGGCCGCCCTGGACCACCAGGACCCCGTTCATGTCGGCCCGGATGATGTGGTCCTGCTCGGCCTGGATGGTGGCGACGATGTCGCGCATGCGGCCGGTCCGGCTCGCGGTCAGCGCCGCGAGCAGGGGCGACTCACTGGTCACGTCGCTGGTGGAGCGGGCCTCGACGGCCGAGAGGTCGAGGATCTCGTCATCGAGGCCGATGACCGTACGGTCGCGGGTGCGCAGATGCCGCCGCCGGCGCACCCCGAGCGGGGAGGCGGCCGTGGCCAGGTAGAAGGGCCGAGCCGCCGGCGCCCGCCAGTCGATCAGCAGCGGCTCGTGCTCGGGCGTGTCGGCGAAGATCCCGATCCGTCCCAGGTACATCGGCTGCAGGCCGTCACCGTCGGGCCCGCCGTCGCCCTCGGCGAAGTCCAGCCGACCGAAGCAGAGACCGTTCTCCACGCCGTCCAGCTCGGCCAGGGTCCGGGCGTACATGGTGGCCGTGCTGTCGCGCTGGGAGCGAGCCTGGTGGGTGCTGTCGGTCTCCCGCAGGGTCTGCGCCAGCCGGTCGGCTGCGGCGGCCCGCATCTGGTCGAGGCGCTCGTAGAGAGTGGTGACGTACCGTTGTTCCTGTTCCAGATCGCTTGACAACCGTCTATCCCCCGGGGCCAGTTCACGTCGGCACAAGACCTGCAACAGTATCGCGGACCCCACCCGCCGACCACGGAAGATCGACCGTGGAACCGGTCCGACGGCTTCCACCACCCGCCCGGGGCCCGCTACGATCCGTGGTACCGCGCTGACGGGCGCCTCGCCCGGGCGCGGTCCAGCCCCGGGGGACATGGCACCCGGGCACTCGGCGATCGGGAGGCATGCCATCGCCAGACTCGCTGGCGCCCGGGTCATCACCCTGGATCAGGCCGTCGAAGCCGGCTGCCGGTACTTCCTGCGCCGCGCCACGCTCGACATGGAGGCCGTGGCGCACGATCTTGCCGTCAGCCGGGCCACCCTCTACCGCGTGGTCGGCAGCCGGGACCGGCTGCTGGGCGAGGTGCTGTGGCGGCTGGCCGCCGGCGCTCTCGACCAGGCCCGGGACCGTCGGCGCAGCGACGGCATCGAGGGGGTGCTCGAGGTCGTCCACGACTTCGCCCGCCGGATGCTGGCCACCCGGCCGTTGCGGGCCTTCGTGGCCGCCGAGCCGGAGACCGCCACGCGGGTGCTGGTCACCGTGCACCGCCGGGGCATCGCCGCGGTCTGTGCCCTCTTCGACGAGGTGGGCCTCGGCAAGCGGGACTCGTCCGACCTGAGCCCGGCCGGAGGGCTGGTCGACGACCCGGAGCGGGTGGCCTACCTGCTGATCCGCATCGTCGAGTCGCTCTGCTTCGCTGAACTCGCCGGCACGCGGCCGGACCTGGAACTCGCCGAGCAGACCGTCCGCGGGCTGCTCGTGCAGGCCTGCACCCCGCGCCAGTCCTGGCTGACAAGGTTCCGCGGGGCGGCCATGTGTCTGCTGTGGACGTCCGTCCCCGAGGCCCTGCTGGCCGAGAGCCGCCTCTCCCTGATACTGGCCGGGGCGTGAGACCGGGGGGCGTGTGCCAGGAAGGACGCCCTGTTGACGGTTTTTGCCTAGGAGGGCGTCCTTCCTGACATCGGGTCGGGGGCCGCGGAGGCCGCTGGCGACGGCGTACGCCGGGCGCGGGCGGCCCAGATCACGTACGACGGGTCCCGGTCGAGGTTGTGGCGGTCGCGGTCGTACCGCCGGGTGGTCCGGGGGTCGGCATGACCCATCGCGTCCTGGACGTCCTCCAGCGGCACGCCCTCGGCCCGGGCCGTGGTGGCGAAGGCGTGCCGGAGCGAGTGGGGCGAGATCTTCCCGGCCGACTCCAGGCCCGCACGCTCGGCCAGCCGGCGTACCAGGCGGAAGACGGCGTGGCGGTCCAGGCGGGCCCCGGTCGAGGTGACGAAGAGGGGTCCGCTCAGGTTGTCGACCGGCACGCCCTCCTGGGCGGCCCGGTGCAGCAGGTACGTCTCGACCGCCGCCGCGCTGGCCGGGGTCAGGGCCCGGCGGCGCTTCTTGCCGCCCTTGCCGGTGAACCGGAGGCTCCGGTGGCCTCGCTCGTAGCCGAGGTCGCCCACATCCAGACCCACCAACTCCCCCACGCGCAGCCCGAGGTCGGCCAGGAGCGCGATGACGGCGTGGTTGCGCAGGCGCATCGGGCTCGGGTCGGTTTCGGCCGCGACCAGCAGGGCGTCGACCTCCTGCGGGCTGAGCCCCATCGTCGCCGAGTGATCGCGGTCGACCCGAGGGCGATCGGCGCCCCCGACGGGGTTGGCCGGCACCGCGCCGATCTTCTGCAAGAAGGCGTACCAACTCGACAGCCCCGACATCTTGCGGGCCACGGTCGCCGGGGTGAACGGCTGGTTGGTACGGGGGTCCACAGTAGATTCGAGCTGCCGGGCGTACGTGTTGACATGGATGAAGGTGGCCCGCAGCGGATCGAGGTCGCGCTGCTCACACCAGCGCAGCCAGGACGCGACGTCGCGGCGGTAGGCGTCGCGGGTGTGCTCGGAGAGACGACGGTTGCCCAGCCACGCGTCGGTGAACGCGTAGAGATCGTCGACCGGGATGGCCAGCCCGTCCGGCCCCGGAAGCGCGACCGTCGTCACAGGGAAGATCATCGCACAAGCGGCCCGGGGGTCTTGTGTCAGGAAGGACGCCTTCCTGACATCCGGCGTCAGGAGGGAGTCCTTCCTAGGCACCAGGCGTCAAGAGGGCGTCCTTCCTGCACCAGGCCTCCGCCACTCAGCGAGGCGCGGCCAGGGCGGCGAGCAGGTCGTCGAGGGCGGCCAGGGAATGGGCACTGACCACGGCATCGCACCAGGGCCACGCGGCGGCCATACCGGCGACCAGTGGTTGGTAGCCCGGGGCGGCGGTGCGAGGGTTGGCCCACACGATGCGGTAGGCCAGGCGGGACAGCCGCGCCATCTGCCGACCCAAAAGCGCCGCGTCCCCGGTCTCCCAGCCATCGGAGATGATGAGCACGACCGCGCCGCGAGCCATGCCCCGGGCACCGTACCGGGCCAGGAACGTCGCCAGCGCCTCGCCGATACGAGTTCCGCCCGACCAGTCCGGTGCCGCCCGGCCGGCGCGGGCCAGCGCGACCTCGGGCGACACCCGGGTCAGCACCGGGGTGAGCCGGGTCAGCCGCGTCGCGAAGGTAAATACCTCGGTCCTGACCCCGGACGCGACCGCGCTGTACAGCAGCTGCAGCATGGCCCGGGCGTACGGCTCCATGCTGCCGGAGATGTCGCAGAGCACCACCAGCCGGCGTCGCCGCAGCCGCAGGCGTCGCCGGGCCAGGCGCACGGGGTACCCACCCGTACGCTGGGCCCGGCGCAACGTCGTGCGCAGATCCACTCGTCGGCCTCGGGCGGCGGCCTCGACCCGGCGGGATTGCCGCAGCGGCGTGGCCAGGGTCAGCCGGCGCATGAGCACGGCCAGTTCGGCGAGCTCGGCCGGGGTGAGGGTCGCGAAGTCCCGGTGACGCAGCCGCTCGGCCCGGGCGGCCAGCGTCGGAAAGGGCGAGGCCTCCCCACCCTCCGCTGTGGACGGTGGCGTCGCTGGCGCTACCTCCGCGGCCGTCATGACCGGGGCCGGCGACGGCCGCAGCGGCGCCGGGGCACTACGGGGCCGGGTCGGCGGCGGCTGCGGTGGCTGAGACGTCGCCCGACCGGGCGCGACGAAGACCTGGTGGAAGACGCGGTCGAAGGCGGCCAGCTCGCCGGGCTCGCTCACCAGGGTGACCCGGGCGCACCAGTACAGCTCGTTCGTCGTCACCGGGTCGGCCAACGTCACGGCCCGGGCGAAGCGGGCCGAGCGGTCGGGCCCCACGGCCAACCCGGCGGCCCGCAGCCGCGCCGCGAACCGCGCCGCCAACTCGGCGAGATCGGCCAGATCGGCGCGCATCGTCGCTACTCGCCGAGGATCGCGGGCAGCCCGGCGGCCCGGGCGGCGGCGAGGTCCTCGTCGTACTTGAGCACCGCGCCCAGCGTCCGCTCCGCCGCCGCGCTGTCCCATGTGGACACTCCCAGCGCCTGCAGCGCGGCGGCCCAGGCGATCGCCTCGGCCACGCCCGGCGCCTTGGCCAGCGTGAGGTCGCGCAGGCGCTGCACCGCGGCGGCGACCCGCTCGGCCAGAAAAGCCGACGCCTCCGGCACCCGCAGGCGGATGATCTCGGCCACCCGGTCGCGCTCCGGGTAGGTGATGTAGTGGTACAGGCAGCGTCGCCGCAGCGCATCGTGCAGGTCCCGGGTGCGGTTGGAGGTGAGGATCGCCACCGGCCGTACGGTCGCCGTCCGGGTGCCGAGCTCGGGGATGGTCACCGAGCCCTCGGCGAGCACCTCGAAGAGAAACGCCTCGAACTCGTCGTCGGCCCGGTCGACCTCGTCGATGAGGAGCACGGCCGGCCGCGGGCCCGGATGGTCGATGGCGGCGAGCAGCGGCCGCGGCAGCAGGTAGTCCGGCCCGAACAGGTCCGCCTCGGCTAGGGTGGTGCCCCGGGACTCGGCCAGGCGGATGGCCAGCAACTGACGCGGATAATTCCATTCGTACAGCGCCTCGGCCGCGGTCAGCCCTTCGTAGCACTGCAGCCGTACCAGCACCGTGTCGAGCAAGGCGGCCAGGGCCTTGGCCGCCTCGGTCTTGCCGACGCCCGGCTCCCCCTCCAGCAGCAGCGGCTGCCCCATCCGGACGGCCAGGAACAGCGCCGTGGCCAGGCCGTCGTCAGCCAGGTACCCCGCCCGAGCCAGGCCGTCGCGCACGGCGGCCACATCGGTGGGTAGGCCCTCGGAACGGACGCCGTCGGTGGGCCGGCCGTGGACGGGCGGGCCGCCCGGGTCCGGGGAGACGCCGGCCGTCATGCGGCCACCGGCAGCCGTTCGAAGCGCCGGACCGGCAACTCGACTACGACCGGCACGGGCACCGGCTCGAGCAACCGCCCCGGCCGGCTCGGCCCGACCGCCGGCCGGGCCCCGGGCACCGAATCGGCCAGCGGTTCGACGGCCGGTGTCGGTTCGACGGACGGTGCCGGTTCGTCGGATGGCCCCACCTCGCCGGTGGCCCAGGGTTCGCCGGCGGGCCAAGCTTCGCCAGTGGGCCAGGGCTCGGCCGTCGACCAGGGCTCGATGACCGGCTCGGGGTCGATGACGGACCACACCGAGACGACCGGCGCGGGCGTGACGACCCGCCCCGGATCGACCGCGCGCCCGGGGTCGGCGGCCGGCGCGACCGCGGGCTCGTACGAGGGCAGGGGCGGGGCGAGCGCCCCGGCCGGGACCAGCCCGTGGCGCAACTCGCGCAGCGCGGCGACGCCGTACGCGGCCACCAGGTCGGCCAGGTACTCCGCCCCCAGCGCGCCCTGTCGGGCCATCCGGGCCAGAGCCCGGCGGTGGGCCCGCAGCTCGCGGACACCGGCGACCGTACGGCGCGGACCGAGGCTCAGCAGGCCGGCCACGCCCCACACGCCCAGGGCACTGACCACTGTGGAGGCTCGCAGGTCACGTTCCAGCATGGTCAGTGTGGCCAGCCCGCCGGCGTAGCCGAGCAGCGCCGCCGCGAAGATCCGCCGACGTCGCGACAGGAGCAGACCGCGCGCGTGCAGGCCGCCGCGCAGCGGCGCGCAGGCCCGGCGCACCGACGGCAGCCAGGCCAGCAGCCGGGGCCGCCGGACCCAGGTCAGGCCGGCGTAGACGACGACGGCGAGCCGGTCGTCGAAGTCGTGGCGGGGATCGAGGCGACGCACGCGACGCCCGGTCAGGTCGACCGACCCGCAGCCGTGCAGGTCGGCGAGCACGGTGAGCACGACGCCGTACGGCCCGCGCCGGAGATAGGCCAGCTCGCGCGGGGCCAGGTCCCACCCGTCCTCATGGTCATCGTCGAAGCTCCGCCGGTCCAGCGGCAGCGCCCGGGCCAGCACCGACCCGAGCAGCAGTGCTGCGCAGACGACCAGGTACGGCTCGACCACCGTGCCTCCCCTCGCCGTCAGCGTAGCGGCTCCGGCGGGACAAAGACAGGCGTCAGTCAACCGGAGTCGCTTTCCCCGCGAGGACGGCAAGCCCGGACGAAAGGGACCTACCGAGCACGGGGTGTTGCGTTGTCGCGTTCCGGCGGCGCGGAATGCTTTCATGGTGCCCGTGACTGCCGAATCGCTACGCCTGCGGGTGCGCATCGACGCTGATCCCGACACAGTGTTCAAGGCCCTCACCGATGGCGACGAGCTGACGGAGTGGTTCGCCGAGTCCGCCGAGGTGGACCTGGCCCAGTCGCGGTACGAGTTCTGGGGGCGGTACACCCCGCAGGGCGACCGGCCCCGGCAGACGCTGACCGGCCACGAGCCGGGGCGGGCGCTGCGCTTCACCTGGAACTTCGACGAGGGACCCTCCACAGTGGAGCTCACGCTCACCCCCGACGGCGAGGGGACCGTGGTGTCCCTGAGCCACGAGGGCATCGCGACCGACCCGATCCCGGTGAAGTGCTTCTGGTACGTCACGCTGGCCAACCTCGCCGCCTGCAGCGAGAACCGCCAGACGATGCCGCCCTTCGACTTCAGCGTGCCGGCTCAGGGCGACGCGCTGGTGCGGACGGTCATCGACGCCCCGGTCGAGGAGGTCTTCGCGGCGCTGCTGGACCCGGAGCGGGTGAGTCGGGTCGCCGGGGTGGCGGCGACCATCGAGCCGCAGGTCGGCGGGCGGTACGCCATGGCCTGGGAGGGGTACGGCCCGGAGCGGATCGTCGAGCTCGAGACCGACAAGACGCTGGCCTACACCTGGCGCAACCACGGCGGGGCGGGCGAGTCGGTCGTGCGCTGGTCGCTGCGCAGCTCCCGGGGTGCCGCCTACGTGACCCTGGTGCACGAGAACATCGCCGACGACGCCCTGGCCGAGCGGTACCGGCAGGGGTGGCCGCCGTACCTGGTCGAGCTCAAGCGGCTGCTTGAGCTGGGCCAGGCGTGGCAGCCTCTGGCGAGCTGACCGCGGCCGGCTCGTCGGCCGGCCGCCGGCCCCGCCGGCGGGCCAGCCACGCGTCCAGCGCGCAGCCCAGCAGGACCAGCATCGCCACCCGAGTCGCCACGGCCTCCTGCACGCCGAAGCGCTGCAGCTCACCGGTGACCATGACGATCGTGGCCGTCGCCGAGAGCAGCGCCGCGGCGAACACCCCGACGGCGAACCACACCAAGCGGCGGTGGCTGCGCAGCGCCCCGGCCCACCAGGCCAGGGCGAACGCGGCGGCGAACCCGAGCAGCGCCAGCGGCAGCCCGAACCGGCGGGACGGGAAGGCCAGCTTCTCGAACGGCACCACGCGCGGCACGTCGGCGTAGACCTCGCCGCCGAGGGTCAGCGACAGCTGCCGGAAGAACGTCTTGGCGAACAGGGCCGGGTCGGCTGTGACCAGGTCGGTCCAGAAGTACCGGTTCTTGCGCTCCTGCACCCACCCCACCAGGGCGGGGCACCGGCGGTAGGCCTCGGCCCACTCCCGGCCCCGCCAGTTGTGGGTGTCGGCCGTGAACGCCTCCAGCTCCGGGCAGGTCGGCATGCCGATCTTCGTGGTGTAGGTGGCCCACAGCTCGGGGTTGGTTGACACGTCCACCCGCAGCCGGTAGACGAACCGCTGCTCGTTCTGCGCCATCGGCGGGTCGACGGCGTCGGCGTCGTACGGCACCATCGCCCGCTCCATCCGCGGGGTGATCGCCGCGTACCAGACGATGCCCAGGCCGAGGACCAGGCCGGAGGCGACGGCCGCGGTGACGGTCCGGCGGGTGGTCGTCGGTCGGCCGGCCGTACGGTCGGCGGGGCCGGCGGTGGCCTCGGCCGCGGGCCGGCCGCGTCGAGCCCGCCACAGGGCCCGGGCGGCGATGAGGAGCAGGGCCGCCGCGGTCACGACGGTGAAGACCCGGATGTCCGGGCGGATGAAGGTCCACCAGATGCCGAACAACGTCATGGCCGCCACCGCCACCCAGGAGCCGGTGCGCAGCCAGCGCAGCAGGAAGGTCAGCACCAGCACACCGAGGCTGATCGAGGTGGACTCGGTGAGGATGGCCAGATCCCAGCTGGCGACGTCGCGGACGCAGGCGAAGACCAGGATCGCGGCGACGACGGCGATGCGAGCCGCGCGGGTGCGCAGGTGCCGGGGCACCTCCCAGGCGAAGGCCGCCCACGCGACGGTCGCCAGCGCCCACTGGCCGACCGTCCGCCACTCGTCGCTGCCGAACAAGGAATAGAAGAGCGGCAGGCCCCACGGGCGGGGAGCGTTGCCGACGAACGAGAGCAGGGGCCCGAGATTGCGAGCGGGGTCCTCCCGGGGCGCGTAGACGGCCGAGTCGTGCGACTCGAACACCGTGCCGCCCAGGACGATCACCAGCCGGGCCGCGAGGTAGGCCATGGCGATGGTCGCCCCCACCGCGACCGTGTTGGCGGCGTAGCGCCGCCATGCCCTCGTCACCGCCGTCCGCACCGACGCCACCGTCGTCCCGCCTCTCCGCCGACTGGCCCGCTCAGGCGCTCCTGCCGTGAATCCCCATCCGGGCGCCCGGAGCCTACCAGCCCGTCGTCCGGGTCCTGGGGCCTCGCTGGGCGTCGTCGTCTCCCCGGTCGGGCCTGATCGCGGTGAGGCGACCGTACGGTTTGCCGCACATGATCGCCTCACCGCGATCAGGCGCGATGATCACCGTGAGGCGCTCGTACGGCGTGGCTCGCATGATCGCCTCACGGTTCCGCCGCCCGGGTGTGGCGATCGCTCCACGTACCGCCACCGGCTGGGTCGGTTGGATCGGTGGAGCGGAGCCGGCGGCCTGGGTCGGGCGAGCTTTCTGGGCCCTTCTGTCAGCGTTCCCGAGCCCCGTCCGCCGCGTTCGGTCGGCTGCTTTTCCGCATTCGATTGGCGCTCAATGCGGCACGCCCGTCACGGTTGTCGTCCCGCTCGCCGACCCCTGGCTACACCATAACGGTCATTGTGGTGTAGCCAAGATCTAGGGCGATTTGTCCGGTTCTCGGGATTATCGGATTACATTAACCGACAATCCGATAACGCTCCGAAGAGGCGTGACCTGGGCAAACATCCGCGAGGACGAGCTCAGGCGGGATTACCAGACGATTGGTAATCCCGGGTAACCATCACCCCGGTCGAACGATCGTTAAGACGACGCGCTCAGGCCAGGGTGAGACGCCACGCGGCGAGGGCAAGACGACCCGTCAGGCGGATCAGGCGACCAGCGAGGATCAGGCGTGGGCGTCGGCGAGGTTGAGGATGACCACGCCGACGATGACGAGCACGAGCCCGAGCAGGCGCGGCCAGGTGGCACTCTCCCCCAGGAAGAGGATGCCGATGGTGGCGATCAGGGCGGTCCCGGCGGCCGACCAGATGGCGTACGCCGTCCCAACCGGCACGGTCCTGAGGACCAGCGAGAGCAGGTAGAAGGAGAGGCCATAGCCCACGAGCGTCCCAAGGCTCGGCCAGAGCCGGGTGAACCCGTTGCTGAACTTGAGCGAGGTCGTGCCGGCGACTTCGGCGAGGATGGCGAAGGCGAGCAGGACGTAGGCCATGGCTGACTCCCAAGCGTCGTCGTAGTGACGGTCGTGGTCGTGACGGTCGAGATCATCCGGTGGTCTCAGCATGCCCGGGACTGGTCGGCCCCGGGCGGTTCGCCTCCGATCGGTGTCCCCGGCCGGCGCTACTGTGACTGCTCATCGGGCCGCGGGCCTAGTCATCGGATCGAAGGGAGGTGCGATGGGCGACTCCGCGGGTCGGCCGGTGGACGAGGACACGTTCGTCATCCCGCCGCCTGGCGGAAGAGCATCCACCCCCGCCGCAGCGGAATCCCGGGGCCGGAGCTGGTGATCGACGGCGACCTGCACGAGATCATCGAGCCACGGCGATCGGCCCTCCTGAGCATCCTCAACAATCCCGACAGCGACGCCGAGCTGGCGGGCCCCGCGCGCGCCTACCTGTGGGGCGCCGACGTGACGCCGCTGGGCGCGGGCGCCCTGGCAGCGGCCCTGCTCACCGGTCAGAACCGGGGTGACGCCGAGCTGGCCCGCCGGGTCGCCGACGCCCTGGTCCGCGAGCACGGGGTGGCCTTCGCCGCCGCAGCGACCGCGTACTGCGCCGGCATCACCACCTATTACGGCCTTGCGGGCCAGTACCGCCTCTGGCGTGGATGGGATTGGGGATCGCACGCGTCCATCGCGCAGGAGACCCTGGCTCACCGGATGCGCGCCCACCTTGCGGCCGCGTCGGACGACGAGCACGCACAGGCCGTCCAGGCTCTCGCGGACGTCCGCGGCGGCCTCCCGATTGAGCGAATCGTCGCCGCCTACCTCGTGCCCGATCAGGTGGCCTGGGTCGACGAGCTGTGCCGTGAGGTGACGTCCCCGTCCCGGTCGGAGAACACGCCCACGCCCTCTTCCCTGGTGTTGTGTGCGCTCAGCACCGCCCAGCAGCTCTACCAGGTCGCCGGTCTCTTCCGGTCCTCAGTGGGGGACATGGGGATCCTGACGACCCTCGTCGAGGGCGTCGGCCCGGCTGCGGCCCCCTACCTGATGTACTGGTTCGACTGCGCCTCCATGGCGGAGGATCGTCAGCGCCTGCTCCGGATTGTGGCCCAGCTGCCCACCGACCAGGCGATGCAGGCCCTCATCGACCGGCTGGACCAGAAGTACGTGGCGCCGGCCCTGGACGAGATGGTGAAACGCTATCCGCGGCGGGCGCTGCGGCTGCTGGCGGAGGCGTCCGCCGGAACGTCTGCCCTGGCCCGGACCGCCGCCGACCTGCTGCGCCGACATGTCCTGGCCCGCCCCGACCTGGTCGAGACGGTGGCGCCGACGCTGTCGGCCGCGGCCCGCGCGCGGGTGGAGTCCGTCACCGCCCCGACCGCCCGGGTCACGGAGGCGGATCCGGCGACGCTGCCGGCCGTGCTCGTCACTCCACCGTGGACGGTCAAGCGCGCCGCGCCGAAGCCCGTGGTGGTCGCTGGTCTGACGCCGACCATCGAGCGGGGCATGGCGTGGGCCCCGGGCGAGCGGCAGAGCTGGGCCCGGGGCCACCCACGGCCCGGAACCTGGAACCCCGAGTGGGCTCAAGAGCTCGAGCATCCGGTCATGTTCAGGCGAGAGAAGTACCGGGCGCTGGCCGTGGCCATGGGGCCGGAGAACGTGGCGCGGCCGCTGCTGGACACGTGGAAGCCGGAGGAGTCCTTCTTCATCGAACCGTGGATCCGATGCATCGTGGCCCGGTTCGGAACTGACGCGGCCCGCCTGGCGGTGTGCGCGGCTCGGCTGCACCCGGCGGGCCTCGGCTCGGCGCTGCTTCCCTTCGCCCACGGTGAGATCGCGCCGTTGGTGGCGGACTGGCTGGTGCGGCTGAAGTCTGCCCGCTCGACGGCGCTGGCCTGGCTCACCCGGCACCCCCGGGTGGCGGCCCTGGCCCTGATTCCGGCCGCGCTGGGCCAGCCCGGTGCCAAACGGCGCGAGGCCGAAACCGCGCTGCGGGCCATCGCCGCAGGTGGCCACGCCGAGGTCATCCGGACGGCCGCGGCCACCTACGGTGAGCCGGCGGCCCGAGGCGTTGACGCCCTGCTGGCGGTGGATCCGCTCGACCTCGTGCCGACCCGGGTGCCGTCCCTGCCGGACTGGGCGGCGCCGGAGCTCCATCCCCAGGTGCTGCTGCGCGAGCGGGCATCGGCGCTGCCGGCCACCGCGGTCACCCATTTGGCCACCATGCTCGCCTTCTCCAGGCTCGGCGAGGTCTACGCCGGCATCGAGGTGGTCAAGGAGATTGTTGATCGCGACTCGCTGGCCGAGTGGGGCTGGTCGCTGTTTCTGGCCTGGCAGGAAGCCGGCCTGCCCGCGAAGCACGGCTGGGTGCTCGACGCCCAAGGCATGATCGGCAATGACGAAACCGTGCGTCGACTGGCCCCGATCATCCGGGCGTGGCCGGACGAAGGTGGGCATGCCCGGGCGGTGCGTGCGCTCGACGTCCTCGCCGCGATCGGCACCAACGTGGCGTTGATGCACCTGCACGGCCTCGCGCAGAAGGCCGGGAGCCGTGGACTCAGGAACCGGGCCGGCGAGAAGATCGCCGAGGTGGCCGCCGGTCTCGGGTTGACCTCGGAGCAGTTGGCCGACCGGTTGGTGCCGGACCTTGGTCTGGAGCCCGACGGCCGGACCGTTCTCGACTATGGTCGGCGGCGCTTTGTCGTCGGCTTCGACGAACAGTTGCGGCCGTACGTCTGCGACGAGGACGGCACGCGGCGCAAGGACCTGCCCAAGCCGGGGGCCACCGACGACCCCACCCTCGCGCCAGCGGCCTACCAGCGGTTCGCCGCCCTCAAGAAGGACGTCCGCACGATCGCCAAGGACGAGATCCGCCGGCTGGAGCAGGCCATGGTGATGCAGCGCCGGTGGACCGCCGCCGAGTTCCGCGAGCTGTTCCTCGGCCACCCTCTCCTATGGCACCTGGTGCGCCGGCTCGTATGGGGCGTGTACGACACCGACGGCGGGCTCAGCCAGGGGCTGCGCGTCGCCGAGGACCGCACCTTCGCCGACGTGAACGACGAAACGATTGAACTCGATGCCCAGGCCAGCGTCGGAGTCGTCCACCCGCTGCACCTGGGCGACACGCTGACCGCGTGGGCCAACCTGTTCGCCGACTACGAGATCGTGCAGCCCTTCCCCCAGCTGGACCGCCCGACCTACCGGCTGGCCCCCGAGGAGCACGACGCCACCCGGCTGACCCGCTTCGAAGGCCTGACCGTGCCCACGACCCGGGTGCTCGGCCTGACCAACCGCGGCTGGCAGCGCGGCGAGCCGCAGGACGCCGGCGCCCAGGTGTGGATGACGCGCGAGCTGCCCGGCGACCGGGCACTCGTCGTCAATCTGGACCCGGGTCTGCTTGCCGGAGCGCCGACCATGTACCCCGCGCAGAAGCTGGAGGCCATCTGGATCAACAATCGGCCCGAGGGCAACTGGTGGAGTGAGCAGCACGGCATGGTCCGGTTCGGCGACCTCGACCCCGTCACGGCCTCCGAGATCCTGCGCGACCTCACCGATTTGGCAAGCTGAACCGACCTGACCCGATGGAACGACGCTGACCTGCTGGAACCGATCGGACCGCTGAGCCATGACCCAGACCAGGACTCCCCGCGCCCGTACGGCCCGAACCACCCAGCTCGACGGGGGCAACCCGCCGAACCGGTCCGAGCCGGCGATCCAGCGGCCGCCGGCCGAGGTGCGCTTCGCCGACGAGCTGGAACGACTGAGGGCGGCCGACGACGGGGACCGGCCTCCGGGGTGGGCCATGAGCCTCACGGCGGCCCGGCGGTTCATCCTCGGCGACGAGTCCCTGGGCATCAGCCGAAAGTTCGTCGGCGACCGGTCCCTGGTGGACCGCGCGCTGGTGACCCTGGCGACGGGGCGCGGCCTGATGCTCGTGGGCGAGCCCGGCACCGCCAAGTCGCTGCTCTCCGAGCTGCTCGCGGCGGCGGTCAGCGGTACGTCGACGCTGACCATCCAGGGTGGCGCGGCGACCACCGAGGACCAGATTAAATATTCGTGGAACTACGCCCTGCTCATCAGCGAGGGACCGTCGATGCGGTCGCTGGTGCCCGCGCCCATGATGCGGGGCATGGCCGAGGGCAAGGTGGTCGGGTTCGAGGAGATCACCCGGTGCCCGCTGGAGGTGCAGGACTGTCTGCTCTCCCTGCTCTCCGACCGGGTGCTGACCGTGCCCGAGCTGTCCGGGCCAGAGTCGCTGGTCTTCGCCCGGGACGGGTTCAACGTGATCGCCACCGCCAACACGCGCGACCGGGGCGTCAACGAGATGAGCGCCGCCCTGAAGCGGCGGTTCAACTTCGAGACCGTCTTCCCCATCGCGGACTTCGCCACCGAGCTCGACCTCGTGGAGTCGCAGGCGCGGGCCCTGCTGGAACGCTCCGGGGTGACCGTGCCGCCCCGCCGGGACGTGCTCGAGGTGCTCGTCACCACGTTCCGGGAGTTGCGCACCGGCGTCACCGAGCGCGGCGAGCCGATCGAGCGGCTGTCGGCCGGGATGAGCACGGCCGAGGCGATCGCGGTCGCCCACGCCGTCGGAGTGCGCGCCTGGTTCCTGCGCCGAGAGGCCGGCACCGCCGACGACCTCGTCGAGTGCCTCGCCGGGGCCGCGGCCAAGGACAACCCGGAGGACCTCGCCCGGCTGCGCCGCTACCTCGAGCAGCAGGCGTCCCGCCGGCCAGGCCCGCACTGGCAGGCGTTCCACGCCGCCCGGCACCGGCTGCCCGGATGACCGCGTCCCGCCTGGCGACGCCGGCCACCGGCATGCCGGACACCCCGACGGGAGACCGGGCGACGCCGGACAACGTCACGTTCGTGGGCGTACGCCACCACAGCCCGGCCTGCGCGGCGCTCGTGGCCCGCACCATCGAGGCGCAGCGTCCGGCCTTCGTGCTCATCGAAGGACCGGCCGACGTCAACGACCGCCTCGACGAGCTGCTGCTCGGCCACGAGCTGCCGATCGCGGTGTACACGTCCTACCGGGACGCGACCACGATGTTGCGGTCGTGGACTCCCTTCTGCGACTACTCCCCCGAGTGGGTGGCGTTGACGACCGGCCACCGGCTCGGCGCGACCGTACGCTTCATCGACCTGCCGGCCTGGCATCCGGCGTTCGCCGGTCGCCGGAACCGGTACGCCGACGCCGAGCGCCACTACACCGAGGTGGTCGACCGGCTGTGCCGGACGTTCGGAGTGGACAATGTGGACACTCTGTGGGACCACCTGGTCGAGGTCGCCGAGCCCGATGGCCTGGCTGAGCGGCTCGCCACCTACTTCGACCTCATCCGCGGCGAGTCACCGGCCAGCCCGGCCGATAGGGAACGGGAGGCGTACATGGCCGCCTGGGTCCGGGCGGCCGTCGCCGCGGCCGGGTCGCGGCCGGTGGTCGTGGTGACCGGCGGTTTCCATCGCCCGGCCCTGATGCGTCTGGTGGCCGACGGCACGGGCCCGGCGGAGTGGCCGGCCACGCCCCGGTTCCCGGACGACGCCGTGGGCGGCAGCTATCTGGTGCCCTTCTCGTTCAAGCGCCTGGACGCCTTCGACGGGTACGAGTCCGGCCTGCCTTCGCCCGCGTACTACCAGCAGGTGTGGGAGGTTGGCCCGAAGCGGGCGGCCGACGCGCTGCTGGAGGCGGTGGTCGGCCGCCTGCGTCAGCGGGGACAGCCGGTCTCCACCGCCGACCTCATCGGCGCCCGCGCCATGGCCGAGGGCCTGGCCCGCCTGCGCGGCCATCCCTGTCCCGCCCGCACCGACGTCCTCGACGGCCTGGTCTCGGCCCTGGTGACCGAAACGCTCGACCGTCCGCCGCCGTGGACGGGACGCGGCCGGCTGCCGGCCGGCACCGATCCCGTCATCGTCGAGATGGTCGCGGCGCTCAGCGGCTCCCGCGTCGGCCGGCTGCATCCGGACACCCCAGTGCCGCCGCTGGTGCCGGCCGCCCTGGCCGACCTCGAAACCTGCGGCACGGGCGACCTGCGGCTCGACCTCACCCGGGAACGCGACCGGGAGCGCAGCCGAGTTCTTCACCGGCTGCGGGTTCTCGGCATCCCGGGCATCGAGCTCGCGGGCGACCCGTCGCCGGACGGCCTTGCGGAGATGTGGCGGGTCGCGCCCAACGACCTGACCCGGCCCGCACTGATCGAGGCCGCCGGGTACGGGGCGACGCTCGCCGACGCGGCTGCGGCCCGGCTCACCGAGCAGGCATCGGCCGACGCCGACATCGACCAGCTCGCCGGGGTCGTGCTGGACGCCGCCCTCTGTGGCCTCGGGGCCTTGGCCGACCAGACGCTGGACCGGGTCGCCGCGGCCGTGGGCTCGGTCGTCGACCTCGGGTCGTTGGGGGAGGCGCTCGGGGTGGTCCTCGGGCTCTGGCGTCACGACCGGGTCCTCGGGGTGGCCCGCACCGCCGCCCTCGGTTCGGTCATCGCGGCCGCCGTGGTCCGTCTGCTGTGGCTGGTCGAGGGTGTCCACGGTGGACCGTCCTCGGCCGACCTCGCCCGCCTGAACGCCCTGGTCGCTCTGCGGGACGCGGTGCGGTACGCCGGATCGGTCCTGACGATCGAGGCCGAGACGGCGCTGGCGGTGATGCGCCGCCTCGCCGGGGACCCGACCCGGCCGCCGGACCTGCGCGGCGCGGCCGTGGGGTTCGCCTGGTCGCTGGGCGACGCCGAGATGGCCGGACCGGCCGCGACCCGGGCGCTACGCGCAGTGGCGGCCCCGGGGACGCTCGGGGACTGGCTGGCCGGCCTGTTCGCGCTCGCCCGCGAGGAGGTCCTGGCCGACGAGCCCACGAAAGGAGCCGGTTCGCCCGACGCGGCCCGGGATCGCGGGTCGGCCGACCCTTCCCCCGCCACGGCCCCACCGGACGGTGGAGCGTCCCTGGGCGCCGAGGCAAGCGACACGCGCGACGGCGGCCTGCTGGCCGTGCTCGACCGGATCGTCAGCGACCTGTCCGAGCGGGACTTCCTCGTGGCCCTGCCCGCGCTGCGGCAGGCGTTCACGTTCTTCCCGCCGCGCGAGCGGGAGACGATCGCCGAAGGGCTGCTGGCCCGACGGGGCATCGTGGGCTCGGCCCGGGCCCTGCTGCGGGTCGCGGTGGCGCCGGAGCTGCTCGCCGAGGCCCGCGAGCTGGAGGCCCGGGTCGAGGAGCGGCTGCGCGAGGCCGGCCTGGTGGGTGGCCGGCCGGCCGACGGCCGTACGGTCGGGAGAGGGTGAGATGACGGCGGCGAGCGACCACGAACGTACGTCACCCGAGCGCACGTCACCTGGACGTACGTCCTCTGTGGACCCTGCCCTGGAGCGGTGGCGGCTCATCCTCGGCAGCGCAGGCGAGTCGTGCCTGGCCGGCGGAGTGCTCTCGGAGGTGGGCCTGGCCCGCGACGCCGCGCTCGACTGGCTCTACGGCCGCGACGACGACCTGGCCCGACGGGGCGTGCGGCGCGGCGGCGGCCATCGGGGCGGGTCCGGACCGTCCCAGCTGACCACTGTGGACTGGCTCGACGACGTGCACCGGCTGTTTCCCAAGGAGACGATCGAACGGCTCGAACGCGACGCCGTCGAGCGCTACCAGATCCACGAGGTCGTGACCGATCCCGCCGTGCTGGAGCGCATCGAGCCCAACCCCACGCTGCTGCGGGCGGTGCTGCAGACCAAGCACCTGATGAACCCACGGGTGCTCACGATGGCCCGACGGATCGTCGAGGCGGTGGTGCGTGACCTCATCCAGCGGCTCGCGCCCGAGGTCCGCGCCGCCTTCCACGGGACTCGGGCGCGCCGGCCGAGCCGGTTCCGGACGGCCCGGGACTTCGACGTACGCACCACCATCCGGCGCAACCTCGCCCACTGGCAGCCCGACGAACGGCGCCTTTACATCCGGACGCCGTACTTCGTCTCCCGCACCCGCCGGCACCTCGACCAGTGGCAGGTGATCCTGCTCGTCGACCAGTCCGGGTCGATGGCGGACTCCGTCATCCACTCGGCCGTGACCGCGGCGTGCCTGTGGGGCCTGCCCGGCGTGAAGACCCACCTCGTCGCCTTCGACACCGAGGTGGTGGACCTGACCGCCCACGTCGCCGATCCGGTGGAGCTGCTGCTGAAGGTGCAGCTGGGCGGCGGCACCGACATCGCCCGGGCCGTGGCGTACGGCACCGGTCTGATCGAGAATCCCCGTCGGACGGTCCTGGTCCTCATCACCGACTTCGAGGAGGGCGGCAACCCCGTCCACCTGGTCCGCGCCGTAGCGCGTCTCGTCGAGCAGGGCACCCGCGTGGTGGGCCTGGCCGCGCTCGATGAGGAAGCCAACCCCGCCTACGACCGGGAGGTGGCCCAGTCGGTGGCCGATGTCGGCGCCCACGTCGGGGCGATGACGCCGGGTCAGCTCGCCATCTTCCTCGCCGAGTGCATGGTCCGATGACGTCCTCCCCCGCCCAACCCGACTCCGCGACCCGAGCGGACCTGCTCGCCCTGGCCGAGGAGGCGCTCGTGGCGCTGGCCAACCGCGGCCTGGTGAAGCGGGCCGCCAAAGACGTCGAGGCCGGCCAGGGGCCATCGGTGCGCATCGACGCGGACGGGACCGTCTGCGGGGTGCATCCGGACGGCACCACCAGCACGCTGCCGCCGGGCGCGGGCCTGACCGCGGCCACGTGCAGCTGTGCGGCCACAGGGGTGTGCCGCCACCTTCTGGCCACCGTGCTGGCCTACCAGCGGCGGGCCGGGACCCGTCAGTCCACAGTGGAGATATGGTCGCCGGGGGAGTTCTCCGATGCGGAGCTGGAAGCGGCGCTCGGCCCCCGCCTGTGGGCCGCGGCCGACCGGGCCCGCCGGGCCGGCTACACGGCGACCGTGCACCGCGCGACCGAGCAGCGACCCGAGCCGAGCGTGGAGCTGCCCACCTGTACGGTCCGGTTCCTCGTGCCGCACGACCTGAGCTACGCCCGCACCGACGTGGCCGCCGGCCTCGCCCAGGAGGCGGTGGCGTTGGCCGTGTGGGCCTTCCGGGTCGCCGACGAGCTGTTCCCGCAGGCCGCCGACTGCGAGGTCTCCGTGGGCGGCCGGGGCACCGTCGCCGCCGATGGCCTGGCGGCCGCGGTGGCGCTCGTCGGCGACGTGCTGACCGAGGGAATCGTCCACCTGGGACCGAGCTACGCCACGACCCTGGCCCGCGTCGCCCGTGACCTCGACGCGCGCGGGCTGCGCTGGCCCCTGCTCGCGGTGCTGGACCTGGCCGAGCAGCTCTCCGCCTACCAACGCCGGGCCGCGCTCCATCACCCCGAGCTGGTCGCCGACCTGCTGGCCGAGATCGTGGCCCGGTACCGGTGCGCGGCCAGCACCCCCGGCCGGCTCGGACGGGTGCTCGGCACCGACGAGCCGGCCGAGACGCCCCTGCGGCGGGTCCGTCTCACCGGCCTCGGCTGCCGGGTGACCGGCGTCGGCGATGAGCGAACCGGGAATGAGCGACGTGTCGATATCTACCTGGCCGCCCACGAAACCGGCCAGGTGCTGGTGCTGCGCCGTGACTGGCCGGGGACGGCGACCGGGGCTCAGCTCGCATCCCGGCGGGTCGGCGGCGCCCGGGTGCAGGCGCTCGCTTACGGCACCGTCGTCACCGAGTCGGCCTGGCGCCGGGCCAACCGGCTGCTGCGGCTGGCCGCCGACACGGTGGGCCGGACCACCGTGACGCCCTCGGACGGGAACTGGGACACGCTGCCGCCGAATCTGCTCGTGCCCGACCTCGCCGCGGTCAATCGGGAGCTCGCCGAAGCGCCGCCGCGCTTCATCCGGCCCCGGATCGAGGCCGAGTCGGTGCGCGCGGTGGTCGTCGACCGGGTGGAGTCCATCGGCTACCGGCCGGGCGCCCAGCGACTGGACGCGGTCGTCACCGATCCGTCCGGCGGCCAGGCCGTGGTGAGCCTGCGCCACGATCCGGTCACGCCCGCCGCCCTCGACGCGCTGGCCGAGGCCCTCGCGGCCGGCCCGCGGTTCCTCAGTGGGGCGCTGCGCCGCCACCGGGGCCAGCTCGTCATCGAGCCGTTCGCGCTCGTCGTCGGCACCGAGGTGACGGTGCCGGCCCTCGCCCCCGGCGACGGCTCAACGGCCTTGGCGATGGGTGAAGCTGCGGTGACCGACCCGCTGGGAGCCGCCCTCGACGAGGGTCTCGCGCTGCTCGCCGACCTCGCCCACCGCGGCCTGCGCCACGCGCCCGCGAGCATCGACGAACGCCTGCGCCGGGGCGCCGACGACCTGGGCCGGGTCGGCCTGGCCCGGTGTGCGCAGACCGTACGGGATCTCGCCACCGTGCTCGCCCCGCAGCGGGTGGCGGCTCCGCCTTCCGGAGCCGACGACGAGTCACGCAGCGCAGTCGATGCGTGGGTCGACGCGTACCTTCGCCTTTCCGTGACCCGGGACCTGCGCTGACCTGCAGAAATCGTCGGTCATGGTGTGGCCGGGCGGGCTCTCGGGCCTACACTGCATAGCGTGAAAGGCGCGCAGAAGGACCGCCCGGTCGTCATTCACGCCAATGTGGACGAGCCCTTGGGGCCGGACGACTACTTCACCGACGACGTGCTGGACCCCTCCGGCCAGCCCGTCGAGGAGAAGGCCGAGATTCCGCCGGTCTCGACCCGCCCGTGTGCCTACTGTGGACGGCCAGTGCCGCAGCGGGCCTCGGCCGGGCGGCCGTTCCGCTACTGCCGCGACAACGACAACGCGTGCCTGCGCGCCGCTCGCGCCGCCCGTATGCGGCTGCGCAACAATCCGGGCCTGGCCGGCCAGGTGGCCCAGGCGTTCGAGGTGGTCGAGCGCCTCGACAAGGCGGTGGAGACGCTGAGCGAGGCGCTGCACACCGAGCTCTCCCCCGACGGCGTGCAGCGGCAGATCGACGCGGTGAAGGCCCAGGCCGCCGGTGAGGTGGCGGCCGCCCAGATCGAGCGGGACGAGGCGCGGCAGGAGGCCGACCGGTGGCGGGACGAGGCGGCCCGGCTGCGCGCGGAGATGCAGCGGCTGCGCACCGAGAGCACTGCGCAGGTCGAGGCGGCCCAAGGCGAGGTGGCGCAGGCCCGGGCCTGGGCGGAGGAGATGGTGGCGGCGGCCCAGGCGCGGGTGGAGGAGGCCCAGGCGGCGGTCCAGGCGGCCGAGCAGTCCACAATGGAGGCTCTGGCCAAGGTGGAGGCGCTGACGGCCGAGCGGGACGAGGCCCGGCACGCCCACGCGGCGGCCCAGGCGCTGCACGGCGCGGCCGTCCGGGAGCGCGATGCCGTCCGGGCCGAGCTGGTCGAGGCGGTGCGAGCCCGGGAGGCGGCGGTGGCCGAGAAGGACCAAGCCGTACGGGCGCGCGACGCCGCGCTCGCGCAGGTCCAAGCGGCGCAGGACGCGGTGCGGGCGGCGCAGGCCGAGCGGGACGAGGCGCGGCGGGAGGCCGAGGCCGCGCTGGCCGCGACCCGCGCAGAGCTGGCGGAGCTGCGCCAACGACTGGACACAGTGGAGCGTGAGGCGGCGGCCCGGGTGGCCACGCTGGAGGCCGAGCGGGACGCCGCCCGGCGGGATGCCGAGGCGGCCCGCCGGGACGCCGAGACGGCCCGGGGCGAGGCGGCCGCGGCTCGCCGGGAGGCCGAGGCCGCGCGCGAACAGGCCCGGGCCGACGCGGTCGCGGCCCAGGCCCACGCCGCCCAGCTCGCCGAACAGGTCGGTCAGCTCGCCGCCCTCGTCCGCCAACTCACCCCGACCAAGCCCTGACGCCCGCGGGCCCACCGACGATCGGCCCGATACGCCGGGAATGTCTGGCCCGGATTCGGGTAACCGTGGGGCGTCCGTAGCGTGTCAGGCTTGTGAGCCCACCCTCCACCGACGACTTCAGCGAGATGTATCGGGTCCATGGCGGGCGGCTGGTGGTGCAGCTGTACGCCTACACCCGGGATCTCTCGCTGGCCGAGGACCTCGTGCACGAGGCGTTCTGCCGGGCGCTGGACCGCTGGACCACGGTACGCCGTTACGACGATCCCGTGGGCTGGGTCCGTCGGGTGGCCTGGAACCTGGCGGCCAGCAACTGGCGACGGACCCGACGCGACCGCAACCGGGCCCGTGACGTCACGACGGAGCCGGTACCCGGGCCGACCCCGGACCGGATCGTCCTGATCCAGGCACTGGCCACCCTCCCGCTCCCCTACGCCGCGCGGTGATCATGTACTACCTCGGTGACATGTCGGTGGCGGAGATCGCCGCCCTCGAAGGCACCACCGCCAACGCCATCAAGCAACGACTCCACCGGGGCCGGGCCGCCCTGGCCGAGCACCTGGTCGAGCCCCGCCCGGAGGTGGGCCATGCCTGAGCCGCACGACCGCCTGACCACCGCCTTCACCGACCTCGCCTCGTCCATCCTGCCCGAGGTCCGGCTCCCCGGACCCGACGCGGCCCGCGCCACCGTCCGTCGGCGGCGTCGCCGCCGAGTCGCACTGGTGGCCGCCGCCGTCGCCCTGCTGATCCTGACCCCAGCAGCCACCATGGCACTCCTCACCGGATCAGGCGGCACGGGCCCAGACATCGGCACCACCACGGCGCCGCCGTCACCGACCACCACACCAGCGCCGACCGGCCCGCCGTCCCCGTCGACCTCCCCGCTGCGGGTCATCGCGGATGCCAACGTCCGCGAACCGACGCCCCTCGACGACGCGCGGCTGCCCCTGCCGTCATGGGAGGACGCCGTGGGCTGTCCGGAGGGCGAGACCCCGTACACCGACGGGACGTGGCAGGGCCCGCTGATCCCGGGCTCGTCCATACCGGTCGAATCCGTGATTCGGCAGGTGGCGACCGGAGACGTGAATCAGGACGGCCAGACCGACTGGGTCGCCCTGATCGACTGCCGGTTCCAGAACTACCAGGGCGGGGCCCGTAGCCAGGTCGTCGCGTTCAGCCGCGGGGGCGACGGCCCCTACACCCTGCTCGGACAACCGTTCCTGGGCGACGGCAACACCTCGCTCGGGTTCCCCGAGGTGTTGGCGGACGGCACGATCCGGGTGGTGGTGGGCGGACCCCTCGAGCCGGCCGGCGCGGCCACGTACGAGTGGCGTTCCTTCCGATGGAGCGGATCCGGCTTCGTGCCGGCCGGCGCACCGGTGGCCATCCCGAACCCCGAGCCCACTGATCTCACGCTGACCGTGGACCCCGCGACGGCCGCCAGCCCAGCGACGGTTCTCACCGTGACCGTCCACAATGGAGGTGCGTCGAGCGACTACCTGCTGATCACCTTCCGCGCCTCCGGTGAGCTGTCGATCCGGCCGGAGAACTGGTCGGCGGACCTGCAGCCGATCGACGTACAGCACAACAATTGTGGCGGTCCGACCGGGTGCTACTGGCGCGTACGAGCGGTTCCAGTCGCGCCCGGGCAGTCCGCCTCCGCCCGGTTCACGGTGACGTTCGGCGGCGCGACTCCGGACTCGTTGCAGGTCTTTGTCGTCGGAGTCACGACGAGCGGCTGGCAGGAGAACCGCACGGACCAGAACGTCGTCACCGTCCCCGTCGCGGCCGGCTAGGCAAGCAAGCCGGCGTCACCCCCCGCTGGATGCGTCGTCGGGGGCGAGCCCGGCCAACAGCGCCTCGTAGTAGCGAAGATCGCGAGAGTAGATGGGGTTACTGGGATCGATCTCGACGAGGCGCTGCACGATGTCGCGGGCCGCCTGACACAAGCGACGGGCATCGGCGGGATCGCTGGCGGATACTAGGCTTGCCAAGCGGCCGTATGAGATCGCTAGGTCGCGCTGGAACTGCACGTTACCGGGATCGACCTCGACCAACCGCCGCGCGATCTCCAACACCTGCGTGTACCAGTCCCGGGCCGCCGCCGCATCCCCCGCCGCAACCGCCAGATCCCCCAACTTGTTGTAGGAGATCGACAGGTCGCGCTGGAACTGCACGTTACCGGGATCGACCTCGACCAACCGCTGTGCGATCTGCAGACCCTGGGTGTACCAGTCCCGGGCCGCGGCCGCATCCCCCGCCGCAACCGCCAAATCCCCCAACCGCTCGTAGGAGACCGACAGGTCGCGCTGGAACTGCACGTTACCGGGATCGACCTCGACCAACCGGCGCCTGATCTGCAGACCCTGGGTGTACCAGTCCCGGGCCGCGGCCGCATCCCCCGCCGCAACCGCCAAATCCCCCAACCTCCCGCAGGAGACCAACAGCTCGTGCTGAATCCGAAGATCGTCGGGACTCATAGACGCCCGAACCGAGGTGAGGGCGAACAGGCGCTCGGCCAATGCCCGGGCCCGGTTGGGCTGGCCAGATGCAGTCGCCGCCTCCACCTCGATGCTGAGGAATGCAGCCCAGAGCGGATGCTCCTCGGGCAGAAGAGCCCGGGCGTAGGCACAGAGCTCGGCCGTGCCGAGCTGGCCCACATACCGCGACACAGCAAGGGCGAACGAAGCCAGCTCGGGGAAACGGCCGAGGACGCAGAGGTGCCGGACGCACTCGGCGTAGTCGTCGAACGTCTCCCGGTCCTCGCGGATGCGGCGATAGCGCATGTCGAGGGCGCGGGCCTGGCGCGCCGGCTCTTGGTCGCCCTGATGGGGCGCGAGCGCTTCCGCCACCCACATGTGGACGACGACATCGTCGGTCGCGCCGCCGTCCACAGTGGAGAGCAGGGTGAGGTCGATGAGGCGGTCGGCCTCCTCCCGCACATCCCCGGGTGGGTCGAGGGCCGAGCCGAGATCATCGATGCTCATGGGAACGCGGGAGACCGCGGCCTGCAGCAGCACCTCCCGCTGCCGGGGAGTCAGCAGCGCCAGCAGCTCCTCGAGCAGGATGTCACGGCTGCCCAGGATCAGCGCCTGCCGGGTCGCGTCGGAGAGAGTGGGCGCCTCGCGGGGCGAGCGGGCCAGCGGCACCCCCTCGGCCGCAGCAAGCGCCCGCAGCTTCTCCGAGACCGAGTGCAGCAGACCCCGGCCCCTGCGCCCGCGCAGCAGCGCGTCGACGAACTCGATCAGCCGCGGGTGGCCGCCGATCGTGGTGACGATGAGGCGACGGTCCTCGACCGGCAGGTCGCGCAGCATCGGCATCCGCAGCAGCATCCGGCGCAGCTCGGCCGGGCTCAGCGGCGGCACCTCGACCCGGTGCAGGTCGTCGTCGCCCGGCACGGGGTAACGACAGGTGACCAGCAGGCGGCTGCGGCCGCCAGCGTGCCGGACCAGATCGGCGAACAGGGCCGCCGTCGACGGCTCGCGGAACTCGTCGCCCCCGGTGGTCAGGTTCCGTTCGAAGTCATCCAGCACCAGCAGCAGCCGGGTGCCCTCCAGCAGGGCCCGCAGGGCCGGCAGCTTCTGCTCGTCCGCCAGCTGGGCGAAGGGCTCGGCGAGCTCGGGAACGTCCCGCGCGACACTGTCCACAAGGGACTGCAGGTTGAGCTCCCCCTCGTGGACCACCACGGTCCACGGGTCGGCCGTCTCCTCCTTCAGCCGGGCGATGATCCGGCCCGCAAGCGCGGTCTTGCCGATCCCCCCGATACCGGTGAGCACGACCCCGCGGGTGGCGCCGTGCGCCTCCACGAAGCGGCGCTCGTGCCGCAGCGCGGCCAGGGCCGAACGCAGCTCCCGCCGCCGGCCGATCAGGTCGCCCAGGCGCAGCTCCCGCACCCGCTGCCCGGACGGCGGCTCGACCCGGCGTGACAGGTGCACCGGATCACCCGGCCCGCACAACGGCGGATCGCCGGCCGCGACGAACAGCGTCGCCACCCCGTACTCCGGGCGGGCCGCCAACGCACCCGATGACGCCGAGCCACCCGACAGCGCCGAGCCACCTGGTGACGCCGGCCCGCTGACGGTGGCGAGCGCACACCGGGCGTACGCCAACGCCTGGCTGACCGGGGTGTTGGCCGCGGCCAGCTCCCGGTAGACCTCGCCCATGAGCCGGGTGGCGTAGTCGTCGGAGATCCGGGCCTGCATCGCCAGCACCCGGTCGGCCCCGTGCCGCAGCAGCGTGGCGGCCAGACCCGCGTCCCCGCCGGCCGCGCCCTCGCAGGACGACAGCACGATCAACGGCACTCGCTGCCCCGCGTGCTGGAGGACCCGGACGAGGTCCGCCGCCCCGACCGTCACCGCGTTGCCGTCCTCGTCCTCCAGCTCCACGGTCGACGACGACCCGTGGGCCGACAGGTGCAGCACGTGGTAGCTGTCGCGGCGCAGCGCATCGGCGATCTGCCCCAGGCTCGCCACCTCGAGGATCGTCACCTCGGCCGTGCCCAGGTCGGCGACCGCGTCGATGATCGCCTGCATCTCCCGCTCGACGTCCAGCGGCGGGCTGCTGGTGGTGGTCGGCGCGGCGACCGCGGCCAGGATGCGCAGCGGTCCCGGCGGCATCGCCGACGGCGGCCCGGTCACGTCGGCCAGCCGCCGCCGCATCCGGACACCAGGCACAGTGGACAGCACCCGCCCGTCCGGCAGCACCAGCAGCTCGTACGGCAGGACCAGCGCGTCCCCGCCGCAGACCACCTCCACGTCGACCGGCTCGCCGATCCCGGCCGAGGCGAGGACGACCTCCAGCCGCCGCGCCATCTCAGCACTCAGCAGGACCGCCGCAAGCCGCCGGCCCGCCTCCCGCAGCGCCTCGACCACCGCCGTCGGGTCGGTGGCCGCCGACGCCGCATCGAGCGGCGCGAACGCCCGCTCGATCCCCACCGGCAGATCCGCGCGATGCTCCCCGAACGCCGTCTCCCCCACCGACAGTCGGGTGTGGACAAAGCGTCCCCGGACGGAGACATCGAGGGTGACCGTCCGCCGCAGCTGGCGTACGCCCGCCCCATCCGGTGACACGGTGACCTCGCCGCGCAGCACCCGCAGCAGCGACCGCAACCCGGCCGGGCTGATCTCCTCGATGGCGAAGTACGCCGTGGCCGGCGGGGCGAAGAAGTACGGCAGGTCGGCCGGGCTGCCCCCGGGCAGCACCACGGCGAGGATCTTCCGCAGCGAGGCGGTGCCCTTGTCCGCGTAGATGAGCGCGCTCAGCTTGCGGGCCTCGGCGTACACGCCCCGACCCACGTCGACCGGACCATCGCCGAGCGCCCGGACCCGGTACTGCGGCGAGGCGATCACCAGCACGAAATCGGCCTCGTCGATTGATCGCTCCTGCCATTCCGGCCAGTTCACCGGGCCGGTGACGTCCAGGTCGAAGATGACGGTGAATCCCAGGGACACCAGCACGTCCCGCAACTGGCGCACCGCTGCCCGGTGCGCCTCGTTGTCGTGGGCGTACGAGATAAAGATCCGGGGCGATGGTTTCCCCGCCAACGCAATCACGGCGCTCATCGTGCCAGTCGGCGGCAATTTTCGGCCGCCCCGAAACGCCCGTGCCCGTTGTCTGCCACGCGCGCGGCACCAGGCGGACCCGGAGATGGCGTCTGCGGAGCCGGTCGACCCGGAAGCTGGCTGACGCGGGCGGTGCCTGACGCGGGCCGAGGCCACGCCGGCGGACGCCGGGTCGGCGGGGGCTCGGCCCGCGCCGAGTCGGTCCGGGCGCGCGCGAGCGGTGGATTCGCGTCAGACCGGGCCGTGACGCCGGCTCATCCGGCCAGGATGATCGTGGCCAACGCCTTGGGTCTGGTCACCGACTCGCTACATTTGTAAGAAGTCGTGTGCGGCGCGTGGCGGTGTGCGGGAATCGTCCCTCGTTCCGGCACGTTGCACACACCGACCACCGCCCCGTGGACGCCCCGATCCCACGACACCGCGACTTGGAGGAACTGCCGAACATGGCCGAGCGCATGCTGCGCGGAAGTCGCCTCGGAGCTGTCAGCTACGAGTCCGACCGCAACACCGAGCTGGCGCCTCGACAGATTCGCGAGTACGTGTGCCCGCGCGGTCACAAGCTCGAGGTGCCTTTCGCCGTCGACGCCGAGGTGCCCAGCACCTGGGAGTGCAAGTTCGACGGCACCGTGGCGCGCCTGGTCGACGGTAGCGAGCCGGAGCAGAAGAAGACCAAGCCGCCGCGGACGCACTGGGACATGCTGCTCGAGCGCCGGACGATCGCGGAACTCGAGGAGATCCTCAACGAGCGCCTCGCCGAGCTCCGTGCTCGCCGCGGCCAAACGTCCTGACGACGCAGCCTCCTCCGGAGCAAGCCCCGGACGGGTCCCGAGCCTTCCGGCCAGACCTTCCGCCGCGACGCAATCGTCCGTCACAGGCCCCGCCCGACGGTCACCGTCGGCTCCGGGGCCTTTGGCATGTGCCCCGCACCATGTGACCCCCGCACCATGTGGCCCCATCCAGGTCGCCGCCTCGCGCGGCCTCCCGACCGGCGGTCGTGACCGGTGAGGCGTCAGCGGGGGTCGATGATCTCGCCCTCGATGGGCTCGCTGGCCACCTCAGCGTCCGGCCCACTCCCCTGGCGGGGCGGGGTGGCGCCGGAGGGCGGCGTCGGCCGCGGCGTACCGGTGCGGACCCGGACCGTCCGGGGCCCGAACAGCGAGGTCGCCGCGGCGGGGGTGAGCCGCCGGGCCACCGCCGACTCGGCCCACTGGACGGCGATCCGCCGCGTGGGCGGGGCGACGAGCAGCGCACCCACCAGGTCACCCACGAACCCCGGCAGCACCATGAGGATGCCGCCGACCAGCACGAGCAGGCCCTCGGTCGCGCTCCGGCCGGGCGGGCGCCCCTCGAGCAGCGAGTCCCGGAAGGCCCGCCACGACTTGGCTCCCTCGCGGCGCAGCAGCCACAGGCCCAACGCCGAGGTCGCGATCATCAGCAGGATGGTCAACCCGGGCCCGAGCCAGCGGGCGACCAGCGTGAACACGAGCAGTTCGACGACCCCGGCGATCAGCCCGCCGAGGAACCCGGAGAGCAGTCGCCGCGGCCGCCGGTTCACCGAGCCGAACGGCGAGGAGGAGTGACCGTACGGCCCCGGGGGGAACGGCGGGGTCGGTGGGCGGCCGGACGAGGCGAACGTGAAGATCATGACCGACGCAGCCGATCCCGGACCGCGCGGGCGCGGGCGAGCACGCCCCAGACGGTGACCCGCCAGAGGGCCTCCCGCACGATCGCCGAGCTCATCTTGCTGTTGCCGCGCTCCCGTTCCACGAAGGTGATGGGGACCTCCACGATGCGGTGATTCTGCCGGTACGCCCGCCAGACCAGGTCGACCTGGAAGCAGTAGCCCTGGGAGGCGACGTCCCCGAGGTCCAACGCGTCCAACGCCTTCATCCGGTAGGCCCGGTAGCCGCCGGTGGCGTCCTTGAACGGCATGCCCAGGGCCAGCCGGGTGTAGAGGTTGCCCGTACGAGAGATCAGGTGCCGGGAGAGGGGCCAGTTGAGTACCTTGCCGCCCGGCACCCAGCGGGAGCCGAGCACCACGTCGGCGTCGCCGAGGGCGTCGAGGAGCTTGGGCAGCTCCTCCGGGGAGTGCGACCCGTCGGCGTCCATCTCCACCACGACGTCGTAGCCCGCGTCCCGGGCCCAGGCGAAGCCGGCCAGGTACGCCGCCCCCAGGCCCTCCTTGCCGGCACGGTGCAGCACGTGGATCTGCGGGTCGGCCGCCGCGAGCTCGTCCGCGATGGCTCCCGTGCCGTCCGGGCTGTTGTCGTCGGCGATGAGGACGTCCACCTCCGGCACGGCGCGACGCACCCGACCCACAATCGTCCGGATGTTGTCGGCCTCGTTGTAGGTCGGAATGACCACCAACACGCGTCCGACGCCGGGGTACCCCTCGTTCACTCGTCAGCCTCTCGCCTCGTCACCGTTGTCTCCCCGCCGACCAGGGCGTCGCCCGGCCGCGGCCCGGGCCGCCCAGTCGACCCGTCCGCCGACGGCACCAGTGGCGTCGACGGGTCGTCGGGAGACCCTGTGACATCGGTCGAGCCCACAGCGCCCGGTGTGGGTCCGTGCCCTGGGACGACCGTGTCGTCACTCAAGGTTCTCACACTCGATCGCCGGAGTCGGACGGCCAGCGCCAGCGCGACCAGCGCCCCGGCACCGACCGCCATGATCACCTCGGGCACCACACCTACCCTGGTCGCCATCGTACGACCGGTGGAGAGCGGAATCGTCCGTTCGATGACGGCCTGGGTGAAGAAGTCGGTTGGGTCGTACACCCGGCCGTACCGGTCGACGAACGCGGAAACCCCCACGGTCGAGGCCATGAGCGCCTCCCGGCCGTGCTCGACCGCGCGCAGCCGGACCATCGCCAACTGCTGGCGCGCCTCCGCCTCGTCGAACGTGGCGTTGTTGGTCTGCACCACGAGGAGCTGGGCCCCGCCGGTGACGGCGTCCCGCACCACCTCGTCGTAGGCGACCTCGAAGCAGATCACGTCGCCGATCGTGGCCGGGCCCATGATCAGCACTCCGGGCACCTCGCCGGCCACGAAGTCGCGGCGGACCAGGTCCACCTGCTCGGTGATGTACTCCCGGATGAACGAGCGCATGGGCACGTACTCGGCGAACGGCACCGGATGCCGCTTCACGTACGTCTGCGTGGGGCCGTGCTCGGGGTCCCAGACGATGCCCACGTTGCGGACCCTGGTGGGGTCGTCGTCGTCCTGCAGCCCGCCGACCAGGATGGGCGCCCCGATGGCGCGGGCCGCCGCGGCGATCCGGTCGGCCGCGTCCCGGTGGCGGAACGGGTCGATGTCGCTGGAGTTCTCCGGCCAGACCACGAGATCCGGCTGGGGCGTCTCGCCGGCCGCGACCCGGGCGGCCAGGTCGAGGGTCGCGTTGACGTGGTTGTCCAGCACGGCCCGCCGCTGCGCGTTGAAGTCGAGCCCGAGGCGGGGCACGTTGCCCTGCACGACCGCCACCCGGACCGTGGGCGTCTGTGGCCCGGGCTGCGGGTCGCCCCACAGCAGCGGGACCGGGGCCGCGCAGACCACGACGGCCGACCCGAGGGCGGCGGCCGCCGTCCGGAGGGGAGAGCGCCGCCCGGGCTCGCCCCCGGGCCGGACGGGCGCGGGCCGTTCCGACACGGCCCGTACGGTCACTGCCCGGTTGTCGAGCACCGACCGGACGGCCAGCGCGATCAGCCCACCGACCAGCCCCACGCCCGCGGTGACCAGCGGCGCCCCGCCGAGCGCGGCGAGTCCCAGCAGCGGCGAGTCGGCCTGGCTGAACGCGAGTCGGCCCCACGGGAAACCGCCGAACGGGATACGGTCGCGCAGCGCCTCCTGGAACACCCAGAGCACGGCTGTTGCCGCGGGCCAGGCCGCCCGGGGCCACCGGTCGACCACGGGGCTCACCAAGGCGCTCAGCCCGCCGAGCAGCGCGAAGAACACGGACTCCCCCGCGGGCAGCCACAGCCACACCGAACCCACGACGAGGCCCGCCCAGGACAACAGCGGCAACAGCAGGCTCAGCCCGGCGATCAGGCCGAGGCCGGCACCGGCCCAGAACCCCCGGCGGTGGGTCGCCAGGGCGAGCAGGGCCACCCCGACCGGCGCCATCCACCACAGGTCGTACGGCGGGAACGCCACCAGCAGGGCCAACCCGGCCGCCACCGCCCCAGCCATGCGCAGGGCGCTCGCCTTGATGCCAGCCCTGGTGTTAGGAAGGACGCCCTCCTGCGCTTTTTTGCCTAGGAGGGCGTCCTTCCTGACACCGGGCCTGACGTTGGGCGCCGCCGGCCGGGAGAGAACGTCCACTCCGCCATCGTGCCCGACCCGGGGTCGGGGGACGAACCAGGTTGGCCCAACTCTCAGCAACCTTTGAGGGCTCCCGACGGGCGCCGGCGTTCGCCTCGCGCAGCGGCCGCCGGGGCGTCACCGGGCGCGCGAAACTCAGGAGGGGCAAAACCCACAAGGAGTGCTGCGCGAGGCCCATGGGGGCATGGTGGCGGGTCGGGCCTGGCCGTTGGCGGACAGCGCGTGCGCGACCCCGGGCGATTCATCACCAGACCCCTACACCAACCGCGGCCTGCGCGCGACGGCACCGTGGTGAGCCCGGCCCTGACCGGCGAGCGGCCGGAGCGGGTGGAAGACGCCGGTTACTGGCCGAGTTGAGGCGCCGCCGAGGCGAGCGCGCCGAACGGACGGGCGTACGGCGACGGGACGGGCCTGGAGGGGCCGGCGATGGGCGGTTGCGCGGACCACGGCCCTTCCCCGCAGACCGTGGTCGCTCCCACACCGAGACCAACGCGGGGCGCGGCCTCGTCGCCGCGCCCCGCCCCCCAGGCCCCTCCTGGCCGGTGGCAAGGTGCGCTGGTCGCGGCCTTCGGACCGGCCCCGAACGAGCTGGCTGCCCGCCCGCGGGTCGTTGTCTACTGGCCGCACCGCGTTCCCTGCCTCGTGGCCCTGCGGATACTGGCGTCCACCGTCCGCACGATCGCGGAGGCGACGGGTCGCAGGTCCACGCCGCGGGACGGCGGCCGGTTGTCGCCCGGTCGCCCGCACCCACCCACTGGTCCTGGCAGTGCCGCTCGGGGCATCGCCCCGGACGGCGCTTGGCCAGCAGCTGTTGCGCCAGGGCGCCCGACGGCCGCCCCACGGGAAGGACCCAATGACCGTACGTTGTGGTCCGGGCATCCTGTCAACGACCGTGGGGACAGAATCGTCGGGCGTGTCGGGCGTGTCGCACGGCGTGTCCGAAGAAGAACGCTATATATCGATCAGATGCGATGAGCATCGGCGACCAAGGCAGTGAGCAACGTCACGCTCACGTCGGGGTACGCCTCCGCAAGCAGACCAGCCGGAGCGAGCAGGTATAACGAATCGACAACTATTCGCGCCGACTCCGGTGGTGCCCAACCGCCCGCGTGATCGTTGAGCACGCGGCGCAGCACCCGTTCCCCGGCTTCGGGAACGTGACGCAGAACACCCCCGGAACCCACCACCAGCCGCACTCGACGCAGATCACGACCGCGGGCGTGCCGACGCACCGCCACCATCGCGGCGAGTTCGGCGAGGCGAATGTCCACCTCCCGATCTTTCTCGTCCACCGCGGTCATGGCCGGCTCGGCGGCCCGTCGCTGCGCCGCCGCCAGCAGCGGGCCGACCTCGGCCCCGTCCAGCAGTCGCTCGCGGCGGGCCGCGTCGACGATTCCCGGGGCGCTGGCCCGCACACCCAGATCCCCCTCAACCGTCCGACCGTGCCAGGCGGTGCCGGACACGTCGTCCGATCGAGGCGAGCCGTCGGGCGGCTCGATCGCCGAATAGACATCCGTCGTCGCCCCGCCCACGTCCACCACGAGCACGTCGCCGCCGACGACCGTGGCGAGCCGGGTCACCGCCGTGAGCACGATGTCCGGCGTCGGTCCGCGTACCAGCGAGGCGAACCGACGCCCGCGCGACAGGTGCTTGCCGCCGATCACGTGACGCAGGAACACGTCCCGGATCACGGCCCGGGCCGGATCGGGGTTGAGCTCGCCGATGCGGGGCAACACGTTCTCGGCCCCGACCGCGCGGGGGCCGAGCAGGGTGAGGGCGTCCGCGCGGACGTCGATATTCCCGGCCACCACGATCGGGACGCGCAGGGACTTCGCTTTCGCCAGGGCGGCCGCGTTGTGGCGCAGGACCTCCTCGTCGCCGCCGTCGGTGCCGCCGACCAGCAGGACGACGTCGGGCCGGTTGGCCGCGAGGGTGGCGACGGCCGTACGGTCGAGCGGTCCGGCGGTGGCGTGCACGACCCGTGCCCCGGCCGAGAGCGCCACCCGTTGTCCGGCCGCCACCGTGACGAGCTCCTCGTTGCCCACCACGGCCAGACGCAGGCCCCCGCCGGCCGAGGAGCAGACGTCCACTCGGGACGGTGCGACGCCGAGGTCGGCGATGGCTGCGTCGAGGCCGTGCAGCACATCGGTGTCCACTGTGGTGGGATGCGCGGCGGCGCCGACGAGGGCACCGGTGGCGAGGTCGACCGCGACCACCTTCGTGAAGGTCGACCCCACGTCAGCCGCGACGGCCACCGGGTTGGCCGTCATTTCCGCCGGACGACCACGGTCCCGGTCGCCGTGACGGCCACGATCGGAGGGTCGAGCACCTCGGCCGCCGACGCCGCCAGGTCGGGTCGGCCCCGGCAGACCACTGTGCACACGAAGTCGATGACCCGGCTGCGGTTGCCGACCCGGGCGAGCGTCGCGGTCACCTCGACGACGTCGCCGGCGCGGACGGGTGCGACGAACTGAACGTCCGAATAGGACGCGAACAGCCCTTCGTCCCCGTCGTGCTGGATGCACAGGTCCGTGGCCACGTCGCCGAAGAGGCCGAGGACGTACGCCCCGTCGACGAGATTGCCCGCGTAGTGCGCGTGGCTGTACGGGACGTAGCGTCGATGGGTTACGGACAGACCCACACTGTTGGTCTCGCTCACCGCGCCGCCTTTCGTTGTCTGAGGGCGTGGACGAGGTAGCTCGCCACCTCCCGGGGAGTGGTGCCACGGCCGAAGATCCGGTCCACGCCGAGGTCGGCGGCGGCCCGCTCGTCGAAGCGCGGGCCCCCGACGACCAGCAGCGGCCGGCGCTGGGCCGGGAACGCCTCCCGGAAGGCGGCCGACATCGCCCGGACGTTGTGCAGGTGCGCGTCCTTCTGCGTCACCACCTGGCTCACCAGCACGGCGTCGGCCTTGGCCGCCCGGGCCGCCTCGACCAGGTCCGGGACGCTCACCTGGGCGCCGAGGTTGCGCACCTCGATCTCCCGATAGGACTCCAGCCCTTTCTCGCCCGCGATGCCCTTGACGTTGCAGATCGCGTCGATGCCCACGGTGTGCGCGTCGGTGCCGATGCAGGCGCCCACGACCGACAGCCGTCGCCGCAGGATCGACCGGATCGCCGCGTTGACCTCCTTCGGCGTCAGCAACGGGAAGTCCCGCTCCACCACCTCGACCCGGGACAGGTCGACCAGGTGGTTGACCCGGCCGTACACCACGAAGAAGGTGAAGCCGTCACCGATGCCCTTGCTGTGCACGACCGTGGCCGGGTCCAGGCCCATCTTGGCGGCGAGCTGCAGCGCCGCCCCCTCGGCCAGCTTCCCGTACGGCACGGGCAGCGTGAAACTCAGCTGCACCATGCCGTCCCCGGTGGTGTCCCCATACGGCCGCACGATCGTCGCTTGCTTACTCATCGCTGGCCTCAAGCAGGTCGATGGCGGGGTTGTCGTAGTCGGATTCCTTGGCGGCGACGCCCGCCAGGCCCCTCCCCCCGTCGGCCGGGCGGCGCATGATGCCGAAGGTGCCCTCGCCGATCGCGGTGAGGAGTCCGTCGTCAACGATCCGCTCCAGCAACGCCACCGCCTCGCCGAGCACCTGGTGGGCCCGACGCTGGATGAACCCGCCGGGCGCCGGCACGAAGTCCTCGTGCAGGTTGGCCGCGGCGTTCAGCACGTACTTCACGTTCTGCAGAGCGATGTCCCGGTCGGAGAGCCAGGGGGTGGCGATCGCCTCGGTCATCATGCCGACCAGCAGGATGCTCTGCCCGGTCATCACCCCGGCCAGGTTGAAGAAGCCGTCGAGCAGGTTGCCCCGGAAGATGTCGCCGGTCATGTGCTTGGTGGGCGGCATCCACTTCAGCGGGGCGTTGGGGAACAGCTCGCGGGCCAGCAGCGCGTGGGCAAGCTCGAGCCGGAACGACTCCGGCAGGTCCGGGTTGATCTCGAAGGCGTGGCCGAGGCCGAGCTGCCAGTCGGCCAAGCCGGCCTCGTGGCCGAAGTACTCGTTGAGCAGTTGGGACACGGTCACCGTGTGGGCGGCTTCGACCGCGTCGGCGGTGGTCAGGTAGTTGTCTTCGCCGGTATTGATGATGATGCCGGCCCGGGCGTGCACCTGACGGGCGAAGCGCTGGTCAACGAAGGTACGGATCGGGTTGATGTCGCGGAACAGGATGCCGTACATGCTGTCGTTGAGCATCATGTCCAGCCGCTCCAGCCCGGCCAGCACCGCCATCTCGGGCATGCACAGCCCGCTCGCGTAGTTGGTGAGCCGGATGTAGCGGCCGAGTTCCCGCGACGTCTCGTCCAGCGCCGCCCGCATGAGGCGGAAGTTCTCCTGAGTGGCATACGTGCCCGCGTACCCCTCCCGGGTGGCACCCTCGGGCACGTAGTCCAAAAGGGACTGTCCGGTCGACCGGATGACGGCGATGATGTCGGCCCCCGCCCTGGCTGCGGCCTGGGCCTGAGGGATGTCCTCGTAGATGTCGCCGGTGGCCACGATCAAATAGATCCACGGGCGCTGCGGCGGGTCGCCGTACCGCCGGATGAGCCGCTCCCGCTCGCGCCGACGCTGGTCGATGCGACGCAGGCCGGCGGCCACGGCCCGACGGGCGGCCGCGGCGGCGGCCTGGCGGGCCCGACCCGTGGGGATGGTGAACCGTACGGATCCGGCCGCCGCCTTCTGGGCCAGCAGGGTCGGGTCGGTGACGCCGTGCTCGGCCATGGCGTGCCACACGGGCAGCGTGACGCCGTGGCCCAGCCCCACGTCGGCGACGACCGCGTCGACCAGACGGTTGACCCACGGAGTGCCGTCCGGATCAGCCCCGGTCACCCCGGCCAGCCGCAGCGTGGCCCGCTCCACCGAGACCGTGGTGTGGCTGCGGGCCAGCTCGACCACGGGCGCGCCCGCCTGCGCAGCGAGCGCCCGGGCCCGGGCCACGAGCGCGGGATCGAGGTCGAGCTTGCCGCGCCGGACGTCGGTCCGGGCGCCCGGGTCCGGGTTGGGCGGGCCGCTCCGCACCGCCGCCTGAGCACGGGATGAGCCACCCCGGCGGGGCGCGTGGTTCGGCGAGCCCGAAGCAGCGCGGCTTCGCGCCGAGTCAGCAGCAGCGCGGGACCGCGCGGGGGCCGGCGAGACGGGTGCGGAGCGGCGTCCGGTCATGAGGCCTCGTGGATGGTCGTGCCGCGCAGCACGGTGCGGCGGCAGGTGGGCAGGTCGTCGTCGGGGTCCAACCGGGGCAGTCCGGTGGTCGCCGGCCGGCCCTCGGGCAGGGACCACACGGCGAAGGTGGCCGGGGCGCCCGGGGTCAGCAGGCCGTGGTCGTCCTGGTGCACGGCGCGCCAGCCGCCCCGGGTGTGGGCGGCGAACGCGGCCCGCACGCTCATGCGGTGCACGGGGTTGTGGTGCCAGACCGCGGCCCGCACGCTGCCCCAGGGGTCCAGCGGCGTGACCGGCGCGTCCGAGCCGAAGGCGAGCGCCACCCCGACCCCGTGCATGGCCCCCATCGGGTTGGAGTCCAGGGCCCGCTGCCGGCCGAGCCGGCGTACGTACATCTGGTGTTCGCCGCCCCACAGCCGGTCGAAGGCGGGCTGCATGCTCGCCACCAGCCCCAGCTCCACCAACGCGGCGATCATCGCCTTGTCGGCGATCTCCACGTGCTCGATGCGGTGCCGGCCCGCGCGGAGCCGGTCCACACCGACCGCAGCCGCAGCGAGGCGGTAACCGGCCAGCACGGTGCTGATCGCCTGGTCGCCGATCGCGTGGAAGCCGGCCTGCACGCCCTGCTGCACGCAGTCGATGACGTGCTCGGCGACCTGGTCGGCCGACAGGTAGGCGTGACCCAGCTCGCCCGGCTCGTCACCGTCCACATAGGGCTCCCGCAGGTGGGCCGTACGGGCGCCCAGCGCGCCGTCGGCGAAGAGGTCGCCGCCGGCGCCCACGGCCCCCAACCGCCGGGCGGTGGCCGCCCCCATCAGCTCGCCCCAGTAGCCGTAGACCTCGGGCAGGCCGTTGCCGGCCCCGGCGAGGGCCAGCAGGTCGGTCAGGTCCTCCTCGCTGGAAATGACCGGGCCGGCGCACTCGTGGATCGCCGCGATGCCCAGCCCGGCGGCGTGGCGCAGCGCGGTCTCCTGGGCGGACCGGCGCTGGGCCGGGGTCAGCGACCCGAGGGCGATCATCCGAACGCGGTGATGGGCCGAGCGGCGCACCCAGCCGGACGGGTCGTAGCCGGGCTCGGTCGCCAGCTCGGGACCGGCGGCGGCGAGCAGGGCCGACGAGCACAGCGCGGAGTGCATCGACGCCTGCGAGAGCAGAGCCAGGCGGCCGCCCGCAGCCCGGTCGAGCTCGTCGGTCGACGGCAGCCGCGGATCGTTCCAGGTGGATTCGTCCCAGCCGAAGCCGAGCACGACGGCGTCCGCGGGCAGGGCCCGGGCGTGGGCCGCCACGGCGTCGAGCAGCTCCGCCGCGGAGCGGACGCCCTGAAGGTCGAGGCCGGACAGGGTCAGACCGGTGTTGGTGGTGTGGACGTGGGCATCGACGAAGGCCGGGGTGACCAGGCAGCCGTCGAGCTCGACGACGGTGGTGGCCGACGGAGCGTCCTCGCTCGCGCCCACCCAGGCGATGCGCTCGCCCTCGACGAGCAGGGCGGTGGCGTTGGGGTCGGCCGGGCTGTAGACGGCCCCGCCACGGAACAGGGTGCTCATGGCTTCATCCTGCCGGGTTCCCCGACTCCCGGCCGGATGACGGCCGGGCGCCGTGGCCGGCCAGGCGGTGTTGGAACAGCCGCGCCACCGCGGGCTCCTCCCGGACCAGCCGCAGGGCGAACTCGGCGTGACCCGGCACGAACCCGTTGCCGATGAGCAGGGTCACGTCGGCGGCGAGCCCCTCCGCTCCGAGGGCGGCGGCGGCGAACGAGGTCGCCATGCTGAAGAAGATCACGGCGCCGCCGTCGGCCGTGCTCAGGATCGCCCCGTGCTCGCACCCGGGCACGTCCACGCAGACCACGGTCACGTCGGCCGGCGCGCCCAGGGCTCCCGTGACCGCCTCGGCCAGCGCCACCGGGTCGCGGGCGTCGGCCAGGGCCACGTGGTCGGCGATCCCAGACTCCCGCAGGAGGCGGGCCTCCTCCTCGACCGGGACGACCCCGACCGTACGGGCTCCGGCCCGCCGCGCCGCGACCAACGCGAGCGACCCCGACTTGCCCGCCCCACCGAGCACGGCGACCGTACGCGCGGTCTCGGGCCGTTGCCGCACCACCCGATCCACCAGCGCCGGCGCCCCGCACACGTCGAGCACGGCCAGCGCCAGCGCGGGGTCCAGGTCGTCGGGCAGCTTCGCGGCGATGGACCGGGCGAAGAGGATCGCATGCCCCCGCGCGGGCACCTGCTCGCTGCGACCGTCCCATGCGGACAGTCCGTCGGTGATCGCGAGCGGGGTCAGGGTCAGCGACACCAGGGTGGCGACCCGGTCGCCCACGGACAGGCCGAGCGGGGAACGCGGACCGACGGCGTCCACGGTGCCGATGAGCATCCCGCCCGAGCCGGTGACCGGGTTGTGCATCTTGCCCCGGGTCTCAATGATCTTCAACACCTCGGCCCGGATGGCGTCGCCGTCCCCGTCGTGTTCGGTGGCCAACTGCCGGTAGCTGGCGGCGTCGAGGGTGAGGCGTTCGACGGCGACGCGTACCTCGTCAGGGCCGATCTCGGGGCTGGGGTTCAGCCGCCAGGCGGCCTGGGGCAGCACTCCGGGCGGCTCGAGCACCCGGTGCAGCCCGATCGCCGACGCCTGGTTTCTCACGCAACGCCTCCGATACAGGAAATCCTTCGGTAGTCTAGTTGGCTGACGAAAGATTCTCCAGTACCGTGTGGTGCATGGGAGGATTCCCCACTACCGTGACGCGTCCGGGAGACGGCCAGGCCCCGGCGCCCAGCCAGGCCCCGGTTTCCTCGGCGGCGAGCCAGATCCAGCCGCCCTCGGCGACGAAGGACCGGGTGTCGACGCCGTCGACGGGGCGACCGGTGCCGCAGCCGTACGAGTACCGCCGGCGGGAACTGGTCGAGCCGGACTGGACGCGCTTCCCCGGTTGGCGCACCGTGACCCGGGCCGAGTGGGAGTCGGCCCAGTGGCAGCGGGCCCACTGCGTGAAGAGCATCGCTCAGTTGCGCGCCGTGCTCGGGGACCTCGTCGACGAGCGCTTCTACGAGGACCTGGCGGCCGACCAGCAGCGGTTCGCCACCATGTCGATGCTGGTGCCGCCGCAGATGCTCAACACGATGGTCCCGACGCGCGTGGACACCGAGTCCTTCTACGCCGACCCGGTGCGGCGCTACATGATTCCGGTCGCCTCCGACCGGCGCACCGACTGGCCGTCGCACCCGTACGCCACGCGCGACTCGCTGCACGAGCACGACATGTGGGTGGCGGAAGGGCTGACCCACCGGTACCCCACGAAGGTACTGGCCGAGCTGCTGTCGACCTGTCCGCAGTACTGCGGCCACTGCACGCGCATGGACCTGGTCGGCAACTCGACGCCCACGGTGGCCAAGCTGCGCCTGTCGCTGAAGCCGGCCGACCGGTACGACGCCCACATCGCCTACCTGCAGGCGCACCCGGAGGTCCGGGACGTGGTGGTCTCCGGCGGGGACGTGGCGAACGTGCCGTGGCGGCACCTCGAGTCCTACCTGATGCGACTGCTGTCGATCGAGACGGTTCGCGACATCCGGCTCGCCACCAAGGCGCTGGCCGCGCTGCCCCAGCACTGGCTGTCCCCGGAGGTCGTCGAGGGCCTGGAGCGGGTCGCCCGCACCGCCGCCCGCCGCGGGGTCAACCTCGCCATCCACACCCACATCAACCACGTGCAGTCGGTCACCCCGCTGGTCGCCCGGGCCGCGCAGACCGCGCTCGAGGTGGGCGTACGGGACGTCCGCAACCAGGGTGTTCTGCTGCGCGGGGTCAACGCCACCGCGTCGGACCTGCTCGACCTGTGCTTCGCGCTGCAGGGCGAGGCGAGCATCTTGCCGTACTACTTCTACATGTGTGACATGATCCCCAACGCCGAGCACTGGCGGGTGTCCGTGGCGCACGCCCAGGAGCTGCAGCACGACATCATGGGCTACCTGCCGGGGTACGCCACGCCGCGCATCGTCTGCGACGTGCCGTTCGTGGGTAAGCGCTGGGTCCACATGGTCGCCGACTACGACCGGGAACGCGGCATCTCGTACTGGACCAAGAACTACCGCACCTCGCTGGAGTCCGATCTGGACGATGCCGACGTGGAGGCCCGCCGCTACCCCTACTACGACCCGATCGACACGCTGCCGCCGTCCGGCCAGGAGTGGTGGCGCAAGACGGCCCCGATGTCGGCGGAGCCCGCTACCGTGCCCGCATGACCGTTGACTGGCAGCTGACGATCGACTGCGCATCCCCGGAGCGGCTGGTGCCGTTCTGGGCGACCGCACTCGGTTACGTGCCGGCGCCGCCGCCGGCCGGGTTCGCGTCCTGGCGGGCCTACTACCTGTCCATCGGCGTGCCGGAGTCCGAGCTCGACGGCGGTGACTGCACGGACCGTCTGGTCGACCCGGCCGTCGACGGGCCGCCGATCTGGTTCCAGGTCGTGCCGGAGGGCAAGTCGGTGAAGAACCGGCTGCACATCGACCTCACGGTCGGCGGCGGGCGCTCGGTGCCCCTGGCGGAGCGACGCCGACGGGTCGACGCCAAGGTGGCAACGCTGGTCGAGGCGGGTGCCTCCGTGCTCCGGACGACGTCGGAGGCCGACCACTACGCCGTGCTCATGGCCGACCCGGAGGGCAACGAGTTCTGCGTCGTCTAGCAATCCACAGTGGACGAAGGTCAGTTGGGGGTGTAGGCGAGTAGTGCGCAGGCGTAGGTGCTCTGGCCGCAGGGGTTGGCGCTGGCGACGGGCGGCTCGGGGACCTGGGTCTTGATGCTCAGGTCGGGGTTGAGCAGCGTCAACGTGAACGTATCGCCGTCGGTGGAGCGGACCAGGACCTCGCCGTTGGGCAGGAACAGCACCGCCCGCAGCTGGCCCGGCACCGGCAACGGGACCTCAGCGCCGGTCCGGGTATCGATCACCACGTCTGCGGCCAGACTCCCACCAATGTCACCCCACGGCTCATCCCCGACCGCCTGATCCACCGCCATCAGCGAACCATCCGGCGAGATGCTGTACAGGTCACACCCGAACCGCCGCTGCGGGTTCACCACCGGATCAGGATCACCGATCACCGGCACCATCCGCTGGTTGCCCCCATCGGCATCAGCCACCATCAGCTGGCACGTGCCGGTCACATAGCCCACGTGCTGGCCATCGGCCGACCACAACGGATGAAGCCCCTCGATCTGCTGCCGCAGCGGGGTGAACGCCCCCGTCGCGACATCGACCACCCCGTAAACGACCGGACCCTCGCTACTCCCCTCCGGCAGCCGAGCCACCAACAACCGCCGCGAATCCGGCGACCACGCCGGCTCAAAACCCAGACCAACCACATCCGACAACACCGACCGCGCCTGACCACCATCCCGGTCAGTCACGATCAACTCCCCCGCAGCACCACTATGATCCTCATCCACATACGCAATCTGCGAACCATCCGGCGACACCGACGCATACCGCCCCCGCAACACAAACTCCAAACCCGCCGGCGTCAACCGATACAACTCATCAAACGGGCTCTACGGGGTCTGTCAAGTGAACGGTGTAAGTGATCTTGGTTAGTTCCTTGCGAGGGAGAGTCGGCCTTCGAAGGCGATGTCGAATGCGTTCAATGCCGCTTTCCAGCGCATGGTCCAGCGGCCGCGGCCGC